>Ga0182024_10004098_pt1 | contig 33956 bp, 33 predicted proteins | sample P32metaG_FD_120480 | JGI IMG/M metagenome (GOLD analysis project Ga0182024, IMG submission 120480) | Permafrost microbial communities from Stordalen Mire, Sweden - P3-2 metaG (Illumina Assembly) | ecosystem: Environmental > Terrestrial > Soil > Wetlands > Permafrost | place: Sweden: Stordalen... | reverse complement strand
TCCTTGCGCATGCGGGCTCGCCTTGCGGCCCCGGCGACTGTTCGGGCTGAGAGAAGCTGCGGATGGGGCACCGTGCTCAGAAGCGGGCTCGTACACCCGAGGAGGCCGAGGGCTCCCATCCGCGACCGCGGCACCAACTTTACCCCGGCACCGCGATGAATGAGAGATACAAGGAGGCCGCGCAGCGGGCGTCTCGAAGGACGCAATCACTCCGCCGCTTGTTTTTCAAGTTCGCCGGGCTTTTCAAGTTCGCCGGGCTTTTCAAGTTCACTGGGCATTTCGACCCCGAAATCGTTGATCGAGACGCGCCAATGGATGCGGTCTTCCTCGGGCGGGTAGTCACCGGCTGCCCGGTGGTACGAGCAGCGGTTGTCCCAGATCACGATGTCGCCCTTTTGCCACCGGTGATGGTACTCGGCCTCGGGCTGGATCATCGCGCCGGTCAGCTCGGCGATCAGCTCATCACCCTCTTCCCGCTCGATGCCGACGAAATCGACGATCTTGCCCGGGTCGAAATAGAGGGATTTGCGGCCGGTCTCGGGGTGGGTGCGGACGATCGGGTGGTAGACCGCGGTCCACTCCTGGTCTTCGGCGTTGAGCAGTCTCGACCTGCCGCGCCGCCCGCCATAGGAAAACGCCCCGATCACCCCGTCGAGGCGCTCCTGCACGCGCGCCGGCAACCCGTCATAGGCGGCATAGCCGTTGGCGAAGAGCGTGTTGCCGCCGCGGCTCGGCACGGCGAGCGCATAGAGCTGGGTCGCCTTGAACGGTGCCTGGTTGTAGGCGCCGTCGGTGTGCCAGCCCTCGGCGCCGCGGCGGTAGATTTCGTCCCGGAGCCTGCCGTCGGCGTCGAATTTGCCGACCCCGAGCATCGTGATCTCGGGGTATTCGGGGTGCCGCGTCGATTTCGAGGGGTGCGGCACGACCGGGCCGAAGCGGCGGCTATAGGCGATGAACTCGGGGATCGTCAGCTCCTGGTCGCGCACGCAGAGGATGTTGCATTGGAGCCAGGCCTGGTAGATCGGGGCAAAGCCTCGATCGTCGAGCGTCCGGACGTCGACCCCGCGAACCTCGACGCCGATCTGCGGACCGATGCGGCGAATTTCGACCATCGCTCTTCTCCTGCCGTCCCGCGCGCGCCGCGCGGGTGGCTACGAGTCAACACGCGAAGGGCGCTGCTGACAATTCGAGATTGCGGGAGTCCGCCCCGCGCTGGCGGCATTGCCGCGAGCGAGCTAAGCTCGCTGTCCTATCGACGGGAGGCCGCCATGCGCTTGGTTCTGTTCGAAAGCCCGGATCACGATCTCGCACCGGGGCTTTTAACCGACCGCGGGGTTGTCGATATTTCGAGTGCGGTGGCGAAGGGCTATACGCCGCAACTGACGATGCAGGGGATCATCGACGGGTTCGAGCGTCTGCGTCCGGCGTTGGAAAAGCTGGCGCACGATGGGATGGCCCGGCCGCTCGATGGGGTGCGGCTCTGTCCGCCCCTGCCGCGGCCGGGCAAGATCCTCTGCTGCATCGGCAATTACTGGGAGCATGCGCAACGCGAGCCGCGCGCGCTCAACATGTTCATGAAGAACCCCGAGGCGGTCATCGGCCCGGGCGACACGATCACATTGCCGGAACTCACCGAGCCGTGGATCTTCATGCACGAAGCGGAATTGGCGCTCGTCATCAAGGGCCCGGCGAAGAAAATCCGGCGGGAGGATTGGCAGGGCGCCATCTTCGGCTATACCGGCCTCATCGACGTGTCGGCGCGCGGCGAGGGACGGCGCACCTGGAAGGCGGGCAGCTGGCTCGGCAAATCCTTCGACACCTTCGCGCCCGTCGGGCCGTGCATCACCACGGCCGACGAGATCCCCGACCCCAACAACCTCGTCGTGCGCTTCTGGGACGACGGGCAGCTGCGCCACCATTACAACACCGACGACATGGAGCACCGCGTCCCCGAACTCATTGAGTTCGCCTCCTCGATCATGACATTGAACTCGGGCGACCTCATCGCCTGCGGCACCAACCACGAGGGGCTCGGCGCGCTCCAGGACGGCGAGAAGGTCGAGATCGAGGTCGAGCATGTCGGTAAGATGCGCCTCGATGTCGTCGACCCGCTGAAACGAGCCTGGGAGAAGGGCGTCTACATGGGCGCCGATTCGACCAACCCCGAGGCCGTCAAACGCCACCGCCCGGTTGGGTGACGCGCGCCCAGCGTCCTTCGAGACGCCCGCTGCGCGGGCTCCTCAGGATGACGGATTTTATTAATACCATCATAAACTTACGTCATCCTGAGGAGGCGCGAAGCGCCGTCTCGAAGGACGCATATTTCGGCATGCTGCAGGGCGACCTAAGCGCGCGGCGCCTCGCCCGCCGGGCGGCCGAGCAGATGGACATGCTGCCCGCCGGCTTCCTCGAGCATCCGCAGGGCGCGCAATTCAAGTTCGGAATCGGCGCAGCGCACCCATAGGAGGGCCGCGCCGGCCTTGAGCGCGGCGGTGAACTCATCGCGGTGCGGCGCGGCGGCATAATCATCGAACAATTCCTTGAGCGCCGCGCCGCCGAGCCCGGCGCCGACCAATGCCGCGACGGTCGCGGCGATCGGCCCGCCCGAAATGAGGATGATGCCGGCGATGGTTAAGGGCGCGATGTATTTGATCTCCCCGCTCAACCCGGCTGCGATCGCATCGCCCGCGCTTTCGTCGGCCGCGCTCAACGCCTCGTGCGAGGCGAGCACCGACAGGTCGGAGGCGGCGAAACCGCCGGCAAGCAGCGCCGCGACGGCGTTGCGGAAATGGCCGCGGTCGGGAAACGAGGCGACCGCCTCGCGGATCACCGGAAAAACTGGCGTCGATGCACTCATCGCGATCATCCGTTGCGCGTTCCAACTCACCCCATGTTAACGTCGGAATCGCGCAGCCCGCTCGCGATCTTTTCCGCCCTTGCCCGCGTGCCGATGACCGCAGAGCCATTCCGCGACTCCGATCCATTGTCCGCCGGGTCGCCCGCCCCGCCCGCGGCAGCGGCGGCGACGCCGGTCATGGCGCAGTATCACGAGATCAAGCGCGCTCATCCCGGGTGCCTCCTGTTTTTCCGGATGGGCGATTTCTATGAGCTGTTCTTCGAGGACGCGCAGGAAGCCGCGCCGGCGCTCGACATCGCGCTGACCAAGCGGGGCCGGCATGACGGCGCCGACATCCCGATGTGCGGCGTGCCGGTGCATACGGTCGACGCCTATTTGGCTCGCCTCATCCGCGCCGGGTTCAAGGTGGCGATCTGCGATCAGATCGAGGACCCCGCCGAGGCAAGGGCTCGGGGCGCCCAGGGCTCAGCCAAACGGGGCCCGGTCAAGCGCGCCGTGGTGCGGGTCGTCACCGCCGGCACCTTGACCGAGGATGGGCTCCTCGACGCGCGCCGGCACAATTACCTGGCTGGGATCGCCGAAGTTGGGGGCGAACTGGGCCTGGCGTGGCTCGATCTGTCGACCGGTTCGTTTTCGCTCGCGCCAACCGCCGACGCCTCGCTCGCCGCCGATCTCGCCCGCATCATGCCGGGCGAGATCCTGGTTCCCGAGCGGCTGTTGGCGCGTCCGGCCCTCTACGAGGTGTTCGGCGATTGGAAGGGGGCGTTGACCCCGCTCGCCAACCCGCGCTTCGACAGCGAGGCGGCGCGCCGCCGGCTCGAAAGCTTTTACGGCGTCAAGGCATTGGACGGGTTCGGCAGTTTCGGCCGGGCCGAAATCGCGGCGGCCGGCGCGCTTGTCGACTATGTCGCGCTGACCCAGCAGGCGGGTGGGCAGAAGGGGGCGCCGCATCTCGCCCCGCCGATCCGGGTCGCCCCCGATACGGTGATGCAGATCGACGCGGCGACGCGGCGCAACCTCGAACTGGCGACGACCCTCTCGGGCGAACGCCGCGGCAGCCTCATCAGCGCGATCGACCGCACCCTGACGGGACCCGGAGCGCGGCTCCTCGCGGAGCAGCTTGCCGCCCCGCTGACCCAGCCGGAGGCGATCGGCGCGCGGCTCGACGCGGTGCAATTCTTCCTCGATCGCGGCGAGATGCGGGCGGGGTTGCGCCAGCGCCTGCGCCGCTGTCCCGACATCGAGCGCGCGCTCACTCGCCTCAGCCTCGGGCGCGGCGGCCCGCGCGACCTCGCCGCCTTGCGCGACGGGCTCGGCGAGACCGCGCTCATCCGCGCGATCCTCCTCGCGCCCGGGCTGGTGCCGTTGCCCGAGCTCCTGGCGCGGGCCGAGCGGGGGCTCGGCGAGCATGGCGCGCTGGTCGATCGTCTCCAACGCGCGCTCGCCGCCGATCTGCCGCTCTTCGCCCGCGACGGCGGGTTCGTCGCACCGGGGTATGCCGCCGAGCTCGATCAGTTGCGCGAATTGCGCGACGCGAGCCGGCGCACGATCGCCGCCTTGCAGGCGCGCTATGCCGAGGCGACCGGCATCGCCTCCCTGCGCATCCGCCACAACAACGTCATCGGCTATTACATCGAAGTGTCCGCGGCGAACGTCGAAAGGCTGGGGGGCAAGCTCGGGCCCGACTTCATCCACCGCCAGACGATGGCGGGGGCGCTGCGCTACACCACGGTCGAACTCTCCGAGCTCGCCGGCAAGATCGCCAGCGCCGCCGATCGCGCCCTCCTCCTCGAACTGCGCCTCTTCGACGATCTGGCCGGCGAAATCGTCGCCCATCGCCCGGAGATCGCCGCTGCGGCAACCGCGCTCGCCACGCTGGACCTGGCCCAGAGCCACGCCGAATGCGCGGGCGATGCCGGCTGGATCCGGCCCGAGATCGAAGAAGGGCCCGCCTTCGAGATCCGCGGCGGCCGCCATCCGACGGTCGAGGCCGCGCTCGCCGGCACCGGCAGCTTCATCGCCAATGACTGCGTCCTGGGCGAGGATCGGATCTGGCTCGTCACCGGCCCCAACATGGCCGGCAAGAGCACCTTTCTGCGGCAGAACGCGCTCATTCTCATTCTCGCGCAGATCGGCTCGTTCGTCCCGGCGCGCGCCGCCCGGATCGGCATCGTCGACCGCCTCTATAGCCGGGTCGGCGCCGCCGACGATCTGGCGCGCGGCCGCTCGACCTTCATGGTCGAGATGGTCGAGACCGCGGCGATCCTCAACCAGGCCGGCCCCAAGAGCTTTGTCATCCTCGACGAGATCGGACGCGGCACGGCGACCTATGACGGCCTCTCGATCGCCTGGGCCGCGCTCGAACATCTGCACGAGGTCAATCGCTGCCGGGCGCTCTTCGCGACCCATTACCACGAGCTGACCGCGCTCTCCGCCAAATTGCCGGCGCTCGCCTGCCATACGATGCGGGTGAAGGAATGGCAGGGCGACGTCGTCTTCCTGCACGAGGTCGCGCCCGGCACGGCCGACCGCTCCTACGGCATCCATGTCGCCAAGCTCGCGGGCCTCCCGGCTGATGTCACCGCGCGCGCCGCGGAGGTCCTGGAAATCCTCGAAAAGGGCGAGGAAGGCGGCGCCCTCGCCCGGCTCGCCGACGATCTGCCGCTCTTCCGCGCCGCCCGCCGCCCCGCCCCCGAGTCGGCGCCGCAGCCGTCGCCGCTGGAGGATCTCTTACGCGAGGCGCGGCCCGACGAACTTACCCCGCGCGAGGCGCTCGAACTGATCTACCGGCTGAAGACACTGATGGGAGAGTGACCCCTCTCCCGCGATGGGCTTTGCGCAAAAACCACAAAAAGGCCCGTCATTCCGCGGCCAGCCCGGAACCCATAAACACAGGCCTCTGGAAAATGGGTTCCGGGCTCGCAGCCTTCGGCCGCGCCCCGGAATGACGGACCTTTTTGTGCAAAGCTCCCCGAACGCGGGAGAGGGCGCCCGGCATTTGGCACGGCGCTTGCGGCGGCGCAGCAATCATGTCGCCGCCGATGCCAGGCTTGATGCCGCAGGACCCGGGTTTTACCGAAGATCAGAAGCAATACCTCGAAGGCTTTATCGCCGGGATTGCCAAAAAACACGCCATGTCCGTGCCCAATGGCGCGGCAGCGCCCATGCCGGCGCCTCCAGCGGGGAATGCTGCGCCGGGCGCTTGCGACCCGGCCGCGATCCATGTTGCAGCGCAGGATCGCGCGGTCGCCTCCGGCGGCAAGCTGGTGCCGGAGGAGCTGGCGAAACGCGAGAAGAACCCGTTCGACATGTGGGACGAGATCGCCGCCAACGCGGCTGCCGGCCGGTTCCCCAAGGGTCTCGACGTCTTCCGCCACAAATTCCACGGGCTCTTTTACGCCGCGCCGAACCAGGAGGCGTTCATGCTCCGGCTGCGCCTGCCGGGCGGGACCCTGTCGTCCTATCAGGCAAGAGGGCTGGCCGATGTCTCCGAGCGTTTCGGCGGCGGCACGCTCGACGTCACGACCCGGGCCAACCTGCAGATCCGCGAGATCGGCGCCGCCTATCCGATCGAGGTCCTGACCGCGATCGACGAATTGGGCCTCACATCGCGCGGCGCCGGCGCCGACAACATCCGCAACTTGACCGGGAGCCCCACGGCCGGCATTGACCCGCAGGAGCTGGTCGACACGCGGCCCTTAACCCGCGCGCTCTACCACCACATCCTCAATCACCGCGAGCTCTACGGCCTGCCGCGCAAGTTCAACATCTCGTTCGACGGCGGCGGCCGCATCGCGATGCTCGAGGATACCGCCGATATCGGCTTTGCCGCGGTGAGGGTCGGGCCGGGAAAACCGGTCGTCCCGGGCGTCTATTTCCGCATGCTGCTCGGCGGGCTGACCGGCCACGGCAGCGTTGGGCGCGATGCCGGGGTGTTGCTTGAGCCGCACGAGGTGGTTGCCGCCGCGGCGGCGATACTGCGCGTCTTCATCGACCACGGCGACCGCACCGACAGGAAGCGGGCGCGGCTCCACTATCTGATCGAGCGCTGGGGGTTGGAGAAGGTGGTGAGCGAGGCGGCAACGCACCTGGCGTTCCCCTGGCGCGTCGCCGCCGCCGATCTATCTGAGCCGCGCGGCCCCATCGATCGCCAGGGCCATGTCGGCGTGCACCAGCAGGCGCAGCCCGGGCTCTCCTATATCGGGATCGTGCTGCCGGCCGCGCGGCTGACCGCGCCGCAACTGCAGGGGCTCGCCGATATCGCCGAGCGGCGCGGTTCCGGCACCTTGCGCCTGACGGTCTGGCAGAACCTGCTGATCTCCGATATTCCCGAGGCGCAGATAGGGACCGTGCTCGCCGAAGTTGAAGCGCTCGGCCTCGCAACCGCCGCGAGCGCGGTCCGCGCCGGCCTCGTTGCCTGCACCGGCAATGCCGGGTGCAAATTCTCATTGAGCGATACCAAGCGCCATGCGCTGGAGATCGCCGATTATCTCGATCAGCGCATCGGCCTCGACCAGCCGCTCAACATCCACCTGACCGGCTGCCCCAATTCCTGCGCACAGCATTATGTCGGCGACATCGGGCTGCTCGCCACCAAGGTCGATCTGGGCGGCGACGTCGAAGCCGAGGGGTATCACCTGATCGTCGGCGGCGGCGGCGGCGGCGCCGAACCGGCGCTCGGCCGCGAGATCTGCCGCGACATCCCGGCGGACGAATTGTCCCGGCGGCTCGAAAAGGGGCTCGGCGCCTATCTCGCCCAGCGCGATTCCAAGGAAACCTTCCAGGCCTTCGCCAATCGCCGCAGCACCGCCGAACTGGCCGCGCTCTTTACCGGCGACAAGGCGGTGTCATGAGCGAGAAGCAAAAAAGCCGCCGGTGCTCTTTCGGCGCGATCGCACCGGCGTTGCAACGAAAAAGCCCCGGTGCCCGGGCTTGTCCCGGGCATCCTTGCTGGAACCAACTTAACGACAGAAGACGACGTGGGTGGCCGGGGCAAGCCCGGCCACGGGGTTTCTATTATTGTCGTTACGCGGGTTCGGCTTCGGTACCCGAGGCGTGGGGCGGGAAATGAGCTTCATCGCCCCCGCCCTTCCGGAGACCGCGCCGTTTTCGCCGGCGCAGCGCGCCTGGCTCGACGGGTTCATCGCCGGGCTCCTCGGCGATTCCGGCAACGGCCCTGAGGCCGCCGGTTCGCCGCCAGGCGAACCCGAGGATTTTCCCTGGCACGATCCCGGCCTCTCGCTCGATGAGCGCATCGCGCTCGCCGCCGGACGGCGCCCCGAGCGCATGCTGATGGCGGCGATGGCCCAGACCGATTGCGGCCAGTGCGGCTATTCGTGCCAGGCCTATGCCGAGGCGATCGCCAGCGGCGCCGACGGCAACATCGGCCGCTGCACTCCGGGCGGCAAGGCGACCTCGCGCAAGCTGAAGGAGCTTTTGGCCGGGATGGCGACGACCGCGGTGGTGTCGACGCCGGCGCTCGCCGCCTCCCCTGCCATCTCCCCTGGCGCCGGCCCGGCGCAAGCGCCCCGCTTCGCCGCCCGGCTGCGTCTGGCGCGGCGCCTCAATCGCGCTGGCTCGGAAAAGGACACAAGGCTCGTAGTGCTCGAAACCGACGCCGGCGCCGAGCGCTTCCAGGTCGGCGACAGCCTCGGCGTCGTCGCGCGCAACTGCCTCGAGCTGGTGGCCGCGATCATCGCGCGCCTCGGAGCGAGCGCGGACACCCCGGTCATCTCGCCCGACGGGATCGAGCGCCCGCTCGGCGAGGCGCTCAGCCAAGCCTGCGAGATCCGCCGCCCGTCCGACCAGGCGATCGAGGTCTTGGCCTCGCGGGCCCACGACCTCGAGGAGTCTCGGATCCTCCAGGCGACGGCCGAGGGCTATCCCGGCGCTGGCCCGGACGATGCCGATCTGTTGGACCTGCTCGACGGCTTCCCCTCGGCGCGGCCGCCGCTCTCCGAGCTCATTTCGGCGCTCGACCCGCTGCAGCCGCGGCTCTATTCGATCGCCTCGTCGCCGAAGCATACCGCGGGCGAAGTCCATCTGACCGTCGCCGCGGTGCGTTACAAGCAGCGGGCGCGGCATCGCACCGGCGTCGCCTCGACCTTCCTCTGCGACCGGGTCATGCCCGGCGCCGAGGTCACGGTTTATGTCCATCCGGCCGAAGCTTTTCGCCTGCCGGCCCCCGATCGCCCGGTGATCATGATCGGGCCGGGCACCGGGGTCGCGCCGTTTCGCGGCTTTCTGCAGGAGCGCCAGGTGACCGCCGCGCGCGGGCGCAACTGGCTGGTCTTCGGCAACCCCAGGCGGCGGACCGATTTCCTCTTCGAGGACGAGCTGACCGCATGGCATCGGGGTGGGCTCTTGACCCGGCTCGACACCGCGTTCTCGCGCGATCAGGAGCACAAGATCTACGTCCAGCACCGGCTGTTGGAGAGCGCCGCCGAGCTCTGGGCGTGGCTCGAAGACGGCGCGCATCTCTATGTCTGCGGCGATGCCGGGCATATGGCGCGCGATGTCGATAAGGGGCTCCTCTACATCGTCGCCAAAGAGGGCCGCATGGAGCCGGCCGCGGCCAAGGCCTATCTCGCGCGCCTCGCCGGCGAGGGCCGCTATCAGAGGGACGTCTATTGAAAGCCATGAGCGGCGCCCCCCTGCCGCGCGCCGGCCTGTCATCCCGCCGGCCTGTCATCCCAACGGAGGAATGCGCATGTTTATTGAGACCGTCGACCAGTTCGCCAGGACGGCCGTCGCCAAGGCAGAATTTCTGCACCGCTCGCCGCTCGGCTTCACGATCAGCGCGATGATGGCGGGCGCCTATGTCGGCCTCGGCATCATCCTCATTTTCGCCGTCGGCAATGCCGTCGACCCGGACATCCGCCCGGTCGTCATGGGCGGTTCGTTCGGCATCGCGCTGACCCTTGTCATCTTCGCCGGGTCGGATTTGTTCACCGGGCATACGATGTTCATGACGCACGGCTGGCTGCAGGGCCGCATCAGCCTCAAGGACCTGGGCGCCTGCTGGGGCGCCTCTTGGGGCGGCAACCTGCTCGGCTGCGCGATCCTCGCGGCGCTGGTTGTCGCCGGCGGCGGCGGTTTGGCGCTCGCCGGAAAAAACCCGGTGATCGTCACCGTCGCGGCGGCCAAGATGAACGCGCCGGCGCTCGAATTGTTCGCCCGAGCGATCCTCTGCAACTGGCTGGTGTGCCTGGCGATCTGGACCTCGGCGCGGATGACCAGCGACGCCGCCAAGTGCATCGTCATCTTCTGGTGCCTTTACGCGTTCATCGCCAGCGGCTTTGAGCACTCGGTCGCCAACATGACGCTGTTCGGGATCGCGCTCCTTGCCCCGCATCCGCCGACCGTGACGCTCGGCGGCATGGGATGGAACCTCTTGTGGGTGACGCTCGGCAACATCGTCAGCGGCGCCGGGATCATGGGGCTGGGCTATTGGGCCGCCTCGCGCATCCCCTCGGAGGCGCCAGCCTCGGCAGAGGCGCCAGCCTCGGCGAGCCTGGCCCCGGCCGAATAGCGTCCAGCTAAGCCGCGGGCGCCGATTCTATGAGCAGCACCCGCCGCGCGCCGAATATGTGCTGACCGACAAGGGCCGCCAGCTCGGCCCGGTGCTGCGGACGCTCGTCGATTGGGGCCGCAAACACCCGGCTGCGCCGGCGCGGGCGGGGGGCGAGGGATAACCGGCATCATCCCCCGGGTGGCGGGCCCCGGTTCCGTGCTATAAGGCGGCACCCGGCGCGGAGTGGACCCTTGCCGACCGTCTTTATTTTGAACGGCCCCAATCTCAACCTGCTCGGCGTGCGCGAGCCCGCGACTTACGGCTACGACACGCTGGCCGATGTCGAAGCGCTCTGCCTGGCGCGCGCCGCCGCGCTCGATCTCTCGATCGATTTCCGCCAGACCAACCACGAGGGCATGCTGGTCGACTGGATCCACGAGGCGCGCGAGGCGGCCGACGGCATCATCCTCAATGCCGGCGCCTTCACCCATACCTCGGTGGCGATCCTCGACGCGCTCAACGCGGCCGATCTGCCGATCATCGAGGTTCATCTGTCGAACATTTTCCGGCGCGAGCATTTCCGCCATCATTCCTATGTGAGCCTCGCGGCGCGCGGGGTGATCTGCGGCCTCGGGCCGCAGGGCTACGAGCTGGCCCTGGAAGCCCTCGCCAGCATGATCGAAATTGAATCGAGCGAGGCGCCCCGGTGAAGCTGGGGGGGAGGTTCGGCGGAAGGTTCGGCGGGCGCCGACCGCCGCTCGCGCCCGACGCCGAAATGATCCGCACGCTGGCCGGCCTCCTCTCCGAGACCGGCCTCACCGAGATCGAGTACGCAATCGGCGACCACCGCATCCGGGTGGCGCGCGAGCCGGCCGGCCTGGCGCCGGTCGAGAACGGGCACGCGCCCTCGCCGCCGACGGTTGACGCCCCGAGCGCCCCCGCCCTGAGCCCTGCCGCCGCCGCGGCACCGAGCGCCGCCGACCACCCCGGCGCCGTTACGTCGCCGATCGTCGGCATCGCCTATCTCGCGCCGGAGCCTGGCATGCCGCCCTTCGTGCGCGTCGGCGACAGCGTCAGCGAGGGCCAGACGCTTCTGATCATCGAGGCGATGAAGGTGATGAACCAGATCAGCGCGCCGCAGGCCGGACGGATCACGCGGATTTTCGCCGAGGATGGCGAGCCGGTCGAATACGGCGCCGCGCTGATGCTGATCGAGTGAGCCCGCGCGAGTTGTTTCCACGATGTTCGAAAAGGTGCTGATCGCCAATCGCGGTGAGATCGCGCTCAGGATCAACCGCGCCTGCCACGAGATGGGGATCAAGACCGTCGCGGTGCATTCGACCGCGGATTCCCATGCGATGAATGTGCGGCTCGCCGACGAGACCGTATGCATCGGGCCGCCGCCGGCGCGGGCGAGCTATCTCAACATCCCGGCGATCCTGTCGGCGGCGACGATCACCGGGGCCGATGCGATCCATCCCGGGCTCGGGTTTCTCGCCGAGAACGCCGATTTCGCCGCGGCGGTCGAGGAGCACGGCTTCACCTTTATCGGCCCCGCGCCCGAGCATATCCGGCTGATGGGCGACAAGCTGCGCGCCAAGGCCGAGGCGGTGCGGCTCGGCATTCCGGTGGTGCCCGGTTCCACTGAAGCGGTGCGCGATGGCGCTGCCGCCGCTTCTGCAGCCCGCGCCATCGGCTACCCGGTGCTCTTGAAGGCGAGCGCGGGCGGCGGCGGGCGCGGCATCAAGCTCGCCCGCAACGCCGCCGAGCTCTCGCAGATGCTGCCCTTGGCGCAGGCCGAGGCGCGGGCCGCTTTTGGCGACGATTCGATGTATCTCGAGCGGTTCCTCGAACGCCCGCGGCATATCGAGGTGCAGCTGTTGGGCGACGGCCAGGGCGGCATCATCCATCTCGGCGAGCGCGACTGCTCGCTTCAGCGCGCGCACCAGAAGCTGCTCGAGGAAACCCCCTCGCCCGCGCTCGGCCCGCCGGCTCGCGAGCGGCTCCTCGGGCTCGCCGCCGCGGCATTGCGTCAGCTCGGCTACAAGAGCGCCGGCACGATGGAGTTTCTCTACGAGGACGGCGAATTCTATTTTATCGAGATGAACACGCGGCTCCAGGTCGAGCACCCGGTGAGCGAGATGATCAGCGGCGTCGATATCGTGAAGGAGCAGCTGCGGATCGCCGCCGGCGCGCCGCTCGGCTATGCCCAGGCCGATGTGACGCTGCGCGGCCATGCCATCGAATGCCGCATCAACGCCGAGAGCCCGGAGGATTTCCGGCCGTCGCCGGGGCGGATCAGCGAATATCACGCGCCGGGCGGGCTCGGGGTGCGCGTCGACAGCGCGCTCTATCAGGGCTATGAGGTGCCGCCGTTCTACGACAGCCTCATCGCCAAACTCATCGTCTATGGCACCAGCCGCGAGGAATGCGTGATGCGGCTGCGCCGCGCGCTCGCCGAATACGTGATCGGCGGCATCGAGACCACGATCCCGTTGCATCAGCGCCTCGTCGACGATCCCGAGTTCCGCCGCGGCGCCTACGACATCCACTGGCTCGAGCGCTTCCTCGCGCGGTCCACAGGATAAGTCTCCGGTGTGTTAAGATAGGCCGTCATGCCCGCGAAAGCGGGCACCCAGGGCAACCGGCAAAATGCTTGGCGACCCGAAGCAGCCTTGCGTCTATCTCCTTGCGAACGAGCGGAATGGGACGCTCTATGCCGGCGTAACCAGCCATATTGCTAGTGTCCTGATCGGAAATTCCGCCGACCCGCCTCTCCTTCTTGTCATACCGGCGAAGGCCGGTATCCACGGCGGGGTGGATCCCGGCCTGCGCCTGGCGAAAGCCGGGATGACAATCAAGGTGGTGCGGAAAAATGGCGCAGGTCGTGGAAGCTCGAATTAATCGAGAAGGCAAATCCGCAATGGCGGGATCTCTACGACGATCTACCGAGCTGAGGCCCCTGGACCCCCGCTTTCGCGGGGGTGACGTATTGGGGGGCAGGGTTATTTGCGGTTGAGATGATGGCGATCCGGCTCACCCCCGACATCCTCATTGAAGCCTATGCCGCCGGCATCTTCCCGATGGCCGAATCGGCCGACGACCCGGAGCTGTTCTGGGTCGACCCGAGCCGGCGCGGCATCCTGCCGCTCGAGGCGTTCCACGTGCCGCGCCGCTTGAAGCGCGTGCTGCGCCGGGGCGGCTTTAGGGTCAGCGTCGACACCGCGTTCGCGGCGGTCATTCGCGGCTGCGCCGAAGCGAGCGAAACCCGCCCGGCGACCTGGATCAATGACGAGATCGTGCGGCTCTACAGCGCCCTCTTCGAGCGCGGCGCCGCGCACAGCGTCGAATGCTGGCACGACGGCGAGCTGGTCGGCGGGTTGTACGGCGTCTCGCTCGGCGCCGCTTTTTTCGGGGAAAGCATGTTCAGTCGGGTGAGCGATGCGAGCAAGGTCGCGCTCGCCCACCTCGTCCTTCGGCTGCGGCACGGCGGCTACCGGTTGCTCGACACCCAGTTTTTGACGCCGCATCTGGAGCAATTCGGCGCTATCGAGATTTCCCGCGCGCGCTATCACCGGCTCTTGGCCGAGGCGTTGCGCTATCGCGCGGTATTTCCGCGCGACCTGCCGGGGGCGGGGGGTTTGGGAGCGGACGGCGCCGATGGCGGCGGCAGCGGCCCACTCGGGCCTTTGCATTCGAGCAGGTTGACGTCATAGACCGGGTGCTCGAGCGCCGACAGCGCCGGGCTCGAGGAAAACATCCAGCCGCTGAACAGGCGGCTCTTTTCCTCACCCGGGCGGTTTTCGTAGATCTCGACAAAGGCGGCGTTCTCGGGCCGATCCTCGGGGGCGCTGCGCTCGCACTCCCGCACCGCGATCGACAGGGTGAAAAAATTCGCCTCCTTGCCGACCGGCACGTCAAAGCGCGAAACCCGCGCGGTGATCTTGTCGAGCCCCTGCATGACCGCAACCGGTTCGGCGGTCATTCCGGCGGCGGCGCCGGTCGCCCACAGCGCGATGATGAGCGCCGGCGCGGCCAGCGCGCCAAGCGCCGGGCCGAGCCTCATCGGCTATAGGGGTTGACGAGACCGGCCAGAATCGCGCCGAGGACCTCGCGCACCTGAGCTTCCTCGCAGCCCATCAGCACCGCATCTTCCAGCGCCTCCTGGGCGAGAACCCGCAACTCCGCGAGGTTCTCGTTCAGCACCTTGATCTTCTCGACGCAGGAAACCGGTTCGCCTTCCGGCGTGCGCCAGACCGGGAATTCGCCCGCTGCCCTATCGGCCATGAGTTCTGCCCTGGGTTTCTACAGGACCTAAAGATGTGCGCGGTTTAGCCCGCCACAAGGCAGGCTGCATTACGATTGTGGCGTCCTTCGAGACGGCGCTTCGCGCCTCCTCAGGATGAGGATAAATATATGATGGAATTAACAAAAACTCTTCATCCTGAGGAGCCCGCAGAGCGGGCGTCTCGAAGGACGCACGATGCCAGCTCCGGCAGCCGTCACTTTGGTGCCGCTGGCGCGCCTAGCGCCGGTGCGTCGCCCTCCTTCTTCGCGCCGGGCGCGGAGAACATCATCTGGCCGATCAGGTTTTCCAGGCTCACCGAGGATTGGGTGTAGGTGATCTTGCCGCCGGGCGGGATCACCTTGTCCGACCCGCCGGGGACCAGCGACATGTATTTGTCGCCCAGGAGCCCCGCCGAGATGATCTCGGCCACGGTGTCGTCGGGCAGCTTGACCGAGGGGTCGATGCTCATCCGCACATCTGCGAGGAAGGTCTTCGGGTCGAGCTCCTCGGCCACCACCGAGCCGATCTTGATGCCGCTGATGCGTACATCGCTCCCTTGGCGGATCCCGTCGATCCGCGCGAAATCGGCGCTCACCTGATACCCCGCCACCGTGCGCAGCTGGCTCGATTTGTAGGCAAAGACCAGGAACAGCGCGGCGGCGAGGAGGACGACCGCGCCCATCACGGTCTCGATGACATTGCCCCTCATCGGCCGCGTCCCGGGCCGGCTATTCCGGCGACCACGGCTCGTAATCGCCGGTCGCGTGAACGCGATGGCCGCCGCGCAGCACGGAGCCCTGCGGATGGTAGGCCTCTTTGGTCCCGGTCATGTTCGGCTGGTGGTCCTTTTCCCAGGGATGGCGCTGGCGCGGCTGGGGCAGCTCGTCGACCATGTGGTGCAGCCAGGCATGCCATTCCGACGGCACCTTGGAGCCTTCCGGCTCGCCATTGTAGATGACCCAGCGCCGGTCGCGGCCAAAGCGCCCGCCGCCGTGCAGCGCCGGCTTGTCGCCCTTGAGGCGGTAGTAGCGGTTGCCGTAGGCGTCGGTGCCGACAAGCGCGCCGCGCAGCCAGGTCAATAGTCGGGTTCCGAGCGTCGTGCCCATTTCCTCTTCCTCGTGCACGCACTTATCGCACCTGTCCCGGCCCGCGGTAAAGCCTGTGGCTCTGAATCCACAGGTAGCGTCCGAAGCACAAATTCCGCGTACATATAGTTGGACGAGATGGGCCTGCATGGCGTATCTTGTGGTTTGGCATAAGCTGAACGCTATATCTGGAATGATGGGCGCCGGCTCGCCCAATGGTATATCGGGGGGGAGTAAATATGCATATCGCGCGTCGTTTCACCACGGCCGGCCGCGACCCGTACGAGACCGTCGCCTTCCGCAGCGCGTCGAGCGAAATCCGCAATCCCGACGGCTCGGTGGTGTTCGCCGCGGAAGGCATCGAGGTGCCGACCGAGTGGAGCCAGGTCGCCTGCGACATCCTCGCGCAGAAATATCTGAGGAAGGCCGGCGTGCCGGCACGACTCCTGCCGCTCGAAGAAGAGGGCGTCCCCGCCTGGCTGTGGCGCCGCATCCCCGATGCGGCGGCGCTGGCGATGCTCCCGAAAGAGGAGCGCAGCGGCGCCGAGACCAGCGCCAAGCAGTGCTTCGACCGGCTCGCCGGTACCTGGACCTATTGGGGCTGGAAGGGCGGCTATTTCGACGGCGAGGACGACGCCCGCGCCTTCTACGACGAGCTGCGCGTGATGCTGGCGCGCCAGATGGGCGCGCCCAACAGCCCGCAATGGTTCAACACCGGGCTCTTTTGGGCCTATGGCATCGATGGGCCGGCGCAGGGCCATTACTATGTCGATTACCGCACCGGCAAGGTGCGCGCCTCGGAAAGCGCCTACGAGCACCCGCAGCCGCATGCCTGCTTCATCCAGTCGGTCGCCGACGATCTGGTCAACGAAGGCGGCATCATGGACCTCTGGGTGCGGGAAGCCCGCCTCTTCAAATACGGCTCGGGGACGGGATCCAATTTCTCGAAGCTGCGCGGCGACGGGGAGCGGCTGTCGGGCGGCGGACGCTCCTCCGGGCTGATGAGCTTTTTGAAGATCGGCGACCGCGCCGCCGGCGCGATCAAATCCGGCGGGACGACGCGGCGCGCCGCCAAGATGGTGATCGTCGACGCCGACCATCCCGACATCGAGGATTACATCGACTGGAAGGTTATCGAGGAGCAGAAGGTCGCGGCCCTGGTCGCCGGCTCGAAGCTGGCGGCGCGGCACCTCAACCTGATCATGACGGCCTGCCGCGAGGCGGCGGAAGGCGGGGGCGACCCGTTTGACCCGGCGCAGAACCGCGCCTTGAAGCGCGAGATCCGCGCGGCGCGGCGGGCGATGATCCCGGAAAACTACGTCCAGCGGGTCATCCAGTTCGCTCGCCAGGGGTTTGCCCAGATCGATTTCCGCACCTACGACACCGATTGGGATTCCGAAGCGTATCTGACCGTCGCCGGACAGAATTCCAACAATACGGTGCGGGTCGCCAATGATTTCCTGGAGCGCGTCCTCTCCGGCGCCGACTGGCAGCTCATCCGGCGCACCGACGGCAAGGTGTCGAAGACCATGCCGGCCGCGGCGCTGTGGGACAAGATCGCGCATGCCGCCTGGGCCTCGGCCGATCCGGGCATCCAGTTCGACACGACGATCAACGATTGGCACACCTGCGCGGAAAGCGGCCGGATCAACGCCTCCAACCCGTGCTCGGAGTACATGTTCCTCGACGATACGGCGTGCAATCTCGCGTCGCTCAACCTGCTCGCCTTTCGCAACCCAGATGGAGTTGGGGACGGCAGCTTCGCGGTCGGCGAGTTCCAGCACGCCGTGCGGCTGTGGACGCTGGTCCTGGAAATCTCGGTGATGATGGCGCAGTTCCCCTCGAAGGAGATCGCCCGGCTCAGCTACGCCTATCGCACGTTGGGGCTCGGCTACGCCAATCTCGGCGGGCTCTTGATGGCGATGGGCATCGCCTATGGCAGCGCAGAGGGCCGGGCGATCGCCAGCTCGGTGACCGCCCTCTTGACCGGGACGAGCTATGCCACCTCGGCCGAGATGGCGGCCGAGCTCGGCGCCTTCCCCGGCTTTGCCAAGAACCGCGAGGCGATGCTGCGCGTCATCCGCAACCATCGCCGCGCCGCGCATGGCGAAACGAGCGGCTATGAGGGCCTCCAAATCCCGCCGGTGCCGCTCGACGGGGCCAATTGCCCCGACCGGCCGCTCGTCGCCGCGGCAAGCGCCGCCTGGGACGCGGCATTGGCATTGGGCGAGAAGCACGGCTTCCGCAACGCCCAGGCGACGGTGCTCGCGCCGACCGGCACGATCGCGCTCGTCATGGATTGCGACACCACCGGGATCGAACCCGATTTCGCCCTCGTCAAGTTCAAGAAGCTCGCCGGCGGCGGCTATTTCAAGATCATCAACCGGCTGGTGCCGCAGGCCTTGGCCACGCTCGGCTATGACGACGGAACGATCGCGGAAATCGAGCGCTATGCGCTGGGCCGCGGCACGCTCAAGGGCGCTCCGCACCTCAACCACGAGAGCTTGCGCGCCAGGGGCTTCGACGAGGCGGCGCTCGCCGCGCTCGAGGCCGCGCTCGCCGCCGCCTTCGACATCAAGTTCGCCTTCAACAAATGGACCCTGGGCGAGGCATTCTGCGAGGAATTATGCCGGAAGCTGGGGCTGGCCGCGGCCGCGCTCGCCGACCCGGGCTTTGACCTCCTCGTCGCGCTCGGCTTCTCGCGCGCCGAGATCGAGGCCGCCAACACCTGGTGCTGCGGCGCGATGACCCTCGAGGGCGCGCCGCATTTGAAGCCCGAGCACCTCGCCGTCTTCGACTGCGCCAACCCGTGCGGCCCCAATGGCACGCGCTGCCTCTCGGTCGACAGCCACATCCGGATGATGGCGGCGGCGCAGCCCTTCATCACCGGCGCCATTTCGAAGACCATCAACATGCAGAATTCGGCGACGGTCGAGGATTGCAAGGAAGCCTACATGCTGTCCTGGCGCCTCGGCCTCAAGGCGACCGCGCTCTACCGCGACGGCTCGAAACTGTCGCAGCCCTTGGCCTCGACCCTCTTCGGCGAGGATGACGAGGCGCAGGACCAGGCCGCCGAGCTCTACCAGATGTCGCCGGCCCAGCGCATCCCCCTCGTCGCCGAGCACATCGTCGAGCGCATCGTCGAACGGGTGGTGGCGCGGGCCGAGCGCACGCGCCTCCCCGACCGCCGCAAGGGCTACACGCAGAAGGCGACCGTCGGCGGGCACAAGGTCTATCTGCGCACCGGCGAATATGAGAGCGGCAGGCTCGCCGAGATCTTCATCGACATGCACAAGGAGGGTTCGGCCTTCCGCTCGCTGATGAACAATTTCGCGATCGCGATCTCCTTGGGCCTCCAATACGGCGTGCCGCTCGACGAGTACGTCGAAGCCTTCACCTTCACCCGCTTCGAGCCGTCGGGCGTCGTTGAGGGCAACGAAACGATCAAGATGGCGACCTCGATCCTCGACTACATCTTCCGCGAGCTGGCGATCTCCTACCTCGATAGGAGCGACCTCGCCCATGTCGAGCCGGCCGATCTGATGCCCGACACGGTCGGTAAGGGGGCCGCCGCCGAATCGAACCTGCGCGAGCCGGCCTCCGACACCGGCGCCGATGTCGCCGCGATGATGCAGCGCGTCGCATCCCAAGGTTATGTGCGCAACAAGCTGACCGTGCTGCACGGCGGCAAGCGCTCCGGGGCCGCGAGAGCCGAGGCGAGCGCCCAGACCGAGCCGGCGCTGCCGCTCTTCGCCGGCGCCCTCGCGGTCATGACCGAGACGATCGAAATCGCCGTCCTCGACTCGCGCCCCGAGTCGCGAACCGAGCAGATCCGCGAAGCCCGAATGAAGGGCTACGAAGGCGACAGCTGCGGCGAATGCGGCAACTTCACCCAGGTCCGCAACGGCACCTGCCTGAAGTGCGACACCTGCGGCGCGACCAGCGGGTGTAGTTGACGCGCTGCGTGTGGATCAGCTTTCACCTTAGCGGGGAGCAGAACTGCTCTATATGACCAGCTTCTCGCTCGATTGGTTTTGGTCGTCCATGCGACTCTTAGCCCAGGAGATATCGATAGCTCGTCAGCATGCCCAAGCTGAGCCGTCAACGCTAGTTTCAACCGAAGACATGAATAGGATGTGCAGCACTTTCAGCCGTATCCCACCTATCGTCGAAACGATGCGTCTGACTAATGCAACGAATAGACTTCGTTGGGCAAGCCATGCTATCTACCAGACGCGTCCAACTTATTCCATACTCGATAGTGAATTAACTGCCCTGATCCAGGCGATTGAAGACGATATCAGAAACCAGCATTTCTACCATTATCCAGCTGACAAAGCTGACGCTCTCAAAATGGCTCCCAGAACCTGGGCGCTCCATCTTCGAGGCGTGGCGCAGGTCGAGGACGCGAGCGACCTGCGCCAGGTGCCAGCGCAGTCGCCGCGCCAGCTCGGCCCGGCCGATGCCCTCTTCGCGCATCGCCTCGCAGAGCGCGGCTTTCGCCATGCCCAGCGCCGAGAGCGGCACTATGACCTCGTCGGGCTCGGCCGCCGATGACGCCGGGAGCGGTTCCTTTGCCATCACGTACATGGCCAGCGCCGATTCGAGCGCGTCTTCGGCGCGCAGCAGGGCATCTTCGCGGCTGTCGCCTTCGGTGATCGCCTCGGGCACGTCGCGAAAGGTGGCCGTAAAACCGCCGTCGGGATCGGGCGTCAGGGTCGCGGGATAGGCGCGCATAGCGTCCTCATTGAACGCCGAGCTGTTTCTTGATCGCGGCGACCAGGGTTCGTCATTCCCGCGCAAGCGGGAATCCAGGGGCAACCGCTGTGCCACTGCCCCTGGACCCCCGCTTCCGCGGGGGTGACGGGTGGGATGCCTCAATCAAAAGTGATGACAGGTGAACATATATGTTCACCCCTCCCATCGGCAAGCTCGGATGGTTTTGAAACGGGGTTCCGATATGGGTAGCTTTCCGAGCGGTACGCAGGACAGTCCAGAATGACGAAACCAACGAACGAGGTCAGCGAAAGCGATCCGCTGTATCAGGCGGCACTTGCCGTTGAAAAATACGAGGCGCTTGCGGCCGAGATGGCCGAATGGGAACGGGCGATGCTCGGTGACGGGATAATCCCCGGTGCCGGGCAATGATCCTGCCGTCGCCCTGAAGGCGTGCTCCTAAGCCCCTACCCGCCTTCAGGGCAACGGCAGGATCAGCTGCACGGTGGTGCCGTGGCGGCCGCTTTTCCATTCGACCTGGCCGCCGAGCTGCTGGGCGAAGCCGTCGACCAGACGGCCGCCGAGCCCGGAATCGGCGCGTCGCGGATCGAGTCCCTGGCCATCGTCGGCGACCGTCAGGCGAAGCTCCCCGGGTCCCCGCTTCAGGCTCACCATGACCGTGCCCTTTGCCTCGCCCGGGAAGGCATACTTGACGGCATTGGTGACGAGCTCGTTGACGATGAGCCCGATCGGAATCGCCCGGTCGGTCGGCAGGCGCTCGCTCTCGATGTCGGTCTTGAGCACGATCGAGGTGTCGCCTTCCTTCTGCACCGATGCGATCAGGTCGCGGCACAGCTCTTCCAGATAGCTCGCCGCATCGACAGCCTCGACGGTGTCGGCGCTGGTCAGCTTTGAATAGAGGTGCCCGAGGGCCGTGATGCGATGAGAGACCCTCTCAAGCGCCGCTCTGCCCTGGCCGCTCTGATGGCTGCGCGATTCAATCATGACCGTTGCGGCGATAAACTGCAGGCTGTTCTTGACCCGGTGCGTCAACTCCTGCAGCAGCAAGCCGATACGCTTGTTCAGCCTCTCCGCAACTTCCGTGAGTTCATGCTGGCGCACCGATGAGAGCACCAGCGCCTCGGTCATCGCCCCCGCCTGCTGATGAAACCGGGTGGTCTCGGTCACCTGCATCATCACTGCCACGGGATGCTGATCCGCGCCGAGAACCGGCCACATGGCATAAGACCAGTAGACGGGATGAGATCCGGGGTGTTCGGCTTCGGTGTGGGTTTCCGCTTCGCCCGTGCGATAAACCCGCTCTAACGCGGTCAAGCTTATGTCCCCTTCCTGCGCGATTGCAGCAAAGGGGTTTCCGACCAACGCTTCTTTGGACCTACCCACCAACCGGCAGAAGGCCGGATTGAGGTAACGGATGATGTGCCCGGCTCCCTCCAATTCGGCCATCGGCATAGGCGAGCGCTCAATCAGCGAATGGCTGACTTCCGACACGTCCGCTGGCGGCGGACGTCGCGGCGGGCTTACTTTCACTTTACGGTTCATCGGTGTGCCCGGATTGTTTCCAATATGCGGGAATCCCCGTGATCAGCGCGCGATACTCATTGAGGCTTCTGCCGGTCAGCACCAGTCCCTTGTCGGTAATCTCATATTCGCAAATGTCTTTGCTGTGCTGACTGTCGCGCATTTTGACGATTGTCAGGATGCGGTGAAGCACGCCATTGAGATCCAGGTAACGCAGCCGGATAATGTCGTCGGCCAGAAACGAAACCATGTAATGGCTGAAGCGAAACTCGGTGAATGACTCATCCAGCTCCACCGTGCTCAAAACCGTAACGCCCGTTCCGGTTAGCGAGATCATCATCCGGTAGAGCGATTCGCGGAAGTCGGTGCGGAAGCCGGGTGCCAGCGCCATCTCGAAGCCGACCAGCGAATCGATCACCAGCCGCTTGGCGCCAATCTCTTTGACCGCATCGAGAACCGTCTGGAGGCTTTCGTCCACCGAAAGGTCGAGGGGGCGCATGTAGAGAATCTTCAGTTTGTCTTCCCGCTCGGCCGTTGCCAAGTCCTGGCCGAGATTTGCCGCCCGCCGCACAACGTCTTCCGGGCGTTCCTCGAACACCACCATGATGCCCGGCTCGCCGTGCCGGAGTCCTTCGCTGATGAAATGGGTCCCAAAAGCCGATTTCCCCGTTCCAGAAGCCCCCGCCACCAGCAGAGAATCGCCAAGCGGGATGCCGCCGCCCATCATTTTGTCGATTTCGGCAATCCCGGTGGAAAGCCGAGGGCGGCGAGCGGGGCGGGGTTTTCGGTCGATTAGCCCGAGAGTGCGCGAGTAGGCTTGCAGGCCGTCGTCGGTGATACGAAAGGTGTGCAATCCCGGCACCGAGGCCTGACCGCGCAGCTTGACGATCTGCAACTTTCGCACCACCGAATTCCGTTCCGGCACCTGAGACAGCCAGATCAAGCCGTCGGCGACCGTGAATACCGAGTTTTCGCGGATTTCGGCCTCGACATACTCGCCGATCAAAAACGTCGTAGCCTCCCAACTCGTTAGGTATAAAGCCAACTGTTGAAGGAAGAACTGCACGTCCATCTCGGTCGTGCCAGTTTCTCTCCGCACGGCGGTGCGAAACGAGTCCACCACAACGATGCCAGCGTTCGTCGCCTCCACTTGTTTGACGATCTCGTCCAGCACCGCGCTCAACTCCTTCTCCAGCACGATTTTGCTCAGATTGATAAAGCGGATCGCGCCGTTGATCTTGGCCGGATCGAAGAACGAATATTGTTGCTGGTAACGCAGCATCTTGATCGCCGATTCGCCGAGGACCGTGAAATAGAGCGCCGGTCGTTCCCGGGTTGCATTGGCGAACACGAACTGATGCGCCATCGTGGTCTTGCCGCAACCCGGACTGCCCGCGATGATGTTGAAGGAGAATTCCGGCAACCCGCCACCCATGATCTCGTCGAGGCCGGGAACCCCGCTCGGTAGCTGTCGGATAACGACCTTGTCCGGATTGCTCGGGGGGCGTGCCGACCGCGAGCGTCCAGCCCGTCTCGGTGACCTCATTACGCTTTCTCCGGTTCGGAATACAGGCCGCCAAGCGAAGGTTCCGGCCACGCGTCGTGCAACAGGTGCAGTGTGAGTGCTTCACCGATGAAAGTTACCAGCAGCCCGATCAACTGCGCCACGAGAACGACCTCTCCTTCAGCGATTTCCGCATCGGTCAGGTGCACCTCGTCCATCCCCTCCAACGATCCATCCGCACCGACGTGAATTGCCTTCAGCCATTGAAATTCATCGCCCGCCAGCGCCAATGCACGGGACAGGAGCGACCGGAAACCGGCCACTCCCACGAACGTTGAGAGAGCCTGCCGCAGCTTTTCGCTAACGCGGAACGCCGCCGATCCCTCCGACTCTCGGGTTTCTCCCGAAGACGCTTCGAGAGCAAGAAGCCGCCGGGCAAAGTTTTTCAGGGGGATAGCCGCGCGCATCAACGCTTCGGGGCGGCTAACCACAGGTAATCGACCCCGAAAGTTACCGCAATCAGAAGGAGTGCGGGATCCGCCGCGATGGGCGGGGTTAAGCCGCTGGGCATCGTGGAGATCCTCAACCCCAATGCAGCCTCGCAGGAGGGCGAATTCCGCCTTCCGCCAGCCGTCATTGTAGAGTCGTTGAGGAGCCTTGTCGGTAATGTAGATTACCAATCGGCGAGCGCGCCTTTTACGAGTAGGTTTGGGGCAGGTGAAAAGCGATGCGCGCCCGGACCAGCTGATAACATTCGCAAGATGCCGCCACGAGGCCCGGCCGATCGAGTATCGTGACCTGCCGCCGGCCGCGCGCGATCAAACCGGCGGTTTCCAACTCCCGGGCAGCATTCGTGATGGTGGGCCTTTGCACCCCCAGCATTTCGCCGAGCAGGCTTTGGGTGATCTGCAAGGCGTCATCGTCGGCCCGGTCGCGCATCATCAAGAGCCAACGCGCCAGCCGCTGCTTGAGGCTGTGCGCACCGTTGCACGCGACCGACACCAGGACCTGCTCGAGAAAGGCCTGGATATAGGCGTACATGAGACTTCGGAAGGCCGGCATCGACTCCATGGCCCCGGTGAACGCCGCGCGCGACATCTTTGCCGCGCCCCCGGGGATCTGCACGAGAAGCCGGACGGAGGAAGTGGTGGCGCCGAAGATGGCTTGCACGCAGGTGCAACCCTCCCTGCCGATCGTCGCCATCTCGATGATGCGACCGTCCGCATAAAGCGCCACCACCGAGACGACACCGCTGTCGGGGAAGAATATATGGTCGAGCGGACTATCGGCGTCCATCAGGACCTCCTCGCGTGCGCAGCGGATGCGTTCAAACCCCGGCATAAGCAACGTAAGATTGGACGATGGCAGGGCAAGTAGCAGTCGATTTCGGGGCCAATTCGATTGAGAATTCATACACTCCAGTTGACGCCCGATTCCCTCTCGTTGCAAGAGACACCGCAGTGGGTATTTCTACCTATATTATTCTGCTGCACTATTTACCGAGCCTCTCCGGCCTCGATATTTGGTGATACTGTCACCGCAATGCCCTTCTCGGCCGCCTTCATCGCGGGGACGCGCCGCGGACGCGTCGGGCCGCGGTCTATCGCAAATACCGCTTCTCGGCGGCTTTCATCGCGGCGACGCGCTGCAATTCGAAGATGTCCTCGACCGAGGCGATGCGCTTGTCGACCCGGTGGATGCCGCCGTCGCGGCGGATCGCGGCGAATACCTCGCGCATCGCGCCGACCGCTGCGCGCACCGCGTGATTGGCGTAGATGACGATTCTGATCTTGCCGAGGCCACGGATTTTCGCCTCGGTCAATTGCGGGTACGCGGTCGGCACGATGACGAGCGGGATCTGGGCGCCCCAGCGCTCGGTGAAGGCGGCGATCTCATCCGGGTTCGTCCGCTTCGAATGGATGAGGAGGAGGTCGGCGCCGGCTTCGGCATAGGCGGCGCCGCGTCTCAACGCCTCGTCGATCCCGAGATCGGCGATGAGCGCCTCGGTGCGGGCGATGACGAGGAGATCGTGGCCCGCTCCCGCCTCGCGCGCCGCCTCGATCTTGCCCTGGAATTCCTCCACCCGGACCAGTTCCTGGCGGGCGCCGGGGAGGAGACTGGTGTCCTTCGGGAAGGTCTTGTCCTCGATCACCACGGCCGCCGACCCGGCCCGCGCATAGGCGCCGACGACATGACGCACATTGATCGCGTTGCCGTAGCCGGTGTCGAGATCGGCGACCAGCGGAATGGCGACCTGCTCGATGATCGCGCGGGTCATCTCGAGATGCGTCGTGAACGAGAGGAGGCTCGCATCGGGCACGCCATAGGCGGCCGACAGCTCGAACCCGCTCGCCCAGATGCCGTCGAACCCGGCTTCTTCGGCGAGCCGCGCCGACAAGGGATTGTGCGCCGCCATCAGCGTCACCAAGCCGCCGCGTGTGATCTTGTCGCGCAATGCGTTAGCCACCGTCCGTAGATCCCCCTAGCGAAGCGCGGCGCCGCGCTCGTACCACCCTCGGGTGCGCAGCACCAGCCATACCACCGACAGCATGACCGGCACCTCGACCAGGACGCCGACCACCGTCGCCAACGCCGCGCCCGACTGGAAGCCAAACAGCGCGATCGCCGCGGCAACCGCCAGCTCGAAGAAATTGGAGGCGCCGATCAGCGCCGCCGGGCAGGCGATATTGTGCGGCACGCCAACGGCACGGCTGAGGCCATAGGCGATGCCGGCATTCAGATAGACCTGGATCACGATTGGCACGGCCAGGAGAAGGATGATCAGCGGCTGCTGCACGATCTCCTCGCCCTGGAAGCCGAAGAGCAGCACCAAGGTCGCGAGCAGCGCGCCGAGCGAGGCAGGCTGCAGCCGCTTGAGGGCGCGACCAAGCGCGGCCTCTCCGCCGCGCGCCAAAAGCCGGCGGCGCCACAGCTGCGCGGCGATGACCGGCACGACGATATAGAGCACGACCGACAGAAACAGCGTCGTCCACGGCACCACGATCGACGAGAGGCCCAGCAAGAGGCCGACGATCGGGGCGAAGGCGAACACCATGATCGTGTCGTTGAGCGCAACCTGGCTCAGCGTGAAGTTGGCGTCGCCGCCGGTCAGGTTCGACCACACGAAGACCATCGCCGTGCAGGGCGCGGCGGCGAGCAGGATGAGACCGGCGATGTAGCTGTCGATCTGCGCCGCCGGCATTAGCGGGCGGAACAAGATCCCGATGAACAGCCAGCCCAGGAGGGCCATGCTGAACGGCTTCACGAGCCAGTTGACCCCGACCGTGACGGCGATGCCGCGCCACGCCTCGGCCACCCGGTGTAGCGCGCCGAAATCGACCTTGACCAGCATCGGCACGATCATCAGCCAAACGAGGACCGCCACCGGGATATTGACCTGGGCCACGGTCATCCGGCCGAGCGCGTGAAACGGCGCCGGCATCAGGCGCCCGAGGACGATCCCGGCGAGGATGCACAGCGCCACCCACAGCGTCAGATAGCGCTCGAATGCACCCAGCCCCGGCGCCGCCGGGCGCCGGGCGGTGTCGGCCAACGATGTCATGTTCGAATAGCGCGCGGCATCACCAAGAGCTGCATCGCTGTTGTGCGTGCTTCGAGACGCACCCGTTGGGCGCTCCTCAGCATGAGGTATATCGTTGATGGCATTATGGAATTTCCTCATCCTGAGGAGGCCGCGACGCGGCCGTCTCGAAGGGCGCGCGATCGCCGATCCAGCCAGTCGTCGATTTCGTTACAAGCTCTTTCGCCGGCATCGCGCGGGGAGCGGCTGCTCTCAGCCGGCGCAGCAGGCGGCGGCGGTCCTTGCCTCCGGGCCGGTTTGCGCCGTCCCGGCCGGCTCGCAGCAGAGCCCCTCGGCGGTGATCTGCTCCAGTTCTTGGCTCGCGCCCCTCACGCCATAAACCGTGCTCTCGCCATAGCTGAAGAAGGTCTCCCAATGGACCCCCTGCGGGTCGGCAATCCACTGCTTGTCGGAATTGGAGTAGCAGCAGGTGACCGCCTTCTCCTCGAAGATCGGCCGCTCGGCGCGGGCAAGGCGCTCATAGACTTCGCCGAGCTCGGTCTCGTCTTCGGCCTGGATGCCGAGATGCGAGATGCCGGCGGCCTCGCCGCAATGGGTGCTGATCGCGAAATTGACCCGCGGATCGTCGAGCATCCACTTCGCGTAATCGTCCTTGAGGACGGTCGGCTCGGTGGCGAACAGCGTCGAATAAAACCGAACCGATTGCGCTATGTCCTCAACGCGCACGTGCACGTGAAACCGCTTCATCGTTGTCTCCTTTGGCAAAGGCATCGGCGGGATTGCAGCCCGGCGCGCAAACCTCGCCCCGGCCGCAGCAATTTTCGGTCAGATAGAGGAGGAGCTCGTTCATCCTCCCGTATTCGGCGGAATAGATCAGGTTCCGGCTGAGGCGGCGTTGCGTGATCAGCCCGGCATGGACGAGTTCTTGCAGATGAAACGACAAGGATGACGGCGGGACGCCGAGCCGCTCGCCGATGGCGCCGGCCGCCAGCCCTTGGGGGCCGCAGGTGACCAAGAGGCGGAATAGCGCCAGCCTTGTCTCCTGGGCGAGGGCGCCAAGCGCGGCGATCGCACTGACCTCGTTCATTCGCGGCATTTCCATCGTTCGACGATCGTCGAATTATCACCGATGCAGCGAACCCGTCAAGCGATATTTCGTGAACTATCGAAAGGCGGCATGACAGCGCCGACGGCACACCGCACCGCATCCGCCAAACCCCTGTTGCGCAACCGGATGATCGATTAGTCTCAGGGTACGCGAGAGGGGCGGCGATGGCGGATCTGGCGGCCGCTGGCGAGGGTCTTGGCGCGGCGCCGCGCCGCAGCCTGCGGCCGTTGCGTGCCTTTGCCGCGGCGTTCGCCGCCGAAGGCGACCGCCGCATCCTGTGGCTGCCGGTATTCTTCGGTACCGGCGTCGCGCTCTACTTTGCCCTGACGATCGAACCGCCGCCATGGACGAGCGGCGCCCTCACCATCGCCGCCGCCCTCACGGCGGTCGCCCTGCGGCGCTGGCCGGCGCTGCGCAATCTCGGCATCGCGCTCGCTTTTGTCGCGGCCGGGTTCGCGGTGATGCAAGAGGCGAGCATCGAGCGCGGCACCCCGATGCTGGAGCGCCGGCTCGGCCCTGCCGCGATCACCGGCAGGGTCGTCGATATCGACGCGCTCGAGCGCGGCTGGCGGATCATCGTCGCACCCGATCCGCTCCCGGGCCTCGCGGCGGATGCCCAGCCGCACCGCCTGCGCCTCCATATCGCCGCAACCAGCGATGCGCTGCAGCCCGGCGACCAGGTCAGCCTCAAGGCCCTCGTCTACCCGGTGCCGGGCCAGCTGTTGCCGGGCGGGCGCGACATGCAGCGCGAACTCTATTTCGCCGGCATCGGCGGGGTCGGATACGGCTTTGGCGCGGCGCGCCATAGCACCGTCGAGGAAAATAACGGCGGCGGCTGGCGCGAGTGGCTGCTGCGGCTGCGCGCCCTGATGACGGCGCGCATCAACGCGGCGCTGCCCGGCTCAACGGGCGGGGTTGCCTCGGCGGTCATCACCGGCAAGCGCGGCGCGATGGAAGAGGAGGTCAAGGAGGCCTTCCGCCAATCGGGCCTCTCGCATCTCTTGGCGATCGCCGGACTGCATCTGGGGCTCGTCGGCGGCTTTGTGTTCTTCGCGGTGCGCGGCGGCCTGGCGCTGATCCCATGGCTGGCGTTGCGCTATCCGATCAAGAAGATCGCGGCGGTCGTGACGCTCGTCGTCCTGTTCTGCTACCTGATGATCTCGGGCGCGGCGATCCCGACCGAGCGCGCCTTTGTCATGAACGGCATCGTGTTCGCCGCGATCCTCATCGACCGGTTGCGGCTGTCGATGCGGATCTGCGCGTTCGCCGCTTTCCTCGTCTTGCTGCTCGATCCGGCGAGCCTTGTCGGGGTCAGCTTCCAGATGTCGTTCGGCGCGGTCGTTACCCTCGTTGCCATTTATGAGACCTGGGGAACGCGCCTCGCCTACCTCTTCCACAGCGGCTCCTTTGCGAAGACGGTGCTGGGGTATTTGGGCGCCGTCGCGGTCACCACCGTGGTCGCGACGATCGGGACCCAGCCGTTCTCGATCTATCACTTCCACCCTCTCGTGCTCTATTCGCCGCTGGCCAATGTGATTGCCGTTCCAATTTCGGCGATGTGGACGCTGCCCTGGGGCGTCATCAGTTGCCTGTTGATGCCGTTCGGCCTGGAAAAATTGGCGCTGGTGCCGATGGGCTGGGGCATCGATGTGACAATCGCGGTCGCGCAATGGGTCGCGGCATTGCCGGGAAATTTGTGGTCGATGCCGCGCCTGCCGACATCGGGAGTGGTGCTCGTGGCGCTCAGCGGCTGTTGGCTCTGCCTGTGGCAGGGCAACTGGCGGCGGTGGGGGACGCTCGGCATCGTCGCCGGCATGGCGACGATGCTCCTGACCCGCCCGCCCGACCTGATCCTCGCCGATTTGGGGCGGTTTCTCGCGGCGCGCGCGCCCGACGGCAACTACCTCGTCGCCGACACCGGCGAGAAGCTCGACCGTTCCTTCCTGGTGCAGGAAACCGGGGCGAGCCTCTCGCCGTGGCCGGCTGCCGCTTCCTCCGCCGGCCCGCTCGATTGTCCGGTCGAAGGTCGGTGCTTTTATGCCGCGCGCGGCAGGCGCGTGGCGCTGGTGACCGGGGAAGCCGGGCTCCCGGTGGCGTGCGACACGGTTGACGCGATCGTCGCGCAGGTGTCGGCGGGGTTCCAATGCCGCTCGCAAATCACGGTGGTCGACCGGATCGACAGCTGGCGCCAGGGCGCGATCGCGCTGTGGCTCGATCCCGGCGGCGTCACGATCGAGAGCGCCAATGGGAGCCGCGGCGACCGCCCGTGGGTCCCGCATCCGGTATCGGCGAAGGAGCGCGCCAAGGCGGCCGAAAGACAGTGAAGGAGAAAAAAGGAACGCTTCAACGCAAAGGACGCAAAGGAGACGCGGAGGACGCGAAGGTTATTTTTCGGGCGCGAAGCGCCCGGTAAATTTTCGGCTGACGATACGCGCCCCAGGAGTTATTGGCGCTTCGCGCCGCAATGTCGCCTTCGCGTCCTTTCCGTATCCTTTGCGTCCTCTGCGCTAAAGCGTTTTTCTTTCCGTCTCACCACCCGATGGGGAAGCCGGTCGATATCACGCATTGTTCGAGAATGCCGCGGCCGCGATCGGGCAGGCGGCGCTCGCCGGCGAAGCGCCCGAGCGCGGCGGTGATCGCCTCGGGCGAGCGCTCGCTGCCGGTCGGCAGATACTGGATCAGATTGTCGCGAAAGCCGCGGCGGGTCACGAAATAGGAGCCGAGGCCCCGGGCTTGGGCCACCGCCTCCTGCGCTTCGGCCATCGGCCGCACCCCCTTGTTGGTGGCGAAGTCGGCCCAGTTGGTGGCGAGACAGCCGCCGGGCATCAGCGCGTCGATAGCGCGCGTCCAGAACGCCTCGTCGAGCCGGGCCGGCCCCTGCGCATCGTAGAGATCGACGAGGACCACGTCGAAATGCTGCGTATTGCCGGCAAGAAAGCACTCGGCGGTATCGATGACGACGGGTTGGCTCAGATAAAACCAGCGCCGCGCGACCGCCGCCACGCTCTCGTCGGCTTCGACCAGGGTCGGCGCGCATTCCGCGAGATAGGCGCGCATGAAGCGCCACATCGCGGCGCCGCCGACCCCGAGGAGGAGCGCCGTCACCGGCCGCTCGACGAGGGCAAAGGCGAGCGACATCAGCCGCTCGTAATGAAAGACCAGCTGCGACGGCTGCATGAGGTCCATGCTCGATTGCTCGGTGACCTGCAGCTGCTCGGGGTTTGCCGCGCCGAAGGTGGGGCCAAACGAGCCGAAGGTGCGGTAATGCCGCACGCCGCGATCGAAATCGACGACGAAGACCGGCGCGCCAAAGGCGGTTGTCGCGCGCAGCTGCCTGAGGCGCGCCGCGGCGCCGAAATAATCGGCAATCAGCCGGCGCAGATGCTCGTCGTCGGTGCTGGCCGCCATCACGCGACCGCGCGCTGGGCCGGGTCCGCAAGCATCGCCACCGCCTCGGCGAATTGCCCGAGCGCCACGCGACCCTTATCGGACAGCGCATAGGTGCCGCGGCCGACCCGGGCAAACCAGCCGTAAACGTCGCGCTGGAGGAGGCGCGCGGCGTCCGCCACACCGGTGAGGCCGCGCAGCTCGGCGACCCGCATTGGACCCGACGCGGCGAGCGCCCCGGCAACGCGCAGCGCATCCTGCCGATAGGCGGTGACGATCGGGGCACGGTTGCGCCCGCCGACATTCATGTCGCCGACGCGCCGGTCGAACTCCGCGATCAGCCGCACCGCGCGCTTCACCGCCGGGCGGGGGCGATAGGGTGCCGGCTCCTCGACGATTGTAACCCTGTCGCGGCCGACGAGGATGAGCCCGAGCCCGAGCCGCCGGCACAATCGGCGGATCGGCGGCGCATCGGGCAGGATCCCGCGCGTCCCCCTTGGCCCACGCGAGGGCCGCGGCACGGCGAGATAAACCCGCTTGCTGAGCCTCAGCCGATCGATCCCTTGCAGCACCAATGTGAGGGTGAAGCGCAGCTTCAATTCGACGATGACCGGGGGCTCGTCGCCCCGCCGGGCGACGAGATCGCAGCCGTGGACCTCGCCCTTGACCTCGTAGCCGCACCGTTCCAGGAAGCGCTTCACCGGCCCATAGAGCATGGCCTCGCCGACCATCCCTTCGCCGACACTCCCCCGCTTAGCCCCCACCCAACCCTCCCCCGCCCCCACCCTTCCCTCCCCCGCAAGCGGGGGAGGGCTAGGGAGGGGGCAAAGCGGGGGAGGGTTACGGAGCGGGCGTCCGCGATGGACCCCCTTCCCCGCTTGCGGGGGAGGGTCGGGGTGGGGGCTGGTCCGGGCTGTCGGGCTGCGACTCATCACGGGCCTCAGGAAACCGAATTTGCCGCCGCTGCCAAGCCCCTTTTGCGAAGCCGCACGCCGACCGCGCTATGCTCGGCGGGGCCTTGCGGCCGAAACGCCTTCCGCCGGCATGATTCGCCGAAGGAACCAACCAGAAATGAATTCGCCATTGTCAAAGGAGTATCGTCATCCCCGCGAAAGCGGGAATCCAGGGGCAACCCTCGACATCATTCGCCGCCGCTGGATTCCCGCTTTTGCGGGAATGACGACCGTGCGGTTCGATGGATTGAGAGGATACGTTCATCCCGGGTCAGAATATGAGGGATCGATAGGATGCGCGCGCAACTCCTGACCGCAATCGGACGTCCGCTCGCCGCCGGCGATGTGGCGGCACCGCGTCCCGGTGCGGGGCAGGTGCTGATCCGGGTGCATGCCTGCGCGGTCTGCCGCACCGATCTGCACGTCGTCGACGGCGAATTGCCCGACCGGAAGCTGCCGCTCATCCCCGGCCACGAGATCGTCGGCACGATCGTCGAGCGGGGTGCCGATGTCGATCGCTTCAGCATCGGCGACCGGGTCGGCGTGCCGTGGCTCGGCTGGACCTGCGGGGTCTGCGAGTATTGCCGCGGCGGCCATGAGAATTTGTGCGACCGGGCCCGCTTCACCGGCTACCAGATCGACGGCGGCTATGCCGAGCTGACCGTCGCCGATCAGCGCTATTGCTTCCAGATTCCGCCGCGCTATGGCGATGTCGAGGCGGCGCCGCTGTTATGCGCCGGCCTCATCGGCTACCGCACCTTGCGGCTCGCCGGAGAGGGCGAGCGGATCGGCATCTACGGCTTCGGCGCGGCCGCGCATATCCTGGCGCAGCTCGCGCGCCATCAGGGAAGGCGGGTCTTCGCCTTCACCCGCCCGGGCGACGCGGCGGCGCAGGATTTCGCGCGCGGGCTCGGCGCGGTCTGGGCCGGCGGCTCCGACGAGAAGCCGCCCGAAGAGCTCGACGCGGCGCTCATTTTCGCGCCCATCGGGGCATTGGTGCCGGCCGCGTTGGCGGCGACCCGGAAGGGCGGCACCGTGGTGTGCGGCGGCATCCACATGAGCGACATCCCAAGCTTCCCCTATCGCCTCCTCTGGGAGGAGCGGGTGATCCGCTCGGTCGCCAATCTGACCCGGCGCGACGCCGAGGAGTTCCTCGCCCTCGCCCCCGCCGCCGGGATCCGCACGATAACCCGGACCTATCCGTTGGCCGACGCCAACCAGGCGCTCTCCGACCTGCGCACCGGCGCCCTCGAGGGCGCCGCGGTCCTGGTGCCGTAGGCCCCCATCCTACCCTCCCCCGCTCGCGGGGGAGGGTCAACTAAGGGGCATTTAACAGCCATCGCTATCGAATACCGCGAGCACCTGATAAGGGATTGGGAGGCTTCGAGCTAATTGGATCTTGGCCCTGATCCAATCCCGACCCCTGGCGCTTGAATCGGGCAATCTCAATGCCACATTAGTT
>Ga0182024_10004097_pt1 | contig 33959 bp, 25 predicted proteins | sample P32metaG_FD_120480 | JGI IMG/M metagenome (GOLD analysis project Ga0182024, IMG submission 120480) | Permafrost microbial communities from Stordalen Mire, Sweden - P3-2 metaG (Illumina Assembly) | ecosystem: Environmental > Terrestrial > Soil > Wetlands > Permafrost | place: Sweden: Stordalen... | reverse complement strand
GACCACCAGCTTGTCGAACGCATACACCGGCTCGACCACATGCCCGCGGATCGCCTGCCCAACTTTTTGAATTCTCACTTCCTGATCCAAAACAACCTGCACCGCCGTCCCTTTCGGCACGGTCAACGGAATCGTCTCTGCGGGTTTGCTCGCTGGCGCGTCGTTCGGCTGTTGCGCAGCGGCAGCGCCCGCACAAGCCAGGCAAATGATACAAATCGCACCACGCGAAGCGGCGCCGGATCTCTGTATGCCGGCGTGCAAAAGTATTTTTCTTTTCTTTCGATCGAACGGATGAAATCGCGGCATAAAGCACTCTCCGAAGCAAATACGGTGAAGCACAGCAAGAGCGATGTGGATACGCCGTTACCGTTGGATCGGTTCCGGCGCTCAGGCTAAAAGCCTCATTCTACGCCTTTCCCGGTGCTACGCGGCTGCATTGCAGATTTCGCTCAATTCAATTTGCAGACTCGAAGTATCCGGTTCGCGTAAGGGCAAGTGAACGCCGTGGCGCCGGGTTTGTCCAGCACAGTCCACGTCACGCCCCATTCGCGATGGAGCCGCTCAAAATCCGCCGCCTGAAAATGCTCCCATCCGGCCTGCGCCTTTATTTGCTGCTCCCAGTGCTCTGCCAGCGGCACATCAGGGAACATCGCCGCCGGAGCGGAATCCTTCACGGCGTCTGCCAGCATGCTTCGCTGCGCGAGCGCGCGGAATCCGTGTTCATCCTCACCCGGAAGGATCATGTGATACGGGTTCAGCACAAAAACCGCATCGCTCGGTGTGTTCTCGCGAATCCAGGCGAAAGCTCGCAACCAGTCATTCTGCGGCGCAGCCCCCGGCCACTCGATGTGCGGGCTGGCGGGGTAGCGTTGGCACTGCACGTAGAACATCACGGCGCAGAGCGGCACGAACAATGCCAGCCAGCGCCACGCATGGTCTCGCAGCGCCCATTTCCCCAAGAGACCGCCCATGATCATGAAGAGAAGCAAATAAACGAGCTGCAAATTGCGCATCGGCTGGTAGTGCGCGAGAACGATAAGGCGTGGGGGGACCGTCATGACCATCGCCAGGCCGAAGTACACCGCTTCGTAGAGAATCAACGCTTGGCAGAGAAGATCGAGCTGGTTCATTCCGTGTCGTCGCGCGAGCCTGCCAAACCACCACAGCAGCGCAAGCGGGCCGAAGATCCCCATCCATTCATACCAATGCCACCGGAGGAGGAAAAAGTACGGCCGCATTTGTATGACTGCGCGATATGCCTCGGACGGGTACCGGAAGGAAACGCCCATCGGCAGCAGCCCGGCAGCCACCATCGTTGCAGTGGCCGGGCGGCGAAGTCCGTGGAAGTCGCGCAACACGATGATTACCGCAATGAGCGAGAGTCCATAAATGAACATCAGTGGGTGGATCAGAATGGAAAATAACGTCCACGCGATAACGCCCAGGTATTTCCTTTTCATCGCGGCAGCAATCGAAAACACGCCAGCGAAAAGCGTAAGCGAACGCGGGCTTAAGTATTCGTCTCTGATGTAGAGCGCCGTCCCCGCAACCGGCGTTGTAAGCAGTGCCGCCACCAGCGCCACGGCCGCCCACCGGGCACGCTCCTCCGTAAAACACACACCGGCAAGAATCCAGCACGCGAGGAGCAGTAGAAAAATCGAGACCACGTGCCAGAAAAAGAGCGTGGCCTCGAGCGATAAATGAAAGGCTTGCGCAAATGCCGCCATCAAGTTCGGATACCACATCAGTTTTGCTTCCACTTGAAAGAACTCTGCGCCAAAAGGGAAGAACTGGGGGTGGAGGATCTTCAGGATTCCAGGGTTGTAGACTTCCGCGTCTTCCACGCCGCTGTGATACCCGTGCACTGCGACCGCTGCCACGGTCAGCAGCAAGAGATAGAGCAACACCTTCAGCGTCGAGCTGGAGCTTCTCAAATGATTCGATTGCATCGCTTGTCGCCAAAACCGCGTGCGCGAAACTCTAGCGCCTAGTCGGGGTTTTGATGTGCGGGATGGCTGTGGCGTTGCGCTGGCCCCGTCCAGTTCTTTCATGGGATCCGAAATCTGCATCTCAGGAACGGGAGCGTAGCGCTCATAGCTAGCGAAGAGCAGGACGCCGGATGTGCTCCCGGGATGAGTGATTGAAGCGACTGACACCCAATAGCGAGTTTGCGGTCGCGAAAGACCAGGCTGCTTTGCCTGGCGCGCCCGCAACGGCGGACTTCTCCTCTCGAACGCTACTGCGAGACAGGCTGGTCCTCGGGCTGGCAGCTTTATTTTGTCTGATCACGGCCGTCTGCCCGATCGTCCGCGGCTTTACCACTACGAGGTGAATTATAACGAGGGCTGGAACGTCTATAACGCGCAAAACGTCGCACGGCACGTGCCGCTCTATCCGAGGCAGTATGGGTGGACAACGGTCAACTATCCTGCCCTTTCCTTTCACGTGGTCGCCTATCTTTCGCGCTTCACACACAGTTATTTGTTAACCGGACGTCTGCTCTCGCTTGTTTCATTGCTGGCCTCTTGCGCATTCGTGGGACTTGTCATCAAGAACCGAACCAGAGACACAGCCGCGGCGTTCTTCGGGGCATTTTTCTGTCTAGCCCTGTTTTGCATGGAAGCGCCTGGCTTTGTCGGCGCGGACGATCCGCAAATGTTCGCCCAGATATTCTTCCTCGGCGGATTCCTGCTGTATCTCTCCGCCCCGCCAACGCTCGCGTGTATCGGGGCGACCGCATTTCTCTTCGCCCTGAGCGGAAATATTAAACACAACTTGTTGGATTTCGCCCTCGCCGCATTCATAGATTTATGGATCGTTTCTCGCCGCAAGGCTTTCCAGTTCCTGCTGTTTTCAGCGGTCCTAGTCGCCATTTCGGTAGTAACGACCAGCAAAGTGGACGGCGCTTTCTTTCTTTCGAATATGCTCAGCCTTCGGTCTTATTCGCTGGTCGATGTACTCCGCGATTTCGCCCTCTACTATGGGCCGATACTCTTGCCGTTTCTCGACGCGTTTATTTGGGCGGTCAAAGCGCAAGGCGATCCATCGAGTCGCCCGCTCTCGCTGCTTTTTTTATTTCACTCCTTGTTGGGATGCTATTCGCCGGTGGCGCCGGAGTTTCGGTCAACACCCACTTCAGCAATTTTCTCGCGATCTCGATGATCATGGGACTGGTCGTCCATTCTGTTTGGAACGTGCGTGCGCCTTTTGCTTTGCCGCCTAATATCTGGCGCTGGGGACTGCCGATCCTTTTGGCTTGCTGGCTGCTTTGTCCCTTCATCGTCTCGGGTTATGCCCCTTTCTGGCGCCGGCTGGCCGAAATGCCGGCAAAACAAAGGGCGTTCGATGCGGAAGTTGTTTTCCTCAAGGATCAACCGGGTCCGGCAATTTGCGAAAGTCTGCTTCGCTGCTACGACGCAAACAAGCCCTACGTCTACGACCCGTTCAACACCAATCGGCTCTTGCTATTTAACAAGCTCGACGCGGCCGGCCTTCTCATCGCGATTCGGAAGCATAGATACGGTGCGATCCAGCTCCACGCCCCGGTGGAATCCTTCAAACGCCCAAGTGATCGTTTCCCGGATACGATTCTGGACGCCATCGCACGCTATTATCTTCTGTCGGTGCAGGACCCCGATTGCGTGATTTATGTCCCGCGATCGGATGGGTCGGGGCAGATACCCCCGGCCATTGCCAACGCTGTATCTCCTTCTAAATAAATTAGATATGAGGCGTCTCCGGCGGGGAAAAGCACCGAGCATCCGCACCCAGCAAAGATTTAGAGCACCTCAGTATGGGGCTCCGGCATCTCATGCCCAAGGGCATTTAGGATTCGCCGGAGAGCTAAGGGGAGTCGCGGCCAATAGCGGGTCTCCAGATTGGATTCATTGGAACTCGCCAATGGGCATGGCTGAATAGTAGAGCTAGCGGCGCCGGCGATGGAAACCAAGCTCTATCCTGCAGTGGTCACTGCGGAACCTCGAACTCTCGGGCTTCCCCTCGAGCTCGCCGTCATCATCCCCACCTACAACGAATCGGAAAACATCTCGCCCCTTATCGAGGCTCTGAAAAAAGCTCTCGCAGGGATCGAATGGGAAGCCATCTTTGTGGACGACAATTCACCGGATGGCACCGCCGAACTCATCCGCCAGTTGTCCGCGACAGACCGGCGCATCCGGGTTCTCGAGCGCATTGGCCGCCGCGGCCTTTCCTCGGCGTGTATCGAAGGAATGCTCGCGACCGCAGCGCCTTACATCGCCGTAATGGATGCCGACCTGCAACACGACGAAGCCATTCTTCCCACGATGCTCAATAGGATTAAGTCCGGGTGCTTGGACATCGTCATTGCCAGCCGCAGCATGCCGGGCGGAAGTATGGGCGAATTCGCACGCGAGCGCGTCTGGCTCAGCAAATTTGGCACGCACGCCGCCCGCATCGTTTGCCGCTCGGAAATCTCCGATGCGATGAGCGGATTCTTTCTAATGGATCGCGCTTTCTTTCAGCGGGTGGCTTCCGATCTCACGGGAACAGGTTTCAAAATCCTTCTGGACTTGCTTTCTTCAAGCTCGTGTCCCGTGCGCGTTGCAGAAGTCCCCTACCGTTTCCGCAACCGGCAACGGGGCACCAGCAAACTCGATGTCCGCTCGGAGTTCGAGTATCTCCATCTGCTCGTGGCTAAGGTCGCCGGCGAAAGAATCCCCAGCCGGCTCTTTCTGTCCGTTCTGATCGGTTCGCTCGGATTGTGCGTTCATCTTGGCAGCTTCACGCTTCTGCATTTCTGGGCGCGCTTCGATTTTGTAATTGCGCAAACGGCCGCGACCTTCGTCGCCATGACCTTCAATTTTCTCCTCAGAAACGCGGTGGCATTTCGCGATCGCCGCCTTCATGGCTGGCGGCTGGCAAGCCGCCTGCTCATGTTCTACCTGGGCTGCTCGGTGGGCGTTCTGATCAACGTTCGGCTAGCGGAGTCGCTTTACACGGTTGGCATGCCGTGGTATCTGGCGGGAATCTCCGGCATGGTGGTCAGCTCAATCTGGAACTACGGCGTGATCGTAGCCATGGCTTGGCGCCGCAACCGCGTATTTACGGTCTCCTAAGGCACCCACGCGCTCACAATGAACCGATTGAAGGACAGGATTCCCCTCCTGCGCAGAATTTCATTTGGAGTTCCACGCGGCCATGAAGAAGCTAGACAGGACGTTGCGCACGAAATATGGTATCAAAGGTTAGAAGGTTAAAGGGCTCGTAGCTCAATGGTTAGAGCGTCCGGCTCATAATCGGCAGGTTCCTGGTTCAAGTCCAGGCGAGCCCACCAACTCTCTTCAGCAGTTCAGCCGTTTCCGGCCGGCCAGGGGCCCCAGAATAAAGGTAAGAAGGCGACACTCTTCGCGAGGCCACTACGCGTGTGCCGCAGACGCTTGGTCGCGCACGGTAGCCTGCAAGGGAATAGCTACCTTAATCGTGGTGCCCGCGCCTTCGGAGAAAATTTCAAAGACTCCGCCGAGCGCTGTGACGCGTTCCCGCATCCCTCTCAATCCCACCCCCGGTAATCCAACCGACGAAATCTTTGCCAGTGTCTCGGCCGGTATTCCTCGTCCCGTGTCCTTAATCTCTAGCGCAAGCCCGCCTGCAAACTGGCAGATGCGTATATCCGCGGTCGTACTTCCTGAATGGCGATGGATGTTTGTCAGGCACTCCTGCACGATTCGGAAAACAGCCGTTTCTAGGTCGCATGGCTGCCGTTCGAAATCGGAAGGCATTTCCAGATGGATTTTGATACCGCTCCTTTCTTCAAACCCCTCTGCATACCAAGCGAGAGCGCTCTTGAGCCCTGCTTCGTCCAGCAACGGAGGGTGAAGAAGGTAGGAGACGGTACGCACGCTGTCAGAAACTTCTTTAGCCAGTGCCGCGCTTTCGGCTGCCGTCTTGGCGACATCTGCGCTGATTTTTTGAGCTTCTCTCTCCAGCCGCTTGAGCTTCATCGTCAACACGGCAAGCGTCTGTCCGGTGCTGTCATGCAAGTGTCGCGCGATTCTCCGCTGCTCCTCGTCGCGAACTTTCAACAGTCGTGCCGAAAGGTCGCGCAGGTTGTCATTGGTTGCCTCGAGCAGGGCCGTTCGCTGCCGGATGCGTTCTTCCAATTCTTCTTGGATGGTCAGTAACCGCGCCTGTACTCCGCGCTGTTTCGTAATCGTTCGCCAGCTCAAGTCTCCGAAAAGGATGATGGCAAGGGAAATCAGAAAATAGGCCATGGTGCTGTTGCGTTCTTCTCTCGTGGTGATCCGCAGCGAATAGAGGGGAGCGATAAAGAAAAACTTGGCGCCGAGCCATCCCGCGATTGCGGTAAACACTGAAGGCCAGAGCCCCGCGTACCACGCGGCAAAAGCCGTGGCGACGAAAAGAGTTGTGTACGGGTGAAAATCAGAGACGAACTGGCTGAGAAGACCCCCCAAAGCCAGCGCCACTCCTGCCGCCAATACGGCAGCAAGATACCGCCTAAGCCTATTTTCCCGGAACCCGCCAAAAAGAAGATTTGGGGCTTCCATGTTCGGTACCCCCTGCAGAATAAAGGATTCCACAGGCTAACATCCGCAAGAAGCCGAAACTGTCCCGAAAGGGACAGTTACGCTAAATCCAGTTCCATCTCGTCGATGTAGCACCAGCCCCAGTTCTCACCCGGCTCGATGGACTTCATGATCGGGTGCTTGGTGGAGTGGAAATGTTTCGTCGCGTGCTTGTTTTTTGACGAGTCGCAGCAAGCGACGTTGCCGCACGTCATGCAGAGCCTCAGATGAACCCAAGTATCGCCCATCTTGACGCACTCGGCGCAGACATGCGCGCGCGCCTTCATATCTTTCTTGATCTGATTCAGATGAGTGCAGCCTTGCATGTTCTTACCCCCCTAAAGTTCCGCCAACGCGCGATGTACCAGGTGAATCGCAATCGATCCTTCGCCCACTGCCGAGGCCACGCGCTTCACATTCCCTGCGCGGACATCACCTACCGCAAATACGCCCGGAAGGCTCGTCTCCAGCATGTAGGGCGGACGGGTCTGTGTCCACACCGGTGCCCCAGTTGCGTTATCCAGGTCGCGCCCGGTCAGGATGAACCCTTTGTCATCGAGCGCGATGCAACTCCGCAGCCACTCTGTTCGCGGCGATGCTCCGGCCATGATGAACACGTGGCGTATGTCGTGCACGGTAGTCTCGCCGCTCGACTTGTCTCGCCAGATAATGCGCTCCAGATGCTCGTCTCCCTCAAGAGCGGTGATTTCCGTCTTGAAGTGCAATTCAATCGCGGGGTTTTCTTCGATCCGCTGGATCAAGTAGCGCGACATCGTGTCCGCCAATTGCCCCGAGCGCACCAGCATGTAAACTTTCCGCGCCGTCTGCGACAGGAAAACCGCTGCTTGTCCGGCGGAGTTGCCGCCGCCCACCACGATAAGATCCTCTTGCTCGCAGAGCTGCGACTCCATGAACGTCGCGCCATAGTAGATTCCCTGGCCTTCAAACTTTTCCAAATTGGCGATGCGCGGCTTGTTGTACTGCGCCCCGGTTGCGATCACCACGGCGCGCGCCGGTAGTCCGGTGCCGTTGTCCAAAAGGACCTTGAACGGGCGCCTCGCGCAATCCAGCTTCGCTACGCTGTGCGCGATCATCATCTTGGCTCCAAATTTCTCGGCCTGCGCGATCGCGCGTGTTGCCAGCTCCTGGCCTGAAAGTCCCATGGGGAAACCCAAATAATTTTCGATCTTGGAGCTTGATCCCGCCTGGCCCCCGGGGGCCGCACTCTCGATCACCAGTGCATCCAAGCCTTCCGAAGCCGCATATACAGCCGCCGCGAGCCCGGCCGGCCCGGCTCCCACAATGATCAAGCCGCGCACCTGCGTTGCATCAATACTGGCGTTGAATCCCAGGCAATCGGCCAATTGCGTAATGGAGGGATTGCGCAGTACGGAGCGGGCATTGCAAACAACCACGGGTATTTCATCCAACTTGACCTCAAAACGGTCTAGTAGCTCTTGCGAAGTCTTGTCCGTATCGAGATCAACGTATGTATAAGGATGGCCATTTCGGCTCAAAAACTCGCGCAGCCGCAGCGTGTTGGCCGAGTGCTGGGAACCCATCAGGATCATGTTACCCTGGCCGCGGCTGATCAGTTCCAGCCGGCGCAGGATGAACGCCCTCATGAAAATGTCGCTCAGCTCGCTGTCCCTTGCAACCAGCGAACGCAAGCCATCTCCACCAAGCTCAAGGAACTCACCGGGCTCGGTCACACGGCCGCGAACAAGGCAGCGTTGCCCGGAGATCATGGCCATCTCGCCTGTGAATTCACCCGGACTGTGTGTGACGACCAGGCGCTCGCCCTTCAGATCGGGTTGCACGATTTCCATGCTCCCGGAAAGCAAAACGAAAAATGGGAGCTGTACGTCACCGGGCTCGAACAGAATTTCACCCTTCTTAACTTGCCGGAGCTTGCCGAGTGGGCGAACGCGATTGATCTGGGCCGCCGTCAGGATAGGAAAAGCTTGCGTCGAGGCTTGCAGTGCGCTGGGAACTGGCGGAGCAGACATTCTTCCCCCTGCGGCTCAAAACGAGCCGTCAATATTAGGATTAGAACATACCCGCAACCGCCAGGATTCAACAAATAAAGCAAATCCTCGGATCGCAGCCGGCTCGGGTTGTGCGCAATCCTTTGTCCACCAGCCAGCGGCCTACTCGATTCTCTTTGCGTGCTGGTCGGCGCCGCCCTGATGCAGGATCAGTTCGGTTGCGTGACCGTTGCTGTCCGTTACGAAAGTGACCTGCGCATCAACGACCTTCAGAAAATAATCGCGATCACTCTCGGGGAATATCTCGAACTTCGGTTGCCCGGTCAATTGTACGAAAAGGCGATTGCCATCCCGCGCGACCATCAGAATGACGTTCGGCGCCAGTTGGTAGTTTCCGACATAACCATCGAATAGTTTCGGATCAACGGTGACTTCCTTGTGCTGCTTCGGCGGTGCCATCAATGGGAAGCTTGCGTCGAGCAGGTGCCGCCCTATATCATCCACGCCCGCCGTTGTTTCGGCATTGGATAGCGCAACCACACCAACCCGCGTCTCCCGGTCAAAGCCCATGAAGGAGCGGTAGCCGCCCGTACCGCCGTTATGCCACACGATTTCTTTGCCATTCGTCGTGGAGACGTGCCACCCGAGGGCCACTTCGAGTCCGGCCTGCCCCGTGGGCCGGCGTACTTTCAGCATTGCAGCCATCGCTGGTGCGAGCGGCGTCTTTGTGTAACCGAGATTTGCGGCGAGGAAAGTCAGCAAATCATTTGCAGTGGACCGCAGTGCGCCGGCGCCCGCGAGCGTTGGCAGGTCCCAGTTTTCCACCGGCTGTAACGCCGCATCGTGCCCCACCGCGAGCCGCGCTTTCATTTCTGGCGTAGGCGTAATGCGCGTGCTCTCCATGCTGAGCGGATCGCAGATGCGCGACCGCACCAGCGCCTCGTAATCCATTCCGGCGCGCCGCGCGAGCACGTGCCCCAACAGCCCGCCCCCCAGGTTCGAGTAATCGTATTGCGAGTCGATGTCGCGGGTCAGTTGGTAGGTGGAGAGAAATTGATAGAGTTGTTCGACCGAATAATCCGCGTAGGGATTCGCCGGATCCCTGGGAGATAGATTCGTGGGTAATCGCGGCAAGCCGGAGGTATGCGTCGCTAGATCCACGAGTGTGATGGAGCGCCCGTTGCGCTCCGGCATCTTGACGCTGGCCGGCAAATATTTCGCTGCCGGATCGTCCAGCGCCACCTCACCGCGCTGCACCATGTCGGCCAGCAGCAGCGACGTGAACACCTTCGTCGCCGAGCCGATCTCAAAAATCGTATCGCCGTTAGGCGGACGCGAATCGCCCGTCTCCAGGTGCCCATAAGCGATCACGCGTCGCCCGTCCGGTCCGATCACCCCAACCACGATCCCAACGCTCTGCCGTTGAGTGTCAATACGTTCGACGAGGATTTTGCGAATCTCGGAATCCGGCGGAATCTGGGAGTTCGCAGGAGACTGGGCGGCTGCGCCGTGGATCAAAACAACCATTCCAAGTAACAAAACAAGGACAATCTCTTTCATTGGGGCTCCCCTTCGAAGAGCGTCTAATTCGTTGATCTGACGCTCGCTGATACTTGCGCGCGCGCCGGAGATTCAGCGGCACGATCTCGCGGTACAGCTCGTCCTGCCGCGACGCGCCAACCGAAGTGGGCTCTCTTTCCCGCATCGGGCCGCTCTTGGACCTTCACATAGGTAGTCATCAGGCGCGGAACTTTCTAACAAGCTTATTTGCATTAGCGAGGGGATTCGGAGTTGTCGCCTGCCTGTGCACGATTGCCCCGACTAGACCTTTTGGGAGTGTTTCAAGAGGTGTTTGAATGGGCCTGCAACACTCTAAAACTCAAGCTGCACCGGCATCGCGCCTTCAATCGCCAGCATTTTGGCCTTCGTCTTTCTTCCGCCGTGCGCCGAAAATCCTCCAGGCTTTCCGCCGGCCGCCACCACGCGGTGGCAGGGAACCAGTAGCGGCACGGGGTTGCTTCCCATCGCTTGTCCCACGGCACGAGCCGCACCCGGCGCGCCAAGCTCCTTCGCGATCTCGCCATAGGTCGTCGTGTGCCCCGCTGGAATCTTGCGAGCCACTTCATAGACCTGCCGCGAAAACGCATCCACGCCGTCCCAATCAATCGTCACATCGCTAAAATCTTGCATCTCGCCGCCCAGATGCTTTCGGACTCTTTCAATCAGCTCGGCAATTTCCGGGAGAGGCGCGCTCGCCGTGCGCACACCGCATTTCCGCGCAATTCGCGCTTCCGTCATCGCCGCTGTCTCTTCGGGGAGTTGAAAAAACGCCACGGCAACCCGCGTGCCCGCATCGCCCGGCTCGCCCCACGCGATCCCGCACACACCGAGCGGCGTTTCAAACATTGAGTAGCCAAGCTGTTTCACGAGAATCTCCCGCAGGTCTTTTGCGGCCAGGGCAGGCGCCTCTGGTTGCTCATAATAGACTACCACCCTGTTCGCGCGAGACGATTTTGTAGCCACGGCCTTCAGGCTGGCAAGCCCTCATCGCCAAATAGCCATTCCGTAACTCCATGTCTTTGATGTCAAAACTTCGACGTCAAGATTTCGCTGCTGTCGTGATCCGCGCCGCCGCGGGTGTATACTCGCCAGGCATTTCGGCCAAACAGCGAGGTCCAATCGACAATTCAAGGAGCCCAACGTGAGAATCATGATGAAAGTGTCTCTACCCATCGAAGCAGGCAATCGGGCCATTTTGGACGGAACGCTCAGCAAGACCACTCGCGAAATCCTGGAAGAGCAGAAACCGGAAGCCGTTTACTTCGGAGCAGAAAACGGAAATCGCACCGTCTATATGGTCCTGGATATGCGCGACGCCTCACAGATCCCCGGCCTGGCTGAGCCGTGGTTTCTCGCTTTCAACGCGAGTATCGATATGCATCCGGTAATGACGCAGGCCGATCTTGCTAACGCAGGTCCCGGCATCGAAAGCGCCGTCAAGAAATTCGGCTCGCATGCCAGAAGCGCCGCCGCCCGCTAAGGCGCAGCGCGCGCACCTCCAGTCCAGCAAACAACACCGCATCCGCAACGAAAAAAGGGAGAGGCGCTCTTCGCCTCCCCCTTCTTCTACTGGACGTTTTTTCATATCGCCCACTTCACGATCGTCAAGCCAGACGGTTTCTTGAGAACCTCCGTACTCGGATCTCGCGTCATTCCAATACCTGTCATTCCGAGGAGCGAGCAGCCTGATTTCCGCGCTTCGCTCGAGGTATTGCGCCGAAATCGGGCGCAGTGGCGAACGACGAGGAATCTCGGCGCCGGAACGGCGGATACCTCAGCCCTGGGGTGGCGTTCTAACGCCCCGCCAGCGGCTTCAATATCTCATCCAGGTAATCCGGCTTGCCTTGCTCCTGCACCAGATGCGGATACTTCTCTCCATCGTGGTAGGTGATCGTGCACATCTTGAAGTAATCGTCGTTCACCACCAGCAGCACGATTGGCTGAGAAGTACCCTGGCTCGCCTGGATCGCGTCCGCCAGCCGCTCCGCCGTGTACGTGCGCCCATTCACTCCGATCACTTTCATCCCCGGCGCGACTCCCGCGCTAAACGCCGGCCCGCCATAGATCGTATCGCCAACGGTTCCGTCAGCCTGCACGCTCAGACCAATCGAGTACGCCGTGTTTGATCCGCCGCGCCCGCCGCGCCGCCCGCCCCCACCGTTCTGGGCCGTGTAGTCCACTTTCCAGCCGCTCGCTTCCAGGCCTTCCACCGGCGCTATCGGCGAAGTGGACATCAGCCGCTCGTTGAGGAAGCTTGCCCAGTCGTAAGGCTCCACTTGATTCAGCGCCTGCACCAGGTCCTCAAACGTGTACGGCTTCACCTCGGGACCATTGTTCGGCCCGCCATAGAATGCGCGCAGAAAATCCTCGAATGTTTTCTGTCCGTGGCTTTGATCGTGAATGATCGTCGTCACCCACAGCCAGATCAGATCGCCTTCCTCATAGTAGTCGGATCCGCGCCGCCAATTGAACCAGCCGCCTCCCCCGAACATTCCCGGTATAGACACCGCCGTATCAAGCAGCGGGTCCCACGCGCGCCCCGGACGCCCCGGGCCGAGGCTCGCCGCCACGTCTGCGATATAGACGTGATAGTCGTTGTCGTTCCACACGCCGCAGCGGACCGCGAGCACGTTGCCCAAATAGTCCGTCAGCCCTTCGTAAACCCACAACAAATCCGTCTGCATCGGAGCTTCGTAATAGGGCGAGAACAAATCCTTCGGCCGGCGGAATTTGCCGTTCCACGAGTGCACAAACTCGTGCGCCAGCAGGCCCGCCACGCTGTTCGCCCCGCCCGGGGAGATCAGCGCGCGTTCTCCCAGCCGGCTATCGTCCGATTCATTGTGTTCGAGACCAAAATGCGCCACGTGATCGCTCAGCGTTAGCAGGAAGTGGTAGTCACGATAATGCCGCGCGCCAAAAAGCTTGCCGGTTTCGGCAACGAGATTCGTCAAGCCTTGCTTCAGTTCCGGGCTCATGTTCAGCGCGTCTTCGCTATCCGCGGCGAGATCGATTTCGTGATGGATCGGCTCGCCCGGCGGCGTCAGGTCAATCACGCGATAGTATTGGCCCGCGCTCACGGGGGAATCCACCAGCCGGTCGAGCGACACCGGCTTGAACCGGATTTCGTGTCCGGCTTCGCGATCCACCGGCAACGCCGTGCCATATTTCCAGCCCTCGGGGAGCACCAGCGCCGGATTGAAGATCATCTGCTCTGCGGGGATGTCCGCCGGATAAAGCAAATTCTGGTTCCAACTCACCACCACCAGCTTGTCGGTGGACGATGCGCCGGCCGTGTATATGCCTCCGGCTCCGCTGGGTTCCAGATAGTCGAAAGCAATCTCCAGGCGATTCGCGCCCGCCGGCACGTCCACGTGAAACGTAAATACGTCCAGCAAATCGCGCTTCCACGGAATCGTCTTCCCATTCGCTGTGAATTTCAGCCCCGTTACATTCGCGATCGGCCCGTCAGGCTCGTGCTCGCCCGGGATCCACTTCGGATAATAAAGCGTCAGCGGGCCTTCCTTTACCGCCATCACTTCGTGCGTCCGCACGATCTTCTGCTGCACCATCGAAGCATCCACAGTCAGCGCGATTGCCGGCCCCGATTGCGCTGAAACGTATGCCGCGCCCACCAGAAGCAGCGCGCCGGCCAGCAACGAGAGACGAAAAGACCATGATTTCATTTTTTCACCCCTTAATTGGGAGCAGATAAGCTCCAAGACTTGCTCCCCTGATGGTCGTACAAAACCTTAATATGGCACGAAACGCCAGGTCGTCCTATGTAGCGCCGGGCTCTAGCCCGGCAGCCATCTGTCGCCCCAATTCTCCGCCCACCCCAATTGCATTTGCTCACGGCCGCAGCTCCAGCCGTTCCGGCGCCTGTTTCTCCACCGCCCATCGCGTGTACAACAGCGGAAAATACTCGCCCTTCGCCCACAGCGGCAACAAGTTCGCATAGTGCGGACTCTTCGGCTGCCCGCTCTCCCCCGGCACATCAATCGCCACGCTGTGGTCCCAATCGGCCAAATCAAAAATCTCTCGATAGCTCGCGCCATGCGTCTGCGCGTAATCCTTTCCTCCCGTTGCGTCCACCGTATTCCCGTCGCCGGGCCGCGCCGCGCCTGAAGGATCGAGAATGCCTGCCCACTGCGTATTCCTGTCGAGCGGGTGATGCCAGGAAACGCCGTGCAGCTTTCCCCAGCTCCATTGCGTCGCGTCCGATCCCTGGAGCTTCGCGAGTTCTTTCCACGCCTCGCTCAAGCTTCCCAAAATTAAATTATCGCGAGCCGTCTCCGGATCAAGGGTTAGCGTTTGCATGTTTCGTGCACTTCCACCAGTTACTGAGATTGCCTTGAAATTGTCGCCAGCGGGCTCCTTCAGTATCCGCAGTAGCGCTTCCGGCGAGATATCGGTTTCATTCACATCCACCCCGGTGATCTGGCGCACCATCCGAGAAGATAAATTGTGATTCCATACCTCGTAAAGCGCCGCCGCCGCCGAATCCGCCGAAAGCCGGAAATCCCAATCCAGCATCAGCTTGCCCGCTTTCGCGCTACTGTCATCGAATTCCGGTTGTTTTGCCAGAGCCGCGCGTAGCATCGGAATCAATTCTCGCGCCGGCAGCGACATCACATCATTCTGCAAATCCTCCATGTCCGCTACGGTGAGTTTCTTCCTCGCGTCGCGCGCCTGGCTCAGCACCTCATTGATCCGTTCCACACGCGTTTCCGACCAATTGAATCCCACCGCGTACGGATAATTGTCCGGAGTCGTCTTGTTGTTCGCCGTGGCGTAAAATCCCGCCGTGGGATTGAGCTGTCGTGGCAATTGGTCGAGCGGAACGAATCCGGACCACTCCAGACCGCTCGCGCCCGGCACCGGCAAAAGCCCGGTCCAACCCTCGCGGACCGGCGTCAGCCCCGCGGATTGCTCGCCGATATTTCCCTCCCGGTCCGCATACACCAGATTTTCCGGCGGCGATTTCCATCGCTGCATCGCGCTCAAATATTCCTTCCAGTTTTTCGCGCGGTCCACCGAAAGCGCCGCCAGATACGGCACCGTCCCCGGCTCCGTCCCGATCCAGCGCAGCGCGAGCGCATGTTTTCCGTCTTCCCACAGCACCGGACCATGCCTCGTAAACTTGAGCTGCACGTTCCGCGCCGCCGCGCCGCGAATCGCAATCGTGGTTTCTTCCACATTCATTCGCGCCCAGCCGTCCTGGGTTTTGTACTGGAGTTGATCGGCGGGATTTAGCTCTTCCAGATACAGATCCTCCTGGTCCACCGGAAAAACCGTCAGCCCCCACGCAATATTCTCGTTGTGACCGATGCTCACGCCCGGCAGCGCCGGCTCGGTTGCCCCGATCACGTCCCACCCCGGCGCCACCAGATGCACCACGTACCGCAGCGAAGGAATCGCCATCGTGCGATGAGGATCGTTCGCCAGCAGCGGTTTGCCGGTCTTCGTGAGCTTTCCGGACACCGTCCAGTTGTTGCTTCCCTCGAGCGGCGACGGGAACTCGATGCGCGTGTCCGTCCCTTGAAATCCCGCCAGCTTCGCATGCGCCAAAGCTTCCAGATCAAGTCCTGGAGCCGGATCGAGGTTTACCGGCGGCTGAAAATCCGTCAGCAACGCCGTCTTTTCCGCGCCCGCCTCCGCGAGCAACTTCGCGTGAATAAGCTCCGCATCGGCATTTCCCGTCACGGCCAGCGTTGGCATCCGCGACAGGCAGTCCTCCGGCGTCCACGCTTCCGGCGCGAACCCGGCGATCTTGAACTCCACGGGCAGTCCCGGACCGCCCGGCTCTTGCAGGCTGCGGATGTACGCGTTAATTCCGTCGGTGAATGCCGTCAGAATCTCTCGCGCGTCCGGCGCGTAGCTTGCGTACTCTGCGTCCATCGAACCGCGATAGCGCAGCAGTCGCGCCACAATGTCGCGCGCCACGCCCGATTCGCCCACCACTTCCGCCAGCCGTCCCTGCCCCGCGCGTTTCCAGAGTTCCATTTGAAAGAGCCGGTCTTGCGCCGTCACAAATCCCTGCGCGAAGAAAAGGTCGTGTTGGTTGTTCGCATAGATATGCGGCACGCCCCACGTATCACGGATTACTTCCACAGTTTGCTTCAAGCCCGGCGCGCGCAGTTTCCCATGCGTGATCGCCAGCGCCGCCACTGCCTGTTGCTCCGGCGAAGCCGCAGCGTCGCCCTTTGGCGCCGATTGCGCATGCGCAAAACTGTGCGCGCACCAACACGCGCACGAAAAAGCCACAAGCACAAAGAAAGTCCCGGTTCGCTTAGACATGGCCTGAAGTATACCGCCATCTCTCACAGCGGAAGTCTTCTCTTGCGCAAAGCCTATCTCGCGTTAGACTCCGTATTCGGCGTTAGATTCCATATTCAAATGACGAGCATTCAAACAAAAAGCATCGTCGCGCTCCTCGCTCTTGCAGCTCTGATGCTGCCCGCCCCCGCGCTGGCCCAAACTCCGGTCCCAATTCCCGCTGAAGCCGATAATCCCGTCGCCGACCCTGCCGCCATCGTCATCTCCGGCCAGGCGCGCTTCACCGTGCTCACCCCGCAGCTCATTCGCATGGAATGGTCTGCGGATAGCCAATTCGAAGACCACGCCTCGCTCGTTTTCATCAATCGCCGTCTCGCCGTACCAAAATTCACGCAGCAGAACAAGCATGGCTGGCTCGTCATTGACACCGGCAAGCTCACGCTACGCTACAAGCAGAAATCCGGCACCTTCACTGCCCAGAATCTTTCCGTCGAATTCTCGCTCAACGGCAAAACCATCTCTTGGAATTCCGGCGTGCAGGACGCCGGCAATCTCGGCGGCACCACCCGCACGCTCGATGGCGCCAACGGTTCCGTTCCCCTCGAAAGCGGCCTGCTCTCGCGCGATGGCTGGGTAATGATTGACGACACTTTGCGCCCCCTCTTCGATTCGAGCGAGTGGCCCTGGGCCATGCCGCGCCCGACCGCGCCGCACCAAGATTGGTATTTCTTCGCCTATGGTCACGATTATCGCGGCGAGCTGCGCGACTACACCCGCGTCGCAGGACGCATTCCGCTGCCGCCTCGCTTCGTCTTCGGAGCCTGGTGGTCGCGTTATTGGGCCTACACGGACGAAGAGTTCCAGCAACTCGTCGAACAATTTCACTCGCACGAAGTTCCGCTCGATGTGCTCGTCGTGGACATGGACTGGCATCCTACTTTCGGCATACGGTGGTGGGAAAATACGAAAGATCCTTCCGGCCACACCCTCGGCTGGACGGGCTACTCCTGGAATCCGCTCTACTTTCCCGATCCCACCGGCTTCATCGGTTGGGTCCATCAGCAGGGACTCGAGCTCACACTCAACATCCATCCCGCATCCGGCGTGCAGCCCTTCGAAACTGCTTACCCGGAAATGGCGCGCGCCATGGGCATCGATCCGGCCACCAAGCAGTATGTGCCCTTTGACATCGCCAACAAGAAATTCGCCGCCAACTATATGAACATCCTGTACCATCCGCTCGAAAAGCAGGGCGTGGATTTCTTCTGGCTCGATTGGCAGCAGGAGCACACCACCAGCATGGAAAATCTCAGCCCCACGTGGTGGCTCAACTACGTCCACTTCACCGATATGGAGCGCGAGGGCAAGCGCCCGCTGCTGTTCCATCGCTGGGGCGGCCTCGGCAATCATCGCCACGAAATCGGTTTCTCCGGCGACGCCTACTCCACATGGCCCATGCTCGCCTTCGAACCTTACTTCACCGCCACCGCCGCTAACGTCGGCTACGGCTATTGGAGCCACGATATCGGCGGCCACCTCCCCGGCCCGGTAGACGCCGAACTCTATACGCGCTGGGTCCAGTGGGGCGCCTTCAGTCCCGTCCTGCGCACACACACCACAAAGAATCCGCAGTCGGAACGCCGCATCTGGGCTTTTCCCCATGACTACGCCAGCGCGATGCGCAAAGCATTCCTCGAACGCTACGCTTTCGTGCCTTACGTCTATACTGCCGCTCGTGAAGCGTATGATTCCGGCGTCTCACTCCTGCATCCTCTTTATTACGATTCGCCCGAATCCGACGAAGCCTACTCACACGATGGCGGCTATGCTTTCGGCAACGACTTGATCGTTGCGCCCGTCGTCACGCAGCAGGACCCCAACATCCGTCTCGCCACGCGCTCTCTCTGGCTGCCCAAAGGCGAATGGATCGAATTGCCCACTGGCGCGCGTTTCCAGGGTCCTGTGCAGATCACGCGTTCCTTTGCGTTGGATGAAATTCCGGTCTACGCCCGCGCCGGCGCGATAGTTCCCATGGCGCCTGAAATGAGCAGCACAAACGCCAAGCCGCTCGATCCTCTCATCCTCGAAATTGTCCCCGGCAAACAAGGCGACGGCAGCCTCTACGAAGACGCAGGCAACTCACTCGGCTACAAGAAAAATGAATTCACGTGGACGCATTTCCGCCAGCAAACGCTCCCCGACGGCTCCCTCGAAATTAAGATCCTGCCGCCAGAGGGAAGCTTCCCCGGCATGCTCACCGAACGCGGCTACGAACTGCGCCTCTACGGAGCCTGGCCGCCGGAATCGGCAACAGTCAACGGCCAGCCCATTCCTTACGCATCCGGTTGGGACGGCGCCGCGGCAGCTTCCGGCGCAAACGCCTCCGCTTCGTCCGCGAACTGGCGCTACGACGGCGAAACCACCACCACGATCATCGCGCTGCCAAAAAGTTCCGTCACTCAGGAACTCGATATCCACGTCACACTCCCCAAGCTCACCGCCGAGCAGCAAAATCTTCTCCTCGGCGTCCCCGGCAAAATTGCGCGTCTTCACGGTGCCATGCATATCCTCGAAAGCACCTGGGACCGCGGCTGGGCGCCCGACATTTTGATTGACGCCGCCCAATCCGGCCACCGCGTCACACAGCAGCCACAAACCGCCCTCGCGGAATATCAAAAACTCTCGCAGCAGTGGCCCGACATCCTAAAATCCATCTCCTCCATGGACGTAGACCACAAGTTCACAGATGCCGCCCTAGCCCACCTCGCCTCCGCCACACAGTAGCTCCGCCCGGCCCTGAAATGTAGCCCAGCGTGCGACGTCCCGCGTGGTTCAGCGGGGCGGCGACCCTGAGGCTTTTCCAAGTGTCCGAGCGCGGATGCCCCGCCCTTCGTCTCTGGAGGTGGAATCAGTCTCGGGTTTATGTAGCGCCGGCCTTCAGGCCGGCAGCCTTTCGCCGCTCACGGAAGCAGTTCCAAGAGGGCTTTCGATGTCGATCTCGTCGGGGCGGCGACGGCGCGGAAAACTCGAAAGTTGTCATCCTGAGGAGCGAGCAGCACGATTTCCGCGCTTTGCTCGACACATTGCGCGGAAATCGCGCGGTGTGGCGAACGACGAAGGATCTCGGCGCCGGAATGGCGGCCACCTCCGCCTCAAGTTTGGACCTGCCGTGTCAACGCGGTCCATTCACGGTTACAATCTCCCCGCGCAACACTGAATTTTTGGAGAACACATGACCCCCTACGAAGCCTTCACCCTTCTTGACATGCGCCTCGGCCGCATCGTCCGCGCCGAGCCAAACGAAAAGGCTCGCAAGGCCGCCTACAAACTCTGGGTTGATTTCGGTGAACTCGGAACAAAAACCTCCAGCGCTCAGCTCGTTGATCTCTACAAACCCGAAGAACTCGTCGGTCGCCTCGTCGTTGCCGCCGTCAATCTCGGCGCGCGCAACATCGCCGGGTTCGCCTCGGAAGTTCTCGTCCTCGGCCTACCCGATCCCAGCGGCCACGTCGTCTTGCTGGCTCCCGAGCGCGAAGTCCCGCTGGGCGGCCGCGTTTTTTAACCGCCAATCCATTTCGCTCGCTGCAACTCTCGCTCGCGATGCCGCCGTTCGCTGTCATAAACTCAGCGATTTTCCGGTACGCCGCCCATTCGACCGTGATCACAAGCTCGGAATGGAGTAACATCCAGGCTCACTATTTGCCGGTGGGCATCTTGAAAAAGAGCTGCGCGCAACCGCGTGGTAGGGGGCAATTATGCGATTTAGCACCTTTGTGGCGGCATTAATGTCTCTAATACCCCAGCGCTTCCACTCTGCTCTGCGCTTGCTCCTGTTTGTATCGCTCGCATCGTGCGCGCTTCCTGCGGCGGCCGCCCCGCCGACGACGACGGAGCGGCTGCAAACCCTTGCGCAAAAAATTACATTTGACTGGGCAAAATCGCACCCGCTCGTTGCCACCTTACTCGGCCTGAGCGACGAAGACGGCCAGCTCGACACGCCGTCTGAGGCCGAGAACGCTCGCGATCTCGCGATGATCCGTGGCTGGGAGAGCGAGCTCGCTTCGATACCGCTGGATGGCGCGTCGCTCGTGGACGTGGACGACGCCAAGCTGCTCCGTGCACAGCTTGTCGGCTTTGAGCGGCAGTACCTTGTCTACAAGACGTATGAGAAGGATCCATCGGCGCCATCGGTGTGGATCATCACAGCGATCTATACACAGTTCCTCCACCTGCCGATCGCCGGCACTGCGGGCGCTACCCCGGCCGACGTCGCCGCCGCGTGGCAGAAAATCATTGAGCGGCTTTCCGGCGCACCCGCATATATCGCCGCGGGCAACGCGCTCGTCACCCACCAGGGCCACCTCTACGGCGTCACCGGCGCTGAGGAGCTTGCAGGGGCGCCGACTTTCCTCGGCGGGCCGTTGACGGACGCCGCGAAGGAGCAGTTGCCCGCCGATCGCTTCGCCGCGTTCGTCAAGGTCCGCGACGCGACCCTCGCTGCCATGGACCAGACGAAGAAGAATATCGACGAGCATGCGGCATCGTGGCCCGAGAACTATGCGATTGGGCGCGCCGCTTACGACGCGATGCTCCACGACGAACAGCTCTTGCCCTTCAACTCCGATGACATCGAGCGTATGGGGCGCGACGAGCTCGCGCATGGATGGGCCGTTCAGACTTGGATGGAAGCGCTCGCCGCTGAGCGGGGCACGCCGATCGGGCCGGAGAGCGGCGGTGGCCTCGCCCCTGGGGGCGCCGCGCTCATTGGCTACTATCGTGCGCGTATAGCGCAACTGCGGCAGTTCGTCACCGAGCATCACGTTGTTGACGTCCCCGCGTGGCTCGGCGAGATCGTCGTTGTCGAAACGCCGAAGTTTATGCAGCCGGTGTCGCCGGGCGCCTCGATGTTTTCGCCGCTGTTGTTCAGCAAAGGCATCACCGGCTTCTACTTCATAACTCCTCCGACATCGCTTGCGGCGGCGAAGAATCTGGATGCCAATCAGGATTTCGACCGCGATCGCATTCTCTCCACGGCTGCGCACGAGGCGATGCCGGGCCACTTTCTGCAGATGTCGATCGCCCGCCGCCACCCGGACTTCGTCCGCAAAATCCAAAGCAGCAGCGAATTCCAGGAAGGGTGGGCGTTCTACGGCGAAGAGCTCTTCGTGCAACTCGGCCTCTTCGGCGACGATCTCGATGCGCGCTACTACACAGCGCAGTGGGAACGTGTGCGCGGCGCCCGAGCCATCGTCGATCCAGAGCTGGCCAGTGGCGCCTGGAGCTTCGATCAAGCGGTTCAATTTTTCGCGCACGAGACCGGCTTCTCGCAGGAGCAGGCGAAAGCGGCCATCGCCGGGATCGCCCTTGGGCCAGGTTACGTTATTGCGTATGCGGCGGGTCGCGCGCAGCTCGAAGCGCTGCTGGCGGAATACCGCGCCAAAGCGGGCGCGGGCGCATCGCTGCACGACTTCCATGATCGGCTCTTGTGCTACGGCTCAACACCTTTCTCCATTGTCGGACCAGAACTGCTCGCGGACCTTGCAAAGCCGCTCGCTGAAGTTCGCGCCGGCGCCGCCTACTGACCGCGCGTGCAGGACGAATCCCCGATAGCGTTTCCGCTTAGAAGCGCCTGATCAAATGACCGTGGTTTCGTCATAGAACAGAAATCCCACGATTTTGGAATCAATCTAGGAATCTCGCAGTGAAATTGGCGACGATTGGGATTTAGTCCCCCGCTACCATTTGTCGCTGTGCGCCCACCTTCGTCACGCGCAGCTTCACAGGCCGCGAAAAAATGGAGCCTGTCATTCTGAGGAGTGAGCAGCGCAATTTCCGCGCTTCGCTCGAGGCGTTGCGCGGAAATCGCGCGGTGTAGCGAACGACGAAGAATCTCGGCGCCGGAACGGCGGCCACCTCGGCCCCGCTCCGCCTTGAAATGTAGCTCAGGGTGCGCCGTCCCGCATGGTTCAGCGGGACGGCGACGCTCAGGCTTCCCCGGGTCAGGATGTAACAGGTTGCGGAAGAGATCGATCGCCGCGATGCAAAGGGCATTTACCGCGAGTCATCTCGGACGGCGAAGGAATGGGAGTGGCGTCCCGCTCCTGTCGATGCTCCACATCAAGAGCGTACCCACGGTCACCGCAAGTAACGCGAACAAGCTGCCGTCATAGGTTGCCAAGATGTACGTAACTGGCGGGATTACGGAAAGTGGAATGATGAAAAGCGAGTACCGAACTCCGTTCGCACCAGCAAACCCGCTGCCCGATGCCGTTGCTGCAATAGTCATGAACAGTCCGCCCGTGAGCCATGCACCAACCAGCATCGCGATGCCAAGCGATCTGTAGCCCCGGTGAGCAGCAACCTTTCTCAGGCTCACATACGCAATCAGGAACGAAATTGGCAGCACGAACGTGATCGCTTTGACATGCAAGCTACCAAACTCCCGGCCAGCGACGACGTGCACGAACACGTCAGGCATCCAGAAAGTGAGTGCTCCGGCGGTTGCGAACCCGAGAGCCAATCGCGGCTGTTGTGCCTGAGAACGCAAGTTGTTTACGTTATACTGTGCTCTCGCTCAACTGTTGACAACAGCGTTTTCATCACTCACCCTCAAGCATTGCCGCTGCAGCAAGCCGATTCAGTACCACGGTGGCGCTGTGCCACAACTTACCGGTTTCTGGGACAATGCTTCGATATGCCACCGGCCTTTCCTCCCGAGCTTCCTTCTTACATTAGCCTCGACCGCGACGTCTGCAACGATCTTGCCGCAGTCGAGCAACGCGAATGGCTGGTCACCAACGGCCTCGGCGGCTTCGCCTGCGCGACGGTAGCGGGTACGCTCACGCGCCGCTATCACGGCCTTCTGATCGCCGCGCTCTCCCCTCCGCGCGCCCGCACACTACTCGTCACCAAGATTGACGAACTCGCACGCGTCGCAAATCAAGCGTTCGCCCTCGGCACGAATCGCTGGGCCAGCGGCGCGATTGACCCCCAGGGCTTCCGCTATCTCGATGCCGCCCATTTGGAAGGCAGCGTTCCCGTTTTGAATTACGTCATTGGAGACGCGCGGCTCGAAAAGCGTGTCTGGATGCAACACGGCGCGAACACTACTTACGTTGAATATCATTCGGCGCGAGCCTCGGCGCCCGTCACTCTTGAGTTGAAAGTCCTCGTCAACTATCGCGATTTCAACAATCTTACCCACGCGGGCGATTGGCGCATGCAGATTGCCTCGGTACCGAACGGTGTGTGTGTTACGGCTTTCGATGGCGCAACGCCATTCTATTTGCGGAGCGCCGCCGCATCTGCCGAACTTATTTCCGAGCCCGGCCAGCCGCCAGGATCGGTCTGGTATCGCGATTATGAATTGGCTGAAGAGCGCGCGCGAGGAATGGAGAATCGCGAGGATCATCTTCACGCCGCAACGTTTCGCGTCACGCTCCAGCCGGGCGCATCGGCCTCGCTTGTTTTCAGCGTGGATGCAAACGCGAGTCTCGACGGCGCCGCCGCACTCGAAGCGGAGAGATCGCGCCAGCGCGATCTTCTCGCCCGTTTTCCGTCGGCACGGCGAGCGGTTGCTGCGCCGGTCCCCGATTGGGTTCCCCAACTCGTCCTCGCCGCCGATGCGTTCCTCGTAGCCGCTGCGGAAAAAGTCCCAGAGACGCCCAGCCAAATCATTGCCGGCTACCCGTGGTTCGGTGTTTGGAGCCGTGACGCCATGATCTCGCTGCCCGGCTTGACGCTCGTCACCGGCTGGCCCGAAATTGCGCGGCGCATTCTGCGTAGCTTCGCGCGCCAGATTGATCGCGGCATGTTGCCGAATTTCTTTCCGGATAGTGGCCAGCCTCCGGAATTCAACACGGTTGACGCCGCGCTCTGGTACATCGACGCGTTGCGCCAGTTCGTCGGGCAAACAGGTGATCTCGATCTCGCACGTGAGCTTTTTGGAGGCGTGCAGGAAATCATTTCTTACTACTCCCAGGGTACGCGCTATTCCATTCATGTGGATCCCGCGGATGGCCTGCTCTATTGCGGCGAGCCGGGCACCCAGCTCACGTGGATGGATGCGCGCGAGAACGGCCAGCCCGTGACCCCGCGCATCGGCAAGCCCGTCGAGATCAACGCGCTCTGGCTCAACGCTCTCGCCGCCGCCACAAATCTTGCGCTGCAAATCGGCAAGCCGGCGCAGGCATTCGAGCAGGCCGCCGCACGCGCCCGCTCAGGCTTCGCGCGTTTCTGGAACGCGAAAGCAAGTTGCTGCTTCGATGTGCTCGATGGACCGCAGGGAAGCGACGCGTCCGTGCGTCCCAACCAAGTCTTCGCTGTGTCTCTTCCCGTCTCCGCGCTCGACCCCGCGCAACAGCGCGCTGTTGTCGAAACGTGCGCCGCGCATCTGCTCACTCCCTGCGGGTTGCGGACGCTGGCGCCGGATGACCCGGCATACCGCGGCCGTTACGACGGACCGCAAGCCGAGCGCGACGCCGCCTATCATCAAGGCACTGTGTGGGCGTGGCTGCTCGGGCCGTTCGTCGAAGCGCATTGGAAGGTGTATCAGGATCGTGACGCGGCACGTCGCATCCTTGGTTCTATGGCCGGGCAGCTCGGCGAAGCGGGGCTTGGCGCCATCAGCGAGATCTTCGACGGCGATCCGCCGTTTACGGCGCGCGGCTGCTTCGCGCAGGCCTGGAGCGTCGCGGAAATTCTGCGCGCATGGAGTGTGGTCGCTGCAGGAAAATCGGTAAAGGAGAAATAGGAGCGGGGCTAATAATAGAAGGAGATCTTCTTACTTCTGGACTACCGTGGCTGCGGCGCGGGCCTTCCACCGTATCCACAATCCCACGATCGTTTGCAACCCAACAGCGGTCCACAGAACATGCTCAAAGGCCTGGGTGCTCAGGGTAATGGCAAGAACCACCACACTCACACCCGCGCCCCAGATAATCACTTCCGCGAAGAACCCCTCGAACCAATTGGGTTTATTTCCCGCCGCGCGCACGCGAGCGCGAAGGGAATACCACAGGCGCGGCACCGCTGCGCAATAGGCAGCGTAACGTTCGCCTTGCGCCGCGCGCAATTCCGCTTCCTCGCGCAGCAGCAAGCGCACCACAACGATCGTCATACCCAGAAACAGCACAAAGAATCCAACGCGGTTGCACGTGAAGCCCAACCCAAAGCACATGAGAATGTTGCCGAGATAAAGTGGATTGCGCACGTGGCGAAAGGGGCCATCGGCGACCAGGCGGTCGGTATGCAGCTTCATGTCGTTCATCACGGAAGCCTTCAGGTATGCGGTTCCCCATACCCGAAGGAAAGCGCCCTTGAAGATTGCCACAGCCGCGAACGCGAAGATCACGCGCAGCCAAGTATCGAAGCTGAGCGCAGGATCAAGGCGGAACAGCCAGGTCGCGAGCCTGGCGGCGCTACTGACGTGATCGAACGCATAGCACGAGTAGGCTGCAACGAAAACGAAGCTAATGAAGAACACGCGAAAGCGGAACTCGAACTTTGTCGCGGCAAAAAAGCTCTGTTGCATGGGCTTCAGTATAACTAGCGGCCCGGCCTGGATAACAATTATTCGGTGAAGACCAGACCGACGGCGGTGTGTTCGGTTTGCGGGGCGGGTTCGAGCTTTACCACGTAGCCGCGGAGGCGCATGGATTGCGCGGCGGGGTTTTCGCGGCCGGGATCATCCATTTCCACTTGCAGCTCGGATTGCAGGCGCGGGCTGTTGCGCAAATAAATCATCGCGCCCTGCAACGTCAAATCGCGGATCACGGTTTCTTCCTGGAAGGCGCGGCCATCGGTGGTGAAGCCCGTGACCATCGCGCGCAGATTGCCTTCGCGGCGCTGACCGCTGCGTCCCGTCGGGAGCAGCACTTCCATCTGCTCTTCGCCGAGCGCCATCGCCATGCCTTCGGTCGCCGCCCAGACGTTGTCAAAATGCTGGCGCGCCTGTCGCAACAATCCATCCACGGCGCGATCCGAGGAATCCGGGTCGTGATGGAAAAGAACCAGATTGCGCACGCCGGCCTCGCGCGCGATGCGCGTGCCTTCCAGCCACGAAGAGTGGCCCCAGCCCTTGCGCACACCGGCAAGCTGCTCGGGGGTGTATTGCGCGTCATTGATGAAGATGTCCGCGTCGGCGGCAAGCTCCAACAAATTCTTTTCAAATTCGGGCGCGCCGGGCTCATTGTCGGTGGCGTAGGCGATCACGCCGGCAGGGGTCTCAATCCGGAAGCCGAGGCAGCCCTGCGGATGATTCAAAGAGCGCGTGGTGATGCGCGCGTCATCAATCTGGAAAGTTTCGCCGCCGGAGATTTCGGTGAAGTCGCGCGCGGCGGACATGGCGCTCAGGTCCACGGGGAAATAGGGATAGGCCATCTGCGTCTCAAAAACCTGCTTCAGGCTGTCGGGTCCCAGATATTCGGAGCGGAAACTGTAAAAGTGAAAGCGATTTTGCGGCGAATAGAGCGGCGCAAAAAAGGGAAGTCCCTGAATGTGGTCCCAGTGATAGTGCGTGACAAGAATATGCGCATGCTGCGATTCGCCGTGGCCGCCGCCATTCCGGCCGGGATCGTGCGGCGCAAGATGGTTGCCGAGCATGCGCAGCCCGGTGCCGCAATCTATGATGAAGCGCGTGCCGCGCGGCGTGGTGAGTTCCAGGCAAGCCGTGTTGCCGCCATAGCGCGACGTGGCCGGGTCCACCGTAGGCGTGGAGCCGCGCACTCCCCAGAAGCGGATTTTGGCGTTCGGTTGGGCCATGGACTGGGAATCGCTGCCGGCAACCTGACTGCCGGGATGAGACGAAAGGCTTCACAAAATGGTAAGTGGCGCTCCGGTGCAAGTCAACGAAGAACCCCGCGGTATGTGCGCCATTGGGACAGGTCATTGATCTGGCCGGGTTTTTGGTCTCTCGGCCCCTGATATTTGGCCGAGTCGGCAACAGGGTTTGCGCGCGCTGCTTCGGCCTCGGCGGCTTGTGCCCTCGCCTGTTCTTCTTCCCGAGCTTTTCTCTCCGATGCTGCCTGAGCTTCTGCTTGCCGTTCTGCCTCTTCTTTCGCGGCGGCCGCGGTTTGCGCTTCGGCTTCCTGCTTGGCTTTGCGGGCGGCTTCCTTGGCGGCGAGCTCGGCACGATAGGGCGCGGCGTGGTCCCAGATGACCTGTGGAGGGCGGCGCGGATGCGGCTCTGGCTTCAGCGTTTGCAGGATCAACTGGCACATGTAGCTGAGGATGGCGGCGTCGCGCGTGCGAATCTGCCTGCGCGCGGCAAGGGAGAAGAGCTGGCCGAGGGCGTAGTTGACGTCGTCAGCGGACTGGAATTGCTCCATGGGACCGAGGATTTCGGCGGCCTCCGCGGAGCTGAGCGGCTGGTCGCGCTACACCTGCTTCGCGTGAGCGGGGCAGAAGGCGTGTCCGCGAGAGCTGGGGAATCTGCAGCGGCCTCTACCGTTGGTGAAGCGGCAACGGGATTTGGGTTTTCCAGCCATGGCTTGCCTCCTGAGGAATTTTTGGTGTGCCCCCCACTTTTCTTGTAAATGCGGCAGGGACTGGGGTTACAGCGTTCGATATGTGCAACCCGCTCGAGACAAAGAAGTTAAGAAATGCACGTTATGCGAAAATGTGATGCGTATGCGAGAAACAAAGGGGTTAGGGGTTCATGTTATGCGACAGACGTGAGTTGATGTGAATGGATCGGGATGAGACGCTGGGCGGCAAGGGTCGTGGACAGGTCCCTTTGCTGGGCTCTTCGAAAAAATCCAAACAGCCTATATTATAGCTGAAATGGATAGATATATCAATGATAAGCAATAGAGGTGGCGTCCTAATTTGAAGCGGAGGATTAATTGAGACTCCGTGACAGGACTGCAACCCTACTTTTCTGTCCATCATCAGTGTCATTATAGATGGGGCATGGGGTGCCATTCTTTGTCGCCGGAACGAACTGGGTGCAAAAATGCGTCCAGTGATCGTTGCCAAAAACATCTTTATACCTCAACTCACCAAAGAAGTATTGAATCCATGCTCCACTCTGAACATTCTCAAACCATATTTTTTGTGCTCCTACTTCCATAGAAGGTCCGCCTGCGTTGAGCGGAAAATGTTGATTTGGGAAAATTGTGCCCTGTTCGAGAGTGAGCAGACCAGGAGGATAAATGATGTCGGAATCACGCAGATCATCCCCTTTCAACTTGGTTGTTCCAGTGATTCTGCAAAGAATATCAATGGCGGGACTTTTCCCAGTGTTAAGTACAATAGCAGAACTGGTTTCAGGTCCGGTCTCAGCGATGGAATAGGTATCATCGCTTACACCCAACCAAGCTCTTTGATCTCGCTGGAAGTTCTTAACCGTGGCATCCAAGGCGGCTTGGCTCTGCCTATTACTTGCATCCAGAGAATTTCGGGCATTGTCAGCTATCCTCTGATCTTGAATAACCATATCCTGAGCAGCTTGCCTTATTTTGTCAGCGGCATCGGACATGTTGGACATTTTTTCAGATTGTTTTTTGGCGGCATCGGCCAGCGCGTGAGTGTCAACAGAGCCGGATTTCATTTCATGCCATTGGAGACTTATAAAGACGCAGGTAAGCGCGTTGATGCAGACAATTACGATTGTCCACCTAAGGGTAGATCGCTCGTAGCCGCCCAACTCTTCCTTTACATCTTGGAACTCGTTCGTGGCCTTTATTGTTTTGTCTGGTGGATTGCCTGGATCTATACGTTTAATTTCAGTAATACGGTCCGAGGGTTTGTCGGTTTGATCGGAGGCTGGATTCTCGTCGCTCATAGTGGAGTAAGTGTAACAAGAGGAGAAGCGATGGGGCGTATAGTACTCGTGCGCTTCAATGCTGAGGGTTTGAAGGCGATAGAGGACGCGGCCAAGGCCAACAAACAGACCCTTTCCGAGTGGATTAGAGGCACGTTGAATGCCGCAATCAAGTGAGTCGGAATTCAGATTAGCACACCACCCCAATAGAATACCGCTCACAGCTGGTGGCGCGACTATGGAGTAGCCGCGCTCGCGTTGATGCTGATATCTTTCGACAGATGAAATCCGAAAGCGATTTTCCGTACCCGGTGCTCGCTGTCACTGATCTAGCCAACAACTACAGTCCCGAACATTTTTGCTTTGCCGTCGGACATTGCCGTGGAGTCATTGCTAAGGTCATCGCCGAGGACAACCGTTCCGACCAACAAATCGCGCGGGTCCGGATTCTCAAATATCTCGACCTTCAGCTCGCACGCGCGGTTGGTTGGGTTGAGGAAGACGCTGATCTGATGGCGGGCGTTATGCGGAGCCTCATAGAACTGAAGTTCTGGGCTCACTTCATTTCAGAGAGTTCAGAGAAAGCTACGCAGTTCCTGAACGAAGCGTCAATTGATGCGCGGGAGTTGTACGAGCGGCTGGAAAAATGTGTCGTGCCCGACGCCTATCAACTCGAAATGCCGCTGATCGAGGGCAAGCGTGTGATTGTCGCACCATCGGGCGTGCGGGAATCACTTATTTGGAAAATATGCTCAAAGTTGATCCATCCGACTTCTTGGGTAATCAACAATCTCGATGGCACCGTCCATGACACTTATCAACGTCAGGTCTTGGCCACCTATGTCGTGTACTACGGGTGGGGAATAATTACAATTTTTCACCCCATCGTCTGGGAGTAATTTAAGAGCCCCGTTGGCGGGACCGGGTACCGGGCCCAAGACACTGCGATCTTCGCTGTTTCAGAACCCCAGTCACCCCGCAAAGGACCTCGCCGAACTCGACGCGGTAATCTGGGGCTAGTCCTCCACAGGGGGCAGAGAAGCCGCAGGTCCACTTGGCGTTGCTCAGTGCAAGCCACTTCGCGTTGTTCAGCGCCAAAGGCCCCGCGCTACACAGGCAAATTCAAGGCGGCGACAGCGCCCTGGGCTACAGATTCCTAAGTCCGTGAGGAAGATTTACAGAGTGCGATTTGGGGAGCCAAGGGATACTTCGACCAGTAACCGCTTGACGGTTCATGTGAATTACTTCCGAGTGGCCCATGATCCGGGAGGAACTTAAGCACGGAATCGCAGATCACTTCCGCTATGCCGACTTTTCCTAATACTAACCGCGCGGGCAAGACGTCATCCAGACCAATTACCTGTGGCCAAGAGCACGGAGATTACGGGACTACAATAGCAATTCCGAACTCGGATCGATCGGTAAACTCTGGTTCGCAAGGGCTAATAAGTCAAGACATGCAACTTGCCGCTGATCCGACGGGCAGACTTTCATAAGTCCCGCTCGGGGCGCATCACTACTGGCCTTTTCGCGACTGTTTTTCGGCCTCGATCCACAGTTCGCAGTACTTGCCGCGAAGGTCCTTGCGAACTATCGGGCCGGCATCCGTAAGCTCCATGAATCTCTTTGAGGCGGGATCGAACTGGGGCCAATTCGGCAGCTTCCCCGCACCGTTTGGGTCGCCTGTTTTTGCGAAGTTGGTCCAGTATTCCTGCATCGCATCGGAGAGGGCATAGTCAGAAGCTTCGAACTTTCCCGGACCAAGACCAAAAAGGTATTGAACATCCTGATGGTGCGCATTCTGGCTCTTGTCGAAACCCGGCGGCAAGCGGTCGAACTGGAACTCAAAGGCTCGGTTCCCAGCAACGGCATGCCAGGTTAACTGCGCCACCGAAGGGCATCGGAAGCTGCTGTCTTCAACCCATTGCTCCGCCGGCGTACCGTAAAGAGGATCCGTTCCGCTTGTCTGGTACAGAGTGAGTGCTCGCTTTGCGATATCGGAAGGATAACTTGCTTCGATAGCTTGATTCAGGTCCGCCGGCGGGCGTAGGCCAGGACGCCACTCATGCGCCAGACTGCCCAGTAGCATATCGATGCGTTGTTGACGTCCGGCGGCAAAGGCGTCTTCAGGCCGTTCGGTAAATACATAGCCATCGACGACAAGTCCAAGGTTTGGCTGCGGGTCAGCCAGAAAATTCGGTTCTTTTGCAAGGATAGCGTCCGCACGAAGAGCCAGCAAATTTTTCAAGGACAGATTGCCTTCCGCGGTCCAGGTTGCCGCGAGTGCCAAATCGCGTTTTTCCGCGTCGGGAAGATTGAGGGGTTCCCCGGCCACTACGACAGCTCCGCTCTCACCAATGATGCGACCGAACAGACCACGTGCCAACGGAGACGTCGCCAACACGCTCACGTTGAAAGATCCAGCCGACTCGCCGAAGATGGTCACGTTATCGGGATCGCCACCGAAGTTCGCGATGTTTTCGTGAACCCAACGCAGCGCGGCGATCTGATCGAGAAAGCCTTGATTGCCTGACACATGATGAGGAGACTCCGCGCTCAGTTCCGGGTGCGAGAAGAAGCCGAAGATCCCAAGCCGGTAGTTGAACGTCACCACGATCACGCCGCGGCGGATCAGCTTGTCTCCGGGAGCGCGTTCGTCTGCCGCCCCGGCAAAATTCCCGCCACCGGGAATCAACACCATAACCGGTAGTTTGGCGGAGTTAGCAGGCCAGGCGGGCGTCCACACATTAAGGAAGAGGCAATCTTCGCGGCTGGTCTCCTTAGCATTGTCAATAAAGTATGGGTTCTGGGCGCATGGTGGCCCAAATGTCGTCGCGTCGCGTACGCCGGTCCAAGGCTCCACTGGAGATGGCGCCTGCCAACGCAAAACGCCGACCGGAGCCTTGGCGTAAGGAATACCCTTAAACACCGCGCCGGATGCAACAAGCAAAGTGCCACGAACTTTCCCCCCGGTCACGGCGACAACTGTGTCGGAATCTCTTGCAGCGTAGATCGTGGAACTCGCGGCCAAGACAAGAAGGATAGGAAATCGCATCCGCATGACGATCCTTTTCTATGTAGCGGGCAGCGCAATAGTACCATGCTCAGCAGATCGCACGGTTGAACTTGCGCTGAGTGTCTTGCCTCCATCCGTGCATGTAGACTGGAGATGCTCGGCCCCGATGGAGTGCTCATCGGAACCAATGCCTCCGGAATCGGTTCCTAGAAAACGCGCTTGTGGCAAATTACTAACCGTCAGTTCCCGGTTTGTCGGCTACTCGGAAGCTATCTCAGAATGAAAACAGCAGGGCGAAGATGGTCATGGCGTTCGAGTTGGCGGGTGCGCGGTGATGCGGCCACACAGATTCTTCGGCCCGGTACGGCGGGCCTCAGAATGACAGGAAGAGGAAGTGGCGAGTCGGGTGACCGCGAGCATCCGGCGAAAAGGCGTTCTGGCATAGGCGAATGATGCGATTGAAAGGCGAGGTGACGCGGGGGAATACCCCGCCCCTACCCTGACCTTGTCGGGGCAGGCACCGAGGTGCAGGCTACAGAGGCGGCGAAGGGCTAGTCCTCCACAGAGGGTCAGAAGTCCGCAGGGCCAGTTCGCTTCGCTCAGTGCAAGCCACTTCGCTTCGCTCTGTGGAAGAGGGACAGGCGCTACACAGGCAAATGCAATGCGGCGACAACGCCCTGGGCTACAGATTCCTGGGCCATGAGGAAGACTTGCAGAGTGCGATTTGGGGAGCCAAGGGATACTGCGACCAGTAACCGCTTTACGGTTCATGTGAATTACTTCCGAGTGCGCCGACAGTCGGGCACAATCGTCGACGCGACAATGCGGACCAGAGATCAGACACAGAGCGGGACAGAGACCGGATGTTATATCTTGTTGTCTCGTGCTGCCAGATATGGCTCTCGCAGGGTGCGTGGGTGTTTTGCCTACTGTACGGCGAGGGAACTCTTACGTGCTACTGTGGTTGCTAGGACAATACGGGATGGTCACTCTGCCCACGCTCACTCGTGTTTCCACTGCGCTGCTGGCGTTCATCTTGTTCGCATTGGCGCCACTCCATGGCCAAGATCAGTCTGCAACAACTGACAGCGCGGGACCGATTACAACGGATCGCCCGACAGTTACCAACTCCAGCGTTGTCGTCCCTGTTGGCAGCCTTCAGGCGGAGAATGGCTTCCTCGAAACCGAGAACCAGGCGCAGAGCATCTTTGACGGTCCGGAGACCTTACTCCGGATTGGTGTCGCCACGAGCACAGAGTTGCGTCTCACCGTGCCGGACTATTACTACAACCTGAACGCCGGTGGCGGCTGCGCCTCGGGATTCGGCGACTTGGCCATCGGAGTAAAGGAACAGCTTGGCCCCACGCCAGGTGGGTTCGATGTTTCCGCGACACTGTTCCTCAGTTTGCCGACCGGCGCCAATGCGGTGTCCAGCGGCGGGTACGATCCGGGGCTGCAGGTGGCCTGGTCGCGCGCTCTGTCCTCCAAATGGACGGCGGCCGGAATGCTCTCGTTGTATTGGCCCACTCAGGACCACACGCGAAATCTGACCGGCGAGTCCACGATCCTTTTGGATCGGCAAGTGACAGGACCCTGGGATGTGTTTGTCGAGTACATAGGTGACTTTCCGGAAAGCGGTGGGTCGCGGCAGTTGCTGCACTTCGGAACAGCCCTAGCCTGGATTATTCACGATTTGTCTGGTGAAAAAAGAAAGGATGCTCTAAAAGGTTGATGAACACTGGGTTTTCGTGAACCCAGCACTCCCTTTCGGAGCATCCAAGAGTGACAGACTG
>Ga0182024_10004096_pt1 | contig 33964 bp, 23 predicted proteins | sample P32metaG_FD_120480 | JGI IMG/M metagenome (GOLD analysis project Ga0182024, IMG submission 120480) | Permafrost microbial communities from Stordalen Mire, Sweden - P3-2 metaG (Illumina Assembly) | ecosystem: Environmental > Terrestrial > Soil > Wetlands > Permafrost | place: Sweden: Stordalen... | reverse complement strand
GGCAGCAAAGCCGCTGGCGCAGGCGCGGGAACCTTATGGTTGTTCATGTGTAAGAAAATCTTTCTCGCCCTGCACTGTAATTAAGGAACGAGGAGTGTCTCAGCTATGTTGGCACGGAGGGGGATGCACCGCGGGCCAGTTCGTTGATGCGCCGGTAAGCTCGACCACCTTGCTGGTGGGCGCAAGCTATTATTTGGTAAGCCAAGAGATGCAGGGCGGGGATCAGTGGTATGACCACGGCCTCATTTCGACCACCAGGGATGCGACAGTATACAGTTCGGCCTATTCCATCAATAGCGCAAACTGGATTCCGATCAATGCGGCCAACACCTCTTATGTCCCACCGAATTTCCAGTACGTCTTGACGAACAACCCTGGAAACTGAGCGAGTCTGTGACCTAGGTTCTCCTCTTCTTCCTCACTCTCTCCCTCTCCACCAACGAAAACTGCAGCTTATGCTCCACCGGATCCACTCGCTCCAACAAAACATCTACCGTATCGCCGATGCAGAACTCGCGCCGGGTCCGCTGCCCGACAATCTTGCGCGTATTCTCCTGAAACATGTAGCGATCGCCCGGAAGCGTATCGATCGGAACCAGCCCTTCGACAAATAAATTCTCCAGCTCCACAAAAAAGCCAAACCGCGTCGTACTAGTAATCAGCCCCCGAAACTCTTCGCCCACGCGGCTTTCCATAAACCGCGCCTTCTTCCACTCCACCAGCTCCCGCTCGGCATCGGCGGCGCGCCGTTCGGTCTCCGAGCAATCGTGCGCGATCCCTTCCAGATGCTCAGGCGCAAGCAGGTCGCGCTTTCCATCGAATAAGGCGTCCAGGAGCCGATGCACAATCAAATCCGGATACCGCCGGATGGGCGACGTAAAGTGCGTATAGCTGGAAGCCGCCAGCGCGAAGTGTCCCTTGTTGTCGGCGCTGTAACGCGCCTGCTTCAGTGAGCGCAGCATCAGATAAGTCAAGATGCGCTCCTCCGGCTTCCCCTCGATCTGAGCGATCAGCTTTTGATAGTTGCGCGATGAGATCGACAGGATGTCGTCGGCGATCGTGATTTCCTTCCGCACCATTTTGCCGTCACGCCTCCGCATCGGCGTGGTTCGGAAGCGCTTCACCGGGATCGCGCCGATGCCCAGCGAATAGCCGAAATGCGTCGCGATTTCTTCGAACTCCATCACTCGCTTCGGATCGGGCTTTTCGTGAATGCGGAAGATCGACGCGATGTCCGCCTGTTCCAGGTGCGACGCCACCGCTTCATTCGCCGACAGCATAAACTCCTCGATCAGCCGGTGCGCGATGTTGCGCGGGCTGCGCGTCACGCCCGCCATTTCGCCAAACTCGTCGAACTCGATCAGCGGCTCCGGCATATCGAAATCGATGGCGCCGCGCCGGATGCGTTTCTGGTTCAACACCAGTGCCAGTTCCCGCATCAATTCGAAGCGTTCGATCAACCGTGCGTATCGCTCGCGCAACGCCGCGTCGCCTTCCAGCAGCGCGTGAACGTCGGTATAGGTCATCCGCTCGACGCTTCGAATCACTCCGCGGCCAAATCGCTGTGCGATGATGTCGCCGCGCCGGTCGATCTCCAGTTCCACCGAAAGCACCAATCGATCCACCGCCGGCTTGAGCGAACAAATCTCGGTGGAAAGCTCGAGCGGCAGCATCGGGACGGCGCGATCCGGAAAATACACGCTGGTGCCCCGCAAAAAAGCCTCTGCATCGATCGGGCTGCCCGGCTTCACGTAGTGGCTCACATCGGCGATGTGAACTTGCAGCGCATAGTTGCCGTTCGCCATGCGATCCACCCAGACCGCATCGTCGAAATCGCGCGCCGTCTCGCCGTCGATGGTTACGATATCCAGTGCACGGTAATCCTGGCGCCCTGCCATCTCATCCTCGCGAATGATATTGGAAAAGTTTTGCGCTTGCTCCAAAACCTCCGGCGGAAAATGATGCGGGATGTGATGCTTCCGGATCATGATCTCGACATCGACGCCGAAATCGTCCGGCCGTCCGAGGATCTCGATTACACGCCCCACCGCGTTTTCCCCGTCTTCGGGGAACTCGACCATCTCAACGTTGACGATCATTCCGTCCAGATCGCCGGCCGACTTCACGTCCACCGGCGTCACACCCACCCGATCGCGGCTCAGCGTAACCGGGGGCAGCTCCATACCTGGCGGTATTTGGATCCACTGCCGGATCCGCTCGTCATGCGGCGCCACAAAGTTTCCGCGCTTCCGAATGCGAAACTCGCCGACCACCGTCTGGTGTGCCCGCCGCAGCACCTTGACGATCTCGCCGTCCGCGCGTCCATCCCGCTCGATGCGCGCGATGCGAACCACCACGCGGTCGCCATGCATCGCGGCCTGCGCCGATTCGCGCGGGATGTAAACGTCGCCCTTCAGCCCTTCGATGGGATGATCGGGAATCAGAAACCCGTAGCCGTCGCGGTGCATGTTCAAGCGGCCCACCGCGTATTCGCGGCTGAATCGCGTGACGACAAAATGCCCGGAACGAACTTCTATGAGTTGACCGCGCTCGATCAGCCGGTCCAGCGCGCCTTCCAGCTCATCGCGCGATGCAACCTTCGCGCCAAGCTCGCGAACCAGTTGCTTGAACGTTGCCCGCGCGTGCGGAAGCTTGCCGATATGCTCAAGAATCGAGGCGTCGGTGATCACAGCCTCATACTAGTCTACGGTCCTGCATGATTCTTGACAATCAAAGTGGGGCGGTCCCCCTGGACCGCGCCGGACGCCCTCGTCCGGCTGGCTTGGCGTCCACGCATTGTTGTGGAGTTGACCAAGCCCGAGCAGGGGCTCGGGCCGCGGGCGAAGGCGCCCGCCCCACGCGTAATTGTCAACTCTTACGCGGGACATAACACTAGCGTGCCTGGTACTAACGTGACTCATGCCCGCGCGGTCGAAACCAGCGTGGTCTCAATGCCTTTGGGCGCCATCGGCAGCGATCGAATCCGCGTCCCGGTGGCATGGAAGATGGCGTTCCCCACCGCCGGCGCCAGGCCGACAATCGGAGTTTCGCCCGCGCCGGCCGAGGGCAGATCCTTGCGATCCACCAGCACCGTCTCAATCACGGGCAGATCGCTGAAGCGAGGCACCCGATACTGGGCGAGCCGAGGATTCAGAATGCGGCCATTCGCAAACTCCACCGCCTCAAACAGCGCGCCGCCGATGGCCATCATTACCGAGCCGTCGATCTGGTTTCTCAGATGCTCCGGATTCACCACCGCGCCGCATTCAAACGCGGTGACCACGCGGTCAATCCTTACTTTCGGCGGCGCCGGCGCCACTTCAGCCCCAAGAAAGTCGGACGCCACGATGGAGATCTCCACGCACGTCGCCACGTAGCCGCCCTTCTCGACCCCGCAGGCCAAGCCGACTCCGCGATTGGGTTCGCTGTTGGCTTTGCCCCACGCGAACTTGTCCGCCGCCGCTTGCAGTACCGCGCGCAGCCGCGGGTTCTTCATATTCTTCAGACGAAACTCGAGCGGATCCATTCCCACCGCCGCCGCCAGATCGTCCATGTGCGATTCCCGCGCGAAATGATTCGCCGTCGCCGCCAATCCACGATACGAACCCTGCCGCAGCGGCGTGTCGGCCGCGTGAAATTGCGACGCGTGATTCGCGATGTCATACGGAGTCTCAATCGCCGACGGTCCGGAATTATAGTTGTCAAGCTGCCATGCCGTGATCAAGCCGTCCTTGGTCACTCCGCTCCGAATATCAATCACGCCCGCCGGCCGGAAGTACGCCCAGGTGAACTCTTCTTCGCGCGTCCAGATCAACTTCACGGGCCGGTTCGCCGCTTTCGCCAGGCGCGCCGCTTCGATCGCCGCCTCGCCCGTGTGCTTGCCGCCATAAGCCGAGCCGGTGTCAGGGACAATCACGCGCACGCGATCTTCTGGAATCTTGAACGCCTCCACCAGATCGGACTTCACGCCCCACGGGCGCTGTGTGCCGGTCCAAACCGTGAGCTTGCCCTCATTCCATTCCGCGACCGCCGCGCGCGGCTCCAGCGGAACATGCGCAATGTACTCGACGGTGTAAGTGGCGTCCAGTTTGTGATCGGCCGCTTGCAGACCTTGCTCGATATTTCCGTGGGCCGGCGCGCCAGCCGCCGGTCCCTCGCCTCCGCCGCGTTGCGCCGTGGGATGTTCCTTGAGATAAGCAAACAGCTCTTTGTTCGACGGCTGCGGATCGGCGCTCCACTCGGTCTTGATCGCGGCGATCGCTTTGCTTAACGTCACTTCGTCCGGCGCCACGGCCCCCACGAAGTCGCCATCGCGAACCACCAGGACGTCCTGCATCTGGCCGGCCTCTTTCGCATCGAACGACGTAAGCTTCGCCTTGAACGCGGTCGGACGCAGCACGCGTCCGTGCAGCATGTTGGGGCGCACCAGATCCGACGTGTAGCGATGCGCGCCGGTCACCATATCGCGCGCGTTCACTTTCGGCGCCGACGTGCCCTCCAGCTTCCAATCGGCGGCCGGGGTCACCGCCGCGCCGTCCACGGTCTTCATCAACTTCTGCCCGCGCGTCAACTCGCCGAATCCGATCGATTCGCCGCTCGCGTTATTCTGGACCTTGCCGCCGGCCAAGCTGACCGACGTGCGTTCCACCTTCCACTTGTCCGCCGCCAGATCGATCAAAGCCTCGCGCGCCGCCGCGCCCACCTTTTTCATTTGCGGCGCCATCAACGGCGTCGACCGGCTGCCAAAGGTTCCCATATCGTAGGGCGTCAGATCGGTGTCCGCCATTACGAATTGCACCGAACCGATCGGCGCGCGCAACTCCTCGGCCACCGCCTGTGCCAGCGAAGTCCGGATGTTCTGGCCCACCTCCACCTTGCCCGTGTAGACCGTAATCGCGCCATCTTCGCCGATGTGAAGCCATGCCGCCAATTCCGGAGGCCGCGCATCGCCACGCATCGCCGGTCCGCGCCCGGATTCCTGCGCGCTCGCTGCGCCATCCAGCGCCAGCAGCAGCACCAACCCGCCGCCGAGGAACTTGAAAAAGTCGCGGCGCTCCAATTCGAAGCCGCTGCGCTCGGGCTCGAAACGATACGCCGGACCCTCCAACAACTCGTAGCGTTCTAGTTCTATCTCAGGCATGTGGCGCTCCCGAATTCTGGCCCGCGGCCATTTGGACAGCGGCGCTCTGAACGGCGGCAATGATCCGCGGATACGTGCCGCACCTGCAAACATTGCCGTGCAGCGCGCGCCGGATCTCGGGCTCGCTCGGTTGCGGCGTCTTCTTCAACAATCCGACGCTGGATAAAATCATACCCGGCGTGCAATACCCGCATTGCAGAGCGTCGGCTTGGATGAAGGCTTCCTGCAGCGGATGCAGCTTGCCGTCTTGCGCCAGACCTTCGATGGTGGTGATCTCTTTGCCGGCCGCCGCCGACGCGAGCGTGATGCAGGAGCGCACTGGCGCGCCCTCGATCAAAACCGTACACGCGCCGCACTGGCCCTCGCCGCACCCGTATTTCGTGCCGGTGAGCTCAAGTTCGTCGCGGAGCACCCAGAGCAGCATACGCGCCGGGTCAACAACCAGCCGGTAGCGCTTTTGATTGACGACGAGTTCCATTCTCCGATTCTACGCCTCTGCCGCCCCGGCGGCGAGTAGCACTAAAGGGCTATCCGGCTCTGGAATGGCGTAGATATGAGCCGCCGAAGGCCTTATCTGCGTCGATCTGCATCCATCAGCCGCCAATAACCGCCGGTTCCGGCGTCCTCTCAAACTTCTTCCGCCGCCGCAGGTTCCCAAACGAACCACGAAAGCGTTCCATGTAGATGTAGACCACCGGCGTGATGTACAGCGTCAGTAATTGCGAAACCACTAGCCCGCCCACCACCGCCAGTCCCAGCGGACGGCGCGCTTCCGATCCCGCGCCCAGCCCCAGCGCGATCGGCAGCGTCCCCACCAGCGCGGCCATGGTGGTCATCATGATCGGGCGGAATCGCACCAGGCAGGCTTCCGAGATCGCCTCGGCCGGCGGCAGGTTCTGCGTGCGCTGCGCTTCCAGCGCGAAGTCGATCATCATGATCGCGTTCTTCTTCACAATTCCGATCAGCATGATGATTCCGACAAACGAGTAAATGTTCAGCTCGTCGTGGAAGATCAGCAGCGTGGCCAGCGCTCCCAACCCGGCCGACGGCAGCCCCGAAAGAATGGTCAGCGGATGGATGAAGCTCTCATACAAAATCCCCAGCACCATGTAGATCACCAGGATCGCCATCACCAGCAGCATCCCCATGCCTTGCAGAGACGATTGGAACGCCGCCGCCACGCCCTGAAATGAGGTCTGAATGTCGGCCGGAAGAGTGTCGCGCGCCGCTGTCTCGATCCGCGTCACGGCGTCTCCCAGCGAAACACCCGGCGCCAGATTGAACGACAGCGTCACCGATGGCAGTTGCCCCGAGTGCGCCACCGACAGCGGCCCCACCGTATCGTGCGGCTTCGTCACCGCGTCCAGCGGCACCAGCTTGCCTACGTCCGAGCGGACGTACAGCAGGTGCAGCGCCGCCGGGTCCAGTTGGTAGCGCGGAAGCAGCTCCATCAGGACCTGGTAATCGTTGGTGGGCGTGTAAATATCCGACACCTGCCGCTGTCCGAACGCATCGTACAGCGCATTCTCGATCTTATCGGCCGTCACCCCCAGCGTGGACGCACGATCGCGATCGATATCCATCTTCAACGTAGGACTCGCAATCTGAAGATCGCTGTTCACGTCGAAGAGGCCGGGCACTTCCCGCAGCCGCTTCTCGAACACGCCCGCGGCCCGGTATAGCTCATCCAGATCCGCCGCCTGCAGCGTATACTGATACACCGTGCGCGTCTGCTGTCCGCCCACCCGGATCAACGGCGGATTTTGAAGATACGTCCGGATGCCTGGAATGCGGTTGAGCTTGGGCCGCAATTCCTCGATGATCTGCTCGGGCGTCAGCTTGCGCTGCGCGCGCGGCTTCAAGCGCAACTGCAGCCGGCCTGAATTGCCTGTGCCCTGCGGACCCCCTTGGGCGTTCACCAGCGAAAAATACGCATCCACGTTCGGGTCGGCCCCGATCACCGCGGCCGCCTTCAACTGCAATCGCACCATCGATTCAAAGGATGCCTCTTGCGGCATCTCCGTAACTCCGCCCAGCTGGTCGGTGTCCTGATTGGGAATGAAGCCTTTGGGCAGAACCTCGTACAACATCACCGTCGCCACCACCGTCCCCGCCGCTACGATCAGCGTCACGAAGCGATGCCGGATCACGCCGCGCAGGGTCCATTCGTACAGATTGCGCATGCCGTCGAAAACTCGCTCCGAGCCTCGATACAGCGCATTGTGCTTCTCGCTGGGCGGCCTCATGAAACGGCTGCACAGCATCGGCGTCAGGCTGAGCGACACAAAGCCCGAGATCAAAATCGCGACGATGATCACTGCCGCGAATTCGTGAAACAGCCGGCCCAGGATTCCACCCATGAAGAACACCGGGATAAAAACCGCCGCCAGCGATAAGGTCATCGATAGAATGGTGAACCCGATTTCGCGTCCCCCATCCAGCGCCGCCACCAGCCGCGACTTGCCCATCTCCATGTGGCGCACGATATTTTCCAGCACCACGATCGCATCGTCCACCACGAATCCCACCGCCAGCGTCAGCGCCATCAGCGAGAGATTGTCCAGCGTGTAGCCCAGCAGCGACATGGCCGCGAACGTCCCAATCACCGAAAGCGGCAGCGCCAGGCTGGGAATCAGGGTCGCCGAAAAATTTCGCAGGAACAGGAAAATCACGATCACCACCAGCACCACCGCCAGCTCGAGCGAAAACTTCACGTCGTCCACCGACTGCCGAATGGAATCCGACCGGTCGTATAACGTGTCCATGTTGATGGCCGGCGGAAGCTGTGCGCGAAACTGCGGAAACAGCGCGCGCACTTTGTCCACCACTTCTACCGTGTTGCTGCCCGGCTGCTTCATCACCTGGAACATGATGGACGGCGTGTTGTTGAGCCAGGTGATAATTTTGTCGTTCTGCACGCCGTCGATCACCTGCCCCAGATCTTCCAGGCGCACCGGCGATCCGTTGCGGTAGCTGACCACCAGGGGCCGGTAAGCGGCGGCGTCCATCACTTGCCCATTGGCCTCTACTGTGAACGCCTGACGCGGCCCCCACAGTGTGCCCGACGGCAGATTCACGTTATGGCTTTCAATCGACGTCTCCACTTCGTCGATGCCGATGCCGCGCGACGCCAGCTTGCTGGGATCCAGTTGCACGTGTACGGCGAACTTCGCCGTCCCGAAAACGTTGACTTGCGATACGCCGTTAATGCTCGAAATCGCCGGTGCGATCAGCGTCTCCGCGTATTCATCCACAACGCGAGGCGAGATGGTCTGCGAATTGAGGCCCATGAAGAGGATGGGCTGATCGGCCGGATTCACCTTCGACACGCTGGGGGGCGCGGGCATGTTCGGCGGCAGCCGCCGGGTCACCGCCGCAATAGCCGACTGCGTATCCTGCGCCGCCGCGTCGATATTGCGGTCCAGCACAAACTGCATGGTGATCCCCAGGTTGCCTCGCACGCTCGAAGACGACATGGAATCCAGGCCTTGCACCGTGGAGAATTGGCGCTCCAGCACCGTGGCCACCGAAGCGGCCATGGTTTCCGGACTGGCGCCCGGCAAACTGGCTTGCACCTGCAGCGTAGGGAAATCGACGTTGGGAAGATCGCTCACCGGCAGCGTCCGGTAGCCCACCACGCCGAACAGCAAAATACCCATCATCACCAGCGCGGTCATCACCGGACGCCGTATGAACAGTTCTGTAATGTTCACAATTAGTCATCTTATCAAGGCCGAAGCCGCGGCCGAAGGAAGCGTTGTCCGGGTCTTCAGCTCCAGCCCTTCGGACGCTCTACTTTCTTGCGCCCAAAACGTACGCCTAGTTTATTCATCCAGCCAGATTCTGCCGAAGCCTTTTCCAAGTCCAGGTCCTTCCTGACGATGTGATGCAATTGAACTCCCGCCCGGAAAAGCCCGGCCGAAATTTCCCGGCAATGCCGGACCACGCCGAGCGCGGTGTTTTCCTCGCTCTGCACCGCAACATGGGCTTGCGTGGGTAGCGGCGTTGCCAGCTCGATCCCCAGACCTTCGCCGGAAACGTCGACAATCTTGCCCTCCATCGGAACATCGCTCGCGCTGGAGAACACTCGGGCCGGAATGTTGACGGGAAATCGAGGCGTCCGGCGCAGTCCGGTTGCGTCCACGTCGTCGAACGACACGTGGGCTTCGTAACGGCTGCCGCTCGGCGCGCAGAACAGGATGTCGCCACTGAAAGAGGCCGTTTTCAATTGAATTGTGACCCGGGTGCCCGCTTGGATTTCATCGTCCAGCAGGAGCACTACTTCGCCCGGCGTGAAGTCCTGCACCAGGGCCCCCAGGCCGATCTCCCAGGTGGGAGCGGTCACCCGCGCTTCCATTTGAAGTCCGCGCAAAGGCCGGCTCTCAAGGGGATTGTGGGTAGGCTGGGTCGTCGGTGGACGATCTTCGGTCTTTTCGGAACCCTCGTTCTTTTTCGGCGGCTCGGGTTTTTCCCGCGATGGAGACATGCAAAGCGCCAGTCTCCTCAAAGCTAACATTATTTGTGGGATTTGTTTGAGCTGAAGAACACCGGCGTTTCAGTTAGCCCGCTGCCGCGGTCGTCACGCTGGACACTTTCCTGAAGATCTTACCGATGCTGCTTGATGCTCCCGACGTAATTGCCCGCGCCGCCACCGCGACGAAACCCGCCATCCAGGCGTACTCGATCGGATTCCAGCCCGTAAGCGTCTCGGCAAATCTCCAGTCGGCGCCTGGATCAAGGATCAACCGGACCCCAGCTTTATTGACGCCGCCTACTGCGCCGGCCGGTCGCGTGCTTTCTGGCGCGCCTGCATCTCTTCATCCGTCAAGCGGGCGTCATAGATAGAGCGAGGTTCGATGGTCCTCGCCACCAGAGTAGCTGAAGCCACAACCAGCAATAGCGGAAGAATAAACGAGCGGTCCCGGCCAGTCAGTTCCATCATCAGGATCACGGTCGAAATCGGGCCTTGCGTGGTGGCCGCCAGAACCGCTGCCGCACCGAGCACGGCGAACAGTCCGGCAGGGGCACCGGGCCAGATCCACGACCAGGCGTGTCCAAGTACGGCCCCGAGCATCGCGCCCACAGTCAAGGTAGGCGTGAACAGGCCGCCCGGTGCGCCGCTGCGTATGCACAGCACGGTGGCCAGCGGCTTTAACGCGAGCAACGCCAAAAGCAAAAATGGGGCCGCCTGGTTTGTGAACGCAAGTTTCGAGATATCCTTGCCGTTGCCTAGCAACTGCGGGAACCAAATCGATACCACGCCTAGCGCGCCCAATACCAACACTGGCGCTATCAGCCGGCCCAAGCCTCGCGGCTTATTGCGATCGGCCCACGTAATGGCTCGAACATAGCCCACCGACACCACGCCTGCGATTGGTCCAACTAAAAGCGCCCAAACTACGCTCGAAGCGGAGCCGGCATACGCCGGAATCGCGTAAGTGGGCGCATCGGGCAGCGCCAGCCACGAGACCGCGGTGGCAACCATCGAAGCGATAAGGGCCGGCAGCACATACCGCAGCGCCAGCATCCCGCGCATCACCTCCAGCGCGAAGAGCGCGCCGCCCAACGGGACTCCATAGGCCGCGCCCATTCCGGCCCCGGCGCCGCAGGCCACCAATAACCGGCGTTGTTCGTCGGATAATTTCCCCAGGTCTGAAAAGAAGTTGGCCGCCACCGCGCCGGCTTGCTTCGGAGCGCCCTCGCGGCCCAGCGACGCGCCCATGCCTACGATGATCACGGAAAGTACGGCGCTACCCAAAGTACGCCAAGGCGGCATCCGCCCGGCGTGGAACCAAATAGCCGCGGTGGTATCGATTCCGTTACCGCTGGACAGGTGCTTCAGGATGATCTGCCCCACACCGGTCAGCAGGCCGGCGCCCAGCAGCACAAGAATGTGCCGCCAGGCGCCGGCGCGTTGGGCGGCGTCCAATATGTCCGTGCCTTTGCCGCCCCACATCAAACGCTGCACCACTTCCAGCAGCCAGGTCAGCGCTGCCGCGCCAATGCCCGTCCCGATACCTGTGAGCAACACCGCCAACCAGAAGCGCGTGGCCCCGGAACTGGTTAGGGCGGAAGGTATTTGATCCCCGGCTGGTCGCGGAATTTGAGACGGCATCCATGCCATTTATAGCAGCGCTGACGCTGGACGCACACCCCAAGTGACCATCCAACCCCCAACTTTTCCTCCACCCCCTCAACAATTTCCCTAATCGATCTCTCATCGCGCGCCATCTTTCCGCTACCCTCGAACCAACAGGCATGCCCAAGCGTCTCCGCCAGACCGATCAGGCGCTCGCCCTCCTCTACCACGCCCGCGCCGCCACGCCCTTCTTCTCCCAAGGCGGCCAACCCTGCGCCAGCATCCCCTCCAACGTGGATTCCTGCCGCATCCTCCCGCTCCGCTCCGCCGATTTCCGTGACTGGATCACCGCCGGGTACTATTCCGAATTCGAAGCGGCCCCCTCCTCGCTCGCTCTCCGCGCCGTTCTCCGCACCCTGGAAGCCCGCGCCCACGGCGACTCGCCCGCCCAAAAGGTCGATCATCGCGTAGGCTTCAAAGGCGATCCCTTCGCACCATCCAAAGTCTTCCTCGACCTGGCAAACCCCGTCGGCGAAATCCTGGAAATCACCTCCCAAGGCTGGACCATCACCGACAACCTCCACCAACCCTTCCGCCACTCCCCAGGCATGCTCCCCCTCCCATCGCCTCTGGCCAATCCCCAATCCCCAATCCCCAACCCCCTATCCGGTCTCACCACTCTGTTCCACCTCACCCCCACCGCCCACACCCGCGCATTGACCTGGCTCGCCGCCGCCCTCCGCCCCATCGGACCTTACCCCATCCTCGTTCTCCGAGGCCCCGCCTCGAGCGGCAAATCCGTACTCGCCCGCGCACTCCGCACCTTGATCGATCCCTCCGCCGCTCCCATCCGCCGTCTTCCCGTCCGCGATCGCGAACTCATCCAGCTCGCCCTGCACAACTGGATTCTCGTCTTCGACCACGTCCATCGCATCCCGATCAAAATCTCGGAGGCTCTCTGCGCCCTCTCCTCCGGCGAAGCCATCGAAACCGCGCAGCCCGATTATCGCGACAGCGCGCTCGCCGAAGTCGCTCGGCCCATCATCTTAATAGCGCCCCTCGACGAAGCTCAATCCCCCTGGACCCCCACGCGCTCGCTCTCCAACCGCAGCCTCACCATCGACCTCGCCCCCATCGCCGCCCCGCGCTCGGAAGCCGCCGTGTCGTCCGATTTTGAAGCGCTGCGCGCCCCCGCCTTGGCCGCTCTCGCCGACGTTGTCTCCTCCGCGCTCCGCCACGTTCGCGATATCCAGTTGGAAAATATCGCCCGCTTCTCCGATTGCGTCGCCTGGGCCGCCGCGGCCGCTCCCGTTTTGGAGCTCGACACCGCCGCCATCGTCGAAGCCGTCTCCGATCCCGAATCCATGTGGCTCGGCGCCGACCCTCTGCGCGATACCCTCTACGCCTTCCTCCGCCCCCATCCCAACTGGTCCGGCGACGCCTCCACGCTGCTCGCGCAACTCCGCGCCATAGCCCCGCTCGCCACTCTCCCCAGCACTCCCAAAGGCCTCGCCCAAGCCCTCGCTCGCATACCCGGCATCATCGTCTCGAAGACCAAAGGCCACGACGGCGTGCGCACCCTCTCCATTTTGAAATCCACCGAAAACATGCGCCACCAAACACAAAAACACCCCTGATGCGCCTCCCAACCAGCTACTAGCCACCAGCCACCAGTAAACTAATAGTTGTGCGCACCATCGCCCTACTCGCGCTCACCCTTCCCCTGTTGGCCCAAAATGCCCGCCGCCTCAATCGCTACGAATACAACGCCACCGTGCGAGATCTACTCGCCACCCCCTTCCAACCCGCCGCCGACTTTCCCATCGACGACTCCGGCTACGGCTTCGACAACATCGCCGACGTGCTTTCGCTCTCCCCCGCGCTGATGGAAAAATACCTCGCTGCGGCGGAAAAAATCGCCAGCGCTGCCATCGTTCCTCCCACCCCTCCGAAACCCTCCGTCCGGCGCTTCGCCGCCAGCGACTTCCAATTCAAGGTCGATTTCGAAGGCGATTACGATGTCCTGGTCGCCCTCCACGGCGTCCGCGATCCGGTCCAGGTCGTGGTCTCCATCGACGGAGTCCCCGCCGAAACTCTATCTGTTAACGAAACTGGCGCCGCCCAGTTTCGCGTTCGTCTCGGCCCCGGCAATCCGCGGCTGTGGGTGGAGGCGCCGCAGCTCAGTTACGTCGAACTGCGCGGCCCATATAGCCCGGTCCCCCCTCCGCCGTCGGAAAGCTACCGCCGCGTCTTTCGTTGCGGCCACCCGCCCGGCCATCACACGCTCGCCTGCGCCCGCACTAATCTCGCCGACCTCGCGCGCCGTGCTTATCGAAGGCCAGTCACGAACGATGAAATCGACGGCCTCATGCACTTCGTCGAACAGGGCGAATCCATCGACCAGGGCATGCAGCTCGCGGTCGAAGCAGTTCTCGTTTCTCCGCGCTTTCTCTTCCGCATCGAGCCCGCAGGCACTCTCGACGACTTCCAATTCGCCGCGCGCCTCTCCTATTTCCTGTGGAGCAGCATGCCCGATGCCGAGCTGTTCCAGCTCGCACTCCAACACCGCCTCCGCGATCCCGAAGTTCTCCACGCCCAAATCCACCGCATGCTGCTCGATCCGAAATCGCGCGCGCTGTCCGAAAACTTCGGCGGCCAATGGCTCGAAACCCGCGATCTCGATAGCCTCCAACCCGATCCCGGAAAGTTCCCCCAGTTCGATAACGAACTCCGCCGCGACATGCAGCGCGAGACCGCGCTCTTCTTTCAATCGATGATTCGCGGCGATCGTCCCATCGCCGATTTCATCGCAGCCGACTACACGTTCTTGAATCAGCGCCTCGCCGCCTTTTATGGAATCCCCAACGTCCAAGGCGCGCAGTTCCGCCGCGTCGATCTCCCTCCCGATTCCCATCGCGGCGGCATCGTGACCCAGGCCAGCGTTCTCACCGTCTCCTCTTATCCGGCCCGCACTTCTCCCGTCCTGCGCGGAAAATGGATCTTGCAGAACTTGCTCGATTCCGCGCCGCCTCCCCCGCCCCCCAACGTGCCAAAGCTCGACGAAACCGCCCTCGGCTCAACGGCCACCATGCGCCAACGGCTGGAACAGCACCGCGCCGATCCAGCCTGCAAAGGTTGCCACGCCCGCATGGACCCGCTGGGTTTCTCACTCGAAAACTACGACGCCATCGGACACTGGCGAACCCAAGATGGCAATTTACCGATCGACGCGGGCGAAGGCCCCGACGCCCTGAAGCAGCTCCTGTTAAAAGACCAAGACAGATTCGCGCGCTGCCTGGCCTCGAAGTTGATGACCTACGCCCTAGGCCGCAAAGCGACCTTGCCATCGGTTCGCGGTAACGAGACCTTCTCCCAACTCGTCGAAGAGATCATAACGAATGGCGACCATGAATAACATCCCCATGAACCCATGAACAACCTCCCCCTTAACCCATGAATAACCTCTAAATCAACCCATGAATAACCTCCCAATCAACCCATGAATAACCACCCAATTAAACCCATAAACAACCCAAGTGGGGCGGACGCCCGCGTCCGCACGCGACCCCCAGGTCGCGTCTTAAGCCGCCGAACAATCCTGCAAGGCCTAGGCGCAACCGTCTCGCTCCCCCTCCTCGACGCAATGGTCCCAGCGTTCGCGTCCACCACTCCCGGTGCCGCCCCTCTTCGCCTGGCATTCATCTACGTCCCAAACGGCGTCCTAATGGACCACTGGACCCCATCGTCCGACGCCCACAATTTCCAACTCCCCCGCATTCTAGCGCCGCTAGCTCCGCACCGCGACAACGTGCTGGTCCTCTCCGGCCTGACTCAAAACACCGGCCGCGCCCTGGGCGACGCCGCGGGCGATCATGCTCGCGCCTCCGCCACTTACTTAACCGGCGTCCATCCCAGAAAAACCGACGGCGCCGGAATCTGCGCGGGCGTTTCCGTCGATCAGGTCGCCGCCAGCCACGTAGGCGCCGCCACGAAACTGCCCTCGCTCGAATTGGCCTGCGAAGACGGCCGCCTGATCGGCAACTGCGATTCCGGCTATAGCTGCGCCTACAACAATACGGTGTCCTGGCGCACTCCCTCCACACCCCTGCCGCCCGAAGTGAATCCCCGGGCGGTCTTCGAGCGGCTCTTTGGAACGATCGATGAGAATCCCGCCGACCGCCGGAAGCGCCAGCGCAACGAAACAAGCATCTTGGATTATGTTTTGGATGATACTCGCCGCCTGAGCGGCCAAGTTGGCTCCTCCGATAACCGCAAAATCGACGAGTATCTGACCTCGGTCCGTGAAATCGAGCGCCGTATCCAGTTCGCCGAAAAAGACGACCAGCAGCTTTCACCGTCGTTCGAAAAACCGAACGGCGTCCCGGCGGATTTCGCCGTCTACGCCAGATTGATGTTCGATCTCATGCTGGTCGCCTTTCAAACCGGCGCAACGCGCGTCTCAACCTTCATGATCGGCCGCGAAGGCAGCCTGCGCGCTTACCGCGAAATCGGTATTTCCGATGCCCATCATCCCATCACGCATCACGCCGGAAATCCGGAGTTAATCGAAAAGGTAGTTCGCATCAATACCTATCACATGGAGCAGTTCGCCTACTTCCTCGGCCGTCTCAAATCCACGCCCGATGGCGATGGCACGCTGCTCGATCATTCACAAATCGTTTACGGAAGCGGCCTGAGCGACGGCAACCGGCACGCCCACAATAACCTGCCGGTCCTGCTGGCCGGAAAATCCGGCGGCCAACACATCACCTATCCCGCCGAGACTCCCATGAACAATCTGCACCTGGCTTTGCTCGATCGCATGGGTGTCCACATCGATTCTCTGGGCGATTCCAACGGTGAGCTGAATGTTCTTTCGCTAGACGCTTAACAAATGCGCTTCCACCGGCGTCTTATTCAAACGCGCCAGCGCGAAGCAATACCAGCGCAATTGATTTTCGTATCGCTTCCGGCTGGGGCCGATTTCCGCGTCGGTCTTAAAGTCGACGACGTGCCAGCATCCGTTTTCTTCAAAGGCTAAATCGATGACGCCTTCCAGAATCCGATTGGCTTCGACCTTTAATAGAATCGGCAATTCTCTTCGGCACAGTTTCGACTTGCGCGCTCGCTCGATCAGCGGATGTTTCAAAGCGTCGTGAACAGCTTCGGCGCCGTGTTCGATTTCTTGATCCGTCGCCCCTAGAACCCGGCCATGAATGGCGGCAAGTTCGTCGATCTGTTTTCGGCCGCCATCCAGCGGCACATCGCGGAGGATGGTATGAACCAGTGTTCCAAATCGCGGACCGCTCGATCGGCCAACGGCCTTTTTCAATGCCTCGAACTGCACCGCAACGGAAAAGGGGGGTGGCGCTTCCGCCGCTTCGGTCGCGGTGAATACCTCAAACTCCTTTTGCATTCCCGCCGCATTCACTTTCTCGCGCTGCGCTTTCCAGTCGCGATAAGCAATCCAACTGGGCGAGTCCTTCTCGTTCGAATCGCCCTTGAGGATTTCTTCCTGCCGCAATCCCAGATTTGCCGGCGGCGCCAGTTTCAATATCCTCGGATCCCACCAAACCACTTCATGCGTTCCTTGTTGCGCCGTATGCAATCCCGGTTGTACCGAAGGTTCTTCATGGGCGAAGAACGGCCGGTCCACTACCGAGGCGTCGCCGAACTTCGGGCATCCTTCCGCCGTGGTCGCGTTTCTATAACGATCGTTGGCCGGATAGATGGCTTTGTTCAACGGCCCCAGCCAGCCTTCGAGCTCTTCATCGCCCACGCTTGGAATCACCAGCAAATCGCGGGCCCGGGTTGCGGCCACATAGGCGACTCGAACTCCTTCGGCTCGTTCGCGCAATCGTTCTTCGGCTTCGTGCTCGCGGAGTTCCCAGGGGGCGCAGCGCAGCAATCGAGTTGCGCACAATCGTTCGCGCGCGTCCACGTAACGGTCGGGGTCGCTGGAAGCGATGTTCGCGGTCATGTCGGCCAAAATCACGATCGGGAATTCCAGGCCTTTGGCCGCGTGTACGGTCATCAGCCGGACGCCTTCAGCGCCTTCTTCGAGCACCGGCGCTTCGGCCGATTCGGCTTTCTCCGACTGCGCGTCCAACTCCTCTACGAATCCGCGAAACGAGACTCCGCCGGAAAGCTCGAAACTCCGGGCCAGATCCGCCACCCGATAAACATTAGCGAGGACTTGATGTCCCGCGGGACGCAGCGCGAATCCGGCATGCGCCCGAGTGGCTTCGAGCAGCGAATTCACGGTGTCGGCGATCGGCCGCCGATTGCGTCCGCGATTCAGATCGGCCAACAGATGCAGCGCTTCGGCGATGGGCGTGAAATCTTTGTCCAGGTTCTCAGGCAGCGTGCGGAAAGGGTGGAGGCGCCCGATTTCATGATGGAAGCGGAGCAGCAGATTGTCGGCGATGGCGAACAGAGAACCTTTAAGAGTGGCGAAAACCGACAGCTCATCTTCAGGCCATTCGATGGCCGTGAGGGCGGCGCGCAAAGTTTCCACTTCTTCACGGCTATGGAACGATTTCGACCCAACCAAAAGATGCGGAATCTCGCGGGCCTCCAGACTCCGAACATATTCGCGAGTAATGTCTTTTCCGAAATTGGTGAAACGCCTGAACAGCAGGCAAATGTGCCGCGACGAAACGGGCAGCAATTGCGCCGGGTTTTCGGGATCGCGGACTTTCCATCCGCTCTCGCGCACCAGCCATTCGCAAAACGCCACGATGGTTTCGGGCAGGCAGCCATCGATGGCGGCGCGCGAGATCCGCATGCTTCCGTAGGGCCGGGGCGCCGGCAGCGCAACGATGCTGGGTTGGTTGGAAATGGCGGGTGTTTCTCCGTGCAGTGGTGCGTAGGCCGCCTGGCCGGAAACAACGTCATCCTGCATTTCTGGTTGAAACGCTGCATTGACCAAATGTTGGATGGGCCGCAGCGCCCGGAAGCTGGTGGTCAGTTGAACCACGCCAACGCCACGCTTTTGCAAGGCATCGCGAATGTCCCGATAGAGCACAACGTCGGCGCGGCGGAATTTGTAGACGGATTGTTTAGGGTCGCCAACGACAAAAAGTTTTCCGGGCGTGGGCGCCACTTCCAGCCAATCCGATTCGGCGGGATTGTCGGCGGCGAGCAGCAACAGGATTTCGGCTTGGAGTGGATCGGTGTCCTGAAACTCGTCGATAAAGATGTGCGTGAAACGGTTTTGCAGATAGCGGCGAACATCGGGTTTGTCGCGCACCAGGTCTCGTGAAAGGAGCAGCAGATCCACGAAGTCGAGTTTGCCGGCGCGGCGTTTCAGTTGGTCGTACTGGACAACCAGATCCCACATCTCACCGCGAAGAATTGCCGCCAGGTCGGCGTCGGCGGCCTGCTGAAACGCCTCCAGCCGATCGAGCAAATGCTGCCGGGCTTGCACTACTTGTTCGCGAGGAACGCCCTCGGCGAAAAAACCAGATCCCTTTTGGGGATTCTTCTTGACATCTCGGATCAGTTTGATCAAAAGGCTTTCGAGCGAATCGTAGTCGCGGGCGCGGGCCGCTTCAGCGCGTTCGATCCAAGTAATCAGGGCCTGCGTCGGCCGCAGCGATTTCACCAGATTGTCGTTGCGTTTGGTGCAGCGAGAGGCCGCTTCGGCGATCAACTGTACTTGTTCGACCAGCCCGTCGATTTCCGCTTTCCTATTGAACAGCACTCTGCGCCAAGCCGTCGGGTGGTCGCGCCACTCGATGAGCTTCCAGGCGGCGTATTGCAGTTGTTCAATCGGCGAAGCGCCATCGTAAGAATCCCGCCAGGCGAGGCGCACCAGTGCGCGGCGGAGCCCGGGAGCGCCCTCCCCAAGCTTGCGCTGCATCCAAGTGCGGAAGGCCCGTTCGTAAATGCGGGAGGCTTGCTGTTCGGAGAGTTCCTCGAAGGCCGGATCGACGACGGCTTCCACCGGCCGCTCGCGCAAGATTTGCGCGCAGAACGAATGGATGGTGCCGATGGAGGCTTCTTCCAGATGTTCGAGCGCGGCCTCGATATTGGAGCGCTCGCCGGGAGTCTTCACGGTTTCGCGGGATCGATCGAGTTCCTGGCGCAGACGAAGTTTCAATTCGCCGGCGGCCTTATTGGTAAAAGTGACGGCAACGATGCGATTGATGGTGGTGAGGCCGCTGGCCAATACGGCGACGATCCGCGCGATCAGTTCGGTGGTTTTGCCGGTTCCGGCCGACGCCTCGACCAGCAGGCTTTCGGCGAGTGAAGTACGGATGCGTTCCCGGGCGGCGCGATCGTCTAGTTGGGGCTGTATTACGGGCGTCATGGTGAGTGACGGATTTCTATCAGCGGATCTAACCGATCCGCTTGTTTGCGCTTCACACGGGTTTCTTCGTAGGGGCCGCAGACGGCGCTGTAATCGCACATGGCGCAGGCTCCGCTTTGCGGGGCCGCGGGCAGGAAGCCCGCCTCGATAGAACGGTCTATGGTCTCGAGGACACGGCGCAGGCGGCCGCGCGATTCGTCGTTGAGCGGGATATCGACGTCCGAGAAATCGCCGCGCTGGGTGCAGAAAGAGAGCCGTCCGGATTGAACAGATTGGCCCAATAATGTTTCGGCGGCGTGAGCGTACAGCAAGGGCTGCAGGATGGCGCCCCCTCCGACGTATTGCGGACGGTCCTTGGGAGCCTTGCCGGTTTTGTGATCGGTGACGCGCAGGACATCGCTGGCCGCGTGGCGCTCGATCAAATCGATGGAGCCGCGCAGGCGAATGCCATCGAGAATCACGGCTTCCTGTTCCGTGCTGGCGGGATCGCGATGCGGATCGGGAGCGAGTCCGAATCCGAATTCGAAGTGAACGGGAAGCCAGTCCGGCGGAGTGGCGGCCACTTGCTGCAACCATCCACGGAGATCGGTACGCAGATTTTCGATTTCACTTTTCCAGACGCGCGGGATGGCTGGAGCCAAGTCGTCTTCGTATTTGGCTGCGACCCGATCCAGCACTTTATCTGTGAGATCGAGCGCCGCCGGAAGGCGGTCCGGCACGATCGGCAGCAAGTTAGCGCCGCTGAGCACGCGGAAAAGCTCGAACTGCGCCGAATGGAAAAGCGCGCCGCGCGTGAGAGGGTCCATTTGTTCCAGGCGCGCAGGCTCCTCTCGCGGGCGGAACTGAAAAATAGCGTGCAAGGCGAAGCGATACGGACACGCGGCGAAATGCTGGAGCGAGGATGGCGAATAGCTGCGATTGACGAGGCGGTGCGTTTGGAGAGCCTGAAGCGTTGCGGAATCGGGATCGACGATGCCATCCGCATCAAACCAGCGGCTGAGCCAACGGCGGCCGCGAGTGCGGAGCGATCGGGCGAGGGAGGCATTGGCCAGCATCAGGTAGCGTGCGCTTCCTGTACCGGCCGCGCCACGCAGCTTCAATGCGGCTTGAAGGGAAGCGAGATCGTATTCGGCGTCATCGATGGCGTCGCGTGGGTTGGCGGGTGCGGGCCAATCAAGGCGCGAGGACGCGGCGCGAGCGGCGCGCTTTTCGAATTCCCGCAGGGAAGGCAGGCGGCCTTCGGCGGCGCGCACAACTTCGAGCGCGTAGAAAGAAGGTACGCGGGCTCGGGCTTGCGTGACGTCCATGCGCGGATAAGAGACAACCAGGCTTTGGGCGGCGGCTGCGGCGGCGGATCGAAGCAACATTCGCTCGCTTGCGACGCGATCATCCTGGGTCTTGAGGCCGGCGGCGAGTTGGATGCGGCGTTCGTCCAGCAAGAGCGGATCTTCGAAGGCCCGGCGAGGGAAAAGCCCCTCGGCCAGTCCGGGCAGGAACACGACGTCGAAGCTGCGCCCCCGCGCTTCCTCGATGGAGCCGACGAAGACCCGGCCATAGCGGCGCTTGGGCGGATCGTTCCGCAGAGATCCCAGGCGTTCCGACAGAACGTCGTAGACTTCGTCGAGCGAAGCGGGGCCGACTTCGCGCATGGGTTCCAACTCGGAGAGAACGGCGAGCACAGACTCGGGGTGGCGGAGGGCCATTGGCGCAAGTTCCATGAGGCGGTCGAGCCAGACGCCCCACTTTTCGGAAGAAGGAAGAGAGTCGAGGGCGTCAATCAAAGGAAGGGCGAAATGTTCTAAACGTGTGAGCTGTTCAATGCGACGGCCGATGTGGGCGAAGCGCGAGTCGTCTTCGTCTTCAAGATCGCGCAGTTGCGTTTGCAATTCGGCGCGGAGGCCCCGCAAACGGCGAGCCCACCGGTCGCGTCCGCCAATGACCGCGGCGTCAACCAGCAGCTTTTCCCAACCGATGGGGACATCGAGCGAAGGAGGGTCATCCTTGGCGGGCAGCGCGGGCTCGGCGGGAGGCGATTGGAAAGTTGCAAGAATCTCATCGTTGGCAGCGACCCACTGCGCGGGACGAACTTCGGGCGAGCCGTCAGGATGGAGCGGGGGCGTCTGATCGAGAGAAAGATATTCGGCGAAGCGGGAGGCGGAGCACCCTTCACTAGCGCAGGCGAGCAGAGCGAGAAAAGCGCGGCCGGCGGGATCGGGGCGTGCCGCGCCCCGGCTGAAATAATGATCGATGCCCGCGCGGCGGAGCGCTTCTTCGACCAGTGGCTGGTAAGGGCCGACGTTGCGGAGAAGGATCGCGATGCGATCGCAAGGCGTGCCTTGTTCAGCGAGCGCGCGGATGCGGCGGGCGATCTCGACGCACTCGAAGCTTTCGCCGGGCGCGGAGAATAACAGCGCCGGATCGGGCGGCGCGGAGGGCGGCGGATCGGAAGAGAAGAGCCAGGTGCGGACGCGATCGAGCGTGGCGGTGGGCGGCGCTTGATCGATATTTTCGGCGCCGACGCCGAGGATGCGATCGAGCGATGGGATGGCGTCGTCGCCTGTGGTTGCCGTGGCGAGAACGCGGGGCGATCGTTTCACAAGCGCGGTCAGGAGCCGCTCATGGGCCGCGGATTCGATGGCGAGGCCAAGCAGAACGAGAGGAAGGCGCGTGAAGCGATGCTCGGATTCGCCGGCTTCTTCGGTGGCCAAGCGGAGGAGCAGAGGGAGGTCGGCGACGGAGCGTTCGGCGAGTTCCTGTTCGTAGAGCGAGAGGAGATGCCCGAGGTCGCCCGGCGGGGTCGCATTGTGCAGGCGGAGTTCTGTGATCGTCTTGGCCAGGGCGCGGGCGAAGCCGGGGGTTTGAGCGACCGGAGCGAAATAGGGCAGGCGCTTCGCGGTTAAGGCCGCATGAACAATTCGCGCGGCGAGCGCTTCGATTCCGAGGCGGGAGATAGGAGCGAGCGCAAGACGGCCCATGGGCTGGGCGGCGAGTTGGGCGGCAAGTTGCGTGAGAGTGAGTGCGTGAACGCCTTGGCAGCCCGATGGAAAAGCGCGCGCGGCAAGCTCATTGGCGGCGGCACGCGTGGGGGCGACGACGAGGATTTCTTCGTGCTCAGATTTTTCGGCGAGAAATGCAGCAGCGCGATGGAGCAGCGTGGCGTTGGAGCGGGAGTGAAGGAGCGCGCGCGGGGCCACAGACAATTATATTGGGTCGAAATATGTCAGGGTGCGGCGCTCGGTGCCGGTGACGGTGAAATCCTGGTTATCGCCGTGGCGACCCTCGGTGACTTTGCTGGTCCAGTTGCCGGCTGCGTCGTATTCGTAAAGGAAGCGGGCCTCGGAGCGGTGTTGAGTGGCAGGCCTGTCGGCGAGATGGCCTTGGTCGTCAAAACCGCACTCGCGATTTTCGTCTTCGGACGTGTGCGCGATGAGATCGCCGTGTTGGTTATAGTCCATGGTCTCGCGGTGGTTGCCGAGCCGACCAAAGGTGGATGAGTGCGTTTCTGCGCAGCGTCCAAGGGCGTCGTAGCGGTGGACGCGCCGCGATGTGGGACCAGTGAGCAAACCGCGCAGGGCCTCCCGTTGGGCGGGGTTCAGTTGTTCCTCGAAGCTTGAAAACGGCGATGCCACGTGAGTTTGCGATTCTTCGATCAGGTGGCCGGACTCGTCGTAGAGAAATACAACCTGGCTCACCAGAGCGCCGGCGGCATCGTGAAAGAGTACCGTGGTGGGGCGGCCGGCGTGATCATATGCAGTGGTCAGAGTGGCGGTGTTGGGCGCGGAGTAGAACGCTTTGCTACCCTCGACTCCCCAACCGTAGTTCGTGTTGGGGCGTTGCGCGGATAAATCAACGAAGTGCATTTTTGTTTTGCGGCCTTCGGCGTCGTAGGAGTAACTTTCGCTGACGCGCTGGCTGCCATTGGAATCGCGCGATAGCTGGCGCTTCAAGCGGCCTGTATGGTCGTACTCACAGACTTGAAAATGGCTCTGGCCTGAGGACGACTCATCGCGGATACCGATGAGACGGCCCGCATCGTCGTAGGTGTGAACGGTGGTCCATTCGGAGCCGTCCCAATTCCGGCGCCAGCGGCGGGAGATGGCGCCGCCGGGGCGGAATTCGACAATACTTCGGTCGCCGTTCTCGGTGAGTTCGCACGTATCGGATTCGCCTGAGCCGCTCTTCCAATAGCGCCATGTACGCTGGAGATCGACGGAGCGAACCGGCCCGCGGAGTTCCCAATGATGGCGGTCGGACATGGTGAATACCAGTGTCGCGCGAAGCACCGCTTACTGCGTGCGAGGCTCGGTCGGGTTAGTGCGCGATAGACTTGTGACAGGTAGGAATGAAGGCCCACTATCTATTGATGCTGTGCGCTTCGCTGCTATGGGCGGGGCCGCTCGACGATACGCTGGCGACGGGACGGAAGGCGCTGGCCGCCGACGGCGTGGCGACGGCATGGAGAATCGCGCAGAAGGCTATCGCGGATGCACCGGAGTCGGCGGAGGCTCACGAATTCGCGGGAGAAGTCCGCTTCCGGCGCGGAGAATTCGCGGAGGCCGATGCGGAGTTCAAAGCGGCGCTCGAGTGGAACCCGCGTTTTGCGCTGGCATGGTGGGGGCTGGGGCGGGTGGCCGAATGCACTTCCATGAACAAGACCGCGGTGGAGGATTTCCATCGCGCGTACGAGTTGAACCCGAACGATCCGCGGATTCTGGCGACCTGGATTTTGCGTCTGAGCGGTCAGGAACGCATAGATGCACTGAACCGGTACGAGGCGCTGTTGAAGGCGGCGGGGGCGAACGGGACGGCCGATCGAAACGTACTGGAGGAATTGCGGCAGCGCGTGGAACTGGCCAAGGCGATGAACGGCCGGGCGGGCATGACGCTGGCGAGTCCCTATAAGACTGTGGAGGTCCCACTCGAGGCGTTTGTGAGCGGTGCGACGCACCAGCGCACGTTTGGTTTGGAAGTGTTGGTGAATGGGAAGCCGGCGCGGCTGGTGCTGGATACGGGCGCTGCTGGGATTTTGCTCTCTCATCCCGCGGCGGAGCGGGTGGGCCTGACGCGAGTGGCCGACGCGACGGTGCGCGGAATCGGCGACAACGCGAAAATGACGGGCGGGTATCGAGCGATCGCGGAGCGGTTTCGGATTGGAGACGTGGAGTACCGCGATGCGGCGATCAGCGTGGGCGACCAAAGTTTCATCGGGATCGAGGACGGGCTGATTGGATCGAATGTGCTGGGCGAGTTCGTGATCACGCTGGATTTCGCGGGCGGAAAGCTGCGCTTGGATCCGCTGCCCGGCTATCACCCGGGCGAGGAGTTTCAAGATCGCACGGTAAGTCCGCAGATGGAGAGCGCGACGCGCGTGTTTCGATTCGGGCATTTGCTGTTGGTGCCGGCGCGGGTGGGCAACGCGAGCAACCGCTTGTTCGTGCTGGATACGGGCGCGGCGAGCACGCTGATCTCGTATGAACTGGCGGCGACGGTGAGCAATGTGAATCGCGACGACCAGATGGCGCTGCGGGGATTGAACGGGCGAGTCGGCGATGTCTATCAGACCGGCAATCTGACGCTGGAGTTCGCGGGATTCGAGCAGAAGAATCTGGGAATGACGGCGTTCGACACGTGGCAGTTGAGCCACCGGCTCGGCACGGAGATTTCGGGGTTTTTGGGGCTGCCGGTGCTGGACCTGTTTACGCTGACGATTGATTATCGCGATGGGCTGGTGAAGTTTGAGCGGAGGCAGTAGGAATGGACAGCAAGAAAGTCACACTCGCGGGAAGCGAGCTGCAGCCGATCGGCACCCGTGTGGGCGATCAACCGGACGATGAGGCCATTGAGGTCTCAATCATCCTGAAGCCGAAGGTGCGCGCGGCTACGCCTCACGAAGGCGGCGCGCTTCTGTCGCGCGAGGAATTCGCGGCGAAGCATGGCGCCGATAGCGGGGCGATCGAGAAAGTGAAGCAGTTTGCGAAAGACAACGACCTTACGGTGGGCGAGGTATCGGCTGAGCGGCGAACGGTGAAACTGGAAGGAAGCGCTGCGAATATGGCGAAAGCATTTGAGGTGCAGCTCGGCCGCTACCAGCATGAGGGACATCAATACCGCGCCCGCACGGGCGTTATCCGGCTTCCTTCGGATCTAGCTCCGTCAGTGGAGGCGGTGCTGGGGCTGGACGACAGGCCACAGGCTAGGCCGCACTTTCGGGTACGAAAAGCAGGATCGCGCGTAGCTTCGGCGGCACCTCTTTCTTATACGCCGCGCCAGGTGGCGCAGATCTATCAGTTTCCGCTGGATGTCGACGGAACGGGAGAGACGGTCGGCATTATCGAGTTGGGAGGCGGATATAAACCTGCCGATCTGAACACCTATTTCTCGTCGTTGGGAATTAACCAGCCAACCGTTATTTCCGTTTCCGTGGATAAAGCGACAAACAGTCCTACTAATCCGAATAGCGCGGATGGCGAAGTGCTGCTGGATATTGAAGTGGTGGGGGCGGTGGCGCCAGGGGCGAAGATCGCGGTGTATTTTGCGCCCAACACGTCGCAAGGATTTCAGGACGCGCTCACGACGGCGATTCACGACTCCGGCAACAAGCCGTCGGTGATTTCGATCAGTTGGGGCAGCGCGGAATCCACTTGGACTGCGCAGGCCATGACGGCGTTCGATTCGGCCGCCCAGGACGCTGCCGCGCTGGGAGTCACGATCTGCGCAGCGTGTGGCGATAACGGGTCGAGCGACGGGGTGAACGACGGCGCCAATCACGTGGATTTTCCGGCCTCCAGCCCGCATATTCTGGCGTGTGGAGGCACCAGTCTGAAGAGCGCGAACGGAGCTATCCAGAGCGAGACGGTATGGAACGACGGCGCGCAGGGCGGTGCCGGAGGAGGCGGGTTCAGCACGCAGTTTCCACTGCCTGTGTGGCAGGCCAGCGCGAAGATCGTGGCTCCTTCCGGCGGCGGGCGCGGCGTGCCGGATGTTTCGGGCGATGCGGATCCAGAGACCGGCTACAGCGTATTGGTGGACGGAGAATCGATGGTGATTGGAGGCACCAGCGCGGTGGCGCCTTTGTGGAGTGGATTAATCGCGCTGTTAAATGAAAAGCTGGGAAAGCCACTGGGATTATTGCAGCCGACGTTATATGGGCTGCCTAAAAGTGCCGATGCATTTCACGACATTACCAGCGGATCGAACGGAGCGTTTTCCGCGGGGCCGGGATGGGATGCCGCTTCCGGATTGGGAACTCCCTCGGGCGAGAATCTATTGCAGGCCCTGTCGGGTGGGGTTTGAGATCACATCCGGCCGCGAAGCCGGTCGATTTCGCGGCGATCGCGCTTGGATGGTTTGCCGGCCGGCGCGGTTTCGTAACGGGGCATCGCCTTGCGCTCTTCCGCCGCCTTGAGGCGCAACTCGCGGCTGGTTTCTGTCTCTCGGTAGAGGGTCTGGGCAACGGGCGCCGGGCCGCGGATTTCGCTGAGGGCCAGGATCTCGATCTGGAATTCACCGCTGTCGTTCTTGACCTGCAACAAGTCGCCGACACGGACATCGCGCGACGGCTTGACTGGCTGGCCGTTGGACCGAACCCGGCCGAGCTCGCAGGCGCGTGAGGCGAGCGAACGGGTCTTGAAAAATCGGGCAGCCCAGAGCCATTTGTCGATTCTGACGCTGGTCATGGTTAGACTGGCACGCCGGCGAGCCTGGCGATGGCCAACGCGTTGGTCTCTGTTGTGACGCCGGGTTTAAGAAGGTAGTCGAAATTCATCGGATCGAGTTCGTGTCTGGAACCCATGTGGACGTTGACTCCGTGCGGCCCAGCGGAGTTGGCGATTTCGGTGAGTGCGAGGTCATGGGTGGACAATGCACCGATGGCTCCTCGGTTCACCAGCGGCTATGCGGCGACTTCTACGTAGTCGACTGAAGAATGGGGTTCTGGAATGGCCTCGCCAACTTCCCGCATGGCTTCGAAGTGGGCGGCTAAAGCGTACTGGAAGTTGTTGCGCGTTTCTTCTTGGGTATCGCCGACCGCCGCGCAGCCGGGAACGTCGGGGGAATAGGCGGAAAAGCCTGTCCCGGTTTGCTCAATGATTACGGGATAACGTCTCACGTTCATTTCAGACCTGCCCTCTTGAGTATAGCGAGCCCGATCAGAGTCCCTTAGGTGGATAGAAAGCGTCGATTCTAAAGTAGACCGAAACACTTTCTCCAGTTTTTGGATTGATTCGTTCCAGAACGTCATAGCTATGCGGTTTGCCAGGCAGGAGAGATTGTGAGCCTAAAGCGGGCAGACCCAGGACGCTCATGACGATGTACTCCTCAAAAGTGCCGATGACCTCGAATGCAGTTTCTTTCGTTTTTCCATCACCTGAGCTGAGAATCGATCGGAGCAGCGAAGTTGTGACGTCGTGATGAAACTTGGCCTTATCGGGCTTATTCATTGCTTCATAAGCTTGTGAGGCATCTGCATGAGCTTCGATATTGACGAAGCCATGATCGATCAAGGCCTCAGCCAGCGTCGCGACTTTGCTAAATTCCTTCAATTGCATCGCGCGTCGCATCGAGATCATATCTTTGGTATCACCCCTTGGATCACAACCACTTGCCTTCAGGCAGGCAAGCCGAAGCGCACGAAAATCAATTGAGAGATCACCGTTGCTCGCCTTTCCGACCAGCTCTTTATAGGCTGAGTCCTCCTCATTGGCCGGGCCAGCTTCGAGTGGGGGGACAGAGATCGCGGTGCCGATGAGAACAGTCAGAGCAACGAGTAACGGACGGAATGCGATCATCGGAGTGTAACGCCACTTTACTACAACCTAGTCGCTGTTGGAGGATGCGCCCAAATGACCGACATGATTAAGCCTGGGCCGTCACACAAGTCACCGTTTGCGCTGGGAGCGTTTCCAAAAGAAGTAGCCGAGCATGGTTTTGGCGTCGCGGATTTCGCCGGAAGCGATGGCGGCTTCGATTTCCTTGGAGGTGAACCAGCGGGTTTCGATGCGCTCGTCGCCCATGGGAGTGGCGGTGCCGGCGGTGAGGCCGGTGGCGAGAAAGATTGTCATCTTTTCGGTGAGGAAGCCGGGGCTGGGGAAGAATGAGACGAGCTTGGTCCAATTCTTCGCGCGGTAGCCGGTCTCTTCTTTCAACTCGCGCTTGGCGGTTTGGAGCGGCTTCTCGCCTTCGTCGACCGAGCCGGCGGGGAGTTCCCACAAGAAGCCCTGCGCGGGCAGACGATATTGCCGGACGAGAAGGACGCGCTTCCGGTCGTCGACCGGCGTCATGACGGCTGAGCCGCGATGATGCACGATGGCTCGCTTGATTTCGAAACCGCCGGGTTCCACGGCATGTTCTTCCGTAACGGTGAACAGGCGATTTTTGTATTTTTCAACCGAAGAAACGATTTTCATGATTTGTGAATAGCCTTTTCGAATTCGGCGAGCGGCAGAGTGTTCAGCACATCGCGGGGTTCAAGCCAGCCGCGGCGAGCCATCAATACGCCGAACGGCATGTTGATTCCGAGGTGCTTGGTCTGATGCGCGTCGGTAGAGATGGCGAACTTGGCGCCGAGACTTTTCGCGGTTCGGACCATGGCGCCGCCGAGGTCGAGACGCTCGGGGCTGCCGTTGATTTCGAGGTAAATATTGCGGCGCGCGGCTTCGGTGGCGATGCGTTCAAAATCGAAAGGGAACGGATCGCGATTGAGCAGAATGCGGCCGGTGGGATGGCCCATGACGCGCAGCGAGGGCGATTCGAGCGCGTGCATCAGCCGGTCGGTCATCTCGCCGGATTCGAGATTCATGTGGCTGTGGACGCTGCCGACCACGATGTCGAGCTCGGCGAGGGCGTCTTCGGCGAGATCCATGGCGCCATCGCGGCGGATGTCGCACTCGAGTCCAGAAAAGACGCGGAGGGGGAGGCCCGTGCGATTCAGGTCGCGCACTTGTTTGGCGAAGGCGACGGCGCGCTTTTCATCGAGTCCATTGGCCATGGCGAGGGCTTTGGAGTGATCGGTGATGGCGATGTATTGGTAGCCGAGTGCGCGGGCGGCCTCAGCCATTTCTTCGAGCGTGGCGCGGCCGTCGGTTTCGGTAGTGTGCATGTGGAGATCGCCACGGATGTCGGACAGTTCGATCAGCTTGGGCAGGCGGCCGGTCGTGGTTTGATCAATGACGGCGGCTTCGATCTCGCCGCAGTTTTCCCTCAGCTCGGGAGGAATCCATTGAAGGCCGAGCGCGCCGTAGACTTCTTCCTCTGTTTCGCCTGCGACGCGGGTCTCGTCGTCCAGCTTGAACAACCCGTATTCATTGAGCGTGAGGCCAAGTTTCAACGCGCGGCTGCGCACTAGAATGTTGTGCTCCTTGCTGCCGGTGAAATACTGCATGGCGGCGCCGTAGCTTTCATGCGGAAGCGCGCGGAGGTCCACTTGAAGGCCGTCGAGTCCATATTGAATGCTGGCCTTATTGGGACCTTTGCCGAGGACGCTGTGAGCTTTGGGATGCTGGACGAATCGATCGAGCGCGCCGGCCGCGCCAGGGCCGGTGACGAGAAGATCGAGATCGCCGATGGTGTCCTTACCACGGCGGAGGCTGCCGGCCGCGGCGATTTGTTCGATGCCTCCGGTTTCGGAAAGATAAGGGATGAGCTCGGCGGCGACCTTTTGTCCGAAGTTCAGCAGGAAGCGGCCGGTGCGCTGGCGATGTTGCGCGATGGACTTGAGGACCTTCTCTTCGAGTTTGGCGCCCATGCGGGGCAGTTCGCGCAGCTTTTGTTCTTTGCAGATGCGCTCCAACTCGTCGATGGTGGCTACCTTGTAGTGCTGGTAGACGAGCGCGATGCCTTTAGGGCCGAGGCCCTGGATCTTAAACAGCTCGAGCAGCGTGGGGGGGAATTGCGCCAGCAGCGTGTCGCGCTTTTCAAACGAGCCGCGCTGGGCGAGTTCGGCCAGGACGCTGGCTAGGCCTTTGCCGACGCCGGGGATTTCTGTGACCTTGCGCTCGGGGTTGGCCAGGATGTCGTCGACGCGCTCGGGGAAGCCTTCGATGGCGGAAGCGGCGTTGCGATAGGAGCGGATGCGAAAGCTGTCTTCGCCGGCAATCTCCATCAGGTCGGCGGTTTCGGCGAGCACCCGCGCGAATTCACGATTTTCCATGTGGCCCGACTGCGATTGTACCTAGCATGTGCGGCTCGACGTGAACGAGCACGTCGGCGACCCAATCGACTTCGGAGCGGATTTTTTCCCGGACCTGCGTGGCGATTTCGTGGGAATCGTAGACGCTCATGGCGGGGTCGACGTCGAGGTGCAAGTCGACATGCCACTTCAGGCCGGTCTTGCGGGCGAAACATTTTTCGATGCCGAGAACGCCGGGGACGGTGAGGCCGGCCATGCGGATGCGGTCCATGGCTTCTGGGTCCGGCATGGTGTCCATGAGTTGCACGACGGTGTCGTGGACCACTCGGATGCCGACGAAAATGACGATGACGCCGACGGCGGAACCGGCGATATGATCGGCCGCGGAGAATTTAACGGGATCGATGAGGGTGATGCCAAGCCCGAGCAAGGCGGTGGTTCCGGAGAGAATATCGACGGTATCGTTCCAGGCGTCGGCAATCAATCCGGAGCTTTGAATTTTGCGGCCATAGTGTCGCTTGGACGCGCTCATTATGGACTTAATGACGATGGAGGCGATCAGCGGCCAGACGGCGTAGGGCGCCGGGGAATGGGTGGATTCGCGCGAGAGGTGGAGCGATTCAAAAGCGATCAGGACGCCAGTAGCGGCCAGCAGCATCCCCACCGCGAGCGCGCTCAGAGTTTCGAGCCGGCCGTGGCCGTAGGGGTGCTCGGCGTCGGGCGGTTTGGCCGCGATGATGAGACCGAGCAGGACGAGCCCGGAAGCGAGGACATCGCCGGCGGATTCAATACCGTCGGATACGGTGGCGGTGGAGGAGGCGTGGAGACCGATGGTGATTTTCGCGGCCGCGAGACCAGCGCTGATCAACATGCTGGTAATGGCGATCCGGCGGCCAGCGAGTTCGGGTGTCACTGTGCTTTTCCAATCACCGACGCCTCTTCTTGACGTGGACCAACTGATAGCTCCCTTCGACGAGATCGCGGATCTCGATCCAGTTCAGTTTGGTGTTGGCGCGTAGCGAGACCCAGCCATGCTGGCCGACGTAGGGCGTGCGGTAGAAACGGTCGTCTTCCAGGAACACGGGCTGCATTTTCTTACCGACCTTCACACATATAGACAAAACGCCCTTGTAAGTTTCCAGGACTGTAAAAGTCTTGGTGCCCACTTGAAAGGTGGGATGGCCGAAGGTGGTGGTTTCGCTGGTTTTCGGCAAGGCAAGACAGATTTCGCGCAGTTTTTCCAGTATCTTCTTATCGTCCATCAGGCAGTCATATACCAGCGTACTGCAAGGACGAACGGGGGTGCGAGGCGGTGCGTTATCGATCTCCATCGATTGTCCTGTGCGACGGCTGACGGCAGGCCGATCGGACCGGAAGAAGTCTTCGAGGCGATCGAGGACGCGGTGGCCGCGAGCCCGAGTTAGTTGGCCACTCGCCAGGGCGAAAGATTCGCCAAGTCTTCAAAGCAGTGGCAGCCCAATCGAGCGATTTATCGGTGTGACAGACTGGGTGGTCTATCTGTATCAATGTTCGCGGCAGATCGCTTCGAAGGGCCGCGTTCCGGTTACCAGATCGTTTGGATGGTTGATGATTTTATTCGACAGTCGCGGCTCAAACAGGTACGCCACGCAGTTGAGCCGTCGCCGCAATGACGCGGTCGGGAAGATCGGGAATGTCCTGGCGGGAGACTCCCTCATCTTCATGGCGAAGTTTTCATCAAGTGGAACATGTTGCAGAACAGCCTTGGAATCGGCAATTGCGGCATGAAGGTCGTTCAAGGCATTGGCCGGAATCCGTCCCTTCTCGATCAGGTAGACATCTCGACGAGGCTGATGGCCGAAACGCCGATATGTTCGCCCTTGGCGATCGGAGAAGATACCAGATCGCAGCGCGGTATCGGCTATCGCAACGATCATTAGAAATCAGAGCGAGGAAAATTCGCAAACATCTCTGCGCGATTCCGTATCGATCTCTTCAGCGGATGGCGCGGGGCCGTACTTCGCGAAAAGGCCCCGTGAAAGAGCGCGTTGGGTCCTTCGCGCCGGAATGCACCTCGGGAGCCTCCGTTAAGATTTTTTCAAGCGCCTCACGAACCACAGCAGCGTCGAGAGGCCTTTGGCCTGAACCACAGCGATGAGCCGGTCTGCTTCGTGCGGTTGCAGCGGCAAAGTGATCGTGATAGACGGTCTCCTTCTTCTAGTATGCCTGGATGCCGCAAATAGCTTCTGAGAGCAATTCACATGGGGCTGGGTGCGGGACCGGTCGCCGGCCTGGCGCCCAAGATCAGGGAGATCCCTTTGTCGGGGCCCTATTTGGTTTCCCAGGCGCGTTCACACCGTGACAAGGTCATCATAATTCGATCGTGGGTAAATAAGTCATCGAGGAATCGTTGGTGGCTGAGGTGGGAGTCGTTCCTTGTACCGTCTTCGGCATTCTGTAACTAACAGAGTCGCTTATCACTACGAGTTGTGCTACGGTACAGTCCAGCCGCCCAGTTGCTGCCATGCGCTGCTGGACCCCGATACATCCACGGCGCTCATGTAGATGTTCTTGGACCCGGCATAGGCCGGCTTAAACGTCATCGTCACATTCCACGTCAGGGTGTTGCCGCTCAGCGCCACCGTCGTGGCCGCTACATTCAGCGAGCACTGGCTGTTCTGCAACGTCGTCGCAGCGCCCAGGGTCGCCGCCTGCCATGCCGTTCCGTTGTCGCCGAGCAAGCTGATCTGGTTGGTTGCAGCGCTGTAGTACAACAGGCAGGCATTGCTGGCCGGATTCGCTAATGTCGCGTTGAAATACACCCACACCTGTTGCAGGCTCGCCGCCCCGGCGGTGTCGGAATACTCGAGCGCGAAAGCCTGGCTGGTTCCCGATCCCGAACTCGGCGTGACCGAGACTGTGGCCGGTGTGCCCGCAGTGCTCTCTACAGTCCATCCGCCCAGCTGCTGCCATGCGCTGCTGGATTCCGATACATCCACGGCGCTCATGTAGATGTTCTTGGACCCGGCATAGGCCGGCTTAAACGTCATCGTCACATTCAACGTCAGAGTGTTGCCGCTCAGCGCCACCGTCGCAGCCGGTAAGTTGATGGAGCACTGGCTGTTCTGCAACGTCGTCGCGGTCCCCAGGCTCGCCGCCTGCCATGCCGTTCCGTTGTCGCCCAGCAAGCTGATCTGGTTGGTCGCAGCGCTGTAGTACAACAGGCAGGCATTGCTGGCCGGATTCGCTAATGTCGCGTTGAAATACACCCACACCTGTTGCAGGCTCGCCGCCCCGGCGGTGTCGGAATACTCGAGCGCGAAAGTC
>Ga0182024_10004095_pt1 | contig 33964 bp, 31 predicted proteins | sample P32metaG_FD_120480 | JGI IMG/M metagenome (GOLD analysis project Ga0182024, IMG submission 120480) | Permafrost microbial communities from Stordalen Mire, Sweden - P3-2 metaG (Illumina Assembly) | ecosystem: Environmental > Terrestrial > Soil > Wetlands > Permafrost | place: Sweden: Stordalen... | reverse complement strand
TTCAATGATCGGCACATTGAAGAGCTGCCCGAGGGCCTCGAGCAAATCGCGCTCCGCAAGCGCGCCGAGATCCACCAGCAGTCGCCCCAGGCGGTCTGGGGTCTTTTCCTGCAGTTGAAGCGCACGATCCAGTTCTTCAACGGACAGTTTGCCGGATTCGACCAGCAGTTCGCCGAGCATCTTGTGCGCCACAATGGGGTTCGTAACAGACATACAGTTAGTACACCACCACCGTCAGCTTCCTTAAGAAAGCCGCCCGATCAATTGAATTTGCCCGGTAAGAATCAATCAACTGCTTGTCGCACTGCATCACAATCGTATTCCTGTCCAACCCCGAGGGCTGGACGGCCACGGTGTAAATCACGATCGCCACAGAATCCTTCGAGTCGAGATCGGCCAGGGAGTGCCCGAAGTCTGCCAGCGTATTCTGGGCGACCGTCTTCGCTTTTTCAAGCCGGCGAGCCGCTTCTTCTCTTTGCGCCTTCATCCCTTCAACAGTGGGCCGCCCCGAGAAAGGCCCAATGTCGCCGGAGGGCGTCAGATTGATTTCGAACGAGAACACCACGCCAAAGCCGGGGAGGTACACGCCCTTCGCCTTCTCCAAGTAGCCAAACGGTTCGCCGAACGTCTGCGCCAACGCCTGATCCAGAACGGATTGCACAATCCCCATCTCATCCCGCACCTTCTTGAGGTCGGGCTTCCCTTTCTGCGCGTCCACGGCCGAGGCCGTGCTCAACACGAGAAGGGTACAGAGTCCGAGAGACAACCAAGTGGAGGTTTTCATCGCGCGGTCCTTCATTGCCCAACCGGTGCATCAGGAGCAGGAGGCCCAGATGCCTGAGATTTGGACCACAGGCTCTCGAGATACATTCGCTGCTCTTCGTTTCTCTGCCAAAGCGATCCCTGCGTCTCCTCCATCAGCTTTAGCCGCACGGCGAACTCGTTCAAGCGCCGCTGCGCCTCTTCCCCGCCGGATTCGGAGGCTGTCTGCAACATCGCCGTCCGCTGAAGCATAACGTCATGGACAGCGGCTTGCACCATGGCGCGAACCTGATCCTCACTGACGGACGCTGCCGTCTTCGAAGGAGAACTTACCCCAGACGCGCCAAACGAAAGCGCCAGCTCCTGCCGGCCAAAATGAACGGCCGGACGAAAAATAGCCAGGAGCAGAAGGCTGGAGGCAACCAACGCCATGCTTGCATAGCCGAACCAGCGTTGAGTAGCTTCCAGCCAACTGCTTCTGGGTTGAGGTTGGGGGAGGAGGAATCCATGAGCAGGCGGCTCAACCGACGGCCAGCCCGCGCGCAGTGTTTCCGCGACTCGTTGCCATTCCTGGAGCGATGTATGGCAGGAATGGCAGGTCTTCGCATGCCCGTCAAATTCTTGCGCCTGAGGCGCTTCCAGTTCGCCACCCAGCCGTTCGGCGATGGACATTCGGAATTGATCGCAATTCATCGCAAACCTCCTGCGGCGCCGGACACGGCCGGGCCAAACCAAAACAATGTTTTGTGAACAGAGAAATCAGCTACCGGGTGGGGCCGGGCGACAAGCGTTCGAGACCAACGCGGAGCAGCTCGAAAGCCTTGTAGAGACGCGACTTTACCGTACTCTCGGGACAATTCAAGATGGCCGCCATTTCGTCGAAGTGAAATCCGTGAAATACTTTTAGAAGAACGACTTCCCGGTGTTCGGGTTCCAGTCGCATGATCAGGGACCGGACCGTCAACTGCATCTCGCGATCCCCTGGCCGAAAGCCGCCGGCCGGAAGACCCAGCGTGCTCAGCTCGGCAGATTCGTCCATAGGCAAGCGTGGCCGGCGCCGATCCGAGCGGTAGATGTTGACTGCGATTCGAAACAACCACGACGCAAACCTCTCTTTTTCCCGCAATTCCTTGATCCGGAGGTAGCTACGCAGGAAAGCTTCCTGGCAGATGTCCTTCGCCAAATCCGCGTCCCCGGTGAATCGAAGCAAGAAGTTGTAGAGTTGCCGCTCCCATCTCCAAACGAGAAGATTGAACGCCTCTTGCTTGCCGCCCAGGACTTGTTCGACGAGTTCCCGATCGGTCTCTAGCTCCGTCAAGTTGCCCTACTCCCAGACAGACGCAAACCCACACCAAAAAGTCGAAATGAGTCGAAAGAAAAATAGGCTTGTTAGCAGAATACAGGGAGGGGGGGCCTAAGCCAATGCTTGGGGGCGGTCCTGGTTCCTTAGCGTTAGTAGTACTGGAACAAGAAAAATTGAAGAAATCGGCGGAAATGCTCGAGGACCGCTTGAATAGGCCCGGTGCTGCCTCTATACTCCGTGTGCCAACATCGCCATGCTACGCACGCTATCTATCACATCGGATTCGCGCCACAGCCGCGTTCTTCGCCTAGCGAGAGCGTTTGCGAAGAGCTTTGCTGCACTGATGCTCGTGGTTGCCTTCATGGCGCCGCTGCGCGCGGCTGAGATCACGACCTATCGGGATAAGGATGGCCGCTGCATCTACGTCACGGTGGAAGACCACGATCTAGGTGCGGTTGTGAAGCAAGGTGGGGTTGCTGCGGGGCTTCGGCTGATTGATCAACGCAAGGAGGCGCTGCCTGATGTTGACCGGTTTATCGAGGAAGTTGCTGGGGAGCAGCGGCTCGATCCAAAGCTCGTGCACGCTGTGATTCAAGTGGAGTCGGCGTGGAATCCGCGCGCTCGATCCAATAAAGGCGCACTCGGATTGATGCAGTTAATGCCGGCGACGGCAACTCGATTCGGCGTGAGCGACCCGTTTGATCCCAAGCAGAACATTCGCGCGGGCGCGCGATACCTGCGTATTTTGCTGGATCAGTTCAAACAGAACCTGACGCACGCTCTAGCCGCCTATAACGCGGGCGAGGGAGCAGTGATCGCCCACGGCGGCGTTCCGCCGTATCAGGAGACGCGGAATTACATCGTGCGGATCAACGCGCTGTATGGAGACCTGCTGGGACAGAACCCGAAACAACTGCAAATTCAAACCAGCCAAAATCAGATTCCGCCCATCGAGTTCCGGAAGACACAGGACGGCCGGACGCTGTATACGAACCTCTACTGAATGGTCTGAATTTACGATGATGTGGCTTCTATGCTAGTGCGCGCATCTCATAAATTTCCAGTCACCCAATCCCGCTCATCTACCACCTTTAACCATCCATACCGTTATCGGTGAGATGGCAGGTAGCTTCTAGTTAGAAATCCGACAGAAATTGGATTCAATTCGGTGATTTAGATATTCTTGAAGGCCATACCGCCACGCTTTGAATGCATTCAAGGCGCGGTCCTTAAGCGCCTGATTTTCTAGTACCGAGTATTTTGGCCGGGCGACTTTAGTTGGGAATTCTTCTGGCGAAGCCACCCTTAGATGTGTCGGGATATTTGCAATTCTGAAAATCTCGCGAGCAAATTCATACCATGAGCAACTGCCTTCTGATGTCGCGTGATATAGCCCGTAATAGCGCGAACGACTCAGCACGACCATCTGTCCCGCAAGTTCGGTCGTACACGTAGGAGTGATAATCTCACTGTCTACAACAGACACGTCACGTCGTTCTCTTCCTAATTTCAACATAAGGTCGACGAAATTCAGGCCTCCCTTACCGCGGCATGGGTTTTTTCCGTACAGGCCGGAGGTACGGAGTACAAAGTGCTGTTCGTTAGTGCAACGCACAAAATACTCACCCGTAAGTTTAGTAACTCCGTAAACATTCAAGGGTCGCGGAGCGTCTTCCTCCACATAAGGGCACGCCTGGGCTCCGTCAAACACGTAATCCGTGCTGACGTGCATTAAGACTGAATCTAATTCCTTTGTGATTAGGGCTAGATTCCTCGCTCCGAAAGCATTAACTGCAAATGCCTGCTGGGGATTGTCCTCGCACCGTTCAAGATGATGCATTGCGGCCGTGTTGATTGTGAGGTGTGGTCGCAACCTTTTCAACACTGACCTGACTGATTCCATATGAGTTAAGTCGACTTCTCGGTGGGGAAGTGCAAAGATCTGATCGCCGTTGCGTTTGAACGCGGCGACCACGTCGCTGCCAAGCTGTCCTTCGGCACCGATTACGGCAACTTTCATTTGTCGCCGACAGTGATCGCTCTTGAGGACTCGACGCTCGTCTCAATCGTCTTAAACGTTGCGATATTTGAATAAAGCGGATTGTCCCAATCTTCAAACTTGTTCATATTTTCGATGAGGTCTGACACGATGGCTTTTACATCATCAGCGGGGTGAAAACTCAAAACGTTCTTGGCTTTTTCGATGCTCACTTTGTAATTCCGAAAGTCTTGAATACGTTTCATCACAAGCCGTATTGAAGTGCCTAACAGTTCTTCTATAGCTGACTTGACAAGATCACCGACTTCCCCAACAGTGTAGTTCCCCGATGCAATATTGAAGATCCCTGATATCTTAAGGTTAGCCTCGATTGCACGAATGTAAGCCGTCGCAGAGTCCTGCGTGCTCAAGATAGGTCTCCAGATCGATGGATTGTTAATCACGATTGACCGTTCTCGCATGGCAGTTATAAACATCTTGTTAATAATTAGATCAAAACGCATGCGCGGGCTATATCCAGATATGGTGCCTTTGCGCAACGAGATGACAGAAAAATTGTCGTCGACGAGCTGCAACGCTCCTTGTTCACCCTGGAGTTTTGCTATGCCATACGGAAAGCTACAACTCACAGGTTGCTCCTCATCAAACAATTCATTCTCTGTATAGCCGTAGACTGAACATGAACTCGCATAAATGTACCTCTTAACTCTAGCTTTCTTGGCCATGTAAGCCAAGTAGGATGGCGCGGCAGCGTTGAGGATAAAATTCTTGCTCGGAGAATACTCTGCCATCGGATCGTTTGAGAGACCCGCCATAAACATTACCTGCTCGTACGGCTCCAGGTCTTCCACGCTGAGTTCGAAGATGTCCTTATTGAGAATGCCGACTTCACAGGACAGGTGATTGCCAAACCAAAACAGATCGACTACATCCACGCTGTATCCCCGGTTGAGCAACTTCGGGATTAGAGTCGATCCAACATACCCCGCCCCTCCAGCGACTAGGACTTTCATCGTGTTCTCCAGGAAATCAAGTTGCCTCTCGATACAGAAAGTTCGCTGATTCAGGCCGCGCCAGCCATTGTGCCAAGGTACACGCACCCCGGTCTTTTTCCGAAAGCAAAGCAGAGTTAATTGGCCACTCAACGCCGATATCCGAATCGTCCCACCGAATTCCGGATTCACTTTTGCCGTTGTAGATCTCTGTACATTTGTATTGAATCTCGGCCACATCGGAAAGCACGCAAAAGCCCCTGGCAAAACCAGCTGGCGCCCAAACCTGCCGCCGGTTTTCAGCAGAAGCTATGACCCCTACCCACTTTCCTAGGCTGGGAGATCCTCTTCGTATATCGACTGCAACTAAAAAGGCTGTCCCAACGGACACTCGCATCAGCTTACCCATCGCAGGCGCCCACTGAAAGTGCAGGCCCCGTACCACGCCTCTAACAGAACGAGAATGGTTATCCTGGGCAAATCTAGTCGGCAAACCGAGCGCTGAGAATTGGTCCTCGCGAAAAGTCTCCATAAAGAAACCGCGTTCATCCAAAATGACCTCGGGTACTATGACAGTAACTTCACCCAACTGTCTCGACTCGATTCTGAACTCCATCGGCACCTCAAATAGAGATATAACGAATTGTCTGCCGTAACGATACCACAGCCAACACCCTGGTACTTGGCGGCCTCGAGAGAATTAAACTACACTGGTTCGCTTTCAAATCGTTTCCGAGTTTGTCGTCCGCAACCAGTGGACAAAAAGCAGCTTGGAAAAACGACCGGGTCTCTTGAAGTGGAGCATCGGTGGTGTCCTGACCCCGATTTATAGTATGTACCCCTGTTTATGCCAATAGCCATTCACAAGAGGATACTGCCCCTCTGAAGGGCTCGCTACAAGCGAAGCGTAAACCAGTTTCGACTCAAAGATTGGCCCATTTCTACTTGAAGGTCTGAGGCGGAATCGGAGGCATACAGATGACCAGGGAAGTGCCGGCGAGATGATAGAATCCCCTTTTCTCGCTCGCCAGCTCGCCAATGTAACGAGCAACGTCGCTCCAACGACTGCCATAATCGTGCCAGAGAATCGCTCCGCGCTGAGATAACATCGAGAACGCCTTCTCGGAATCGTTCTTCACATTGTCGTATGAGTGGTCGCCGTCGACGAAAATCAAGTCAATCTTTCCCCGTAGTGAATCAAAGTGGGCAACTGCAGAGTCGGCACGAAGTTGCTCGATTTTATTTGATTCAACGTGATCTCGAAATAACGACCCAACTGGCAACTTGCGCAGAATGTCTTCTTCAGGAAACGCTCGTCCATAGAAAGTTGCGTATGTACCCTCGGGGAGATCGAGCGTGTAGATCCTAGCGTCCTCGGGCGAATTCAGCGCCAATTGCAGTGTAGTGCGTCCATGAGAGGTTCCGAATTCAAACACCCTGCGGGCTCCGAGATACTGCACCAGGCAGGCTAAAAGATAGGATTCACAATATGTGGTACCGCTGGGCGCCGAACCTAGCTCTGCGAGACGCACGGGTTTCCGAAAGAGGCCCGGAAATAGTTCGTGCGCATCGATTGTCGGAACCAGGTTCCTATTTCGATCGACTATGCGCTTCGAACGTTGATGACGATAGACGCTGGCAAGGAAGTTAATAGTTGTTCGAGGAGACCTCAGCGGACAGTAGAGCAAATAATAGGGCACGGCGCCAGTTGTGCGGAGGATCCCTCGTATACGTGCCAGCCCTGACTTGGACACCTATTTCACCATCTGCGAAGTATAGGGCTCATTCCGATTCTGGACGCCCTTTTTGAATTGAGTGGTCTTGCGTTCGCGAGAATGCACCCGCTATGGTGCCACGCCAGGCGGCTCGCAACTTTGCGATTCGGTCCCTTTCGATGAGACAGATGCCAACGAGCGTCTTGAACCTCTTCCATAATGTGCAGAGCACCCATCTCGGCTCCTGAAACAAATAATCGCGAGCAACAATGAAATGGTTCCGCGACATGTAGAATCGCCTCTCAGGCGAGTAGTTTGCGCATACTACGCGTCGGCTGAGGAAACGATGCTCACTCGGATCGCCAATGCGCTGAGTCATAAGAGACTTAGTCGTCATCATGATTCTAAACCCCTTCGAACGTGCTCTAAGACAGTATTCGAGATCGACACAGTCCATGAAGAAATCATCTCGGAATGGACCGATTACAGAGTATCGGTCAGCGGAAATTAGGCTACCAGAGCTGATCACGGTAGTCATTTCTTGCCAACCAACCGTCTCTGATTCCGGCGTCGGGACAGTTGCTAACTCTCCAAACAGTTTGTGGTAGTTCGACCCAATAACGGCCACTTTGCTACGCTCGGGAAAACGCTCGTAGGCGCTAATCAGAGTCGGCACCATATCTGGTGCTGGCACTGAGTCCTGATCCAGAGTCAAGACCCACTCGGCTCCTTCGGCAATTGCCCATTCAACGCCACGATTCAGAGCGGAAGCTATTCCCATATTTTTATGATTCAGCACCAGGTGGGCTTTCAACTCATCTCGCAGCTCGAGAAGTAAATTCACTACACGTGGCTCCGACCCGTTGTCGATGATTAATAGCTTATCGACTTGAGCCGCAGTAATCCTGAAGCACCGTCCAAAGTCAAGATCGGCATGACGACCAGGCCGTCCATTGTCTAATTGAACGACGCTTGCTTGCCTTTCCCATCGACGGTTTCGTTGCAATTCATATGGCTGCCCGTCATACTCGGGGCGATACGTCACGATCACCGCACAAATCTTTCTCTTCGTTGGGTAGCAACGTTCGGGGCATTCGGCCCGACCCGAGGCGGTGGTGCGATCAATGGCTGAGTTTGCTAGTGGCTTCGAGCTATCTGCGTCTTCCATTCGGCCCGACGCCAATGAGGCCTGGGGCGAGAAGTTTGTCATTTGCGACATGTCGGAAGCGGTCTCGGACACACTGCCTGTACGTGCAACAGTGTCGTTGATGTCCAACCCTACAGATTCTTTAAGCTTTAATGTATGACGTTTGTCGCCGGCCAAGAGCCGTGTAGACACCAATTCAACCTAACCGCTGCCAATAGCTCCCATAGTAATCGATCCGCACTATTGGTTCGCTGATCTTGTATCGGGATCGGTAATCGTCGACCGCAGCCCGGCAGGTTGGCAGCGCATAGTCATCAATAATCACATAACCCCCGCTTGAAAGTTTCGGGTAAAGGTTATTGAGCGAGTCCATTGTGGATTCGTAAAGATCCCCATCAAGACGCAATACAGCCAACCGATCAATAGGAGCCTTTGGAAGTGTGTCCCGAAACCAACCCACAAGAAAACGGACCTGGCTGTCTAATAGTTCATATCGCTGGAAATTCCTCTGAACCTCTTCGAGCGGAACGACCAAGTGGGGCATCTTCCAGAACGTCTCGCCAGCGTCGGCAGGATACAACGTGGGATTCGGTCTCGGCACGCCCTGAAAGGAATCGGCCACCCAGACAATCCGATCAGTCTCGTTGTAGGCCTTCAGGACGGCCCTCATGAATATAGAAGCTCCTCCACGCCAAACGCCAGTCTCGATGAGATCGCCGGGCACACGCCTACAAATCACATCAATGACACAAGACTCGAGGTTATTAAGACGCTTGAGACCGATCATCGTTTCGGCCTCAGCCGGCGCATCCAGACCCTCTTCCCTCGAGGATCGATCAAAGTTCGTTTTGTGAACGAGCTCTAATCTCCTGAGAGCCAACAGACTTTGACAAAATCGGACAGCCAGTCTCACGGGGAATGCTCTGGTAGTCCTAATCGGTGCGTATCTCTCGGGAAATGAAAACCGAGTCACGCACTTCTTCATTAGGTCCAGATAAAGTCTCCGCGATCGCTCGGGAACTGCAATATCTGGTTGATTCGCACTCACTATATTAATCCCGGTTCAGAGCTAGATTCTCGTGTTCGTTGCAGCCAGCATCACCTTTTCAACGGCGCGACAAGTGTCAAGCATGTCGTGCTCAGTCAGCGTAGGGTGCACAAGAAACATCATGCTTGTTTCTCCTAGCTGCTTGGCAACGCGGAGCCGTGGAACAGGCCGCAAGTCCGAAGTGAATGCCTTCTCTAGGTAAATCTCGCTGCAGCTCCCGGCAAAACAAGGAATGCCCTCAGCGCCGATTGCGGCAAGAACTTGGTCACGCGCCCATCCATCACGCAACAACTCGGAACGCACAAAGGCATAGTATTTGTAATATGAGTGTTCTATGTACTTCGGAGGCATAGCAATTCGCAGGGCGGCCTGGTCTTTCAGCCGCTCCGTCAGTATATTGGCATTTCGCTGCCGCATCTCGACGAAACGTGGAAGCTTTCGCAGCAGGCTACGACCCAACGCGGCTTGAAACTCGGTTAATCGCCAATTCGTGCCGAAAGATTCATGCAACCAACGAAACCCTGTAGATTTCTCCTGACTGTACACAGCATCGTAGCTCTTCCCGTGATCCTTGTAGCTCCAAGCTCTCTTCCATATATGCTCTTCGTTGGTCGTCAGCATCCCTCCCTCTCCGCCGGTCGTCATAATTTTATCCTGGCAGAAGGAGAAAGCTGCGACATCTCCGAATGAGCCGACCGGCCGTCCGTTGTAAGTGGCACCGTGAGATTGAGCGCAGTCCTCAATCACTTTAATCCCCCGCTTCCGTGCCAGGTCGATAATCGCATTCATTTCACACGGCCACCCGGCCAGGTGAACCGCAATAATCGCCTTGGTTCTTGGAGTAAACAGGGGCCCAATAGTCTCTGCTGTAATATTCTGACTATTTCGATCGACGTCCGCGATCACAGGCCGCGCACCTCGCATTGCGACGCAACTTGCTGAGGCGATAAATGTTCTGCTTGGAACGATCACTTCATCTCCGGGCCCGACCCCAAGCGCGAGGAGCCCAAGTTCGAGCGCAACCGTTCCATTAGCCAGGGCAATCCCATACTTGCAGCCCGCCTGCGCTGCAAATTCCTCCTCGAATTGGCGGCCTTCGTCTCCCGTCCAGTAGTTAACCCTTCCGGTGCGAAGTACGTCTACCGCTGCCTCAATATCCTCTGGTTCGAAATGAGGCCACGATGGAAAGGGCTCAACGCGGACAGGTGTACCTCCCAGGAGTGCGAGCTGATTTGCAGTTACACTTGTTTTCATGATCCGCACAGACAACTCACTTTACGAAGAGCGTTGCTAGAACCAAGCACATGCGTGCCAAAAGATTCGCGTTGCGATTTGCCCTCGGACTGACAGAAAATATGCCAATTTCTGTATTTTTGCATTCGAAGATTTCTCCGAATGGCCAACTCCCCAATAAATTGCCCATTAAGACGACTGAGGAGGATCCGCTGCCCATGAGTTCAGACATGCATGCCTGATTTTCTTAAGAGGTACCCTCTCGTTGAAAAAATGGCGCGAGTAGTCATAAAAAGGATCTTTTACATCGAGGAGAAGACTTTGAACCGTCACGCGCCATTCAATCGCCGCTCGCGGCCCCTTGGAGCATGGTTGCGTCCGATGTTGTCGAAGGCATGGCATTCTTGCTTTCGCCTTGGTCGAACTGCGGAATAATCTCCTTCATCTTTGCGCGAACTGGTGCTGAAGCATCAACGGAAAGCGTCGCCTGAAGTTCGACCAGGTGCTGTTGTAGATCCGGCCAACGATAAACTGTGCCATGGACCCTTCTTATTTTTTTGCAAGAGGTTTGTAACACCACTTCATCAGAATAAAAGAGCTCTTCGTCTAGCTTTTCGCCGGGGCGTAATCCGGTAAACTTGATGGCCACTTCCTGTTCTCTTTTTCCGGACAGACGCGCCAGATTTCGAGCTAGATCCACGATAGACACTGCTTGTCCCATGTCGAGCACCAGGATGTCGCCATGTTTCCCAATCGCAAGTCCTTGAAGGACCAAAGCAACCGCTTCATGGTTGGTCATGAAATAGCGTCGAATTTGGGGATGTGTAATGGTCAGCGGGCGATTGTTGCGGAGTTGTTCCAGCAAGACAGGTATTACACTACCGCTCGAACCGAGCACGTTGCCAAATCGGACTGCAACACCGCGCATGTCATTGAAGGGGCGCGCAGCCAGAATCAATTCGCCTATACGCTTTGTCGCTCCCATAACACTGGTCGGGTTCACTGCCTTATCCGAAGAAATAAAGACAAAGCTACGACAGCCGGTGGCCTCTGCTAGATTCACAAGCTGCAAGAGTCCAAAAACATTATTCTTGACGGCTTCATGTACGTTCGTCTCCATTAAGGGAACGTGCTTGTACGCAGCGACGTGAAAAATGATGTCGGGTCGTCGGGTTTCAAGTAAGCACCGAAGGCGTTCCGTGTCGTTTATATCAGCAACTAGGTACTCGACGTGCGAACCGTTCGCGTGCTTGGACAACTCCCTTTGATGGTAGAACAGCGCAGTCTCGCCTTGATCGAGACAGGTTAGCCATCCAGGATTGTAGTCAAGTATTTGGCGGCAGACTTCCGAACCGATTGATCCAGCTGCACCCGTGACGAGAACGGTCCGTCCATCAATCTCTTGTCTTACTGCATCAAGATCAATGCGCGTCGGCTCTCTTCCGAGCAAATCCTCCAAGCTGACGTCACGAAGCTGACTGATGCTGACCCGGCCTTTGATAATATCCTTCAAAGCAGGAACAGTTCGAAACTTGACATTCGCTTGAGTGCAAATTTCCAGGAATCGCTGCATCTGCTGACCATTAGCCGATGGCACGGCGATCAAAACCTCTTCAATTGCGTGAGAACGAATTGTATTCGAGAGTTGATCAACTGAACCAAGAACCGGTACGCCTTCGATGACGATGCCGCGCTTTGATACATCGTCATCCAAGCATCCAATGGCTACAATCCCACTTTCTGGCTGCTTGATCTCGCGCAGTATCATCTGCGCCGCACTGCCGGCTCCGATTAAGGCGACCCTTCTTGCTCCGGATAAGTCTTTCCGAGCTGATTCAGCGACCATACGCGAAAGAACGCGGACTCCAATCAAGAAAACTGTCGTCAAAATAGCTTCGAGTACGAAGATCGACGTCGGAAGTGCCCTCACTCCTAAAACAAGCTGTATTGCTAACCAGAACGCAACCGATCCGGATGCAACAGCTTTGACTACGCGATGAATATCCTCTATCCCGACATATCTCCACCATCCGTGGAGTAGACCGAAATATGCTATGGGAACCATCCGAATCACAATCAAGATCGCCGCCGCTGAAAACAAAATATGGACATCGGGCAGGGAGAAATCGAATCGGAGGAGATACGCCAGCAGCAGAGACAAAAATATGATCGCTGCCTGAACCAGCACAATGAACAAAGTACGATACCGAATTATTGGATTAACCTGGGCAAACTGCCCGCCGGCGATCATTAGTTTATCAGGCTCCTTAGTCAGCAAAAGCACTCTCAAGCTCTTCCACGCAACTGCTCTCATCTACATTCATCGATCCATCACTTAGTCTGCGAGGAATTGAACGCCAGCAAAAAGACTAACCCCGCTTACGAAGGGCAGTAAAGCCAAGGAGAACGTTGGTTACTGTCCGGCTCACACGCTTCTCAAGATATTCACACGGCACGCGCCATTCAGGGGCCGACTCAACCACCAATCTCACCGACCCAAGCATAAGACTGGGATCAGCTCCTGACAGAACACTACTTCCACATTCAATGGTCTCCGCACGTTCGGTGACGTCCCGTACCGTGACATTTGGGATGCCCATGATGCAACACTCCTCTTGAACGGTTCCGCTGTCGGTCAGAACGCAATACGCATTTCGTTCCAAATTCACGAAATCAAAGAAGCCCATCGGCCTGACCAATCGGACTCTCTCAGAGCTTACCGCGAGTCCTTTTCGTTGAATCTGATCCGCAGTTCGGGGGTGAGTGCTGATAATAACTGGCATCTCATAAGTATCGGCGATCACAGAAAAGCCTTCCAACAGCTTCGTCAGCCGCTCAGTGTGGTCGACATTTTCTGCACGATGAATCGTTGCGAGAAAGAACCGGCTCGGAGATACCCTCAAGCGATCAAGGGTATCGCTCGCACGGATTTGAGGCTCGAATTCACTAAGTACCTCCTGGATCGGGTTCCCGACGACAAAGATGCGGTCTCGTTCGATTCCTTCGCGCAACAAATTTTCCTTACTGCGATGAGTGTACGGCAAAAGGACCGAACTTACATGATCAATTACCCGGCGATTGATTTCTTCACCCACCCTGTCGTCGTAACATCGGTTACCGGCCTCCAAGTGAAACACGGGGATCCCGCGCCGCGCCGCAACGATCGCGGCAAGGCCGCTGTTTGTGTCTCCTAGAATCAGCACACGGTCCGGCCGGACCTCGTCCAACGCGCGGCTCGCCGCCGCAATTATTTGGCCGATCTGTTCCCCATAACTCGTCGCGCGCACACCTAGATGCAAGTTGGGCGAACGAACTCCCATCTCACTGAAGAAAATATCACTCAATGTCTCGTCATAGTTCTGCCCGGTGTGCACAAGGATTTGCTCACAGAAAAGATCGAGGCGCTTGATGATTAGGCTGAGTCGGATGATCTCGGGCCGTGTGCCGAAGAGAACCATCAACTTCATTTCGTTAGGTCCCCCTCAGACGCTAAGACCCGTACATCATCAATAATATACTCAGCGAGCAGTTGCCGAAGATCCGCGAATCCTACACAGTGGTCTCTGGATGAGTATTCACCAACGAGTGAAAGTTCTCCACTTGTGACTTGACCTAATTCGGGCAGGATTGGGACTATGACGTAATGTCCATCTCGCTCAGTCGTGCGGTAGCTTTCTTCTTCTGAAACCATTATCTCGTGCAGCTTCTCTGCTGGTCGGATACCAGTGTATGCAATGCGGGTGTTTCGGCCGTTGATCAGAACCTTAGCGATGTCTGTAACTCGGGCGGCAGGTAACTTTGGGATGTAGGTCTCGCCCGGGCGACCCGAGCGTACCGCGGCGAATACCGTGTCAACTGCACGATCTACGGAGAGCAAGAAACGAGTCATTTCCGGAAGCGTGACAGTTACCGGTCCGCCCTGTGCGATCTGTTCGAGGAAGAAAGGCACTACTGAACCACGCGAGGCAATCACATTTCCGTAACGCACACAGAGGAATCGCGTGCGGCTTGAACCTACGTTGGCTTCAGCAAAGATGCGCTCTTGAATGGCCTTGGTCATGCCCATGACGTTAACGGGCTTACATGCTTTATCGGTCGAAATACCCACCACTAATTCGACGAGCGCGTCAGACTCCCGAATTGCTCGCACGAGGTTCTGCGCTCCGACAATATTGGTCTGCACAGCTTCAAACGGAAAATACTCGCAATTCGGAACCTGTTTCAATGCCGCGGCATTGATTATCACATCCGCCTCACGCACGGCCATAAGCACAGCCGAGTAGTCTCGGATGTCTCCGATGCGAAACGTCAACAATTGCGGTGAGTTGCGGTAAATTACATCATCGGTCGCGGTCGGTTTGCGCAAGTATCCTAACCGCATCTGATGTTGCTTCGCTTCATCGCGCGAAAAGACGGTCACTCTTGCAGGCAAACCCATTTCAGCCGTAAGTATCCTACGTACAAGAGCTTGGCCAAGAGAGCCGGTACCGCCAGTGACGAGAATTCGGCTACCTTCAAAGTTCATGCTCGCTCCACTAGACCCCATACGGGTTCCGGTCCTCTGCCAACGCATGAATCATCTCAGGCCACGGAGGAGGCGCTGATTTTACTGCGGCCCAGAAGCGAGCCGAATCAAGCGCTCGATTACAGGCGAAGTCTGTGTCGGGCTCTATCTCAACCTGAATCCCGTAGGCTGCTCTCAAGAGGACCAATAGTTCATACTTACTGATTGGAGTTGAGGATATATGGTAAAGTCCGCGCAGATTGGGCTGTCTCTCGATGACATTCTGAAGCAAGTGGGCCAGGACAACTGTTGGAAATCCGGAGTAGATGGCTTTCGTAAATCCGCGCACGCACTTGCCTCTATTGGAAAGAAACCACTCGACCAGACCGTGCTGGGTAGCCAATTCCCTGCCGATAATGGAAGTCCGTATCGTGAGTCCTCCTTCACGTTCAATCTCGCCGAGCAATTTGGAGCGCCCGTATAAGTCCTCGGCATCAGCAGGGTCGGTTTCCTGGTAGTATCCTTTGCGTCCCGAGAAAACACAGTCTGTGCTGATCTGAATCAAACGCATGCCCCGCGCTTGGCAGATATTCATAAGGCGGTGTGGCAGAACAGAGTTGATCATCAAGCTGAGAATTGGATCGCGTGCTTCCCGAACGTGCTTGATGATTCCAATACAATTGACCACTACTTCTGGCTGAATTCTATCGATTGCCTGAGCGATGCTGTCGAAGTGATTAGCATCTATGCCGGACTCAATCCCGACCCCATCAAAAACATCTTTCAGTCGGTTCGGGTCCAGGCGTCGCCGAACCGTGGCAAAAGTTTCGAAGCGGAGACGGAATACCTGACACAATTTGTGCCCGAGCATCCCTCCGCCGCCTAGAATCAGGACTCTCATAGGGTAACCGAAGTCAGCTCGACTGCCCTGCACGGTCGGCGGAAAACCAGGTCATATATTCCTTAACACCATCTCTGAGACTAACCTGCGGATTGAATTTTAGTGCACTTTGAATTGCACGAATTTCTGCTTGACTGTGGCGGACATCCCCCTGGCGGGGCGGGCAATATTTCACACCCACCCTGATTCCAGTGGCTTCTTGCATCCATTCCGCCAGTTGGTTGATGGTAATGGATGTCGAGGATCCCAAGTTAAACGCGCCGCTTATGCCATGGCATCGAGCCGCCAGTAGATTCGCTTGTGCTACATCGCGCACATTTATGAAGTCACGCGTCTGCTCCCCGTCGCCATAAATCAGCAGCGGGACACCAGCCAGCAGCTGGTTGGCAAATTTAGGGATGACATTGCCATATGCATCGCATCGCTGGTTTGGACCGTAGACATTAAAATATCTTAGGCAGATCGCCTCTATGTTATGGAGGCGGGCATAACATAGACAGTGTTTTTCTGCTGCCAACTTACTGACGCCATACGGCGAATCCGGTTCGGTAGGGTGATCTTCCCTGATGGGAAGCAGTCGCAACTCTCCAAAGATCGCCGCAGATGACGAATAAACCAACTTTCGCACTCCGCATTTCCTGGCCGCCTCGAGCACGTTAAGGGTTCCTATGACATTGGTCATAGAATCTGCGACCGGGTCCTCTATCGACCGGAGGTTCCCTACTGAGGCAGCCAAATGAAAAATGATCTCCACCCCTGGCATTGTGCGCTCCGCGACCCCAGGGATTTGTATGTCGCCCTCAACAAATTCCACGTTTGGAGCAGATGGAACGTTACTCCGATACCCGCTAGAGAGATTATCAAGGATGATTACCTCATAGCCTTCTTCGAGCAATAGCTTTACGATGTTTGATCCAATAAAGCCCGCTCCTCCTGTCACCAAAGCTCTCATCCGATGGATTGCCTTTCCGGGGAGATGGCGGACCGTTGATTCCGTCCGGCTCTTGACACCAATCTGAAAAGCGCTTCGTAGCGGTCCAGCAGCACACGTTCCGAATATCGAGCCAAAAACTCTCGGCGACCAGCTTGGCCCATTGCTCTTCGAGTTTCCGGCGCCATGAAGAAAAGTTCGCGAAGGGCTCGAGCCATCGCCACGGGGTCGCAAGACGCGCAGCAGAGCCCGGCGCGCGCTTGTTGGACAACCGCAGCAGCATCACCCGGCACCGCCATCAGAATTGGTTTACCACAGGCTAAGTAGGAAAACGTTTTAGAAGGAATAGTAACCTCAAACAGTGCATCACCCCGAAGATGAACGAGAAGCACATCCGCAAGCGCCAAAAAGCTTGCCATTCTCTCGGCTGGTTGACGGTCAATGAAGCAAACATTGTTCAACCGATCGCGCTGCGCCTGTTCCTTTAAATCAGACGTTGTCAATCCGTCGCCAATCAAAACGATTTGAAGGGTCGGCAAGTCCTTCAACAAAGCGGCGGCCTCCAGAACCGAATCAAGTCCCTGAGCCGGACCAATATTGCCCGCAAAAACCACGTTGAATCTTCCGGCGAGACCATGCTGGGTGGCCAATTGCGAGTCGGGACACACTGGGCGGTAAACCGACTCGTCAGCCCAGTTCGGGATTACATGAATTCTCTCTTCAGGGACCCCCTTGCCAATCAAGTTCTCTCTGAAGCCACCGGAGATCACCGAAATCGCCGCGGCGCGACGATAGACGATCTGAGCCAACTTAGTTATCGCATTCAGCACAAAAGAATTATTCACCATGCCGGTACTTTGCAATGATTCCGGCCACAGATCTTGGATTTCGTAAATAAAAGGAATACGTCGCACGAGGCTCATCCACATAGCTGGCCAACCGATTGTCAGTGGTGGATGATACACGAACATTGCGTCTGCGGGCCCGCTCAGCAGCGGTCCGAGCAAGGAAGCAGATGCGGCGAATGAGAGGTAACACGCGGAGCGCCGCAGGAGCGAGCGGCTATGGTCGGGATAAAGGGGGAGTCTCAGGACCCGCACACCGTCTTTCTGTTCCCACTGCCACAAGCGTTGCCGATACCCAGGATAGATCCGGCCCAACGGATAGTTGGGAAAACTAGTAACAACCGTTACCCGATGTCCCCGGGCGGCGAGACCTCGAGCGAGCACGTGAACCCTGACCTCTGGCTCGGGCATGTAAAACTGAGAAAGCACGAGAATTCTCAAGGCTTACCGATCGCCCTGTTGCACATCGTCACCGATGAAAGATCGGCTGGCATCGGACTAATCGGACCCGGGATTGATTCGTATTCGTAAGCGCCCAGGAAGCAGTTCGGCTTTGGTGGGCTTCGGCGCAATGAGTTACAACCGGACGAAATATCGCCTAAGATACATTCCGTCCACCGTTCTGCTTCGTTGGATCAACAAGCGTTTTCGCATTAGTGATGGAGAAGCCCTAAGCACATGATACCATGCGGAAACAAGCGCCGAAAGGCTCCTAGGTGAACGAATGATAAAATAGAATGGAAGCGCGGCCTCTGTGAGCGCGAGATATGGAGATAGCCGAAGCAATAGAATCAGCGGAACATCCTTAATTATTGTGAAGTATCGATTTCGCAAGATTCGTACCTGGTATTCGGTGGATTTTGAAAAGAACGTGGCATTACCTCCAACCGAGCCAGATCCGACGTGCCATCCCACCGCAGTCGGAACGAAAAGACATTTCCATCCTCGCAGATGCATGCGAAAATACAGATCAAAATCTTCCCATCCAGTTACATACGCCTCATCATAATAATATCCGCTTGTGTTTCGGAGATCCTCTAACATCTCACGGCGCAAAAAGGGAAAGCATCCTGCGGCTGCGAACGTCAACATGGGCCGATCGCTTACATTCCCACCGTCTCCCTGAAACCGTTTTCGGACCACGGAATGCTCTCCCTCGCCTTTTCGCAGCGTGCTAGTTAAACGGTCCTTCAACCAACATAAAACACGGCCACCGATTGCTCCTAGCATGTCGTCCTGCATGATCTTTTCAATGCATTGGGATACGAATTGCGTGTCTAGACACGCATCTTGATTCAAGAGGATCACGAACGCCCCGCGCGAAACCTCAATGCCTCGATTCATGCCAGCCGCATAGCCAAGGTTTTCACCGTTCTCTATGTAAGTGAAATCTGGGAAACGTGCCTTGATACGTTGCAGTGAACCGTCGCTCGAACCATTGTCCACTAGAATCATTTCAATAGACTGATAGGTCTGCGCCAAAAGGTGATCGATGCATCTGTGAATGTGCCGTTCGCCATTCCAGTTCAACAACACGACGCTTACAAGCGGCAGGAAGGACTCAGTCGATTGGCGCAACCTGGATTCCCAACTTTCCTTGAATTCCATCCCAAAACCCGCGCCACATGAAGTTCATGCGAACGAACTTGTCTGAATCAAAAAGCAACGTACCAAGCGCTTGAGCGAAAAGCTTCTTGAGAACAAAACACTTCGCACCGGTACTTGGCATTTCGTGCCAGGCAACGTAAGTGCGATTCCGTACTTTGTAATAACCTCTCCATGGAATATGTGTCGTCCACATAATCTTTCTTCCAAGGATTCTGATACTGCGTGGAGTGCCAATCTTATGAAGCATAGTGCAGTCATTCACGACCGCGACCAAGAATCCATGCCGCCGCAGCCGCAGACAATGCTCGAAATCTACAAAATCCATAAAAAACTCGCTTCGAGGTAAGCCGGCCTTTCTCACCGCGTCGGCGCGAACCAGGCTGCCTGACGAAATCACCATGTCTACAAACGTGACGCCCTGATCAAACGACACAGGTTTGACGCTCACTTGCTTCCCCTTTGTCCAGCGAAACGGAAGCGCTGGCTCATTACTTCCTTCGTCGACAGGTATCGGAGCCACCAGGCCGACCTGCTCACGATTCGGTAGCGAGTCGTAGGTATCAATTAGTTTACGGAGAGTCCCTGGAAAAGGGACACTGTCTTGATCGAGCATCCAAACCCAATCGTAGTTGCGATCCAGAGCATATTTGATGCCCGCAGAGTAACCGCCTGCAACGCCCTCGTTGCTGGGGAGTCGGATCACAGTGATAGAGGGCCAACGTTCAGCCACAAATGCGATCGTATCGTCAGAACTAGCATTATCCACGACAATGATCTCGTCTAATCGGCGACTTTGGCCTTCTAGGGATTCAAGATGCCTGTCCAAAAAGGACTTGCCATTTTTTGTGACGGTCACACTAACGACAGTATGTTGCATCAGGATCTTCCAGACTAAGCGACGCCCGATTCAAGGCTCCCCGGAGATAGCTGGGTCGACACATCATGCGATCCATCTACACGCGCCGCCTTCGCCGAACCACCCGTCACCACAAACACTTTGTAGGTTACGAGAGCCAAGAAAAGCATCCCGCTGGACGAAAATAGAAAAGGATTCGTCAGACAAAGAACTAGATAACTAAGGTATGCGAGCAACAAATAGTGGCATTCGCTGAAGGCCCGCATGCGAAGCACGCGCAACGGGTACGACAACAGCCCCAAAACGAAGATGGCACCCACAAGTCCGTATGAGCGGACAATATCCAGATACGTGAGCTCCGTCACCGAGAGGTATTCTCCTCTTGCGGTGGAATAAAACCTTGATCCTAATCCTTGCCCGAAAAGAAGCGTAGGGGCGTGACCCAGCATTCTTCCGTAATCCTGCAAGGTGATTAGTCTAATGGCGTTGCTAGAGTCCTCACTGCTGAACATGGCTTGAACAGCGCTGAAAGTCAAGGACACCGCAATCAATGCAGTTGCAACCGCCGCAAACCTCCAAACATATTGCTTCTTGGGTCTCTTGTACCAAAACAAGACCATCAACGGTGTGATCATTGCCGCGAAAATGTTGTTGCGTGTCCCGGAAAAGAGCATCCCGGCAATATTGAGAGCGAGTAACATCAGCGCCCCGAATCTGCGGAGTCCGCGTGTAGTGATACATCGATATGAAAAATATGCCACAGCGATCACCAACAAAGGTGAGGTCGGGAAATATACGGTTATGAACGATACAGTTCCATAATTACGAGCGCTAAACGCAAGCAATCCATAGGTATTGCCGATCAAGTAGATTCCTTGCCGAAGGGCGGCATCATTAACCGTGAGTGAGTAGATCACAATCGTCGCCAAGGATAAGAACGAAAGGATCAAACACAAAGGGCGAATCAAGTCAATTCGCTTCGCGGCGAGTGGTATGGCGAGCGTTAGGAAAAGATAAGCCTTGAACGCACTGAGGCCATCATAGTTATCAATCCCGCCTCCTCTAAGGACGTAGAAAGCAATCGAAGTTAGCGGCACAATCACAGAAAACACTAGCGTGTAGCGCAGCAAGCCGCTCGGTACCTTGAAAGTCTGCCCACCAAGGAAAACGGTATCAACAACCAAGATCAACCATGCGAGGACGAACAGCAGAACCTTCATGTGCGTGACAAGGTCAGCCGGATCGAAGATTGCGATCAGCAGCAAACACAGTAAATCTACCCTTAATAGCTTATCCATAAATTCGAAAGAATTTTGAAGGCAACCGAATCTAAATTAGTCCGGCCGTAAAGAGTTAAGTTCTGTGGACTTCGACTAAGCCGATGCCGCTCCGTCGGCAGGGCAAAAGCGCAAATCACGCTTCGCCTTAAACAAGAGTTGGTAACCTAGCACATTCGGGAAGCGATTGCCGAGCCATTGGAACACTGGGCGCAACGGGCCCAGCACCTGTCCACCGCACACGGGATGGAAAGCTTCAATTTGATATCCGGCGCTTTCTATTAGTCTATGTGCAGTCTTCCATGTAAAAAATCGCAGGTGTGTTTCGTCGAGCAAGCCCGTCGGCGTGTAGTCAAATCTTCCCAAAAGCAAATCTTTTCTCACGCTCCAGTACGCAATATTCGGTATCGAAGCCACCAAATAACCTTCTGGACGCAGAAGAGATCGAATCTCGACGAGAAGCTTACTTGGATTCACTAGGTGTTCTAAGACGTCCCCCAATAGAATAACGTCGAAAGTCTCCGATAGAGACTCGAGCCAGATGGTATTGTTGAGGTCGCCGCACACCGTACGGGCGCACCAAAGGGCCGCGGTTGTTAGGCTGTCGCTGTCATGGTCGACACCAACTACCCGACACCCCGTTTTCGCCATTTCTCGGGAGATAAAACCAGAAGAGCAACCCAATTCGAGAACGTCTTTGTCGCAACCAACCCAACGAAGCAGTATAGCTGTCCGATGGAATGGGTCCGAATGGGAAGGGACCGACGTTTCGTAGCGGCTCGGCATGTTGATGCGACGAATTGCTTTCCTTAAGCGACGGCTGAGACGAGTCTACACAATCTTGCTGGCTTAACCTGCCGCTGGAAGTTGTTTGCCTCGATTCCAGACATAAGCCTTCTCCGCAGGCGTGAGAATTAGGTGCCAAGCAGAGAACGTGAACGCGAGAAGAATCCCCGAGCAGAAAATGATTCTTATGGTAAGACTCGGCGTCAAAGCCGCTACCGCCAAAGCGATAGACGCTCCTAATGATGCCAGAGCGGTACGAACTGCGAGCAAGTTTCCTCCGGGAAGAAGCCGTCCTGAGAGCACAAAAAGCAACGAAGCGTCCAGCGCTACCCGGATTACCCAAGCAAGTGCTGCACCAGAGATTCCGTACCTTTCAATGAGCCACCACAGACCGAGAAGGTAGCAAGGCAACTCAATTAGATGTAGTTTAGCGGTCAGGTCCGGGCGCCCTGCCCCTTGTATTTGAGCGAAGGGAAGTTGGGCTAGGCCGCTCAGAAGAACTCCTGCACTTAACCACTGCAGTACGCGACTGCTATTAGCCGCGAACGCTGCACCTAGCCACACCGTGAGCCCTTCATGGGCGAATGCGACGAGAACTAACACTAGTGGGAACAGTGCTACGTAAATATATTTTGTGCCTCGCACCATTATAGCTAAGGTCGCCGGCCGATCCTGATTAAATCGGAGCGAGAAAGCCGGGAAAAGGACACCGGCAAAAGCGCCCGGAATGAGCAATAGTTTAGTCACCATCTCGTACGGAGTAGCATAATAGGCTACGGCTGCGACCGAAATCATTATGCCGATTAGGAATCTGTCTAAATACATCAACAGAGGTCCAATCAGATTCGATACCGTCATCCACGCGCCAAAACCAATGAGCGCCTTGGCTACGTCTTTTCTGTAGGCCAGCCCATTTAGCAACTGAGGTGCGGTACGGAAGCAAAATACAAGATGTAGTAACCAGACGACTAGTCGACCGAGCACCAAAACCGCGACCACGGCAGACAAGTCAACTGAAAACGGCAATACCGCCAGAGGAGCTATGAACATGAATGCGCCCATGAACGCGCGAATACCGCTGACAACACCAAATCGTTGATGGGCCTCCAGGAATCCGCGAAGACCTGCCGTCGTGATAACGATAGGCAGGCCAGCGCTCAATAAATAAAAAGCATGCAGAGTCTCTTTACGAATGGCTACCGGAATGTGGAGGAGTGAATTTACAAGCCAGGGAGACAGAATTGTGAGCAGAATAGCACCTCCAATTCCCAGACCCAACATAAGCACGAGTGAGGTCCAGAATAGTGGGGAAGTTTCCTTCTCCTCCGGTTCTCCCAGTTTTTCGGCCACCAATTTCGTAAGAGCACGACCCAATCCGAGGTCAAAAAAATTAAAGTAGCCGATCAGTGCCCACGCAAGCGTCAAAATGCCAAAACGGTCAGTTCCCAGGCCGCGAATGATCCGCGGAACTGAGAAGATTCCAATAGCAACGGGCCCAATCAGGCCCAGAAGATTCCACACTATATTTCGTGCTAGTAACGTGCCTCGTGTCAGATGCAGATTCGAAACTTGTTCAGTTTTGGCCATCAGCGTGGTGCTCGTATATGGGACGTAAGTCCATTTCGTCAACTTCAAACGAGATTGAACGCATTATCAGGTCCACTGAAATCACAAGCCGAAGCCTGTTTTTCTTTCGAATGATGACTCCTTCCATGCCTTCCAATGGCCCGCTGATGACGCGAATGCGCTTGCCGATTCGCAAATACGTGTGCGGCTCACTGAGACAACCTAAAGTCACAGCGCGCTGAATGGAAATAATCTCGGCGTCGGCCAGCGGAACGGGCTGGCCATTGATCCCAACCAGGCGAACAACACCCGGGGCGGTCAAAACATCCAGGCGGATTTGCAGAGGGATTCGGACAAAAACGTAGCCAGGAAACAGTGGCAGTAAAAGTTGCTTGCGGCGATCCTTCCAGCGCCGAACGGTTTGGTAGAGTGGCAGGAATGTTTCAACATTCTTGTAACCAAGTGCCTTCAACACTCGTTTTTCGTGTTGGGCTCGGGTGTAGACGGCATACCAAAGCGGTTCAACAAGTTGGCATGCTTGAAGATTCGGGGATGGCAGAGTGCCTGGCCGCATCGCCATATGAGTCATCCACTTCGACGGTGTTCATCGGCGGACAGCTCCGCCCCGTCACTTACAGAGGCACAAACTACTTAACTCGCCTTCTTTGTTTAACTTACAAACACAAATGGCCTAATTAGTTAGGCTTCGTCTTCCCTACTTGTGCTGTGAAGCATTCCGGTAATTCCGCGAATTTCTGCCGTTGGGCACCGGCGAAGACACTTGAGCTTTTAGCGTTTGGATCACCTCAATCGCAAACTCTTTGCGAGCATCTCCGGGAGCCATACCCGCCCAGCGCGCGTCACCTAACAACCAAAACGTCGTAAGCCCAAGCGCGACAGCCGTCCCCACGAACATGATTAATAGTCGTGGAGGATAGGATTTTCTCTCCGGTATCTCCGGTGGATCCAAGACCTTCACACTGGGCGTCTCTTTCGCCTCTTGAACCTTTGCAAGTTCGAATTGTTGGGTCAGCGTCTCAAACACGGCTTCCTCGATCTTCGTGCGACGAAAGAGATCTCCGTACGTAACCCCCAGGAGCGGGAGCTCGCGAATCGACGGATACGACATGTCGTCAGCGGCCATGAGGCCCTTTGTCTTAGGGTTGTAGCTGCCGCCGATCTTCTCAAGTTGACGCCGAAGTTCCGAAATGCGGGCCTGCACCTCTTTGACTCGCACGTTTTCATCCGCATAAATTTGTTTAAGCCCTTCAAGTTGTGCTTCTGCCCCTATTATTTCACCTTGGAGTTGCGCCGCCGCATCGACCATGACCTTGCCTTGCGCTTGGATGTCAATGGCTGTATTCCTACTGGCAAACTGTGCAAATCGTTCCGATGCCTCATCCAAGTCCGCCTTAACCGTCACAAGCCGTTCTTCTAAGAACACTCTCTCTCTATGCGCCGATGAAGTGGAAAGCTGTGCCACTAGCCTGTCGAGCTCTTCCACGTATGCGCTAGCCAGGGCTGCAGCGCGACCGGGGTCACCGTCCGTTACTGCAATCGTGATGATGCCATCCTTTTTGTCTTCGGAGATTATGCTCAACTCTTCGAGATGCTGTCGGGCATCTTTTTCTAATCGGATACCGTACACATGTTTCAGATTGAACCTCTCGATCAAACGATCCTCGACGGTGCGACTGCGCAGTATTCCAATAAAAAGAGCGCCTGAGGTTTTTGTTTCCAACGCGTCACCAGCCAGCGAACCCAGACCGCCCAATTGACCCGCCATCGCAGCTATCATCGCCAATCCTGAAGACGACCTCTCGTCCGGCGGCATCAAATGAGCCACCGACTCATACCGTTTAGGCAACAAAAAAGCCAAGAGAGTCGATGCGAGCACGCCCACGCATGCGGCGCGAACCAGAGCTCGACGTTTATTCCACAGTAATCTAAGAGTGGCGAAGGCCGTTTCCTGTTGTGCCGGTCGAGTTAGATCCTCCAGAAGTTGCCCTTCAGTTTTTGGTTCAACGCCGCTGTGTGGATCCAACTTGGTCGCCATCTCCTTCAAGTTTTTCTCAGTCACAATGACCTAATTGATTCGCCAGAATTCGCGCTTCAGCGACCGCGCTCTCCAAACATGTACCCTACTTCGATAGACGCCGTGACGTTGGTGCGTATTGTAGTAAAGAGCACCGGATAATTGAGATGCTCGATCTGAATTAAATTCGAGAGATAAAGACCGGATCGCATGTTCTCTACATATCGGACGCTGTAGTCCATCCAATTTGCGCCGCCCGGCACAAAATCAGGACTGACCTCGGTGTGTCCGATATTCAGTTGAATGCTATTCTTGGGTGATAAATGGTATGTCAGCCAACCCTGATAGCGCTTGCCATCTCGACCGACCGCGTTGCCAATAATGCTTCCGTTGTCGGTATACCCACCGTGCCAGTACACTCCCCAGTAGTGTAGAAAACCATCGTTCGGCTTAATTGCCGTGTTCAGTGGAGAAGCTGTATAGACGCCCTCTAGCCTCAGATCGAACTTCTGCCCGACCCACGGCAATCGCGCAAAATACAATCCCGTATTCACCGCATCGCGGGAGGGCTCGCTGAAAGGGTCTGGGTCGTCGCTCCCTAGGAATTCACTGTAAAATGTCATATATCGCTTGAACCGATACTGAAAATCGAAAGACATATACTGCTTGTTCTCAAGCTGACTATTGAGCTGGTTGATCACTCGATTGATCGGGAAGAACGCTTTGAAGAAAACACCTAGGCCGTTTGGGAAACCCTGCCCGCCGAACAGCGCAGAATGGGTCACGCCGAACTCGAAGTTTTCGGTTGGTTTCAAGCCTATGTGCAAGCTCTGCAGCCATGGGCTCACGGGATCTATGTGTCCCCCTAGCCTTCCCACCATGAAATCCACGCGGATCGGTCCGAGGAAATTGAGTATGCTCGGTAGGCGAAACGGCACAATTCGATTGACACGGAACATATCTATCGGATCGGTGTTATTGCTGAACAGCAGTGGGCCGCTCTCGCTGGTTCCCCACCACAAAGACTGCTTGCCATAGGAAATCTGCCAGTTCTTGAAGTTGACGCCTACATAGGTGTCAAGCGACTGCAACCGATTTATTTCTGGCCCGGCGTGAGAAACCGTCGGGAAACCATTATTCATCTGCAGCGTTACGCTCTGGATGGTGGGTGAATAGTTTGGCTGAGCCGGTGCGTGTTGATACTCCTGATCGATGTAAGCAAAGAAAGGACCATAGGTAGCTCTCGCTGAGGCACCCAATATCGCGTCCGTTCCTTGGCGATCCGGCCGTCCGTAATCGTTGCTGATGGTCTGGCCAAAATTGTAACTATCGCCCAGCACCGGGCCGGACATGCTCATCACGCGCGCATACGCCGATTCCATTTGAATCGAGCGGTTGCGATCGCCGCCCAGAACATCCAATTCTCTCGAGAATTCCTGCTCTAACGCCTTGTAGGTTTCAGCCACATCTTCTGGAACCTTCCCGTTATCGCGGATGATCTCCTGAATCCGATCCCCCGCTTCATCGGTTAGCCGCGCGCACTCGGTCCGCGTCCACGGCCGAGTGCTCCGAAACTCACTCCGCACATAGCGCAACGCGGCCAAGCGCTCGATTGCGGGATACACCCAGCTTTCGAGTGGCATATACGTCGAACCCGCCGCAGGATAATGCGGAGTACTCTCCGGACCATGTATGGACGGATATGTTTGGGCGATTAAAGTTCCCGTTGTAGCTGCGAGTGCCATGGCGAACCCAAGCGCGCGTATGCAGCGATTTGCGATCACTAAGCTTCTGACCCTATATCCCCGTGGTCCTGAGCGCCGCCGCGGTAATCGAACCGCCCTCCGCGATTTGCGCGATGGCAATCAGATTCTTCCAGAACTGCGAGCCTCCAAGAGCCTTTTCGGGGACAATAATGCTGTCCCCCGGCTCTACGCGCACGGAATGGATATTGTGCGACCACCAATCACTCCCCCGGCCGCTGACAACCGATCCATCGGCGCGAATCACGAAGATCCCGCCTTTGTCTGCAAGCTGCGTAGGCCCGCCAGCTCTGCTCAGATACCAGCCGACTGTTTTCCGCGGCTCCCAGGTCAGCGCGTTCGCGTTGAAGACCTGGCCGCCCACAACCACGAATTCCGGCCGCTTCGGAATCACGAGCGTATCGCCGGCGCGAAGCTCAATATCGTCCGGTGATCCAGCAAAATTCTTGAAATCCAGCGGAATATGCACAACCATCCGACCGGTTACAGGAGCGTTTTGCAACGCTTCGAGCACGCGCTGCCTTTGCTCGAGCGCTGCCTGTTGTAACGCCGCTGTTTCCGTCGCGCTGGCGTCAATCGAAACCTTTACGTTCGCCACCTGCTGCTGAACTCGGCTAATAAGAGCCTGGCGGGTCTTTTCCTGTAGGTTCCGCACATCCACCCGTTCGAATACCGCCGCTCGGGGATACGCTGTGGGCAAAAATCCACCCATTCGCGCAAGCAAAGAACTCAAATGCTCTCCCGGGCGAATCCCATAAGAACCCGGGTGCATAACTTCACCGGCAACCGTCGCGGACGCGCCGCGGTCCTCCCAGCCCGGAATTCGCGAAATCGTCAACACGTCCCCATCGCGCAATGAAAAATCGCTCGACGGATCGCCAGCCATCGCTTGAGCAAGATCAATCTGGAAATGCTCCCCGCCATACTGTTTGTTAGGGTCTGAACCGACATATCGCGTCAAATCGGCCGTGCGTGAGAACGCGCTGCGTTTCAATCCTCCGCCCAACGCGATCAAATCGCTCACGCGCAGGTTGCCTGTCAAAGGAAAGCGCCCAGGGGCGCTCACTTCGCCGCGAACGTACACCGTCGGCGGATCCACGCGCTGCGCGTTGCGATGCACGAGTAAACGGTCGCGCGGCTGGAGCAGCAGATTCTCCATCGGGTCGCCCGCCAGCGCCTTCGCCAGATTGACCGTGGTGATCTTAAGGGTGCCATCCGGGTTGTACCGGATCAACTGCGCCGAATCGAGTGCAGCGTCCTGTGTTACTCCACCCGCCTGGTATACGGCGTCCCGCAGACGGACTTGACCTGTGGTGTGATAACCGCCAGGCCGTCGCACCTCGCCGCCCACTACCACTGTCGGGACGTTCACAAAATCGTAGCGGCTGTAGATGCGAACTGTATCCAACGGATCGAGTTTCGGCGATGCCGCCGGCTTTGCCAGTGCCGCAGCCAGATCGAAGCTTTCCACCTCGGGATGGAAATCTGGAGGCACGAGACGAATAATCTCGGCGTAGCTGTCGGGCTCGGGCATCAAATCGTTGTACGAAGAAAAAAGATCCGTAACTCGCATGCCTGTCTTGTAAGAATAACGGCCCGAACGCAAAACATGCCCTTCGAGATAAACCGCGTCCTGCGTAGATGGACCGATCGGGAGTATGCGAATGCGATCGCCATCATGCACCGCGAACGCTTGGAACTGCTTCGCAATCGCGGCGTCGTCACCCATCGGCAAATCCAGGCTCAGGATCGTGCGCTTGTCGTGAGCTTCAACGCGCTCAACTTCGATATGGCGCAGCGATGCCGTCGGAAGAATGCCTCCTGCCAATTCCAGCACTTGGGCCAGATTTGTCTCGTCGCGCAATTCGTAGATCGCCGGCCGGCGCACCATTCCTTCGACCGTTACTCGAGGACCCGCTGGTGGGACCTGTAAAGTGTCACCCGACTCGAGCGGTTGGATCCCCGCACGCACGCCGCGCAGGAGCAAATCGTAAACGTCCACTTCCTCGACGAGTTGGTTGCCGCGCATGTGCTTCACACGCCGAAGCGTACCGCGCGGAGTGGTGCCACCTGCAGTCACGAGTGCATTTAGCGCCGTGGATAGAGAGCTGATATCGTAGGCGCCTGGATTCTCCACCTCGCCAACGACGTACACCCGCACGGTTCTCAGTCGCGCGAGCGAGACGTCCGCCGAAGCGTCCCGGAATTGCGAGCGCAGCGCTTGTTGCACGGCGGACTGTACTTGTTCCATCGAACGCCCGCTGACCGGCAACGGCCCAACTTCCGGAAGCGAGACACGTCCTTCGCGGTCCACTACGCGATAAAACCTTCCCGATGCGCCGCCCCAGAGATCAATCTCGAGTCCGTCACCCGGACCAACGACATAATCGGGGCCTGCAGGAAGATCCATCGGCAACTGCGCCGCTTGATCTCCGTGCAAGCGAAGCGCATCTTCTCCGAAAGGCTTTAACTCAGAGGTGCGCGTCGAAACCCTTTGATAGAGGTCGTAGAGTGAAGGCACATAAGAAAATGGGTTCGGCTCATGCACCATCGCAGGCTGATCGGCCTCGGCGCGTGTGTTCGGCTGCCGTTCGGTCGTCGTTGTTCCGGCACCTGAGTTGGTCGACATCCCGCTCGCGGAGGCCGATGTTCCTGTCGCCATAGAACGGTTCCCTGCCGGCTCTCCAACAGCCCCGCGTTCGTTCAGTTCACGGTTCATCAGTGACCGTTCGGCGTCAATATTTGCGCCGCCGGTGGCTGCCCCGCTCGCACCGGCCGCCGATTGAAGATCCGCTTGAACATCCGCATTGCCTGTCGATGCCCGCATCAAACCCGGCGTCAGATCTTGCTGATCAGAGGGGGCGCGCTGGATTGGCAACTCGGGAAGGGTCGGTGAAGCAACAGGCGAGCCGAGCGTGCCGGAAGGAAGCGAGGAGGCATTCGGCGCGCCGTTCTGCTGGGTTGTCCGTGTTGACGCCTGTTGCGCAGCCCCTTGAGATTTTTCTCCAATGCCGAATTCGCGCTGCAATTCGAGTTGTTGGACCTGCCAGTGAAGCTGATCCTGCAAATCCATTTCAGAGCCCGGGTTGAATTTCGGCAGTAGGTACCCATACCTCTGCAGGAGCCGCGTCGCGATAGATCGAAACGCCACATCGTTGCCAACGCGGTCCAGCACCGCTTGATCCGTAAGATCTTCATCTTCAACAACCTGACCGTGATTGGTCGCATCGGCAGCCAGCCATCGCTTCAACTCCACCATCAGACCCGGCTGCTTGCGCAAGACTTCTGTGATCTGATCGGCGGAAGCTGCCACCCGAGCTAGGTTCTCCTCACTCAGATTCGAAGGTGCTCTCAGAGCGGGGTCCTGGGTTTGATTCTGCTGGTTCTGGGTCGTCTGTCCTTGATTGCTTTGGACCTGCGTGTTCGGTGGATTCTGCGCAAATCCAGCTCGCGTACAAAACAGCGTCGCAAGGCCAACCAACATCGTCAGGCGCGCGGTGCGCGAAGAAAGTCGCGCAATATTGGACCGAGACGCAACCATTGTCCTCAAGGGTTCACTCCCTTCGGCGAGGCTCCGCGGAGTGCCGTCAGGACACCTTGTTCGGAGGCTTCGACTTGATGTTCATGGATATTGAGTGACGCCCAAAAGAACATGCTGCTGTCTTCGCTCGCGGACACTGCAAGAATCTTCATCTCCGGATACTCGCGAAGCAATGCGTCGCAGAGCAGCGGACGCTCGTTTGGCCGGTCCAGCGCGATAATCAAACAGTCGGGCTGCGTTCGCTGTATCGCGCTGCGAATGTCGGATTCGTTCTCCACTTCGCCAAGGACCTCGATATCAGGTTGGTCTGTGATGGTGGCCAGGACGAGATCACGCATCAGGCGCGGGCGGTTTGCGACCAGAACGCGAATGTTTTTTTCCATAGTGGCTCGGGCTGTAAGTCTTATGGAATCAAAGAGAAAAGGAAAGGTTCAAAATGTGCCCGATTGCCAATTCGTTACCGACCCAATTAAGTACCGTGCCAACTATCCCAATAGGTACTAAATTAGTACTTTAGCCCGCGGTCGCACGAGCCCGTTTTGGCGGCAGGGCAGAGCCCTCAGGCCGTCTCGGTCGCAGGCGGCTTGCTCAATCTATCCATCTCTGCCAAGCCTTCAGGACTTAAGGTCCATTCAACGGCCTTAACGTTCGGCTCCACCTGTGCCAAGAACTCGAGCTGTAGTCAACGGTTTTCTACAGTTGGCAAGAAGAGTTCTTGAGAACGGTGCTGTCGCCTTCCGGCGCACGAGCCCTCCGGAGCGTCAAGCCGAACAACTACGAATCGGTTTCTCGAGAAGAGGATCCAGACCAGTACGAGATGCTAGCCGTGTTTGATGGCCGAGCACATCTCCGCAAAAACCAAGTCCCGGTCGTGCTCAGCATGCCGAAAATGGGGCATTGTGAGGCACGTTCTGACGCCACTCTAAATCGTAGGCACATCTGGGAGGCGAGCAATCGATCGCGGCATAAAATATATCTTGACTTCTATTACATCCGTTAGTCATCGTCTACTTCGAAGTCGAAGTCAACCGGTAATGAGACTGATCATCAAGCGTTGCTTTGACGTAACATTTGCGTCCTTGGCCTTCCTGGTGCTGTTGCCGCTGCTTGCGCTCGTTGCTATCGCAGTCCGGTTCGCGATGGGAACTCCGGTGCTCTTCACGCAGACACGCCCAGGGTACAGAGGAAGCCCATTCAGATTGCTTAAATTCCGAACAATGACGGAGGCGCGGGATACGCAAGGCCAGATGCTCCCCGACAGCGAGCGTTTGACGAAGCTAGGCGCTATTCTTCGCCGCTACAGCTTGGACGAACTGCCACAGATTTGGAACATATTGGGCGGGAGCATGAGCTTCGTGGGTCCCCGTCCCCTGCTCATGGAGTATCTGCCCCGCTACACTCCAGAGCAAATGCGTCGCCACGACGCGAAACCAGGTGTCACCGGCTGGGCGCAAATTAACGGCAGGAATACGCTCACTTGGGAGCAGAGATTCCAGCTGGATGTTTGGTATGTGGATCACCAATGCCTGCGGTTGGACGCATTTATCCTCGCGAGAACGTTCTCGAAGGTGGTGCGTCGAGAGGGTATCTCCCAGGTAGGTCACGCCACAATGTCGAAATTCATGGGAACTGACCGGCTGATTCAATGAAAACGGAGTCTGTTTTCGTCTATGGAGCAAGCGGACACGGAGTGGTAGTCGCAGACATTTTGTTAGCGCGAAACGATCTCCGTTTCTTAGGGTTCGTAGATGATTCCCCCGAGATGCGGGGGAAAACAGTTGTGGGGGTTCCTGTCCTCGGCACTGGTGATTGGTTAAGGGAGCAGGCAAGGAGGACACAAATCGGGGTCGCATTGGGTGTAGGCGATAATCATGCGCGAAAGAACATAGCCCTGAAATGTGAGTCTTGGGGCATCGAAGTCATAAGCGCGGTCCACCCTGCGGCTTCTGTGTCTCGCTGGGCTCGGCTCGGACGTGGAAGCGTGGTGATCGCCTTCGGTGCAGTGAATGCGCAGGCAGTGATAGGCCAGGGTTGTATCATAAACACCGGTGCGGTTGTCGATCATGATGCGATTGTAGGCGATTTTGCACACATCTCGCCAAATGCGGCAATGGGCGGCGCTGCCTCTCTAGGATCGCTCTCTCACTTGGGGATAGGGGCCGTAATCATTCAGTGTGTTCGTGTCGGTTCCGGTTGCATCATCGGCGCAGGGGCTGCCGTCATCCGGGACGTTCCGGACGGGGTAGTCGCAATTGGCGTACCGGCAAAAATCCAGCGGGAGGCGTGAATTCAGGTGCCACCAGCATGGCGCAATGATGCAAACGACGGTAAATCCACAGTAATTTGGACTCTTAGGGTACGCCTACTGCAAGCAAGCCGTTTGCACCGTGCCTCAGTTTGAATTCGATGAAACCGAAGCCGCGCTTCAGGTTCTCTGGTCGGGCAGAGTGATTACTGGACGGGCGAGGAAGGGCGCCGCTCCGAGCGCGAATTCACCGAGAAGGCTGGTTGCAAGTATGGCCTCGCAGTTGTCACGGAGCCGTCGCGCTTACTGTTGAATCTCTGCGCCCGTCAACCCGTGCATGCGTGTCCACAACTCGACCTCAGCGGCGGACATCACTTGCACCTGAATTCCCGCAACATCCCCCACCCTCATGCCACTCAATGAGGAGAACCGGGATTTCCTCACTATGTGGAAGATACGTAAGAAAAGGCACAGCCACCCTTCCCGGACGAGTGGACCATCTGCCTAGAAAACAACACCATCTCAGCCTCTCTATTGCACCGTCAACGTGAGAGGCAGAGTTTGGCTCAACGATCCGGATGTAGCGGTCACAGTCAAGGTATACGTTCTCCCGTGGCGTCAACTGCGATTCCCAGGGACATGTCGTTTCCGGGCCCGCCAAAGAATGTTGAGTACACGAGGGAACTCCCATCAGGGCTGAGCTTCGTAACGATCGCGTCCGTGTATCCACTAGCTAGGGCTCGCATTTGCCGGCATCGAACAGGAATGCGGGATCGCCTATCACCCCGGACATGTATGGCGGCTGCTGCGGCAACTCGGCTGGAGTTGCCAACGCCCGACCGGACGAGCTCTAGAACGCGACGAGCGAGCCATTGCGCGGTGGAAGCGCAAACGCTGGCCAGAGATT
>Ga0182024_10004094_pt1 | contig 33968 bp, 33 predicted proteins | sample P32metaG_FD_120480 | JGI IMG/M metagenome (GOLD analysis project Ga0182024, IMG submission 120480) | Permafrost microbial communities from Stordalen Mire, Sweden - P3-2 metaG (Illumina Assembly) | ecosystem: Environmental > Terrestrial > Soil > Wetlands > Permafrost | place: Sweden: Stordalen... | reverse complement strand
CGCGACCACCATGTCTGATGAGGGAGATGCGCCGAGCGAGCGCGCCAGATCTTCCAGCTTCACTCCGCGAATCTTGGTTGGGCCGGTGAAGTTTGTGTCGTCCGTAACGGTGAAATTCACCTGCGGCATCGCCAGGAGTTCTTCCTGCGTGATGTATCGGGTCGAATCCGGAGGCAACCCCGCAAGCGCCCCGCTCACTTCGAGGTCAGTGGGAAGCTGCCTTTTTTCGTGCAAAGAGGGGGATGCCTGCGTATTTGTGGAGGCGAGGAAGAGCGCCGCCAAGGCGACGAACTTGCTCCATGAGGGCCGCATGGCACATCGTACCGCACAGCCCGTCAGAGGCAAACGAAAATCAATGGATGGCCAATTATCGATAAAGCGGAAAAGGGAATTCTCTGAAAGCGGTTCAGCGGAAATGCGCATCACGCCGGCATGTGTTGGACGCACGACGAAATCACACCAGCCAGCTGCGGACCGAAACTGATTCCTTTTTTCTACAGTTTCTCAAACACTTGTACAATTGCATGGAAGGCTGTGGCCGACCACATTAGTGGGCAAGCTCTGAAAGTTTTTTCCATTTGTGATCGGTAATTTCGAATGTCTTCTTCTTCGTTTTTCCGCCATTTTGAGGGACCTCAATCTCGATAGTATTGCCGTCGAGCGTTCCATGATACTCAATGCTCTTTTCCAAATCGATGTCTCCCGAGATGCACCATTGCCCATTGTTCTTGGCTACGGCTTCCGCATTCTCAGAGAGCACCGTTACGTTCAGAAAGTAGACCTCGGCATAAAATGTGTTGGCGGGGGACTGATTGTGGTCTCTGGAGAGCGAGGCTTGCGGTGCATTTACTCCTATGCTATCGGTTACCTTGACCCGAACGTCGACCTTGGGTTTTGCCTGGAGAGACGCGGCTGCCAGCAACAACAAAAGCAACGATGTCAGGGGTTTCATTTTCGCTTTTCCTTTCTGACGGTTGTTTCATCTGTTTTTGAGCCCAAATCCTAGGGGGGACGTCTTCCTGGCGCATCGTACGCTCCTACCGCCCCGGACACAACCAAATTGCCATTCGAACGCGGCCTCGCACAAATCGCGGCGTTCCTGACGCGGTTTTCGGCTAGTTTCAAAGTTCGCGGAAGTATGGCCCTGGAATGTATATGTTAAACTATCGCGGTTCTTTTCGACGGAGAGCGCGGAGGGCACATGGCTTCGAGGATCGACGCACGCCTGAAGGAGCTTGGCATCGTTCTTCCCGCATTGCCTCAGCCCGGCGGGAACTATCTTCCGGCAAGAACTGTCGGGCAAATTGTCTATCTGGCGGGAGTCATTTCCATTCAGAACGGCGAGGTGATCTCCGGAACCGCCGGCGCGGGACGCACGATTGATGAAGGTTACACCGCTGCGCGCGCCTGCGCGTTGATTCAATTGGCGGTGCTGACGACTCACCTGGGCTCGCTCGACAAAGTGAAAAATATTGTGACTGTGAACGGGTATGTGAATGCCGTCCCCGGTTATCCGGATTCGCCCAGAGTGATCAACGGCGCGTCCGACCTGTTCGTTGAGATTTTTGGTGAAGCGGGACGCCATGCGCGCACGGCGATTGGCGTGCCAGCGCTGCCGCGTAACGCGCTCGTCGAATTGCAAATGACGGTGGAGGTTTAGACAGGCCGATGGCTGAATATTCTCTGAACGCTGAACCCACTCATTCCCGCTGGAACCGCGCCCTCAAGCCTCGTCTCCGCGTCAACTCCGGAGACACCGTACACCTGGAATGTGTGGATTCGAGCGGCGCGCAGGTTCATCCGTCCATGACGCTCGACGGATATTTGAAAATTGATCGCGACCGGATTCACGCTCTCACCGGACCGATTTATGTCGAGGGCGCCGAGCCCGGCGACGTTCTTCAGGTGGATGTCGTGGAAGTGGCGCACAAAGGCTGGGGCTGGACGAGCGTGGTGAGCGGGCTCGGTTTTCTCAAGCAGCGTTTCGCGGAGCCATTTTTCTTCATCTGGAAGCTGGAAGGAGAAGTGAGCAAGTCGATCGCGCCTGCCGTTGTGCCCTTGCGCCCGTTCTGCGGCGTGATGGGCGTGGCGCCCGCGGAGGAAGGCGAATTTCGCACTCGGCCGCCGGGCATTTTCGGCGGCAACATGGATGTGCGCGAGTTGTGCACCGGCGCCACGCTCTATTTGCCGGTGCTCAATCGTGGCGCGCTTTTTTCCGCGGGAGACGCACACGCCGCGCAGGGCGACGGAGAAGTATCCATCAATGGAATCGAATGCCCCGCCGATGTGACTTTGCGCTTTCAAGTGCACAAACAGCGCGCGCTGCCGGCACCATTGGTGGAAACCCCATCAGGGCGGAAACTGGAATCCGATTCCGAAGCCGGCGAGTGGATCGTCGTCGAATCTTCGAGCGATGCTGTCGGCGCGGCTCGCGCGGCCACATCGCGCATGATCGATTTGCTCGCCGATCGCTGGGGCTTCAGCCCGGTTCATGCGTACCTTTTGTGCAGTGTGGCGATGAATCTGCGGTTCAGCCAGGTGGTAAACGAGCCGATCTTCACGGTGTCGGCGGCGATCTCGAAACAAATTCTGCCGGCGAGGAAGCTTTTCTGATTTGGTGGCACAGGCTTCAGCCTGTGGGTTTCCGGGATCGGGCCGGGACGAAAATCCACAGGCTGAAGTCTGTGCCATCAAAGTGAATCCACATGCAAATCAATCATCCCGAAATCGTCGCGGAGTTAGAGGCGCTCTACCCGAAATACGAAGCTGCGCTCGTGGCCAATGATGCAGAGACCCTGACACAAATGTTCTGGGCCTCGCCTCACGCCATGCGTTTCGGGGTCACGGAGAATTTGTACGGCATCGAAGAGATCGACGCTTTCCGAAGAGGCCGCTCGCCCGCGAATCTGGCGCGGACCGTGCAGCGGCTGGACATCGTAACATTCGGCCGCGACTTCGGCAGCATCACGCTGGAATTCAAGCGCACGGTGAACGGGAAAATAATTTCTGGGCGACAAAGCCAGGTCTGGGTGCGCTTCCCCGAGGGCTGGCGGATCGTTTCCGCGCACGTGTCGGTTCTTCAGTAGCGCAGGCTTCAGCCTATGGAATTTCGTCCTTGCAAGGACCAAAACCCACAGGCTGAAGCCTGCGCCACTGAAACCTTTCATCCCGCGCTGACCGTAACCGATAGCTTTTCCACCGGCGCCACGGCGAATGCATCCTGCAATTCTTTTGCCGAAGAATAATGCTTCCCTTTCGCATGGCGCGCCGGGAACTGAAAACTGATCGACGGCTCATCGAACGGATACGGATCCAAAACAAAGTGACGCGCCCCCTTTGCGCGCACCTGGATTGGGATGTGCTTCCCTTCGCGCGTCGGAAGCGCGTGCAGCAGGGTCACCGGTTTTTGAAAATCCACGCAGGTAAGCAGCGAAAGATAGTCATTCGCCTGCAGCAAACGAAAATGATCCAAAATCGCGTCCTCGCTTTTATGTTCCGCCTTCAATTTCGGATTCGATGAAATTTGCTTGCGCAAAGAATCCTGCAGCGCCTTCTGTCCTTCCAGGAATTTCTCGAACAGGGACAAATGCTCCGCCGCAATGGTTGACCGGTCGGAGTGATCGTTCAGCAGGCTGTAGGTATGCATGGAAATGAGGATCGCGGCATACGGATCCTCCGATGCGATTTCGCGGACAGCGCGGTCGCGCACCGCGAGGTAATCCACCAGGTCAATCTCCTCGAACCCCGAATATTTGCCGACCAGTTCCGTTGAGAACGCGCTGGGCTTGCCTTGCCGCGTGATTTGCGGAATAGCATCGCGCGCGGCCCAGCCATCGTCATGGCGCGCGATGCCGCGCATGACGTGTTCCCGCGGTTCCGGCCGCAAAAAAAGATCGTTGCCCCAGCGCTCGGCAAAAGCTCCTGCCAGGCGCGCATGATCGGGATGCGTGACGAGCCACCATCCGGTTTCGGTTTCGAGTCGCAACATATCAGTTCACCTCAATATATTTGAGTACTCAGCTTTAAGCAGCACAAAGTGAAGTGTGCGCCACTAAGCCTCCGCTTCCGGGGCGCGAGCCGATTCGTGCCAGCGGTGCAGAAAATACCATTCCAGAAACATTACCAGAAACAGGAAACTGAAGCCCAGCACGGTCGCGGCGAGCACCAGCGCAAATAGATAGTCGGTCTGCAATTGAGAAGAGGCATACAGGATCGAATATCCAAGCCCGCCTTCTCCCACGCGGCTCGAGCCCGCGAAGAGCTCGCCGGTAATCGCACCGATGACCGCAAGTCCGCTGGCGATGCGGATTCCGACAAAAAGAGACGGCACGGCGTGCGGCAGGCGCAGCTTGAAGAGCAGCTGCATGCGCGAAGCGTTGTGCATCAGGAAGAGGTGCACAAAATTTTCATCGACGCTGATGAGGCCCTGCGTCGTGTTCGCGATAATCGGCGAAACTGAAATGATGAACGCGATCAGCGTCACGGCGGGAATTCCGGCTCCCACCCACATCAGGATCAAAGGCGCGACGGCAATGATGGGCACGGTTTGCAGCAGCAGCGTATACGGGTAAAGCATCTTCCGCACCCAGCGCGATTGCGCAAAAACGAGAGCCACGAGCACTCCCACCACGATGCTGGCGACGAGCCCGCCGGCGGATTCTTCCGCAGTGATGGCCAGTGAATTCAGCAAGGAAGGAAAGCGCGCGCCCACGGCTCGCACCACGGCCCAGGGCGAAGGCAGCATGAAGGGCGGCACGCGGAACACCAACAAAATAAGCTGCCACAGCACCACGAGCGCCGCGAAAACGGCGAGGGCGTTGAGGACCGTCATGGCGCGCTGTTTCACTGTCGAAGCGTCTCCCGCAACGATTGCGATACGCGCGCGACAATCGCGTTGAACTCCTCGGAATTGCGGATCGCGGAGGTGCGCCCCGCCGGCAGCTCCACCCGAAATTCCGCGTGAATTCGCCCCGGATTCGGCGCCAGCACCACAATCCGGTCGGAAAGAAATACGGCTTCCGCAACCGAGTGCGTCACGAAAACAGCCGTCCAATTTTGCTCGGCGCGCAGGCGCAGGATCTCCTCGTTCAGGCGATCGCGGGCCATTTCATCCAGGGCCGCAAACGGTTCGTCCAGAAGCATGAGCCGCGGACTTGTCGCCAGCGCCCGCGCGATCGAGACGCGCATCCTCATTCCTCCCGACAATTCGCGCGGGTAGGAGGTGACTACATTCTGGAGCCCCACGAGCTTGAGCAATGCGGCAATTTCTTTTTCCCGCCGGGCGTTTGCTACATGCTGTAGCTCCAGGCCCAGGCCGATATTCTGTTTCACCGTACGCCACGGAAGCAGGGTTGCATCCTGAAAAACAAATGAAATTGTCTCGCGCGCGTTCTGCGGCGTCATTCCATCCACGCGGATTGCCCCGCTCGTCGGGACGGCCAGGCCGGCGATCAATTTAAGGATCGTGGATTTTCCGCAACCGGAGGGGCCGATGAGGCTGATGAATTCCTGCTTGGCGACAACCAGGTCGATCGATTCCAGCACCGCGTTCGCGCTTCCATACCGCTTGGAAACGCCCGCGATCTCGATTCCCGGAACCCCTGCGCCGGCATTCATTCCGGCGCCTCGGATGCGGGCAGGTACAAAGCGGATGCGCGCTCTGGTCCGTGGAAGACGAATTGTGTCGATCGCTGCCAATCCCACGAAGTCGCCCGGCAGGATGGGCCGCCGCTCCCGGGGTTCCGGTCAATGAGCGGAAATGCGCTGCTGGAGATTTCAAGGCGGATGCGCTCTCCCCTGGCAAAACGGCACGATGTGGGCTCGAGGGGGAAATCCCAGCGTTGTATCCTGTCCGCTGCGTAATTCCCCTCCGCAAAAAGACGGCCGGAACGAGCGACTCCAATGCAAATAAATTCCGCGGCGCCATTGGGCTTGACGCGTACAAGTTTTGCGGTAAAGTCCGCAGTCTCCTGTGATGTAGAACAATAGAGAACGGCGCGCGGAATGCCAAAAACCCACAGCGGTTTTTCGAGCGGCTCCGTCGAATAGACCAGCAAGTTGTTCCCCAGTTCCAATGCGGCTTGATCGAACAGGCCGCTCGCGGCCGCCGGCCCACCGGGCGCGATGACGGGCACTTCAGGATCGTGTACAAAAATGTCGCAAGGTTCGCCCGCGCTCGGGCTCACAGTGGAGAGCGTTCCATTTCCTTTGCGCGAATTGGCCCTGCCTTCGCTGTGCAGAAAAAGGGTGTGTTCCGCCTCCGTGGGAAAAGCTTCCGCTTCGCGCCAGCGATTTTCCCCGAGCACGAAGTGGCACACTTGCGGCTCTCCCTCAAACGTTCCGGAATCTTTCAACCATTGATCGAACCAGCGCAACAGAATCGCATCCGTGTCGATCAGCGCCTCGTGACCAAAGTCCGCCGTTCCGATCCGATCCCCCCACGGAATGTGTACCCAGGGCCCGGCAAGCAAGTATTGATTTTCGCGCGCAAAATCGCTGCCCGCGGATTTGCTCAAAGCGAGAAAACCGTCCACGCTGCCGCGAAGAAACATGTCATACCAACCGGAAATGTGCAGCGCCGGAACGAGAATTTTGTCGAGACGCCGACTGACGTCGAGCGAAGACCAATATTCGCCGGGCGCATCGTGATCGAGCCAGTCGAGCACATAGGAAGGCAGGCCTTCACCATGCAAAGCGGGATGCGCGCGTACCGGGATCACGCTCGTTTGCGATGCGAGCTGCGCCCAGGCTTGTCCGAGCCTGTCGCTGGCGTCGCGCAGCCCTTTCCGCCGCGCGTCCTCTTTCAACATTTGCAGTCCCCAACCCAGTGCAAACGACAGGCGCAGCGCTCCCCCTTGATAAAACCAGCCGTGATACAGGTCGCACGCGGTCATCCCCGGCGAAATGCACTGCAAACCCTCGGGTTGTTCGGCCGCAGCCAGGAGTTGCGTTATTCCCTGATAAGAGAAACCGTACATTCCAACGCGGCCGTTTGATTCAGGCCGCCCGCGGAGCCACGCGATGGTATCGGCGCCATCGGGTCCCTCATGGCGGAAAGGATAAAAATCTCCGCCGGAATCGCCGCGTCCGCGAACGTCTTGTATGACGACATTGTATCCATGGCGCGCAAACCAGACAGGGTGGGCGTAGACGACAGTGGAAGCAATGTCGCGTCCGTAAGGCTGGCGCATGAGGAGCGTGGGTTGAGGGCCGGTTTGAGGCGGATGGTAGTGATCGGAAACTAATTCCACGCCGTCTCGCATGCGGGCGCGGACGCCACGTTCAAGGCGGACGCCTTCGCCGCAATCGACCCCGCCGAACTCATTCATGGCGTGTGCGGATCCGGATAGCGAGCCATTTCCACAAGCGCAGCGGCCAGCCGCGTGGCCGCCTGCTCCAGCCATCGCGCGCCTTTCTCCGCAGTGGCCGGACGCGGGTCACCCATCACACCGCTCGGAGCGATGTCTCGCGTGAGCCAGGCGAAAGTGGCGGGAGCGTTTTCCGGCAGCAGCATTGCCGGATTGGAAATGTCCGCGATGTAGTTGGAGGTGTACGCGGAGCGATCCACAAGCTCCGGTATGCTCGCCAGCAGGAAAGAGGTTTCGACTTCGCCCGCGTGGAATCCGTATGCGCGTTCCTGCGGATCAAGCCCTTCAAAAGAAATTCCACCGGAGCCATGCATGGCAAACATTCTCAGTCCGAATTCCGCGCGCAGATCACGGGACATGACGTCGATCAACGACGTATTTCCGCCGTGGGTGTTGTAGAGAACGACTTTTCGGAAGCCGGCCTTGGACAAGCTGGACCCGAGGTCGCGCAGCACGGCCATGAATGTGGCGGAGCTGACTGAAAGCGTACCCGGGAAACCGATGTGCTCGTTACTCTTGCCGTAGTGCACGGGCGGCAATGCATACACAGGCATATCGTCAGGCAACTTGCGTAGGGCGTGCCCGAGCAGCAGATTGTTAATCAGCGTATCCGTCGCCAGAGGCAGATGAGGCCCGTGTTGTTCGATGGCCGCCGTAGGGAGAACCAGAAGCGTGGACTCACGCGGAAGTGCGTCGACTTGCTTCCAATTCAAATAGGCAAAGTTTCGTGCGTCCGGAATCCAGGTTTTCATTTCGTGGCTGCTCCGGACGCCGCGACTCCTGAATGAAACGTGACCATCTTCCCCGGATTGAGCAATCCTTTAGGGTCATAGCGCTGCTTGGCGAGCAGCTGGACGTTGTCGGCACGATACCGTCCCCCTCCTTCGACATTGTTCACGTGCGGATTCGCCACCCAGACTCCAAGTTCGAGGCAGAAATCGATCATCTCGTTCAAGCGCTCCTCCGTCGTGTAGTACACCACGGGGATCGCCCCCGGGAAGATGCGGCCATCGCCGCGTTTCATGAATTCCATATGGAACAGAATCTCCTGCCCGAATCGCTCGCGTAATTGACGCAACTGTTCTCGCGCGGTATCGGGATTAAAGCCGCATTGCAGATACGTGTAGGCACTGTCCGATCTCATCGCCCAGAGCGTCGTGTGATTCCAGGTGTAATCGGAAAGCAGCGGCCTTGCGTGAAGGCCCGGATACACCCCGCTATGAGTAACAGTTCCTCCTGCGCCACGCGCGGCGGCTTCCAGTTCGGCAAGCTGGCTGGAAGCGATCATGAAAAAAATCAGTGTGTTGCCATCCGGAGCGTATTGCAGGATCGGTGTAAAAAAAGATGGAATCGGCCACTCGAAAACGGTTACCAGCCGTTTGATCCACGCTGGGTCAATCGCAATTTTCTCGGCGAAGTCGAAAGCGGCGCAAAAGGTGCCAAACGCCACAACACACTGGGACCATTCCACGGCCGGCGTCAGCGCCAGCCAAATACGAGTGATGACGCCGTTGGTGCCCCAGGCATGCAGAATCTCGTGTACCGCCTCGCCTTCGTGAAGCACCACGCGCGGCTCAGCCTCCATCGTGACCACTTCGATGGCGCGCACTGTTTGAAAATCACGAAGCCCTCCGTGCGCGACCGTACCGATTCCTCCGGAACCGCCGCCGAGAAATCCTCCGAGCGACGACTTGATAATCGTCGAGGGATAGCACCGCAGCTCCCACCCCAACTTGCGCGCTTCGTTCTCGAGATCTCCCAGGCGCACCCCGGGCTGGCATACGGCCACGCCATCCTTCCGAATTTCCTCGATGCGGTCCATGCGGCTGAGGTCCAGGACCACGCCGCCTTCGAGCGGAACGGCCTGTCCGTAATTGCCCGTGCCCGCGCCGCGAGCGGTCACGGGAATATTGTTCGCATAGCAATAGCGCAGAATATTTTGAATTTCGGCCGCGCTGAGCGGCTGCACCACGACCTCGCCGAGTTTTCCATCCAGCTGCTTGCGAAGCACAGGCGAATACCAGTAAAAGTCACGCGAAAGCTGCTCGACGATTTGCGGATTCAAAATCACGCGCGAGGGATCGCCGGCCAGCAAACGAAGTTCAGTGATATGTTTCGGGTCCATGGAAATCGGCTCATTTCAAGATTCAGGACTTGGCGAACTTGGTTTTGCTTGTGCTCCAGGTCCGAAAAGCCTTCTGCATGTTCGGATGCGTGAAAAGCGTGACGCACAACTCGCGCAGCACCGGGCCGTCCACGATGCAAGCCATGTCCGAACGGCTCGCTACTTCTTTCGCGGGAATATGAATTTGCACGCAGTAGCGGCTGGCATCCTCGATCGTCGCCCCAAAAACCACGCGGTCGAGCCTGGCCCACAACGCGTTGGCCATGCACATCGCGCATGGCTCGCAGGTGGAGTACATCGTAAACCCAACCAGGGAAGGACGTTTCAGTTTTTTGCAGGCCAGCCGGACGGTGCGAGTCTCGGCATGGGCGCTCGGATCGCTTTCGCGCAAAACCGCGTTGGTCGCACGCATCAGGCGCTCGCCCGTGCGCGTATTGACAATGAGCGCGCCGAACGGCACGGGATGCGTGGTTTTCAGGGAGCGTGCGGTGAACTCGAAGATCTCGCGCACGCGCCCTTCGTCCATCGCAGTGACACGCGACCTTGCGGAGGCGGACAAAGGCATGCCGCAATTTATCATATTGAGAGCCCGCCTCGCCGCAACCTGTTTATTCAATTTTTGCATTGGAACGATTTGACCGTATTCCTCCAAAGACCGCATGTTATTCTCATCCGCGGATTCTTTAATGGATACGTAAATATGGCCACTCGCCTTTTCCGCATCTGGTGCGTATTGACCCTCGCCGGCCTCTCCGTCCTGGGATGCCGGCGCCCCGCCGTCGATGGCGGCCTCACGAAAGTGGTCCTCCAGTCGGATTGGTACCCCCAACCTGAGCATGGCGGATTCTATACAGCCCTCGCGAAGGGGTATTACAAGGACGAAGGACTGGACTTATCGATCCAGCCCGGCAGCCCGTACATCACGGTAGAAGAACAGGTAGGTGCGGGGGCCGCGCAGTTCGGCATGGGATCTTCGGACAAGGTTCTCGAGGCGGATTCCCAGGGGCAGACCCTCGTCGGGGTGGCCGCCACGATGCAACGCGATCCCCAGGGAATCATGGTGAGGAAGGATTCGCCCATCCACTCGTTCTCCGATCTGAACGGCCATAGCGTCGCCGTCAAAGTGGGCGAATCCACGTGGTTTGAGTTCGTCGTCAAGCGCTTTCAGCTGAACAATGTTCACGTTGTCCCGGCGATGATGAATGTGGCGAACTTTGTTGCCGATCCGCAGTATATCCAGCAGGCCTTTGCGACATCGGAACCGTATTTCGCGCACCAGGCCGGCGTCGAAACGCGGGTGCTTCTGGTCAGCGACGCCGGATACAGCCCCTATCGCGTCATGTATACGACAAGGGCTTTCATCCAGCAGCATCCCGACATTGTCGCCAAATTTGTGCGTGCGTCCGTGAAGGGATGGAAGGATTACCTCAACGATCCGGCCGCCGCCCACGCCATGATCGCCAAGCTCAATCCCGCACTCAACCCGGAGTGGATGCAATTTACCTGGACACAGTTGCGGGACGGCCATTTCGTGGCGGGTGACGATCCGAGCGGCGCGCAGGTCGGCCAGATGGATCCAAAACGGTGGGCTACGATGTACGATCAGCTTGTCGACTTGAAAGTCATCGCCACGCCTTTAGATCCGGCAACAGCTTTTACCTTGCAATTTCTTCAGAAGAACTAAGGGAGAAACTAAACTTTATGGTGGGTGCGCCCGAAGCGCATCACGAAAAGGCCGGTTATGGATTGCGGCGCGAGGCGCTCTCCCCCGTGGAGACGCTTGCGCAATCCATCTCCACGATTTCGCCGACCGCAACGCCGGTCGCCACGATTCCACTCGTCTGCGCGCTCGCCGGGAACGGCACGTGGCTCGCCTATATTCTGGCCACCGCCGCGATTTTTCTCGTTGCGCTTTGCATCAGCAAATTCGCGCGCTACTCGGCTTCCCCCGGTTCGCTTTATTCATATGCGGCGCCGATTTTGCCGCCGGCCGTCGGAGCGATTGTCGCCTGGAGCTTGCTGCTCGCATACATAGCAACCGGCTCGAGCGTCACGGGCGGCTTTTATCACTACGGCAATCTTTTGATCCTGGACGCTGGCAATCACCCCGTTTCGGCCGTGATCCTGGCCGGCATCGCTACGGGGATTTCCGTGTGGATCGCCTGGCGGGACGTGAAAGTCTCCGCTCGTCTTATGCTGTGGATCGAGGCGGTCTCTGTATCGCTGATCCTTTTTGTGGTTTTACTGGTGCTCGTGCGATTTCGTCATCACCTGGATTGGGAACAACTGCACCTGCGCGGCATGACCGGCAGCGGTCTGCGGCTGGGTCTCGTGCTTGCCATTTTTAGTTTTGTCGGCTTCGAGAGCGCCACGACGCTTGGTTCCGAGGCCCGCGACCCGCTGAAAACGATTCCCCGGGCGGTGATCCAGAGCGCACTTATTTCGGGAGCGATTTTCACCGTTTGCGCCTATGCCGAAGTGCTCGGATTCCGCGTTGCCGGCCAGGATCTGGGCACGAGCCCCGCTCCGATGCGCGTGGTTGCCGCAGTTGCTGGAGAAGAATCACTGGGAATTTTGATTGATATTGGGGCGCTGGTAAGCCTGTTTGCGTGCACGCTCGCGTGCATCACCGCCGCGGCACGTGTGCTCCTCCTCATGGCTCATGGCGGATTGACGCACAGCTCGCTTCGCGTCACGCACGCCCGCAACGAGACGCCCGGACGAGCCGTGATCGTCATGGGAATTGCCACGCTCCTTCCGGTGGCTGTGCTCGCCGCGGGAGGCGCAAAGGGACTGGATGTATATGGCTGGATGGGTTCACTCGCAACGTACGGCTTCATCGTGGCTTACGGATTGACTTGCCTTGCGCTGCCGCGCTATCTGCGCAATCACGGCGTCTTCCGTCCCGGGGCGCAAATCATCCCCTGGATCACTTGCTTCGTCATGCTTCTCGCCCTTGTCGGAAATCTTTATCCCGTTCCGGAAGGCGCTTATGGCAAACTTCCTTTGATTTTCCTCGCATATTTGGCGCTGGGCCTGGTGTGGTTTTTCTGGAGCAGCAGAAAAAAGGACCCGTCGCAGGATGAGGATTCAGGGGAACGAACTCTGGCCGACTGAAGAAAATTCCAGGGACACGCAACCATGACCACTCGCCGCTATGAGCCCGTCGACTCGGGCGTAACGCCTCGCTTCGCCGGGCACTCGACCTTCATGCGTCTTCCGGTTCTGACGGACCCGCGCGACGTGGATATCGCCATCGTCGGCGTCCCCTGGGACGGCGGTACGACGAATCGCCCGGGACCTCGGCATGGCCCGCGCCAGGTCCGCGAAATGTCGAGTTTGATCAAGCGGGTGCACTCGGTCACAAAAATTTCGCCGTATGAAATTTGCCGCGTGGCCGATCTGGGCGATGCGCCCGTAAATCCGATCGACCTGAATCGTTCCATCGAAGATATCCGCAAATTCTTCAGCCAAATTGTGGAAGCACGCGCAGTCCCGTTGGCAATCGGCGGCGACCACTTAAGTTCGCTGCCAATTTTGAGGGCCGTTGCGTCCGCAGGGCCTGTGGGAATGATCCACTTTGACGCGCACTCGGATACTGTCGATACCTATTTCGGCGGTTTGAAATACACTCACGGAACTCCTTTCCGAAGGGCCATCGAAGAAGGTCTTCTCGACCCCAAGCGAGTCGTGCAGATCGGAATCCGCGGCTCTACCTATTCCGCCGACGAGCGTGATTGGCCCCTGCAGCAGGGCATCCGCATTATTTCGATCGAGGAGTTTGAAGAAATGGGAGTCGATGCCGTGATCCGCGAAGCTCGCCGCGTCGTCGGAGATGCGCCAACCTATATCAGTTTTGACATTGATGCCCTGGATCCAGTGTTCGCCCCTGGCACCGGTACGCCCGAGTTCGCGGGGATCACTTCGCGCGAAGCGAATCGCCTGCTGCGCGGCCTGCGAAACCTGAATCTCGTAGGCGCGGACGTGGTCGAAGTATCGCCCCCTTTTGATCCATCAGGGGGAACGGCATTAGCCGCCGCAAATATCGCGTTCGAACTGCTTTGCTTATTGGCGGAGTCGGTTTCGAAGAAAAAGTAGCGCAGGCTTCAGCTTGCGGGTTTCCGTTGCTTCAAGGCAGCCGTACTCCAACGAAACCCCGCAGGTTGAAGCCTGTACCCCATCTGCACGCGCCCACGTGCTTCCGTAAAGACGGCTACCAGCGCAATTAGATTCTCGATCGAAAATTGGCAACGGCCTCTTCCCTTTTTCACTTATTTTGTCGAATACACCAGAATTTCAGCGCCCTGCAGGCCGTGGTGCGGGATAGTTTCGAAGAGTTCTCCCAGGTCGGGTACAAACAGACCCGTGCGCCCGTCGGCGGGCGTGGGGTAGCGCCCGATGCGTTCAAAATGATCGGGGTCTTTCTCCTGCCAGGCCTCGATGAACCCTTCGCCGAGTATATAGATCCTCCCTTTGCCCGCGTCGAAGAAAAGATCATCCGTATGTTCAACGATCGCAGGCGAAGCCACGATCTTGCCCGTTTCGGTGTCGAAGACGGCGAGTCGCGCGGGCATTCGACACCCGACAAAGAGCCGGTGATGCGCTTCGTCGAGCGCCATGGGAAAATTGGTCGTGCACGTGACAGGCCAGCGGGCCAACACCTGGCCTTTCGTCAGATCCGCGACCTCCACTTCCTGTTTATCTGGAACGTTAACGAAGACGCGCGAACCGACCTTTTCCAATTGGAAGGATTCCGGGTGAGCGTCCATGGAGATGTTGCCTACCTGCTTTCCACTGGTGTCCAGAATCGCGAGCGCGCCGCCTCCTCCCGGCCTCGCGACCTTTCCCGCAAGAAATTTTTCACCTCCATAGCCGATGACGATGTGATTACTCCGCGCGTCATAGCGCACATTGTCCGCATCCAGATCGAGGGTCACGGTTTGCAGAAGCTGAAATGTGGTCCCGTCAAAAATCTTCACCGTTCCGTCGCCGCCGTTGGCCTCGAACAAGCGATTGTTGGCAGCGTCGTAGAACGCCCCCTGCGGCTCTTCCAGACCGGAGATCGTATGGATTTGCCGGCCGGTCTTCAGATCGATCACTTCGAGGGTGTGATTGTCAAACGCAGTCGCAAAGAGGCGCTGCCCCTTCACATCGATGCCGAGATGGTCCATGCGCCCTTTGACTTTGGTCAGGTGGATTGGGTCTTTTTGGGATAAGGCCGTGGACTCCTGTCCCAGGGCCGCGCCGCTCAAAACCAGGGGACTCAGAAATAGTAGCGCCACGATGTGTTTTTTCATTTGTTTTCCTCCGTGTGCATCTCGAACCGCTCACCCCATTCCAACACTTCAGTCGCCGACGTAAAACAGCAACACTTCGGAACCACCTTGCGGAAGCATGTTGGGCCAGGACATATACAGGGTGCCTTCCGTAGTGCGGCTCTCCGGAAGAAGCAGGCTCGTGCTGCCAGCTCCCGCACCGACTGGAACATGTGCTACAGCTGTGTAGTGATCGGGGTCCACCTGCTGGAATACGTCGATGAAGCCAGCTCCTGGGGCGTAAATCCGCTTTCTCGCCGCGTCAAACCAAAGGTCATCCACGCCCAGCACACAGGGAAGGTGGGCGACGACTTTTCCGGACTCAGTGTCAACTACCGTGAGTCCTCCCGGAGGCGCCAGTTCGGCCGTGAAGAGGCGATGGCCCGCTTCGTCCAACGCGAGGGTATGGTTCTTAGCGATCCCCGGAATCTTCCATTTTGTAACCGCGCCGGTCTTGCGATCGATCACACCGAAGGATTCCTGGTCGGGAAGGTTTGCAAAGATTCTGGTTCCATTCTTTTCCAATTGAAAGGACTCGGCATGGCTGCCAAGCTTGAAGTCCTTAAGATGTTCCATGGTCGCCGGGTCGATCACGCCAATGGCTCCGGTTTCATCCTCGCCAAAGCCAACGTAGACTCTCTTTGCCGCAGGATCGTAGCGTAGATTGTCCGTATCGGCATCTTCTCCAAAATCCAGCGTCTTGAGCAGCTTGTAAGTTTCAGCGCCGTAGAAGCGGACTTTGCCTGCTTGGTCTGACACCACGATTCTGTCAACTCCTGGAACGTACAGCGAGCCTTGAGGGTGCTCGAAGCCCGTGATCGTGTGAACCCGCTTCCAGTTCGAAATCAGCTCCACCGTATTGTTCCCCAGCGCCGAAACAATCAAGACGTCGCGCTTGGTGTCCAGACCGTAGTGGTCCATGCGGCCGTATATACCGGGTAAAGCAATGCGGGTCCTCAGGTACAAGGGCGGTATCGTGTCCGCATTTGAGGAAACGGCGGACCGCGCCGACTGTTGAGCCAAAGCCCAACCGGCGAACAGCGTTACCGACACAATGACGCTCACTAAACTGATCGGGCTGCCTCGTCTCATATCGCCCTCCCCTGTCTTTATGCGAGTTCTAAATCGGAAAACAAGAATGAAAGTAATGTCGCGACCGGGACGATTGCGAGGAATTGCCTCCTGAGATCTCGTTCGTCACGACGACCTGCGTTTGCGTAGAAGCTGCCGCCAAACAAAAGATGGCCGGCAAAGTTAGACCGTGACATTTTCCTCTTTGATTTGAGATGGGTAGCATAGTGAGACAACCTGAAAAGTGGATGAAATTTCGCCAAGATTGGAAAAGCGCTCCGAACCTGGAGGGAAACAGCGACGGGCGGTAAAACACCGCAAAACGCGCGGGACATGATTTTTTCATCTAGCTTTCAGGTTTTGGTGCAATAAGAATAAATACGGAGTTCACGAGGAGATGACTATGAAGCCGTTCCGTATCCTTCAACTGTGCGCGTTCGTGATCTTCTCTTCCATCTGCGCGGCGGCGCAGGAGACTTTGCCTGCCGACGAGACATCTCCCCTGGTGCTGGTGCGGATCATTCCGATCCCGGGGGTCGAGGGCCGTTTTGATCACATGGCGGTGGACAACAAAGGCGGCCGCGTGTTCGCTGCCATTTATGGCAATGACAGCGTGGAAGTCATAGACACGGCCCGAGGCAGGCAGTCTCACAGCATTCAAGAAGGATTCAGCAAACCCCAGATGGCGGCTTACCTTCCCGAGTCGAACCGCATTGTGGTATCGAGCGAAGGTGACGGCACGTGCAAGATTTTCGATGCCGATTCGTACAAGTTGATCGACACAGTGAAGTTTTCCGATGATGCCGACCAACTTCGTTACGACCCGGCCGCGAAACGCGTCTACGTTGGTTACGGCGATGGAGACGAGAGCGCCATCGGCGTTTTTGATGCGACCACAAATAAGCGAATCGAACCGGAATTCAAAGTCGCAGCCCATCCGGAATCATTTCAACTCGAGGAGAAGGGACCTAGGATTTTTGTGAATCTCGCTTCCATCAGCCAGATTGCCGTCATCGACCGAAACACCCACAAGATCCAGAATTGGAAACTCGAAGAGGCCGGAACGAATTTCCCGATGGCGCTCGATGAGGCGCGCCGCCGCTTGTTCGTGGCGGCCCGCAAGCCGGCGCGCCTGCTTGTGCTGGACATGGATACCGGTAAAGAGATTGCCAGCCTTCCTGGCGCGATCGACACGGACGATATGTCCTATGACGCCGACCGCAAACGGATTTACGTTACCAGCGGAGAGGGCTTCATCTTCGTGTACCAGCAGATTGATGCGGACCGCTACCAGCGAATTGCCAAAATTCCCACCGCAATCGGCGCCCGCACCAGCGCGTATACCGGTCAAGTCGGCAAGCACAACAGCTTCTACCTGGCGGTTCCCGCCCGCGCGAATCGAGGCGCCGAATTGTGGGTGTACGAAACGCGGGATTGAGCGGACGCGATGCCTCCGCGGGCAATGCCTGCCTATTTTGCAGGAAATTCCAACGCGGTGATTGCGAGCCGTTTGAAATAATTTACAATTCTTTGACAGTATTCAGATCGCTTTATGACACCCCGCGGGATTCTCCCGCGTAGGCTCACCTCTCGAACGTTGCAGCTAGTTCGATATTTTGGGCGTCCCTCCCAAAAAACATTCCGCCGAAGTCTCGATGACCGGCGATCCCACATGAAGGAGCAACCATGAATCGCGAATTCGCCCAGCTAAAACGAATCACGGGCTCACCGTCGTTCTTCTCTGGAATCAAGTTTGGCGTATTGAAGTTGTTCACTGCGGCAGTCGTATTGTGCCTGCTCTGCTCATCCGTCTTGGTGGCTCAGGATGAGGATCGTCCATTTCTCCCCGCCCAAGTCCGCGCCGTTTCGACCGTCCCCGGTAACGGGGATGTAAACCCGTATGGCGTCGCCTTTGTGCCACCCGGGTTTCCGACGGGCGGGACGATCAACCCCGGTGACATTCTCGTTTCGAACTTCAACAATAGTTCGAACCTTCAGGGCACCGGCACTACGATCGTCGATGTGCCCCTCACTCAGCCGGTATTCCAGTTCTTCGGAGGCACCGCGCCTCTAGGGCTCACCACAGCCTTGAATGTTCTGGTGCGGGGATATGTTCTGGTCGGTAATTTTCCGTCCACCGACGGCACCTGCCAGAATTCCTCGGCCGGTTCCATCCTGGTGATCGACAAGAACGGAAATCTACTTTCGACCATCACGGACCCTTTGATTCAGGGCCCGTGGGATTCCGCGCTGTTCGATGAATTCGGCAGAGCGAAATTTTTCATCGCCAACGGATTGAACGGAACGGTTGTCCGCGTCGATCTGGACGTTGACAAATCCAGCGTCTCCGTGGAAAAAATAACGCAAATCGCTTCCGGCTACACATTTGCGTGCGACCCGGTCACGTTCGTGGATGCGCCAACAGGCCTGGTGTACGACGCACAAAAGGACACTTTGTACGTGGCATCGAGTGCAGATAACTCCGTCTACGCCGTTTACGACGCGCGCGACCGGCATTCCGACGCAGGCCGCGGCACGCTAATTTACACGGACGCCGTGCACCTGCACGGGCCGCTCGGGATGGCGATGGCGCCAAACGGCGACCTCCTTGCCAGCAACAATGATGTGATCAACTCAGATCCCAACCAGCCCAGCGAAATCGTCGAGTTCACCGTCGGCGGTAAATTCGTGAAGCAGATTTCCATGGACCCGGCGCAGGGAGGCTCCTTCGGACTGGCCGTGGAAACCATGGGGCACACCGCCAAGTTCGCCGCGGTGGATGATGCCACCAATCTGTTCCTGATCTGGACGTTGAAGCTGCACGAATAAGAAAACGGACCCACACAACTTGGTGGTCAACACGCCCCTGCACGCGTCAGTCAAGATCCGGACTGACGCGTGCGGGCCGTTGTATCTTGTGGCGATCCGTCTGCACTCTCGTTGAAAGCCCAACTAATGAGTCCTGGCAACGCCAGGGGCGTAGACTTCAGCAGTTACCGGCCATACACAAGGACCCTGAAGTTTCCCGGCTTGGCTGTCGCCAGAGGATGGGGCTGCTTTTCCGTCGGAGCAGCCGGCGGATTGAAGTCCGACGTGGTCAGAAAGACCCTGTGAGTCTTTGGATCCACCTGCAAAGTCTTGGCGCCGTACTCTGTCTTGACCGCCTGCACCTCGCTGAGCTTGTCCGGCGAATCTTCGTGGTAAATATGCAGCATGCCTTCGCGCGTTGCTACGAACAGCATGCCAGTCGAGGGTTCAAACGCGTTCGCGTCCACCCCCGCCGAAATAGGATACGACTGGAGAACTTTTCCCGTATCAGCATCCATCATGATCACGAACTGCGGACCGCGCCCCGCGGAAAAAAGGCGCCGGTTTTTCTGGTCGATGGCCATCGAGGTTGGCGCCCCTTCCGGCGCCGTCGGCCAGCGCGATTTAATCGTATTCGTGCGAGCGTCAATCGCCACGACATCGTTCTTTTCCGGATTGTTGTCGTAGACCATCCCCTTGCCATCGACGGCCGGGAATTCAACTTTCCCAACCAGATCGAGCGTCGTGATCACGGATTCTTTCACTGCATCGATAATAGTTGTGTTGTGGCTGTCGCCGTTAAACGTAAAAATGTGTTTCGTCACCGGCTCGTAGATGATTGCATCCGTGTCAATCTGGCCCGTCTTCACCCTGCCCGTGACCTTCAGCGTCTTCAAATCGAATATCACCACCTCCTGCACCGTGGCGCCTTCCCGGGAATCACCATCCGTGATGAACCCCTTCCCCAGATCTCTGGCCACGGCTATTCCATGGCAGCGCGACAATCCTCCAATAGTTCCCACCACGGAATAATCGTCGGCGTTCAGAACCACGACCTCCGTGCCGTGCGAAACGTAAACACGACGCGCTTCCGCATCGACGGAAATGTAATCGTAATATTCGCCGCCGCCCGGAGCCGCCGGCAAGGAAACGGTCTTCAGCAAATGGTAGCCCGATGCCGCCGGCTTCGGCCGGGCGTAGGAGCCCGACAAAAAACAAGCGCCGAACAATGCAAGGAAGAGACCCACGGTAAGACGGCCAAGATGCGAAAACTTCATGGAAACGCTCCTTTTTATTTTGTGTGCCGCTCATATCGGGAATGTAAACGGGGATTCGCCGCACGCTTCCGCGATGCGCTACGAGATTGAACAATCCCCGCAACCGGGGACCGTCCGTTGTCTCACCCAAATCACAGGTAATGGCCGCTTGAAAGAAGTCTCGCCACTCCCCGCGCTAGAAATGCTTCTCTAGTTCCCCCGAACTTCGAAAATTGTAGCACCAAGTCCACATCCGGTATCGTAATAACCGGATCGGGCCGATTTTGCGGGAATCCCCCTTCAGCGTGCGGATGAGACCTCGAAATTGAGGCGTTTTGTAGCGCCCGCCTTTAGCCGGGCACTTTGGAATCAAGCACATGCCCGCCTGAAGGCGGGCGCTACATGATCCAAGAGCAAGAACTCACGCACGCTCTTGAGAGTGGATCAATAATGGCAGGGCTGATCACTCCCATCCATCCATGAATTCTTGATTTGTCACACTAGGGCTTTTTCACTCGGGGCACCGGCGCTGCTGTGAAATACGGCTGGGCGTACCCGGGCTTCCACTCCGGCTGCGCGGGGAAAAACCCGTCGTGATTTGGCATCTTGATTTTCGGCAAACTCGCGGCATCCAGCACGTCGCCCGCCTTGATGATGCCGTTCCGGTAGAAGAGGAAAGCAACCACGGAGTACACTTCATCCGCCTTGAGAGAGGAGGGTCTATCGAAAGGCATGGAGCGATTGATATAGTCCCAGATCGTCGTCGGATACGGATAATAACTCCCGATGGTCTTCAAAGGTTGCAGCGTCGTGAGCGTGCCGAAGCCTCCCACCAAAGGCCCGTGAAGAAACTTGACCTCCGTCCCGGTTGGCCCGTGGCATTTGGCGCACCTTTCCGCGAAGATCCTTTCGCCTTCCGGAACGGTTCCGCGTCCAGGCGGAAGCTCCTTTCCCTCGGGGCCGATGGAAATATCCAGGGCCTTGATTTCCTCCGTCGTCGGCGTCCTTCCCAATTTGTAGGTAGGCCCCTGCGCGAGCGCCGATCCGCAGAACACCAGAACCATCATCGGGACGAAAACTTTACCAGATTTCATTTCGAACGCTCCCGTCAGGCTTTATCGTCCAGGGTTGGCTGGCATTGAAGTGCTGGAGCCTGGCCGTGTCTGTCCGCCAATAGTCAAGCGTGACGCCCCAGATTTTGGTTAGCTCGGCTAGCGTCGGTTGTACAGCGCCCCACTCATCCGTCGAGCGGGACTGGATTACGGTCTCTTCTCCATTCCAATGCCACGGGAATCGAAAACGTGTATGCGCTTTGGAATACACAGGCTCCTGAATCTGCGCAGGTTTCCAGGTCCGCCCGCCATCGGTGGAGACGTCAACCTTGCGTATCTTTCCCGCGCCGGACCAGGCAATGCCCGTGATTTCGCAGAATCCCGGCCCGCTCAGCCTCAGGCCCGCCGAGGGGCGCGTAATCACCGAATTCGGCTCCAGTTCGAATTGAAACCAGCGCGCTTTGCCGCTCGGCAATAGGTTGGTGTAAACGCCGGTCTCCCATTTCGTCATGTAGGGCCGGTCCACCACTTTAATGCGCCTCAAGTACTTCACGTTGCGGGTTCCTTCGAACCCAGGGGCCAGCAGCCGCATTGGATAACCGTTCTCACGCCGCAACGCCTCGCCATTCTGGGCGTAGGCCACCATGACGTCATCCATGGCCTTTGTCAGCGGGATGCTGATCGTGTGTTTCTTCCATTCCGCACCTTCACAGAGAAGCCAGCTTCCCTCTTTTTGGACTCCCGACTCCCGCAGTAATACAGACAGCGGCACTCCGGTCCATTCGCTGCAACTGGTCGCCCCGTGCGTCCTCTGCACGGTCTGAGGCGGATTCGCCCTGGTCGCGGGATCAAGGTAAGAGTTTCCTGCGCATGCCAGGAAATGAATGCGGGTCACGGAAGGCAACTGCTTCACCTCGTCCAATGTGTAAATCAGCGGGCGGTCCACCATCCCGTGAATCAGCAGCCGGTGTTGTTGAGGGTCAATGTCCGGAAGCGGGCTGCCGTGATTGATCACGAAATGCAAACCGGAAGGCGTGATGATCCCATGCAAATCCTGATGCGGAGTGGTGACTCCGAGCCCCGCCATGAACTGGCGCTTCGATTTTTCGAAGCTGGAGGGGGTTCCATAGGGAGGGCCATCCGGACCGAACATGCCCGGGGGATTAAAATCCGGGGCATTTACATCCGGAATCGTGCCGACCGGCCCATCCTGCGCACGTGCGAAGCGGCCGCCGGCGATGGCTAGACCCGCGAGGGCGGCGCTCTCTTTCAAAAATCGCCTGCGTCCGTGCTCCTTCGTATTCATTTTTCCGCCTCGCGCTGAGATTTAGTCGAGTTGGTATCACCTGAAAGAATGACTGTCAAGGTAAAGGGCAATCGATTCTCATAGCGAGCCGCGTCCAGCGAAGGTGACGGGGATCACAGGGCCGCGTGACTTGGCTCATTGTTGTTTTGATTCTTCGAGCAGAATCTAGATACAGATGAGGTGGTATTTCGGAAACACCAGGAGGGGGCCATGAGAGTAGCAGCGATTGGGATGGTGGGCCTGCTGATTCTGGCCGGGAGTCTGTCTGCTCAGAAATTTCCCGACTTTTCGATTCGGAATGGAGAAGCCTTTACCGGAGAGATCACGGATAGCCTTTGCGCGGAGGGACATCACATTGACGTGATCAAGAGCGCGAGAAACTGCATCCTCACGTGCGTGAAGGCCGACGGCGCACAGTTCGTGCTCTACAACTCAGAGACCAGACGCGTTTACATGCTGGATGACCAACTGCGCCCTGAAGCCTTTGCGGGCCAGGAGGTGATCGTAACCGGAAACTACGATAGAGATTCCAATGCGATCCACGTGACGAGTATCAGGCCCAAGATTACAAATACGGCTCTCTGAGGGCTTCCGAGTCCCATGCCTCGAAGCAGATGTGGCAAGCAGCGGGGTTACGCCGGATCTTGGTTTTATGATTACTGAGAGGTAATAGTCCGTGTACAAAGTGTTTACAAAACTCGGTGACGGCGAATGGATGTACGTGGCAACCCGCGAGGACCTTGATCAGGCTGTGCTGCTGGTGGAGTCACTCAACGCCAGCTGGCCACGGGAATATGTAGTGCGGGATTCGCAAGGCAACGGCGTGACCTTTGGACAAGAACGATCGATGCAGCCCGAACACCGCTCCGTGCCGCACATTACTTAGCGCAGCCGTTACCCTGAATTGTTTCGCGGGTTCCTGGATCGATTGCCGAGGGTCTTCTGATTCGTTCGGCGGAAGGAGAATCGCAAAAAGAACTGGGGAGTCGAAAAAAGAGAGGCGCCTGGCAAAATCACAAGCGCCTCTCCTACAGCTCAATCAGTTTGTACCGTACCTCACTGGATCACCTCCTTCTCGGCAAAGAATGCCGATTCGACAAGAATGTCGATGCGCCATTATAAAACCATTTATCCGAACATCCAATGCAGAATTTCGATTGTCGCCATACCTAAGAGGAATAGGATAGGCATCCTCTAATTCGCGGGGTGCGCGACCCTTTCGGGTTCAAAAGGGGCGGAGTTTTGACTTCTCTTGACCTCCATAACCCACAAACTTACTCGCCGTTACGCAAGCAGCCACCTGCATTTCATTCCGTTCGCTCGTCATCGAGGCCTGCCCATCAAAGATGGCTCGCGTTTTTGCGGAATTCGATCCGCCTTTTCGTATAGGATGTTTTTCGTGCGGCAGTAGCACGATTTCCGATTTTGACGCTCCTCACGGCGTCTTCGAGGGAAACAAAGATGTCCAACATCCTGCTCTATGTGCTATTGGGATTGACGGCCGGCGCGCTCAGCGGCCTGATCGGGATAGGCGGCGGAGTAATTATTGTCCCCGCGCTGATCCTTTTCTTTGGTCTTTCGCAGCACCAGGCGCAAGGCACTACCCTGGCGCTGCTGGTTCCCCCCGTCGGAATTCTGGCCGTGTGGTCCTACTACAAGCAAGGCTACGTAAACTTTGAAATAGCGGGCTACATGTGTGTCGGCTTCCTTGTGGGCAGCTATCTGGGAGCAAGAATGGCGACCAACCTTCCAAACATTGTCCTGGAGAGAATCTTCGGCGTGGCATTGCTTCTTATCGCATTGAAGATGCTGTTTACCAAATAACAGGACGTTGCGGGCACCCACTGGCGAGCGAGGTAATACACTGTCGCCATCCCCACTCAATGCTCTGGTAAACCCCGGCTACAGTGCAATAGAATGGCACGATTCTGTTCGCCGGCCCTGCGCCCAGCGCAGCTTTCAATTGATCCTTCCCATTTTCGGGAGGACCTTACGCATGGGGGAACTTTTGGGCCTGATTCCAGAATGAAACTCTGAGGTTTGTCTGTGACTCTCCATTACCGCTTCGATGATGTCCAGATTGACCTCCAGAGCTTCCGCCTGCTCAAAGCCGGGAAGGTAACGCCTGTCGAGCCTAAAGCGCTGAATCTATTAATTTTCCTGGTCGAAAACCGGGGTCGTTTGGTCGAACGGCGTGAAATTATCGACCGGGTATGGGGCGATGCCTTCGTAACAGACCACGTCCTGAATTACTCCATCGGTCAGCTGCGGAAGGCGCTGGTTGACGACGCCAAAAACCCCAAATATATCGAGACAGTTCCCACGCTCGGGTATCGATTCATAGCCAACGTCGAGGTGGAACCGCCCGAAGAGACGGCCGGGGCAGCAAAGCCTTCCAGCTTGGTGCGTATCCCCGAGACGGACCCCGCCAGCCAACTTGGCTCCGCCGAATCCAGCAGCGCTCCTGTTAACGGGGAGATCGCCCCGGAACATCCAAGCCTCCTGAGACGGTATTCGGCTGTGCTGCTTTTGGTCATTCTTCTTGCGGTTGTGAGCAGCTTTGTTCTCTGGTTCGAAAGGCATGGAAGTCTTGCTTCGAGTGGCGCCACAATCCGGTCCCTGGCGGTGCTCCCGTTGGAGAATTTGTCCGGCGATCCTTCGCAAGAGTATTTAGCCGACGGAATGACGGACGAGCTGATCACGGGCTTGGGCCAGATCGGCGCGCTGCGGGTGATCTCGCAGACGACAGCGATGCAGTACAAGAGCGCGAAAAAGTCCCTGCCGCAAATCGCCAAGGAACTGAATGTCGACGCGGTGGTGGAAGGCTCGGTGGTACGTTCGGGAGACCGGATTCGGATCGCGGCCCAGTTAATTGCTGCACCGGCGGATAAACAGGTCTGGGCTCATAGTTATGAAGGCGACCTGAAAGACGCCCTGGCATTGGAGAATCAGGTTTCCAGCGCCGTAGCGGAGCAAATTCGGATCGCTCTCACCCCGAACGAAAAAATGCAGTTGGCGGGCGCCCGCCAGGTGAATCCAGGCGCTTACGAAGCGTGGCTCAAAGGCAATTTTTTTGAGCAGACGATCACGCCGGAGTCGGAACAGAAGGCCCTGCAATATTACCGGCAGTCGGCGCAACTGGATCCGAGCTTCGCCCCTGCCTATGTCGGAATCGCTCGCAGCCACAATTATTTGGTGGATCAAGGAGTCATTCCGTTTGGCGAGGGTACCGCCGACGCCGATGCCGCGGTTGCCAAAGCGCTGGACCTTGATCCGGGCTTGGGAGAAGCTTATTCGGGGAGAGCTTTTAATCTCTTGAGGTTCCACTGGGATTTTCCCGGCGCGGAAAGAGACTTTCGTCACGCCCTGGAACTGGACACCAACGCGTCGAATGCCCACGAGGGCTTGGGGACTTATTTGGTGATCCTGGGGCGATTCGATGAGGGGATGCAAGAAATGAACCGGGCGGAAGATCTCGACCCGTTATCGGCGCGATTGAAGACAAATTATTGCGAGATGCTCCGACTAGCACGGCGTTTGGAACAGGCAATAGCGAAATGCAATGCGGCCCTCGAACTTGCCCCGGATTACTGGTGGGCGCTAGAAACATCCGGCGAGGTTTATGAGGAAAAAAAAGAGTATTCAGAGGCGCATAAAATCTGGACAAAAGAGGGGTACGATGCGCCCACTATGGCTGTGTGGGACGAACTGCACAAGGTGCCGGGAGCGAAGAGCGTTTTCGACGCGTGGCTAAATAACCAAAAAGGCCCGCAAAATCCATTCTTCCTTTCCATTGCCTATGCAAATTTGGGCCGGAAAGACCAGGCTTTTGTCTGGCTTGAAAAGGCCTACGAGCAGCGCGTCCAGATTCCTGAAATGATCAATTTGCCGGTAGACCCGGAATTCGATGTATTGCGTTCCGACCCGCGCTTCGATGCCTTCTTGCGTCGCGTCGGTCTTCCTCCGCAGCCCTCCGTTTACTTAGCCCAGACGTGGTAACTCCCTGCCAGCCTATTCATGGAGAAAAACCCGGCGAATCTTGGCCCCGCATGAGCGGGATCAGAATATTTGATCGCCGCCATCGAAACAATGTGTTTCACTGTCGGGCAAACGTCCGTTAGGGTCACACGATTGAACCCGGCATGCACATCAATCAAGCAGGCGCAAGATGATGAAACGGTCGCTCCACGAACAGCTTTCGGATAACGAAAACCTCCGACTGGAGTTGCGATCGTGCCGAAGAAAGTCAGTTTCTTCTTTTTGGCCTTGTTCCTCTTTTCTCTTTGCTTTGCTACGTGCCTTTGCGCGCAGCAGACCCTGGGCGGCAGCACCGGCACAGTATTGGACGACTCGGGCTCCAATGTTCCAGCTGCCGCGGTTATGATCGTCAGGGATCAAACGCGACTCACGCGCTCCCAGGACACAAACGAGAACGAGAAATACGATTTCGTAAACTTGCCTATTGGCAGCTACAGCATCACTGTTTCCCATTCCAGATTTCGATCGCTGCACATTCCCACCATCCAGGTGCAAGCCAACCGGACGGCGACTGTAAACGTCACCCTCAATATCGACGACGTGCGCCAGACCCGCACCGTGGAAGAGACCCCTCTCGTAAATGCCGTCGACACTACAAACTCTTACGTTCTGGAAAAACAGCAGCTCCATTCGATTCCTCTTCCCACCGGGAGTTTCACCGATTTGACTACTCTTATGAGTTGCACGACTTTTTCGCGGAGTCGTCGCTAGCGGGCCGGTTCGCCGACGGCTGGGCGATTCGCGGTATCACCGTGCTCCGGAGCGGCCTGCCCTACAGCATCATCGATTATTCCGGTGCAGTGGGGAGCGTTTATTATGGCGTTTCGGATGGCATTACGAACCCCATTGTCCCGCTGGCACCGGGCTGCACGCCGAAGAACGTGTATACGGGCAACTCGGGCGCGGTGATCGGCTTGCCCACCCTCAACCCGAATTGCTTTACCTTGCGGTTGCTCGCTCCCGGCGCACTCGGCGGCGCTATTCCCCCAAACGATTTCTATGAGACGAACTTCACCACGGGCCAGCGGAACATCTTCCGGCAGCTGTGGCAGACACGAGCGGACATCTCCGTTGTGAAGACCACGAAATTGAGCGAGCGATCTTCCCTGAAGTACACATTCGATGTCTTCAATCTCACCAATACGCCCAGCTTCGATATTCCCATCACCGAAGTGGAGCAAAACTTGTTATTTAATCCATTTCCGATTGCCGGTACCCCACCGATACCCACCAGTTGCGATTTTTCAAATCAGGGATTCTATGCCTGCCTGACCGTGAGCGGCTTAGGCCTCACAAATATGACGATTGGCAGACCCTGGCAAATTCAGCTGTCGATGACTCTGTTGTTCTAGGTTCCTGCAGCGCCCGCCTTCAGGCGGACAGCCGGTTACCTCCAAAGTGCCCGCCTGAAGGCGGGCGCTACGTGAACATGACGATCCTGAGTTGGCGCGCGCACTCCGTAGCCCGCCTGTATGTGCTATCCTCCGGCATCGAGCAGGCTGCGGAAAAAACTTATTTTGTCATTCCGGGCGAAGCGAGGAATCTCTCTTTCACTTCTTCAAATTAAATCGAAGAGAGATTCCTCGCTTCGCCCGGAATGACGAAATGGTCGTGGGACTTTTTGCGCGGCCTGTTTAACCACATAAAAATGGAGGAACCGTCTCATGCGAAAAATGATTGTTGGAATATTCCTATTCTTGGTTGCATCTTCGGCGGCGGCCCAGACGCCCACGGCCGCCACCGACATTACCGCCGCGCAGGTGCAGGCATTTTTGAAAGATGGGCCGCAGGACCGCAACAGCGACCGGCCGATTCGGGTCGTTGACGCCGGAGGATACCACATCGGCATCTTCGGCGTTTTTCGGCCCAAGAACGCACCCATCACGGCGAGCATCCACCAAACCAGCACCTCCGAGGTCTACTACATGCTGGAGGGCGCCGGAATGCTCGTGACCGGCGGCAAATTGAAAGACCCCCAGACACCGCGGCCATCGAACATGGGTAATTGGACCGACGTCGGGAGCAGCGGCATTGAAGGCGGCTTCTCGCGCCGCATCGCCAAAGGTGATGTGGTCATCATCCCCGGCGGCACGCCGCACGGCTGGGCCAGCGCGGAAGGCGACATCACCTACCTGATCGTCCGCACCGACCTCGACAAGAAGATATCGTTAAAATAACCTGGTCCCCGACCCTTTCGAATTCAAATGGCCGGGGTTTTGAGTTGCCTGGCGATTGCTCGTCAAGCAATTGAAACGGTTCGCTTGCTTCAATCTCGATCCGGATTCATTCGAAGGAGGCCTTTATGCGCCAAATAAAGTGGACGTCCCTTGGTCTGGTTGTCGCGGCAATTTTTTCCCTGACGATTGCCCTGTCCCATCGGATAGCCGCCCAAACCCGAACGAACGGCGTGACTGTGTTCGAAGGGGCACGGCTCATTACGGGCGACGGCAGTGCGCCCATCGAAAACTCCGCCTTCCTTGTCGAGAACAATTTGTTCACTCGCGTCGGTCGTCGCGGCCAGCTGCGGGTTCCGGCCGGGGCCGCGCATGTAGATTTGACTGGAAAAACCGTCATGCCCGCGATGATTGATCTTCACGGCCACATCGGATTCCAGCACGTCGCGGATGGAACCATGGCCAAAGAATTCTACACGCGCGAAAATCTGATCGACCATCTGGAGCGCCTCGCCTATCACGGGGTCGGCGCGATAGTCAGCATTGGCGATCTGGAGGATCGTTCCGATCTGCACGGCGGCAGAACGAATTGGGGCACAGTGCCGCTGCAAGTTCGCGAAGAGATTATCCACAATGCGGCGCTGTTTCGCACGGCGGGAACGGGGATCGCGTGGCCCGGGTCCGGCCCCCAGGGCCACCCCTCCCGAGTGGATGTGCCGTATCCGGTTTCCACTGTGGAGGAGGCTCGCGCTGCCGTTGACGACTACGTCCTCATGCAACCGGCCTTCATCAAGATCTGGGTGGACAACAGGGGCGGGACCAAGCCGACGCTCACGCCTGTCCTATATCGCGCGATTATCGAAGAGGCGCACAAGCACAATGTCGCGGTCGGAGTCCATAACGTAACTTTGGCGGATGCCAAAGAGTTGATGCGGGCCGGCGTCGAGGGATGGCTCCACGTACCCGTTCGCGCCGGCGAGGCAGTGGACGATGATTTGATTTCGATTGTGAAACAGCGGATCGCCAAAAACGACCGGCCGAATATCTGGATGACGCCGGACCTTGCGAATGCCTGGATGACCTCCCAAGGCGGCGCGCACCCCGCGTGGCTCGATGACCCGCTGCTGCACGACACGTATTCTCCCCAGCTAATTAAAGAGTACTGGGCCGACCCGAAGAAGAACATGACGCCGGACGCCATCGCAAGCGCCCGCACGGATTACGAGTTGCAGGGACGGAATGCCATGAAGCTCCGCGCCGCGGGCATGCTGGCCCTCTCCGGAACCGACACAGGACAAAGCCGGTTCCTGATCGGCTATTTCAATCATATGGACTTGGAAAGCCTGGTTGGCATCGGCCTGACGCCAATGGAGGCGATCGTCGCGGCGACGCGCGACGGAGCCAGAATCGCAAAGGTCAATTCCGGAACGGTGGCGCCGGGCAAGAGCGCCTATTTCATCGTCCTCGACGCCAATCCTCTGGAGAAAATCGCCAACACGCGCCGGATCAACAAGGTCTACCTCCGCGGGCAGGAAGTCGACCGCGCCGCGTTGCGAGCCAAGTGGCAGGCGGAATGGAGTAAGAAGACGAAGTAGATTGTATTGCGAACACAGTAAGGAAGAAACCGAACCCTCCGCCCCTTCGAAAACTCCGAGCGAGCGGCCCCCCGCCCAGACCTTGAGAGCCAAGTCAAAAGCCCCGCCCTTGAAAAGCATCAAGGACGGGGCACCCCAAATTCAACGGCAAAGCCCGGGCCACCCGCCCAGGGCTGATCGCCACCATCACGGATGCGCAGAGCAACGTCACGACCTATGGATACGACGCGAAGGGCAATCGCACTTCCGTCACCGATGCGCTGTCGCATCAGACTACGTTTGCCTATGACGCCATGAACCGCCTCACGACGATCACCTACCCCGATTCCACCACGTCCACGTTCGCCTATGATTCGCGGGGACGAAGAACATCAGTGACCGACCAGAACAGCAAGACTACCTCGTACGCCTTCGACGATGCCGACCGACTGACGAGCGTCACCGACGCGGCGAGCCACGTGACTTACTACGCGTACGATACTGAAGACAATCTCACCAGCATTCAGGATGCGAACAGCAACACCACTGCCTTCACCTATGACGCCTTTGGCCGCGTGACTAACACGAATTTCCCTTCTTCGCTGAGCGAAACGTACGCCTACGACGCCGACAACAACCTTACCAGCAAGACCGACCGCAAGGGCCAAACGATCACCTATCTGTACGACGCGCCGAACCGGCTCATATCGAAGACCTATCCGGACACAACGGCTGTCGATTACGTCTACGATCTGGTTGGGAAGGTCACGCAGGTGAACGATCCGACGGGAACGTATGCCTCCGCCTACGACAATATGGGGCGGCTGATCGGGACGACGACGAGCTACAGCTTCCTGACCAGCCGCAGCTTCAGCAACGCTTACACCTACGATGCCGCGTCCAACCGCACAGGATTCACCGATCCTGAGAGCGGCTCGACGGCGTACACCTACGACACGCTGAACCGGCTGACTTCCCTTGCTCCGCCGTCGGCATTCGGGAGCGGATCATTCGGGTTCAGTTATGACGCGCTGTCGCGCCGCACGCAGATGACGCGGCCGAACAGCGTCACCACCAACTACAATTACGACAATCTGTCGCGCCTGTCCTCGGTGCTGCACCAGCTGTCCGGAAGTACCATTGACGGGGCGAGCTATACGATGGATTCTGCTGGAAACAGGACGGCAAAGGTAGATCAACTCGCAGCTGTGACGAGCAATTATACATACGACAACATCTACCAGTTGACGCAGGCTACGCAGGGAGGCAGTACAACGGAAAGTTATAGCTACGATTCAGTTGGAAACCGTACGGCATCGCTCGGTGTGTCTTCATATACCACGAACGCATCAAACGAAATGACGGCAAATTCAAACGCGTCTTACACGTATGACAGCAACGGCAACACGCTGACCAAGACGGTTGGCTCGAACACGACGACGTATGCCTGGGACTACGAGAACCGTCTGACGAGCGTTACGTTGCCGAGCAGCGGCGGGACGGTGACGTTCAAGTACGATCCGCTCGGGCACCGTATATATAAATCATCGTCCGCTGGTACAAGTATTTACGCCTACGACGGCGACACCCTGATCGAAGAGACAAATTCAGCCGGAGCAGTCGTTGCTCGTTACGCTCTCACGGGAAATATCGACGAACCCCTGGCGATGTTCCGTAGTTCGGCCACCACCTACTATCAGGCTGACGCACTAGGTTCCGTGACATCGCTGAGCAACGGTGCCGGTGCGTTGGCTCAGACCTACAGCTTCGATTCCTTCGGCAAGACGACGCCGACCGGCAGTCTCATGAATCCGTTCCAATACACGGGTCGCGAATTCGACACCGAAACCAATCTCTACTTCTACAGGGCCAGATACTACGATCCGTTCAGTGGCAGGTTCGTCTCAGAAGATCCCGGACGCTTCCCAGGGGGAATTAATTTTTACACCTATGTCGAAAATGACCCGGTCGGCTTAATCGATCCTTTTGGGTTCTGCCCTTGGCAAGTCCACAGTCGGCCATTAAAGGGTGTTCCGGGTGCCGGTCCTCTGGGGCTCGATCACTACTATTTCTATAACACTCAAACGGGCCAATCGATTGGCCTAGGTCCAGTTACAAACACCCTAAACGGGCCGGTTCCAGGCAATTGGGAGACAAACGAAAAACCAGGTCACAACAACGGTGCCGTTCCTGATTGGGCCTGCGGCTGTGTGGATAAGAAGGCGAAGAATCCGGGTAAGCCCCCGAGCTATTGCACATTCAAAGGACAGAAAGATATCCATGCCCCATGCATGAACTGCATCGCCTGGGTGCAGAACGTTTTGCAGGACTGCTATAACCAAGCGTATTCAGGTCAACAATGAGACGACTCAACGTGAACTACTGGCGACTCGGCTGGGTGTCACTCACAAACGGCGCTCTGATCGTCCTGCTGCTAAGCGGGCCGATTCGCGCGTATAACGGCCAACAGCTGATCTCTGAGGGCCTGAGAACGACTCCCCCGCCGTTCTCCTACTGGAAGGAACTCTTTGCCAGCCCATGGGTGCCAGTTGTGGTGTTAGTTCTTTTGCTCGGTATCGTTGCCGAGGTACGGCGAACTGTCCTCAGTCCAATCGTCAATCTAAGTCCATATGTGGTATGGCTCATCGTGGCCTTGTGGGAGAGAGCAAGAGTTGCAGGGGAGGCGACGTCGCAAGAGCTTTTTCTTGGGAAGGTGCTGCTCATCCTTCCGCTCGCTGTCGTGATAGTGGTTGATCTGGTGTTCTACGCCTTTGCATTCCGACGACGGCAGGCAGAAGGCAGCGATGCAGGCTTGCCGAGTCGGGCTTAGCGGCCCTTGCTGCCCGGTTACCGCCGAGCGCTGGAAGCGCGGCGTCTTCGACGCCGGGAGGGGGGTGACACGTCACCCCAAGTTGGGCGCTGTAGAGCGCCAGAAAGCGCTCTCGGTTAACGTGTTCGCGCCACGCGAGTTAGGAAATCTCCGGCGCTCTGGAGCGCTCCAGGGCGCTCTCTGTTAACTAGTTGATTTTCCTACCCGTTTAGCTAACCATCCCTCTCAGCAGAATCCGGTCAGGTCAACTTCACATATTGGTTTACGAAGCGCCTGTCCTGCTATGGGCAAGCGCAGGCAACACAGCCGTGTATCTCTAACCCCGGCGGGTGGCCCGCCCTTTAACTTCCCGCAAGCCGCCCCTGCTCCATGATGGAATACTACTCCCGTACGTCTACTCTGAGTTAAGATTCTGCACTTGGGGTGCCCCGTCCTTGACGCCTTTTCAAGGGCGGGGCTTTTGGTTTCTCTTCCCATGCCCAAAGGACTTCATCGCCGCTATGGGCAGCGCCACCTCCACTTCATCACCTGCAGTTGCTACCGGCGTCTGCCCTTGTTGGCCTCGGTGCACGCGAGGAATTTGTTTGTGAAGATTCTAGGCGAAGTGCGCGACCGCTACGGCTTCGCCCTCGCCCGTTATGTCGTCATGCCCAACCACATTCACTTGCTCATCGGCGAACCCTCCATCGGGACTTCTTCCACCGTCTTGCAAGTCCTGAAACAGCGCGTCTCGCGCCGCTTGCGACGCAAGCCGCGACGCACCGCGTCCTCCCAACAAATGAAACTGCCGTTCCCCGATTCACCTGAATCCTTGCCGCGCTTTTGGCAATACCGCTTCTACGATTTCAACGTCTGGAGTCAAACCAAGTTCGTCGAGAAGCTCCACTACATGCATATGAATCCCTTGAAGAGAAAGCTGGTCACGCATCCCAGGGACTGGCCCTGGAGCAGTTTCTCGTTTTACCAGAAGAAAGAGCCGGGTTTGATTCGCATCGATCCACTGCTCTGAGGCCTGGTCCGAGATCAACGTCAAAAGCCCCGCCCTTCAAAAT
>Ga0182024_10004093_pt1 | contig 33968 bp, 33 predicted proteins | sample P32metaG_FD_120480 | JGI IMG/M metagenome (GOLD analysis project Ga0182024, IMG submission 120480) | Permafrost microbial communities from Stordalen Mire, Sweden - P3-2 metaG (Illumina Assembly) | ecosystem: Environmental > Terrestrial > Soil > Wetlands > Permafrost | place: Sweden: Stordalen... | reverse complement strand
GTGGCCAGCGCCACCAAAGGATAGACGGCCCAGGTTGGTGCGAGCTCGAAAAAGGGATTGCCGCCGATAGTGCTCTCGCCACTTAAGAGTGCGGTCTGACCCGCGTAGTTTAAGAGTAGCGCCGGAAGAACTATTGCGTACCAGGATAATTTGATAGGACCTCTGCCGAGATGACCCATGTCGGCGTAGAGCGCTTCCGCGCCTGTGATGCAGAGAAATACGCCGCCAAGAACGAGAAACCCGACTCCCCGGCTATGCATAAGAAATCCGATCGCGTGGCGCGGATCAATGGCGGCGAGCACGTGCGGATTGCGCGCGATGCCCGTCAATCCGAGGCCTGCTATGACGATGAACCACAGCAGCATGATGGGCCCGAACGCCCTACCGATCTTCTCCGTGCCAAACCTTTGCGCCGCAAACAGCGCGACCAGAATTGCAACCGCCGCGGGCATCACGAATGGTTTGAGAGAAGCCGTCGCCACATTGACACCTTCCAATGCGCTTAATACGGAAATCGCGGGTGTGATGACGCCGTCCCCGTAAAGCAGTGCCGCACCAAGCAATCCCATCCCCGTGAGGAGCCGTGCGCCGCCGTGAAAGTCGTTCGCGCCAATCAGGGACATCAAGGCCAAAATACCGCCTTCACCGTGGTTGTCGGCGCGCATGACAAATACACAGTACTTGATCGACACAGTAATGATCAGCGTCCAAATGATGAGCGAGAGCACCCCCAGAGCGACCGCCGGCGTAAGCCGACCTCCAGTCGCCTGTAGCATCGTCTGCAAGGTGTAAAGCGGACTCGTTCCGAGATCGCCGTAGACGATACCGAGTGCGGTTAACGCGGCCCAATGCGCTGGCGCCTGCAGTTTGGATGGCGCGGCGGCGGGTGCAGCGTCGGGCATGGAAGTACCTTTTCAAGAAAGCGAGAGTGCTCTAGGCGTGTCCGCGATAATAACGAAATCGTGGCGGCACAGTTGGCCGGCTCGCACACGAGGATCCATTCGCCTCCCTCGCGGCGCGCCACCAACGTAGGACGTTACCTACGAAAAGACAGGGCGGACACCGATGCACGCGGCACGCGGCTGCGCGCAGTATATGAACCGTGAGATCGACACCGGATGTCCTTCTCACACCGGGGCCGCATTGAAAGCGGCCCCACATTTTTGGCGGAACGTCAGCGATTCCTAAGTAAAATAAAGTTAATGATTGCGCCAGCTGGGGCTAACTCGCAAAGGAGCATGCTCTAGATCAACCAACGGTGGTGAATCGGTCAAGGCGGAGGTAAAGCCATGAACAGCAGTCGCCGACGCACAGTTTCCACGCTGAAGCTGCTATTGCCGCTATGTTGTGGCGTCGTTGGAGTGGCGTATGGCGTCGATTTGCCAGTCGCGCCGCCAGTAGTTGCCGCAGGCTCCAGATCTGCAACGGCACTTAATTTGCGAGTGCCGGAGCTGAGGCGAGTCATGACTCAGAGCGAACTGCTGGCTGACATGGGCTCAAATTACGATGAAGACTCAATCGAAGTCATTGCAGCGCCGCCACTTGTACCCCTGAGCTTTGATACCCAGGCTCCCTTGGGGATAGTCGATGCGGTCCACTGGTCTGTCGACCATCCGACGCAGGCATGGCGGATTGTGCTACCCGCTGCCATGCCTTAAAAGCGTCTCGAACCCGCAACTCGAAGTGACAACAGGGAGCGCGCATCCCTTCAAAATCGCAGCGATAGGCAGCTCAACCCGCCATCCATTTTCCTGAATTCGGACATGGGGAGCGTCGCCACGCGGTAGCCCCGCGCTTCAAGTGTTGCAAGGAGCAGCGGGTACCCCGCCGCTAGCAAGACGTGATCGTTCACGCGAATACAATTGGCAGCGTAGGCTTCCGTCGGCGCCACCCTGATGAGATCGTAATCCTTGAGCGCATCGTCAAGCACCACGTCACTGCTGACTACGAATACGCCATCCCCAAGATATGACAATCCGGTTTTAAGATGCAGGAGGGCCTTGCTGGCACGTATGTCGATCGTGACCGAGTTATGGGCTAGTTCTCGTAGCAGCGCCGCAAGTTGGCGCGCACCCTCTGCATTGGTGCGCCCGGATATTCCAATGAAGAAGTCACCGTCGACTTCACAAACATCGCCTCCGTCCAATGTCCCCGGCGCTTTGATTTCCCTGACCGTACGGAAAATACCGCGCAGTAATTCAAACGCCGCAGCAGTTTCTCCCAGCCGGCTCGCCGCTCCGGGGCGTGTAACAATGGCTGCCTCAGCGGTTAAAACTGCCGTGTCTTCGATGAAAGTACTGTCAGGATGAGCCGCGTCTGCGGCCAGTCTTGTCAGCTGCAGCCCGCAATTTCGCAGCGCTTCACAATACCGCTCATGCTGCTCCAGGGCGGCCGCGACATCTGGATCACCGCCGCCGATTGCACTTGTGATACCTGCAGCAAAGTTTGGCGCAGGTGCTCTCACAATAGCTTGTGTGATCCGCACGCGCGTAACTCCCGTTCGGTGCGCTCTAGAGATTGAGGATAGTCTCACGCCGGGGCTAGGCTGGGCACAACTGCGGCGTTATTTCTGCATCATGAGTTTGGCCGCGCGTCTTACGGCAGCATCGCGCTCCACACGAATCCCGTCGAGGCGCCTTTTCGCCGCCGCGACGATCTCCGGCCGGGCAAGCTCCGGGCGTCCGCAGTCAAATGGTGGTTCAGGCGCGTACTCCATCGCCAGCTGCACCGTCTGAGCGTAGTCAACTCCCGTGATCTGCGCCATAACAGCGAGCGCCATGTCAATACCCGCTGTCACTCCACCTCCGGTGATCACATTGCCGTCACGCACAACTCGGTCAGCACAGGGCTCGACAGCCAACTCCGTCAACAGATCTCGCCACGCCCAATGACATGCTGCCTTTTTTCCGCGCAGTAGCCCGGCCGCCGCCAACAGCAAGGACCCTGTGCACACGGAGGTGACGTACTGCGCCCGTGCGCCGACGCGACGCAGGGCCGCAATGTAGCTTTGTTCACCGAGCGCCTGTACGGTCCCAAAGCCCCCAGGAACGCAAAGAAGAGCGCATTCGGTAATATCAGCCAACCGCGCTACGCCTGCGAACGTGATTCCGCCGTTGCCCTGGATGGTACCGCCCGCAACCGAGGCGAGCATGCAACGCGCGTGCGGCAGGCGGCTGAACACCTCGAACGGACCCGTAAAATCCAGCTGCGTTACACCCGGATAGAGGGCAAAGACGACATGGAATTCAGCACTCATCACTTCCCCTCCGTTGACGCCGCGATGTTGACGAATTAGCCTCTTGGCGTAAATGACATTATTCCACCTTTTTAAGCCATGACACGCCGTATCGCATTTTTGATTTATCCGGATTTTCAGTTGCTCGACGCCGCCGGGCCGATAGCAGCATTCGAAATCGCCGAGCGCTATAAGCCGGGCAGTTACGAGTTGCGCATCTGCGCCGCAACACCTGGCCTTGTGGCAAGTTCCTCCGGCGCCACAATGCTGGCAGGCCCTTTGGGGCGCGCCGCCGCGGTAGACACGCTCGTGGTTGTCGGTGGCGATGGTTCCCGTGCCGCTGCCCTCAGCCTCAAGACGCGACGGTACATTCAGTCGTGCGCAAAACGGGCGCGACGGACAACGAGCGTCTGTTCGGGAGCATACCTACTCGCAGCTGCCGGGTTATTAGATGGCAAGGACGCGACTACGCACTGGAGCCGCACATTCGATTTCAAGCGATCTTTCCCCAAAGTACACGTACTACCAGATCGGATTTTCGTAAAAGCCGGAAGAATCTGGACCTCCGCCGGAATCACCGCAGGCATCGATATGTCGCTTGCGTTGATTGAGGACGATCTCGGCGAATCTATCGCGCGCCAAACGGCACGACAGCTGGTGGTTTACCACCGCCGTCCCGGAGGCCAGTCGCAGTTCTCGGCGTTGCTCGGGATGGAGCGCGCGAACGGGCGCTTTGCGGGCCTTCTGGATCATGTACGCAACAATCTTTGCGAACCGCACCGCGTAGAGAAGTTGGCCGAATATGCCTGCATGAGCTCGCGCAATTTCTCCCGTGCCTTCCTGGCAGAAACCGGAATGAGCCCGGCCAAAGCCGTCGAACGCCTACGCGCTGAGACGGCTCGCGGTGCGCTTGCCGGCAACACGCGTGCGATCAAAGAAGTGGCTCGATTGTGCGGTTTCGGAAGCGCGGAACGATTGCGCAGAACCTTTAGGCGCGTGTTCGGCGTGAGCCCTTCGACACTGAGGTCCAACCAGCCCTAAGCGCGCGCGCGTTCGACTCGAGCCGCGAAACAACCTGGTTTGGCGTTGTGCACGTGCAGGTATTTGACTCGATGCGAGTCAAACATTCGATCTATCGCGACCGCAAGGCCGCAGCCTCGCATGACGTCTGCATCGATCATCATTCCTGCGTCGTCAAATGCCCGTAGTGCCAATAGTCGTGTGCACAGGACCTCGGGAACCTCGTCGACTTCGAGCTGCGCTTCAATAGCATTCTCACGCACAAAAATTGCGTGGCGCGACCGGTATGGACTTGCAACGGACAGATGCTCGTAGTTGAGGAGCAGCAACGTCTCGCCTGCTTGCGCTTCACACAGGCTTACGCGGCAAGGAAATCCCGGATGCCTATCCGCTGTGACGCGCACCGCGCCGCGGGCCGCAAGTTCTGTGTCGGTCAATTTGAATAGAGGTGCAAATGTCTCGGCCGGCAGGCCTTTAATCAGAAAGTTCATCGATGCCTCGAAGTATTAGTATTCGGTCGATGTGGCATGATTCCCCCTGCAGCGATGGCGTGCACCTCGATTGTTGCGATCAAACTGCCGCGGCCGCTAGTCGCGGTAATTGCCTGGTCCGCGGCAGCACGAAAATCGCAAAATGCCCTACCCTTGCGTGCCCTGCAGCTTGCGCCAGCTAGCGCGCGCGCTTTCGAGATAGTGCGCGGGCGCATCGAGAAAGAAAACAAGCGATGTCGCGCTTGAAAAGCAATAAAGTCTGTGGTCGTCCGGGTTGGTCCAGTTAAGCGAGCAGTCCGCCTTGATCTTGACCCCAGCGTAGAGACCAATCGGGTCGTTATTATCGAACTCTCCCTTCATGGTGCCTGGCCGTGGTACCACCGCCTTCCATATACCCTCGCCAGCCATCGTTGTCGTGCCGGCCGCAACCAACACTGTTGAAAAGATAGCGGTCCTCAGAACGGACACTCTCATGGACTTGAACATAAGGTCCGAGCGGCTCTTTGATGGTCAGATTGACGCTTCGTTATATTAAACCCGGACGTCGTCGCTGGGGAGATTTTTGCGTGGACCGCGAGGGGCCTGGTGGTCCCTCGGGTAATCGGCGTACGGCTTGCGTGGCTATGATGCTGCAGGCGCTTAAGATCAACATCACTTGAACTCGAACAAATAGGCGTTTGGATCGCGCTTGCCGCGAATCGCAGCGGTCAGGAGCGCTGCGGCAAGCATTGAGAATGTAATACCGTTCCCCCTAGCCCGACGCGGCATAACAGTGCGGATACCCCGGAATCTCGCCGATGGCCGGACTCCCGGTTGCACTCGTACCAAAGCATCCGGTCCACGCATAGGCAGCGCGTGCGTCCATCTTTGGTAAAAGTCTGTTCAGTTTTTGTTCCAGCCGGGATACCTTATTGGCATTACGAGCATCGCGTTGGTGTGCATCAGAGAATTCCTCATCCTCGCCGCCACAGATAACGCGGTTATCAAAAGTGCTGCGCAGGTATAGGTAAGGCGCTGAAGCCTCCCAGATTAAGGCGCGTTCGGGCCACACGCCGTGTGACTGCGGTCGTGTCGCAATCGCCCAAGTGGACATGATCCTATTGCCATGCGTGGGTACGATCTGAGGAAATTCGTAGCCCGTACAAATGACCACGTGACGCGCATGGACCTCCGGACCGCCGCGTGTGAACACCGTAATCCCCCTGCGAGTGGAATGCAGGTCGGTGACTTCGTGCGGACCGTAAAAGCGTGCGCCACGGCGCAGCGCATGCTGCAAGAACCCTGTTGCCAGCGCGATCGGGTCGGCTTCGGCATTGCCGTGACTGAGGATTGCCGCCGAGCGATCAATATCGAAGTGTCGTCGCAGCATCTTGCGTTCCAATAGCTCGCTCGGCAGACCAAGTCGCTGCCGCGCGCGCACCTCGCGCCGCAGTCCCGCCGCATCGAGCACGTTACCGGCGAGATACAACGACGGACGCGTTTGCAAATGCGCGGAAATACCGAGACGATTCGCTTGCGTCCGCAATTCATTGACGGCCGCATGAGAGCATTTCCAAACCTGTGCCGCCGCGCTATGGCCGAGCAGCGTCCGCAGCTTTACCAACGGAGTGTCGAGCTCGAATTGAAGCAGTGCCGTGCTCGCAGCCGTCGACCCGAGGCGCGCGCCGTCCCGGCGATCGAGTATCAGCGGCCGGATCCCGACTTCGGTTAGAGCATGACTCATTAATGCGCCCGTAATACCTGCACCGATCACGACAACTTCGGCGCGCGTTGCATGCTTGAGGCCCGCCATCGGAATATGAGGATGCCGATACGCTTTCCATACCGCGCTGCCGGTACGCAAATCGCGCTTAAGTGTCAGTCCCATTGGGAATCTTTAATAGACCGACAACCACGAGCCATGCGTAACGCTGCGCCTGTGCTCTTGGTTCCACGAGGTGTGGCGGATTAGCGGAGATCTTCGCAGGATGCGGACGCGGAAGAAGCTTAAGCACGTCAAGCCGCCGATATTGGCCGCGCCCATCGAGAAAGGTAGAGGGCTAGTCGCCAGCAGCCTAATCAAATGCCACGCGCTACTCCCGGCCAATCTTTGCAGCAGCGGGGCTCTGCGACGTCATAACGCAGATTAGAGTGAGATGACGCCCGCGCCAAGTTCCATCACATCGCCGCTGACTCGTATCCGACGGGCTGCATCGACGTGTAGGTACAACGTAGATGCACGACCCACATACTCGCCCTGGGAAATCTCCAATGTAATCGGCAGCGCTCGGCCCGTAGCTAGACACCAGCCACCGAGGTTTGCTGTCGCAGATCCGGTAGCGGGATCCTCCAAAGCCGCGCTGCCCTGTTGAAAAAAGAAGCGCGCGAGCAAATGCTCGCCTGCCCCGGCAAACACGTACGCCATGGCCGCTCCATTCTCATTTTTCAAATGGGTCACCGCCTCGGGACGCAGTGTTGCACGCCTCACCGCTGCTTCGGTTGCCAAGGGAACGATCAACTGCTCGGTTCCCGCATTGATCCACAAAGGCCTCTCACCGATGTCGTCCTCTGCAATGCCAAGCATCTGGGCAAGCTCGCCTCGCGGCCTCTCAAATTCGCGCCAACTGGGTGCATTTGCTTTCAAGGTCCATCGGTCTCCGGCCGCCTGAACCCCAATGATTCCGGCCGGCATTTCGAGTGTAAGAATATCTCCCGCTAACCCGAGCGCCCGACATACGTGAGCCGTGCCGAGCGTTGGATGGCCGGCAAACGGCATTTCATACCTTGGCGTGAAAATGCGCACTGCTGCACTCGCTCGTTGAGAAGGCAGAATAAACGTCGTTTCGGAGAGGTTGAACTGCAGGGCAAGCGCCTGCATCTGGGCAGTATCAAGCGACGCTCCATTCTCGAACACGCACAGGGGATTGCCAGTGAACGGCGTGTCGCCCTGCGTAAAGACATTCACTATTCGATAAGCGTAGCGGGCCATTTGCGTTGAGTTTCTGAACCTGAATAGTCCAAGGCTGTCGAATTCGGTTTCAGCGCCATCGCGAGAGTTCAGTCTCTTCATCCCGGACGATTACGTCAAGACTTGAGCCGGAACTGAGGGTCAAGCTCTGCTTCCTTCCACGCTCGTGCGCCGTCGTCTGGCATAGGAGTTGCTGCGGTGTATCGAGGAGAGTTGCTACGGAGATCCTATGAGAATTGAGTGGCTGCCGATCTTTCTGAGTGCCTTATCCAGCGGACTGCTTAGCCTTATGATCTCACACATCTACTATACGGTGAGCTTGAGGAGCGCCGAACGTCACCAGGCCACTGCGAAGCGTCACGCCGAACAGATGGGTCGCATGACGAGCCACCATACGGAACAATTACTGGTTCTGCGCACGACGCTACTTGCGGTGGAAAAGGATTCGGGAGTCGAGGCCGCTCGAGACAATGAGGGCAAACTGACGGGTGGCCTGCACTACGACGGCCAATTCATTGCCCCGCCAGATGTCTCTCCAACCGCAATCGCAGAAACTTTGGCGCCCCCAAGAAACAACGGTGGACGTACCCTGAAGTAGCGTACGTGAGTTTATTTGGATCGCTTAAGAAAGTGCGAGAACGTAACCTGCTCGCCGCCATACGACTCGCTCCGCGCCGCCCATGAATAAACGTAGTCCACGCCCACGGCTACGGCCATAGGATTCTTTTCATGGATTGAATCTGGCGAATTTAGGAGGCGCTGCGCGCTTAAACTCAAACGTAACCGTTACATTCAAAGCGTCACGGTTACATGAACCGGCTATGAACGAGTCATCGCGTCCGCGAGCTCGCAACCAAGTCTGCTGGTATAGACTTTGCAGACGCAGCCATTAGACACTCATCTTTAAAACTGTCACCTGCGCGTTCGCCAGGCGACTGACAGGACAAATACTAATGAAGTGCACATTGATGGGGATTTTAGCAGCGACTACTGTCTTATTTATGGGCTGCCACAAGGCTGAGCCTCGAACGACTGTCCAAAGCGATGTCGCAAGGGCGCGGGACGAAGCAGCCAACAGGGAGGCTAAGGCAAGTCAGCAGGCTGCGGATACAGTGGGTTCTGCGAATGAAAATCTAGCGGCGCAGACGCAGAAGGCGCACGCACAGACGGCCGACGCCGCTTACGCCGAGGTGATCGCCAAAGCTGACGGAGACCATAAAATCGCTGTCGCGCAGTGCGAGGGGCTGGCGGGTGATGCGCAGAAAGCTTGCGTAGAACAGGCGGATGCGACGCGTGAATTAGCCAAAGCAGAAGCTGCCAAGGCCGGCCATACGTGACATACATGCGGACCGCTTTTCGCATCAGGACTTATGAGCAAGCCGCATCGTTACCACGCGAAGTCAGTGCATCACAGACGACGCTTTGGCGATGACGAGCGGCCCCGGAACTACCTCCCCACATCCGCAGGATAAAATGACAAGAAAATATCGTGATAGGCCGGCAGATGAGGGCAAACACGGCGATGCGGCCGAAGAACAAAATGCTGGAGTGCCTTCTTCTGCGTCGGACGGTCCAGTACACCCGAAATCTTCCAGCAACCGTCAGCAAAACTCTCTGGGCCAAGCTGCGCGGACGAAATCTCCAGAGGTCGATGGTAAGCGCTTCGGACGACCGCGAAGAGATCACGGCGGAGTTTGACGCATTCGGCGCCGCGGATAGTTTCGCGCTAGACTGAGAGGCCCAATTGGCCACCGCGGCGGGCTCAAGATGATTCAGAATTTTGCGGACCATTCTGCGAACGAGCGAACCTTTCTAGCCTGGGTCCGCACAGCCATCGCCGTCATGGCGTTCGGATTTCTTGTGGAGCGATTCGATCTGTTCCTGGAACTTGCCGCCCCTTCCCTGGCAGGTCGCACGCTTTCGGTGCCGGGACAGAAATTCGGAAACGAAGCGGGCCTTGCGCTCATTATTCTTGGGACTGCGATTGTCGCGATGGCCGCCACGCGATTTCTCATGACAGCGAGAGTTATTGATAGCAAAGACGTGCGCCCCGGGCCGGGAGCTCGCTTCGATTTGGCGCTTGCTATCCTGATAGGTCTCTTAGGCTGCGCCCTGTTCGTTTATCTGTCGCACGCATTAGTCACAAAAACCTAAGGCTTGCTGTGCGACTCAGCCTCTCGCGCGGACCGCTATACCGGCACCGCCCAGCGACGCTTGACACTTTGTAGCGCGACGGTCTGCCGCGCCGCAGCTGCATCAGGCACGCGCAATCGTGTCAGAAGATTCCTACAGCTGCGCCAGCGCCTACGGCGTATAAAACGGGGAAAACACCGACTGCTGCAGCCGCGCCTGTGGCGTAGCGTGTACTCGCCAATCAATAAACGAGTGTCGCTATGTCACCGCGAATCATCACTTTTTCTGCCATGGCGTTAGTTAGCTGCGGACTCGAGGCCGGCTGCGCTACACAGGGTCCAATCCCGACCGAGCAGTTGACAAGAGCCAGGGCTCTCGTCGAACAGGCGGACAAGGCGGACGCTCAGCGTTACGCACCGGCCGATCTGCAGCGCGCTCACGACGAGCTAAGCAGCGCCGATAAGGCCATCAACGATCATAAATATGACGACGCGCGGCGCTACGCTGAGAATGCAGAGGTGGACGCGGACCTCGCGAGCGCTCGCGCGAGTAGTGGCGAAGCGCAACGCGCTGCGCGCGAAGTAGATCGCAGCATTGACTCGCTGAAACAGGAGTCAGATCGCCACGCAAACGACCCTGGCGCAAATCAGTGAGACTCAGGCAGGTAGCGTCCCAACAGATATTCCCCAGATGAGGCATCCCGTGAACAGAACTATTCTTTCTGCCGTCCTCGTGGCACTCGCCGGCGGGTGCGCAACGACCTCGATGCACAGCGACCGGCTCGATGAGGCTCGCGCTGAGGTAGAAAAAGTGTCAGTCGATCCCCTGGCTCAGCAGGCGGCGGGAAAGGATGTTGAGCAGGCGCGCAACAACCTGCAGCGCGCGGAAACCGCGCTTCAACAGCGCCAGCCACCCGTCGACGTCGATCACTTAGCTTATCTCGCGTTGCGCCACGCGCAGGCTGGGGAAGCGCGAATCGCTGAAGCCCGCGCGCGCCAGCAGGTCGCTCAGGCGCAGGAGGAGCGTAATCGGGTTCAACTCCACGAGCGCGACCAAGAGGTGCAAAACGCCAGGAGTGCGGCGGAAAATGCAAAGAGTTCTGCGGCAGCCGCGCAGAGCGAGCTCGCCAACGCACGCCAGGAACTTCAGGATCTGCAGGCTAAGCAGACCGATCGCGGCATGGTTATGACCCTGAGCGATGTGCTCTTTGACACGGGTCAAGCAACACTCAAGCCCGGCGCCGATCGCGCGCTGGATCGTCTCGCTCAGTTTCTGAAAGATAGTCCAAATTCCGCTGTCCTCATCGAGGGTCACACCGACGGCGTCGGCACGGACGACTACAACCTTGCGCTGTCGCAGCGCAGGGCCCAGTCGGTTGCCGACGCCCTGAGCTCACGCGGAATTTCATCGGATCGCGTCCAGACAAAAGGGCTAGGCAAGGCATATCCGGTTGCCTCGAACGATACGCAAGCGGGCAGGCAGCAGAATCGGCGCGTGGAGATCGTCTTCTCCGACGCCTCCGGCCGATTCGCGCAGAGCAGTCCCTAACGGCGAAGCAATCTGCAGCGGATGAAGTCCGCGCAGGTTGCGCGAGTTTTCCTTCGGGTCGCGGCTCGGGTCGCGTTACTACCCGTCTTTCGGCTGCGCGATCCTCAAGCAAGCTAGGTGCAATTCGCTTTACGCTACAACACGCGTGGCCGGCGGACGCTGTATTCACGCGTAGCCCCAGTTTATGCGTTGAGAGAAGCTGCGTAAGGATCTACCATCGCGGCAAAGAAACGGACGCTCATAATAATGGCTCAGTCATCTAACGCTCCTGATTCGGGCTTTTTCCGGGGTGCGCACTTCGGGCCTCCGCTGCCGACTGGGACGTTAGTTGCCTTCCTAGTCGCGGTTCTCGCAATTGTCTTAGTCGCGTGCCTTTCCTACGGTGCGCTTCAGGGCAGTGCCGGGAGTGCTCGCCGAGTTACGCATACCCTCGAGGTGAGCGAGCAACTTCAGGCCCTCCTCTCTACGCTGCAAGACGCGGAGACCGGACAGCGCGGCTTCCTTCTGACCGGCCACGAGGATTACCTGGTCCCCTACACCAATGCCAAAGCGGCGCTGGCGGGCGAGTTCAAGAGTGCGCATCGTCTAATAGATGGAAATCTGGAGCAGCAGCGGCTTCTCGAAACGCTCGAGCGCGTCGCTGCGGAAAAGATGGAAGAGTTGGACGGGACCGTCGCGCTGCGCCGAACGGGTGATGCTGCCGGCGCCTTGACGATTGTCCGAACGAACCGCGGCAAAGAGGCGATGGAGCACGCGCGCGCGACGATAGCAGAGATGCAGCGCGATGAGCGCGCCGCGCTCGCAGCTCGTCAAGCGGAGTGGTTCAATGCCGCCAGCGTTTCCTCTATCGTAGTATTAGGTGGCTCCGCTTTATTACTCATCCTCGTGGGCGTCGCCGCAATGAAGACGTCGCGTGACTACCGCGCGCGCCAGACATTAGCGTGGGTTCGCGCGGGCCAGATGGGCCTGAACGCCCGAATCCAGGGCGAGCAGCGTCTTGAAACGCTGGGCGACAACGTCCTTCATTACCTCGCCGACTATCTGCAGGCGCAGATCGGCACAATCTTCGTATCCGAATCAGGAAATCACCTGCGGCGCATAGCGGCGTACGCCGTTCCCGACGGCAAACAGATTGAGATCGTGCAACTTGGCGAGGGCAGCCTGGGCCAAGCCGCGAAGGAAAACCGGGTTCTACACGTGCGCGAAGTTCCCGTGGACTACCTCAACGTCGCTTCGAGCATCGGCCAATCAAAACCTCGCGAACTCGTAGTAGCGCCGGCAAGTGTCGACGGAATAGTCTATGCGGTGGTCGAGCTCGGCTTCTTTCGACAACTACTGCCTGCGGATCTTGATTTGTTAACCCGCGTCTCGGAGTCCTTGGGAGTCGCAGTGCGGGCCTCAAAAGACCGCAGCCGCTTGGAGGAGCTCCTCGCGGAAACTCAACGGCAAGGTGAAGAACTGCAGACGCAGCAAGAGGAGCTGAGAGTCACTAATGAAGAATTGGAAGTTCAGGCAGTGGCGCTCAAAGAATCGCAAACGCAGCTAGAAGCTCAACAGGCGGAGCTCGAACAAACGAACTCACAACTGGAGGAGCAGGCACAGGTTCTGGAAAATCAGAAAGACGAGCTTTCCCGCGCTCAGGTCGTTCTGGTAGAGCGCGCGACCGAGCTGCAACGAGCCAACCAATACAAGAGCGAATTCTTGGCCAACATGAGCCACGAGCTACGCACGCCTCTGAATTCCTCGCTTATCCTTGCGAAGATACTCGCCGACAACAAACACGGTAATCTCACCGCCGAACAGATCAAATTTGCCCAGACGATCTCCTCCGCCGGTAATGATCTGCTGGCAATCATTAACGATATTCTGGACCTCTCGAAGGTTGAAGCGGGCAAAGTTGAACTAGTGGTCGCACCGATCGCTGTTGCAACGATAATCGACGACGCAATGAAATCGTTCCAGCCCGTCGCACAGCAGAAGGGACTGCACTTCAGTGCCGTTGTGGAGGCGGGAAGCCCAGAACAGATTGAGACGGACCGGCACCGACTGAGTCAGATACTGAAGAACCTGCTCTCGAACGCCTTGAAATTCACCGAGCGCGGCGAAGTCGTATTGCGAATTTCGCGCGCATCCGGCAAGGCAGTTGCGTTCGTCGTTCGCGATACGGGCATCGGCATTTCCGCTCACCAGCAAGGCATCATATTTGAGGCGTTCCGGCAGGCGGATGGGAGTACGCACCGCAAATATGGCGGCACAGGGCTCGGTCTTACCATTTCTCGGGATCTCGCGCGCCTGCTTGGCGGAGATATCAGTGTTCAGAGCACACCAGGCAAGGGCAGCTCATTCACTCTGACTTTACCCGTTGTGTATGCCGAAGGCACAAGCGCGCGGATCAATGCATCTGCGGCTACGAAAGCTGTGGAGTCCGCCGCGAACTCCCCTGCACCCGCAGGCGCGGATACGCCCGCGGGCCGCCCCAAGCTCGCGCTCCCCACCCTCGATGATGACCGCGAGCGCCTGGCGCCGAATTCTTCGCTCATCCTCGTCGTAGAGGACGATCCTGCCTTTGCAAGCATCCTGCGCGACATGGTGCACGAGATGTATTTCCAGTGCGTGATCACTCACAGCGCAAGCGACGGCACGGCTGCGGCCCTGCTGTATAAGCCCAAGGCGATACTACTCGATTTGAACTTGCCAGATCATTCCGGGCTCGGCGTTCTAGATCAGTTGAAACGCAATTCGCAAACACGCCACATACCTGTGCATATTGTCTCCGTTGCAGATTACACCCAAGAAGCTCTCGCTATGGGCGCAGCTGGATATGCGTTGAAGCCCGTGCGGCGCGAACAGTTGGTTGAGGCGCTGCAACGTCTCGAGGCAAAGTTTTCCCAAAGCCGTCGACGCGTGCTCATCGTCGAGGATGACGCGCGGCAGCGCGGCAGTATCGCGAAGCTTCTCGAAAATGGCGACGTACAGATTACCGCTGTTGAAAATGCGGGCGAGGCACTCGCCCAATTACGGACAACGACTTTCGACTGCATGGTTATGGATCTGAATCTGCCGGACTTTAGCGGCTATGAATTGTTGCAGCAGATGGCCGATCAGGGTGACGTGGCCTTCCCGCCGGTCATCGTTTACACGGGGCGCTCGCTGACAGCCGACGAGGAACATTCTCTGCGGCGTTTTTCCAGATCCATCATCATCAAGGATGCGCGCTCGCCCGAGCGGCTGCTGGATGAGGTCACCCTCTTCCTACACCAAGTGGAGTCGCAGCTGCCCGTGGAGCGTCAGCTGATGTTGAAAGCCGCTCGGGATCGGGAGGCGACGCTCGATGGCCGCCGCATTCTCGTGGTAGAGGACGACGTCAGAAACATCTTCGCGCTTACAAGTCTGCTCGAGCCCAAGGGCGCGAAGATTGAGATCGCACGCAACGGCAAGGAGGCCATTGAGGCGCTCTCGCGCAGTTTAAGCGATCCTGCGCACGCGATTGATCTTGTTTTGATGGACGTCATGATGCCTGAGATGGATGGCATCACCGCGACCCGGGAGATACGCAAACGTCACGAGTGGCGCAAGGTACCCATCATTGCGCTCACCGCGAAGGCGATGAAGGACGACCAGGAAAGGTGCCTCGCGGCGGGCGCTAACGACTACATCGCAAAGCCCTTGGACGTGGAGAAGCTGTTATCACTCCTGCGCGTATGGATGCCGAAGTAACGAGCGAATCGTGGCGGCCGACAACACTGACATTGAATTGCGGCTTCTGGTTGATGCCATCTATCTAAAATATCACTACGACTTTCGTCGCTATGCCGCCGCGTCCCTAAAAAGGCGCCTGACGAACGCGCCCAGTCGTTTTGGATGCCGCACCCTCTCGCAACTGCAGGACAAGGTCCTGCACGATCCCGCCACTTTCCCGGCGCTGCTGAGCTTTCTGACCGTACCCGTCAGCGAGATGTTTCGCGACCCCAATTATTTTCGCTCTTTGCGCGAGAAAGTAGTTCCGCTGCTGCGCACTTATCCGTCACTTAAGGTATGGGTCGCCGGTTGTAGCACCGGTGAAGAGGTCTATTCACTCGCGATTCTCCTGCGCGAGGAGGACCTGCTCGAGCGCACACTCATCTATGCTACCGACATCAATCCGCAGTCTCTGCAGAATGCGGCGGCCGGCGTCTACGCGGTCGATCGTATCGCCGGTTTCACGGAGAACCACCGCAATTCCGGGGGCCGCGCATCGCTTTCCGATTATTACACCGCCGCCTACGGCAGAGCGGTGTTCGATAAATCGTTCAGGCGGCACGTTGTATTCTCAGATCATAGCCTTGCCACGGACAGTGTTTTTGCGGAGGTCCAGCTGATCTCCTGCCGCAACGTCCTTATATACTTCAACAGCGATCTGCAAAATCGCGCCGTGGGCTTGTTCCGAGATGCACTGTGCCGCAAGGGCTTTCTCGGCATCGGCATGAAAGAGTCGTTGAGCTTCTCGTCTCATGCGCAATCGTTCATCGAACTCGTGCGCGAGGACCGGATCTTTCAAAAGAGGAGCGAACCGTGACCGGTGTCACGGCGCTGCGGGGGCGCATCGACGCCATTGTGATCGGCGCCTCCGCCGGCGGAGTGGAGGCGCTATCCATCCTGCTGCCTGCCTTGCCGGCTGACTTGCGCGCGCCCCTATTTATCGTAGTGCACTTGCCACGCGAGCGACCGAGCCTGCTTGCGGAGATTTTTGCGCGCAAATGCGCTCTTAGGGTTAGAGAGGCGGAAGATAAGATGCGCGTGGAACCGGGCACTGTATACTTCGCCCCGCCTGACTATCACTTGTTGCTCGACGAGGGCCCGCAACTCGCCCTCTCAATCGACGAGCTGGTGCACTTCTCGCGACCGTCGATCGATGTACTCTTCGAATCCGCCGCGGATATTTACGCTGATCGCCTCATGGGCATTATTCTCACTGGCGCGAATGATGACGGCACCGCGGGACTCGCGGCTATACATCACGCCGGAGGCGTAACGGTTGTGCAGGAGCCCGAGAGCGCGCAGGTACCATTGATGGCGCTTTCGGCGCTCAAGAGAACTCCGGCAGATTTTGTGCTGCCGCTTGCGGAAATTGCAGTACTGTTACAGGCACTAGCGAGCCCGGAGCCTACGGCAAATGACGCGTCGCGGAACAGGTAGAGGATTCGAATGCAGGAATGCGTGAAGTGTTTGCTCGTCGATGACCTCGAGGAAAATCTCCTTGCGCTCTCGGCGCTGCTGCGCCGCGACGATGTGGAAGTACTTACAGCGCGCTCCGGTTCTGAAGCATTGGAATTACTGCTGGTACATGACGTCGCGCTCGCCCTCCTCGATGTGCAAATGCCAAAAATGGACGGTTTCGAACTCGCCGAGCTCATGCGCGGCAGCGAGCGCACACGCGAAGTTCCGATCATCTTCGTAACGGCCGCCGCGCGCGATCAACACCGTCTCTTCAAGGGATACGAAAGCGGCGCTGTGGATTTCCTGTATAAGCCCATCGATCCTCACATCATCGAGAACAAGGCGGCGGTTTTCTTTCGGCTCTACCGCCAGAAGCAGCAGCTCGCGCGACAATTGCAGGAGCAAACCGAAACGTTACGGCTCAACGAGATGTTTACTGCGGTTCTCGGACATGATCTGCGCAACCCTCTGAGCGCCATCCTGATGGCCGCACATATGGTTCAACACCAGTCCGAAGACGAAACTGTCCGCGGAACGGCTAAGCGCATCCTTATGAGCGGCAGACGCATGACGCGAATGATCGATGACATGCTTGACCTAGCCCGCGCGCGGCTCGCAGGTGGCATTCCCCTCAAAGTAAGTCATTCAGACCTTGGAGAGCCCGTTCAACGAGTCGTGCGCGAATACGAGGTTGCTTTCCCGGCACGCCGCATCGAGTTGCAGCAGGAAGGCGATCTCGCCGGGATGTGGGATGCGGAGCGACTGGCCCAGGCCGCGTCCAACCTTATCGGCAACGCACTGCAGCATGGTGCGGCGGACGCGCCCGTCAAGATTCAGCTCGACGGATCCCATCCCGACGCCGTCATACTATCCGTCGCCAACGCGGGCAGCATCCCTTCCCGCGTGCTGCCGCGCCTCTTCGAGCCCTTCCAGGGCGGCCAGCGCGAGCCCGGGCAAAACCAAGGCCTCGGTCTCGGACTCTATATCGTGCAACAGATTGTCCAAGTACACCGCGGAAGCGTGGATGTGCGATCTGGAGACGCCGATCGCACCGTCTTTCAATTCAAGATCCCGCGTAATACACCGAAACCTTAGAGCCAACGGCGACGCGTCATCTTATCAGCCTCGGCCATGGCACGTACACTCAGGATGTCGCCGTCACTCGGCTCATATAAGCTATGTTTAGGGTAAGCATTCCATTTTTTGCCAAAATCTGCGGAGCAGGAGTTTCACCATGATTCGCTGCGTGGCGATCACATTCGTTGCCGTCCTCGGCGCCTTAACCGGTTGTGTCAACGCGGATGACAGCCACCCAAACGGAGGGCAGAAAGACGCCAAATCCGATCGGACATCCGGTGACACGCACTCCGTCAACGGATCCATTCACGTTAGCGTGGGACAAAAAAAGGACGATGTATCCACCGTTAACGGCTCCATCCACATTGCCGACAATGCTGCCGTTACGGGTGCGCAAACAGTGAACGGCAGCATCAGCATGGGCGCGCACGCAACAGCGGACGAGCTGCATACCGTGAATGGATCGATCACGCTCGGTGATGCGGCAAGCGTCTCACACGCCATTTCTGCCGTAAACGGGTCACTCACTCTGCACACAGGAGCAGACGTCGGCGGCGCGCTCACAAATGTAAACGGCAAAATCGTGCTGCAGGCCGCGCACGTCGGTGGCGGCATCAAAACGGTGAACGGCAATCTCGACGTCGGTAGCAATTCTCACGTGGACGGCGGGATCTTGGTTCAGAAGGACTCCAGCGACGTTATATGGTTTTTTCACTGGGGCTCGAACGACATGCCAAAAATCGTGATTGGCCCCGGGGCGGTGGTGCAGGGAAACTTGCGCTTCGAACGGGAAGTACACCTATTCGTGAGTGACAGTGCGACTATTGGGCCCGTAATTGGCGCCACTGCGGTCAAGTTCTCGGGAGAAAAACCGCCGGAATGATCGCGTACGCGATTCCGTGCGTGTCTTCATGAACTTCACTCGTCAGTCGCGCCCCCGGCTCATAATGGTGTTGGCGAGGCGCGACTCATCGAGCGCGTAACCCATCCCCGGGGCGTCGCTAAGATTGATGCAGCCGTCGCGATCAACCGTAAGCGGTTCAGCCATCATGTAGTCGCGTCGCTCGAGGCTCCAATCGGGCGGGTCAAACGGATACTCTAGGAACGGTGATTCCGCAAGGCCGGCCGCAAGATGAGCGTTTGCTGTCACACCCATGCCGTTTGTCCAGGTGTGCGGCGTAAATACGATGTGCTGCTCCTGCGCCATGATTACGATGCGTCGCAGCCCGGTAATGCCTCCGACGAGCGCCGCATCAGGCTGCAGCACGTCCACGCATCCGCCGCCAATCAGATCTCGCAGCTCGTGCAATTGACGGGTCATTTCTCCAGCGGCGATCCGTACGTCGGTGGCTTCGCGTAATAATCGCATGCCCGTTAAATCGGCTCTGTGCAACGGCTCCTCCATCCAATAGACGTTTAGCCGTTCGAGCTCGCGGGCAACGGACAGCGCGTCCTTGAAGGACCATGATGCCTCTGTGTCCCACGGCAGACGCCAGCCCTGATTGCAGTCAACCAGTAGCTCCAAGCGGTCGCCGACGCGCGCCCGTACGGCCTCCAGCGCGCGCACGTCATCCCGCCAGTCGCCTCGATGGAAGCGCAGCTTCAAGGCGCGAAAACCCTGTGCGACAAAGCGTTCCGCCTGCTCCGCGAGCGCGCCGGCGTCTCGCAGCACACCGCAGGATGCATAGGCGCGCAGGCGATTGGAGAGTCCTCCCAGGAGCTTCCAGCAGGGTTGTCCGGCAATTTTCCCGGCAAGATCCCACAGGGCCAGATCGAGCGGCCAGCAGCGGCCGTAGTGGAAGTCGATGTGGGACAGGACTCGGTAGTGGCGCTCGATGGCGAGGGGGTCTTGGCCTATGAATAGATCTTCATGCCCCGCGAAGCCCACCATCTGATCGCCGGAACCGTAGCCCACGAAACCCGTGTTCGTTGCGACCCGCACGATCGTAGCATCCAGATGAACGCGCGGCTTACTGTCCCAGCTTGCCCGGAACGGCGGATCAAATGCGAGTCGGTGGTGAGTGATGTCGATCGCACGAATGCGATGCACGGAAGCCGCCACCGCTACGTCCTGTTTGCTCGCACTCATTGGTACGCCGTCCATATTGTCTTCAGCTCGGTGAATTTACTGATTGCATCGTCTTTTGAGGCAATGCCGGAAAATCGATGTTCTAACACCGCGACAGGCTTTCACACTTGCGTCTTCCATCAAAGCCGAGAAATTGAATAGCGCTATCGAAAAAAGGCATTGGATAACCTCCAACGGCTTCGAACAGGCCTCCTTTACGGGGCGTGAAAGCGGCGCGGATGGCGGCTTCTAGGGCGCACTCGATTGGGGAAACAGGACACGCAAGTACCAGCTAGAATGAACGCTACCGCCGCTGCGACACGCTTGCGCATTGAACACCAGCTGCGGGAGGACAAGCATGAGTGATTCACCGATTGATCGACGCTGGCTTCCCTTGAACGCATTGCGGGCATTCGAGGGCGTTGCCAAACATGGCAGCTTCACGGCGGCTGCCAATGCACTTCTTATCTCGCAAAGCGCACTCTCGCGGCATGTCATCGCGCTTGAGAAGCTTCTCGGGCAGCAGCTCTTTGAGCGCCGTCCACACGCCTTAGTGCTGACCAAGGCAGGTCAATACCTGCTACCGGCGATCATGAAGTCCTTCGACCGCCTGGAATATGCGCTCGATGATCTGCGCAACGAGGGTGCGCCGACGGCACGGACCCTGCGCGTCCAGATGCCGCCAAGTTTCGCGGTGCAACTGGCGGTGCCGATTCTGCGCGACTTCCGCCGCACCAGCGCCGAAGTGGACATTGACCTGGTCAGTCCCCACGGCGTTGGACCGCCGCTTTCTGATGTCGATGTGGCCGTCGTGTACTCGAAGCCGACGGTGACGGATCTGGTGACTGATCTGCTCTGGCAAGTGCGCCTGAGTGTGCTATGTCACCCCGACGTGGCCGCGCGTCATGCGGGCAAGGATTTGGCGCAATTCATCGCTGCCAATGAAGTCGTGCACGTGCGCATCGCCGACCTTCCCCGCCACGACAGGTGGACTCAGTTCGTGCGGCAGTTCGGCGTGGGTCCGGTAAATTTCGAGGGCAGCCTGGTTTTCGATACCGCTGTGCTTGCCGTCCAATACGCTCTCAGTGGCACAGGTATTGTGCTGGTCGACCCGAATCTCTTCATCGAGGAGCTTCGCACTGGCCGTCTCGTCAGACCGTTCGACGTCAGTCTCGACGATGGCTACGGCTACTACTTAATCACTCATCCGGAAGGCCTGAGCGATACTGCGATCGCTCTGTTTCGCTCGTGGCTAATTGAGCGCTTCGGGAATCGACCGGGGTTCGTAGATCCGCCGCTGCGCTTAGCAGTCTCAAATACATGAGTGACGGGCGACTTGCCTTGGGCGGCACCACGCCTTAACGCGCCGTTGCGGACTCGTATGGCGATCGGAATGAAGCAATGAAGAGGCATGCACAAGCGGTAGTGATCGGTGGAGGCGTCGTCGGCGTGAGCGTTCTGTATCACCTGACGAAAGCGGGCTGGAAAGACGTACTTCTCATCGAAAGGTCCGAATTGACCTCAGGATCTACCTGGCATGCCGCGGGTGGCATGCACACTGTCAACGGCGATCCGAATGTTGCCAAGCTGCAGCAATACACCATCAAGCTCTATGAGGAAATAGAAAGGATTTCGGGCCAGTCCTGCGGCGTACACATTACCGGAGGCATCATGCTCGCCGGCACGCAGGAGCGGCTTGACTGGCTGAAAATGGCGCAAGCGCGCGGCCGCTACCTCGGTATGGACCTTGAGATCATCTCGGTCGACGAGGCAGCCAAGCTCTTTCCCCTGATGGACAAGCAGCATTTCACCGGCGCTATGTACGATCCCATCGAAGGTCACGTGGATCCGTATGGCGTTACGCACGCCTATGCGAAGGCCGCGGAAATCGCAGGAGCGGAAGTCGTGCGGCGCACGCGTGTAACGGAGCTCAAGGCACGCGCAGACGGCACCTGGGACGTCGTCACTGAGCATGGCAGTGTCCACGCCGAACATGTGGTCAACGCCGGCGGGCTCTGGGCGCGCGAAGTCGGCCGCATGGTGGGACTCGAGTTGCCCATCCTGGCCATGCAGCACCAATACATACTCACTGACGACATCGCACAACTCGCCGGCCGGCCGGAGCAGCTGCACTGCATCGATTTCGAAGGCGAAATCTATCTGCGCCAGGAGCGCGGCGGCATGCTGATGGGCACCTACGAGCGCGCGGGGACGCCGTGGTCGGAACACACGACGCCGTGGGATTTCGGACAGGATCTGCTGCCAAATGATTTGGAACGCATCGCGCCCAGTCTTGAGATTGGCTTCGAGCATTTTCCGGCGCTTGGGAGTGTGGGCATCAGGAAGGTGATCAACGGCCCTTTTACCTTCGCACCGGACGGCAATCCTTTAATTGGTCCCATCAAGGGACTTAGGAACTTCTGGGTCGCTTGCGGCGTGATGGCTGGCTTTAGTCAAGGCGGCGGAGTCGGGCTGGCACTCGCACATTGGATGGTCGACGGCGATCCGGGCGCGGATATCTGGGGCATGGACGTCGCGCGCTACGGCGGGTGGGCAACTCTTGCGTACACCAACGCCAAGGTCAGAGAGAACTATTCGCGGCGCTTCCGGATCCGCTTTCCGAATGAGGAACTCGAGGCGGCGCGGCCGCTGCGCACGACTCCGGTGTACGACCGCCTCAGGGCGCAGAACGCAGTGTTCGGCGAGTACTGCGCCCTGGAGCACGCCTTGTGGTTCGCGCCACCTGGCGTCGCGGCCAAGGAAAACATCACCTTCCGCCGTTCAAATGCGCACGAGCACGTCGCGGCGGAGTGCCGCACCGTACGCTCTGCGGTGGGTTTGCTGGAAATCTCAACTTACGGCAAGTTTGAGATTGACGGGTCGGGCGCCGCCGAGTGGCTGGATCACGTGATGGCGAATCGTGTACCTGCCATCGGCCGCATCGGACTTACACCTATGCTCAATGAGCGCGGCAAATTGATCGGCGACTTCACGATGTGCCGCCTCGGCGAGAACCATGTCTTTCTCATCGGCACCTATGCCGCCGAGAACTATTACATGCGCTGGTTCGAACGCCATCTGCCCGCAACCGGCGTGCGCGTGCGTCCCTGCGCAACCGAATACGTCGGCTTGTCAGTTGCCGGGCCGCGCGCCCGGGCGCTTCTGCAGGGCCTCGTGCGCGATGATTTATCAAATGCCGCGTTCCCGTTCCTGTCGTTCAAGCAGATCGATGTCGGCATGATTCCCGCGCTGGTTGGACGCGTGTCCTTCACGGGCGATCAAGGCTACGAGATCTGGGTCACCAGTGACTATCAGCGCGCACTGTACGATCTGCTCTTCGCGGCCGGGCACGCTCATGAGATGAATTTGGTCGGCGCGCGCGCTGTAAACGCTATGCGACTGGAAAAGAGCTTCGGCACTTGGGCTCGCGAATATCGACCGATTTATGGGCCGTACGAAGCATCTCTCGGACGCTTTGTCGACCTTAGCAAGGGTGACTTCATCGGACGCTCTGCGGCGGCCGCTGACAAGGACCGCGACGGTGGGGTGCGGCTGGTGGCATTTTCAGTCGCCGCGGCAAATGCCGATGCCAGCGGCGATGAGCCGATTTGGCATAACGGCAAAGTCGTCGGAGCCGTGACTTCCGGAGGCTTCGGCCACAGCGCGCAGACCTCGATCGCCCTCGGATATGTTCCCGCTGAACTGGCGCAAGCCGATGGCAGCTTCGAAGTTGAGATCATAGGTGTGCGCCGCGCGGCGCGGCGTCTGGATGCAGCCGCATTCGATCCGCAGGGTTTACGCATGCGGTCTTGAAGCACCGCAAATATTTTTCAATTCATTCTTGCCCATGGCAACCAAGTCTTGGAGACCCAAATGACGACACGAGCGCTCAAGAAATCGACAGCAAAACCCCGCAAGCCGACCCGCGCCGCACGCGCCAAGGGGCCCGGCCTTAAGGCGCGCCTTGCCAAGGGGCCCGGCCTCATGGCACGCCTCGCCAAGGGACCCGTCATCTGCGCCGAAGGGTACGTGTTCGAGCTTGAACGCCGCGGCTACCTGCAGGCGGGCGCCTTTGTTCCCGAAGTGCTCATCGAGCATCCCGAGGTCGTTGAGCAGTTGCATCGGGACTTTGTCCACGCAGGGTCGGATGTGACGCAGGCGCTGACCTATTACGTACACCGGGAGAAACTGCGCGTGATCGGCCGGGAGAAGGACTTGTTACCGATGAATCGCATGGCGCTCAGCATCGCCAAGAAAGTGGCCCGCGAGACCGGTACCTTGTTCGCTGGCGATATCTGCAATACCAATATCTATGATCCGGGGGACAAGAAGGCCCTCAAGGAAGTCGACAGGATCTTCGAGGAACAGGTGGGCTGGGCAGCAGAAGCTGGCGTGGATTACATAGTGGCCGAAACGTATTCCTGGGGCGCCGAAGCGCTGCTTGCACTCGCGGCCATCAAGAAATACTCCAAGGTTCCGGCAGTCGTGACCGTATGTTTCCATCGCGAAGAACAGCTGCGCGACGGCTGGTCCGCGGCCGAAGCTTGCAAACGCCTGGAGGATGCAGGCGCGGACGTGGTTGGCCTCAACTGCCACCGCGGGCCAGACACGATGATGCCGCTCCTCAAAGAGATACGCAAAGCGGTGAAGTGCCACGTTGCGGCATTGCCTGTGCCCTATCGAACGACAGCCGAGCAGCCGTCATTCATGTCGCTGACAGATCCATGCTGCGGCGACGCGCGCGCGTTTCCCACTGGGCTCGATCCCTTTGTATGCACGCGTTCGGAGATGTACGACTTCGGGCGCGAGGCCTACGCTCTGGGTATCAACTACCTTGGCATCTGCTGCGGAGCCGGGCCACACCACATTCGCGCACTCGCAGAAGGTCTCGGTCGACATCCTGAGGCGAGCAAATACACCGCAGACATGTCGCGGCACGCGTTCTTCGGCACGAATAAGAAGATCAGGAAAGTGCAGACCGATTACCGAAGCCGTCTTTGACACCGGGGATCACGCATAGATACCAGGAATAACTAGAGATCATCCGCTGCGAATGGGATTGATACTCTTTGGCGGCCACGACCGAGCCGTGTGTTCCCTTATTCTCGCGGCAAGATCGCGCGTTTTGGCGAGGTCGAGAAGTTCGCGAGCGGCGGCGGCGGCTCTCGATCGGGCACAACCAGACCGAGGACGTGTGATTACGCCACCAACGCTCTCGCGAATATCGGTGACGGACGTTCCCGGTCGGACTACAACTCCTGCGGCGAGTGCCGCCTCCGAGAGGACCTTGTGCAGCGCCGGCCGCGTCAGCCCGAGTTCGGTCGGCAGCCGTGCGGCTATTTTGATCCCCGGAATATCTGTCAGCAGGCGTCCCCTAATGTCGCGAAACTCCAAGCCGTAGTAGGGGAAGTCGCGCACACCGTCGATTTATTCCAATATCAGACCGGCGATGAGATCGTCGTCGCGCGCGCCGTCCATGGGCCTATCAATCGCGACCTCGGCATCGCTATGGACATGTCGATCCAGCTGAAAGCGCGACGCGGTGCCATATGCACCCTCTCGCTGTCATTCAACAATGACGGACCGATCGGCACGTTCTTTCGATACATCTGCGACCACGGCACCTACATTGCCCGTTATGACGATCTCATGAACGGGCGCGATGAGCGCATTGATGTTTCAGCAGTTGCGATATCGATGAACGGCATTGAACTGCAGGACCGCGAGTCCGTGAGCGCGATCCGCGAAAAGCGCGAACCCAATCCCAGCGTACAGCAGGTGCTGTCATGCTACCGCGTGCTGCACGAGCTGCAAGGCTCGCTTGCTTGAGAGGCGTACTACCGTAGCTGCGTCAGGGCTTTGTCGTCAGCACGACGCGAAAGCGCGCTTTGCCGCTCATCATGCGCTCGTAAGCTTCGGCTGCGCGCTCCAGCGGATACACCTCGGTCATCGCTGCCACGCCCGTAAGCAAACTGAACTCGAGCGTATCCTGAGAATCGATGGCCGTTCCTGAATACCATCCCATGATCGAGCGACGGCCGCCGATCAGCAGCAGCACTGGAACTTTGAGGGGATCGTGAGGCGCTCCCACGACGAGCAACTTTCCATGCACTGCGAGACCCCCCAAGGTTGCAGCCATCGCTTCGGCGTTGGTCACTGTCGCAAGGACGACTTTGGCGCCGCCGGCCTTGTTGAGCTCCGCAGCGACATCCTGCGCCTGGCTATCAATATATTGATGAGCGCCGAGTTTCCTGGCGAGTGCCTCTTTGTCGTTACCGCGTGCGATGGCGATCGTTCTGAAGCCCATCTTCGCTGCAAATTGCACGCCCAGGTGGCCCAGGCCGCCGATGCCGAGAATCGCAACTGTGTCACCGGGCTGAGCGCCGCTGTTGCGCAGGGCATTAAATGTCGTAACGCCGGCGCAGACCAGCGGGCCCGCCTCGACGGCGGAAAGCCCCTCGGGCAGGAGCGCAAGCGCACTTGAGTGCGCAATCATGTAGTCCGCGTAGCCGCCGTCGTGCGTCAGGCCGGTGATGCGCCCTGACTGACAGGCAAAAAAGTCTCCGTGCCGACATGCATTGCAGTGGCCGCAATAGCCACCATGCCAACCCACGCCGACCCGTTGACCCTGAGCTACGCCGATGACGTTCGGGCCCAGAGCTTCGACAGTGCCAACCACCTCGTGGCCAGGAATGCGCGGGTACTTCAATCCGGGCATCGCCCCGCTCTTGACCATTGAGTCGCTGTGGCAAATGCCGCAAGCCTCAACCTTAATGCGAACAGCTCCGGCACCAGGCTCGGGGATCTCGCGCTCCACGAGTTCAAAGGGCCCATTGGCTCGGGAAACCTGTACCGCGCGCATTTTCATAACAAATCTCTCCTGTCTCGTCAGCAACCTGCGTGCACAGATCTGCTTAGTGAGCACCGCCCCAACACTTTAGCGGATGTGAGCACCGCGCAGCGCGCTTTATGCGCGCAGTCAGGATTGCCGGCCGACGGTGGGAGTAACGAGTCGTTGAGCTTACGGCTTCGCCCCGCGATCGAGTGCGCTATCATGCGCCACTGCACAGCCCAGCTTTGGATATTGGAGATCTCGCTGCGTGCGACACCTACATCTAATTACCGCTGCAACCTGCATTGCATCAGTCGCAACTGCATTTGCTCAGACGCCCGCTCCCCTTAAGCCTTACATTAAGGAAGACTCGCCCGTCCTGGTGCTGAACCATGTTCGGGTCATCGACGGCACGGGTGCGCTGGCCCTTGAGGATCAACGGATCGATATTGAGCGCGGGAAGATTACCCGCGTGCAAAGTGCAAAACTCAGGACCGCTTACCCTGCGCACGCGAAGATCCTGGAGCTCGCGGGAAAGACGGTCATTCCCGGTCTCGTCGGAATGCACGAGCATCTCTTCTACACCATACCGGATCGCAGAAGCGACGGCTTGCTGTTATTTGGCGAAATGGCCGACAGTGCGCCGCGGCTCTACTTGGCGGGCGGTGTCACCACCGCGCGTACGGCCGGCAGCTTGTAGCCATGCACGGACCTGTCATTGAAGAAACTGATCGATGCGGGACAGCAACCTGGACCGAAGCTGCGTATCACAGGCCCATACATCGGCGACCTTGGGGAGCGTGCACCTCAATTACACGCTTTAACGGGTCCCGAAGATGCAGTCCGGACGGTTGATTACTGGGCGCAAGAAGGCGTCACGTCCTTCAAGGCCTATATGGGTATCAAGTCTGCCGAGTTGAAAGCGGCGATCGATCATGCACACGCGCGTGGCCTCAAGATTACAGGTCACCTGTGCGCGGTAGGCTTTCGCGAAGCCGCAGCACTGGGCATCGACAATCTCGAACACGGAGTTGTGGTGGATACCGAGTTCTACCCCGGGAAGCAGCCGGACGTCTGCCCCGCACGAGAGGCATTTATCGACTTCGTGAGGAATGTCGAGATCGGTAGCGACCCAGTGCGGGAGATGATCCGCGACTTGGTTGCCCATCACGTTGCCGTGACTTCCACACTGGCGGTTTTTGAAGTCACCGTGGCGAACCGGCCGCCGATGGCCAAAGAGGCCAGAGCAGCAAAGGTGCTCGCGCCGCAGGGCTGGACGACTTACCTTAAAGTACGCAGCAAATTAGCGGAGGAAAACGATCCTGCAGATGCCGTGGCGATGAAGAAGGAAATGGAGTTTGAACGCGCCTTTGTCAAAGCCGGCGGCCTCTTGCTTGCGAGCTGTGATCCGACCTCCTTTGGTGGCGTGCTGCCCGGATACGGCGATCAGCGTGGTCTCGAGCTACTGGTGGAGGCCGGCTTCACCCCTGTGGAAGCCATTAATATTGCAACCGAGAACGGTGCGAGCTATCTCGGCGAAGCCGCTACGATCGGATCAGTTGCAGCCGGGCGAGCTGCCGACCTCGTCGTCCTCGCGGGAAACCCTGCAGTCAGCATCGATGATGTCGAGAAGGTTGAGACGGTGTTCAAGGACGGCGTGGGATATGACCCCGTCAAGCTGACCGAGTCCGTGCAGGGCCTCATGGGTATTCGCTAGGGCGAGGGGTCGTGAGCGTTGTCAGTCCGCGCGTCAATCGAGACATGCTGCATGCCGGGTGCGGTCCGTTCGCAAGGCATGTGCACGTAATCGGGAAGTATATGAATTGCAATCTGTAGAGGAAGCGCTCGCCGCCGCGCAGCGCAAAGCGGAAAACCTGTTCGCCGAAGTGGTCGCCACTGGCCTCATTCAGGTGGGCCTACTTGAGAGCGAGCTCAGCAAGAAAATCCATCAGCTCGCCAACAGACGCTTTGGTGTGCGTCGGCATTGGCACAAGCGAGTCGTCAGATGCGGCGAGAATACATTGCTCACCTACTATGACGAGCCGCCTGACCGACGCATCGCGGCGGATGATGTCGTGTACCTAGATTTTGGACCGTTGTTCGAGGAGTGGGAAGCTGACTTTGGGCGAACCTTCGTGCTTGGCACGGATCCGCGCAAGCATCAGCTCGTACGCGATATTGCAGCGGCCTTTCGCAAAGGCAAAGAGCTTTATCTCGCCGAACCGGACCTGACTGCTGGGGCGCTGTACGACTATGTCAGCGACCTTGCCACCGAAGCCGGTTGGAAGTTTGGCAATAGCACTGCGGGACACCTCATCGGCCGTTTTCCTCATGAGAAAAACATTGGCCCAGCAGGAGCAGGACGATTCTCAATTCGTCACGATAACTCCATCATACTGCGCGAGCGCGATGCGGCCGGCGCGCCGCGCCACTGGATTCTGGAAATCCATTTCGTCGACCGTACGCGCATGTTTGGCGGATTCTTCGAGGAACTGCTGACGATTGGTCCGGCTTAAGCCGCCGCGCTGGCGCGCTTCTGATTCTATTTTGCGCCAGCCGACGGCCGCTGGTAAGGGCGTGTGATGGACGCTTTGCCAATCATCTTGCCGGTGATCGTGTAGTCCACATCGGCCGCGGTTGCAGTAGGCGGCAGGTCCAAATGATCGACACTCAGGGCATAAACCGTAATCACATAGTGATGCGGCGGGTCACCCACATCGGGACACGGACCGTAATAGTGGGCTTGCGGCGCATCGCCGTCCGGCGTGCCCTGTCTGGCTCCTGCAGGCAGACCGGTTCCCCCGGCGTTGCCGGCGTCCTGCGCAAGTCCAGCTGTGCTCGCCGGCAGGTCGTAGACAATCCAGTGCCACCAACCTGACTGCGGCGGCTTATAAGGATCGTACATCGTCACCGCAAAGCTCTTCGTGCCCGGCGGCGCGCCGCTCCAGTGCAACGCCGGGGAGTGATTGCCGCCATGGCAGCCAAAGTCGTTGGCGACAAATTCCTCGCGAAAGAGCTTCCCTGCCGGCAGATCCGGGCTCGCCAGTCGAAACACCGGTTGTGCCGCCGCGATGGCAATTCCACTGGGCATCGCGCCACTTCCAAGCATGCAAAGCATGCTGGCCGCAAATGATCCCATCTCAATGCGGCGCATATTCCTTCCAGGCTTCATCGACAATGTAGGCGTGGATCGCCTCTGCGTCGGAGCGGGACAGGACATCATCCCAGCGGCCCATCCCCAACGGCACGAGCGCGCCATTAAGCACGATGTCGTAGAACATCTTGTGCTGGTCCGGGCTCAGGCGGCGCAGGTCTGGCAGCACGCCGCGACCGAGCATATGGCAGCGCCCGCAAAAGCGATTGTAAAGGACCTCGCCAGCAGCAATTTTGGCCGGTGGCCCTTCGTGCGGCGGCGGCGCGGGAAACGGCTGCTCGGGAAGGATCGAAGGCAATGATACAGCGCCGCCGTCGAGTCTGAAGGCGATGATCCGCCCCTCATTGTCGCGTGTGTACGCGGCCGAATCCTTGGGAAGCAGGTAGTTGACCGCGTTGCCGCCAAAGCCTGCGAGCAGTGCGACGTATTGAACGCCCGCCACTCGATAAGTCATTGGGGCCGCGAGCACACCCGTTCCGAGCTGTATGTGCGCAAGACGATGGCCATTGTCAGCCGCATAAACGTTGAGGTAGCCCGCCGCATTGCCCTGGAAGACGAGCCCTCCTCCCGTCGATAGCACGCCGCCGTCCCAATCGCTGGCGGTCGGAACCTCCCAGGCAAGACGCTGATGCACCGGATCCCAGGCGCGCAGGAAGCCTCGGCTCTGAGCGGGCGGAAGCCCTCGATCGAGCTCCTGCAGGCTTGGCAGAGGCCCGTAGAGACTTTTGAGCGCCTTCGGATCGTAGTCCTCGGGCGAGAATGCCGGAACTGTAAACCAGCCTTCGATAAGGCCGGCCCGCTGCTTTGCGGAGTCCATGTACACCATCGGCCATTCCATGGTCGGGATGTAGGTCAAGTGGGTTTGTGGGTCATAGGACATCGGCTGCCAGCTATGCGCCCCCGAATTGGCCGGAAATAGCAGCGTGGCGCGCTTGGCGTACTCGGCCGCCGGGTTCGGAATTGGCCGGCCCGTCTTCGGATCTATGCCCTTGGTCCAATTCACGAACGCAAAGTTATTGGCCGACAACAGCTGACCCGTGCTTCGATCGAGTACGTAGTAGTACCCGTTCTTCGACGCCTGCATCAGCACCTTGCGGGCTCCCTGACCCAGGTCAAGATCAGCGAGGATCATCTTCTGGGTGCTGTCATAGTCCCAGTGATCACCCGGAGTCGTTTGGTAATACCAGGCGAGTTCGCCTGTTTCGGCGTGAATGGCCACTATGGCTGCCGTAAACAGATCGTCGCCGCCATGGCGACCGCCTTCTTTGATGTTGTACGGCGCACCGTTGGCGGTACCGATGTAGATGAGTTTCAGGTCCGGGTCATAATTGATTCCGTCCCACACGGTGCCGCCGCTGCCGGCGTCCCAGCGATGACGCGGATCCCATGTTTTTGCGGCCGCAGTGAGATGTTCCTGCTCCTGGGGCCCAAGCTTGGGATCGTGCGGCACTGTATAAAAGCGCCAGCGCAAGGCACCCGTATCAAGATCGTAGGCGCCAACGTAACCGCGACCGCCGGCAAAATCCGCGCCGCCGCTCCCCACGACAATGAGGCCGCCGGCAATGACCGGCGCTCCCGAGACCGTATAGGGCGCCTTCGGGCCGCGGGCGGGTAGCGTGTCCACTTTCCACAGCCGTCGGCCTGTCGCCGCATCGAGAGCATGCAGGTAGCCGTCTAGAGCACCGACGTAGACGCGTCCTTTCCAGACGGCGAGGCCGCGATTAACCGCGTCACAACAGGCATAGCGGCCCCATTGGCCGTCGACCTGCGGATCGTACGTCCAAAGCTCTCGACCTGTCACCGCATCGACGACATACACCCGGCCGAAATTGCCCACAGCGTACATGACCCCGTCGATGACGATCGGAGTCGCCTCAAGGCCGCGGCGAGTGCCAAGATGGTACTGCCAGGCGAAACCCAACCGTGCGACGTTGCCCGCGTTGATGTCATGCAACGGCGAGTAGTAAGTGCCCGCACCATCCCGACCTGGAGTGAACCACTGATCAGCCTCATCCGCGGAGCGCGCGAGTCGTGCGGCGTCGAGGCTGCCCGCGGGGGGAGGCGGTGGTGCTGGCGGCACGGGTGCTGCAACCGGCGGAGGCTTAGCCCCGCACGCGTAGAGGCAAAACACCAGAAGCATCGGCGCGACTAGCCCGCGCAATGTCGGTCCTAACCTAGCGCTCAGGACGCGGATGCGAATGGGACGCTGCGATCGTGCAATGTTGGCGATACTCATGCAATGGATCTCACCGCCCTTGAGGGCGAAGGTCAAGAAGCATTTTCCAGCTCATCTTCCGCCATACACCCGCGCGTAGCGCTGCACGTCACTTGTAAAGATCGCTCCTGACCAGGCCAAGCTGCGTCATTTGGCTTGCAGTGGGTACAATGCCTGATGAATAACGGGGCGGCAGGTTTACAGACGGCGGGCGCGCTTGCGCATACTCTGCGTCCGCGGCACGTCACGATGATCGCCTTGGGCGGGATCATCGGAGCTGGCATCTTCGTCGGCAGCAGCGCCGCCATCAACATCGCCGGACCCGGCGTAGTTGTGAGTTATGCGCTCGGCGGCATGCTCGTTTTTTTCATCATGCGCATGTTGGGCGAAATGGCGCATGCGAAACCCGGTCTGGGCTCCTTCGCAGAATACGCCGCACTTGGTCTTGGACGTTGGGCCGCATTCATGACCGGCTGGCTCTACTGGTATTTCTGGGTCATTACGGTCGGCGTTGAGACGATCGCAGGAGCCAAACTGCTGCAGCCGTGGCTGCACGACTCAGGGCTCGAACTCCCCATTTGGGAAATCGGCTTGGTCTTGGTGTCGATGATGACAGCCACCAATCTGTTTTCGGTCAGGACCTACGGTGAGTTGGAGTTCTGGTTTGCGTTGCTGAAAGTTGCGAGTATCACCGCGTTCATCTTGCTCGGCATCGCATTCCTCGCCATCTTTGGCCCGACGTTTGCGCACACCTATCAGACGGTGACGGGCGACGGCGGCGTGTTTCCAAACGGCCCGCAAACGGTCCTCACGGCCATTCCCATCGTCATCTTCTCCATGATGGGCAGCGAAGTCGCGACCATTGCCGCGGTGGAATCCACCCAGCCGGCCAAGAATATCGCGCGCGCCGTGCGTACCGTCGCCCTGCGTATCCTGATCTTCTATGTGCTCAGCATCACGGTAGTCATTGCCGTAGTGCCCTGGCGTACATTACCGGTCGGCTTCTCCCCGTTCATCGTCGCTCTGAACGCAATGCATATACCCGGAGCCGCTCCGGTGATGGCGGTCATCGTTCTGACGGCAGTTCTTTCCTGCCTCAACTCCGGAATCTACATCACCTCGCGCATGCTGCACGAGCTCGCCAGAATCGGGGACGCTCCAAAGTCCTTCGCTGCCACGGCGGGCAATCGGGTGCCGCGGCTTGGAATTATTCTAGGCAGTGCAGTTGGCTTCCTGGCAGCGACCGCCTCAATCGTCTCACCGAATGGCGTTTTTCTGTTTCTCATCAATACTTCCGGCGCCATCATCTTAATAATTTACATGATTATTGCGCTGGGAGAGATTAGGCTGCGCCACCGTCTGGAGGCTGAGGGTTTGCAATTATCGCTCAAGATGTGGCTCTTCCCGTGGCTTAGCTGGGGCGTCGTTGCCGGTATCGGCGTAGTTCTAGTTCTAATGGCGATTACGCCGGATTTGCGCAAACAGCTTTTCTGGAGCACGGTGAGCGTTGCAATTGTTGGCATGGCCTATGTCATACGTCAGCGAATAGCGCCCCGTTACACGTCAGCTAGACTGACCTCGCCTTAGCCCGATAATTGCCTAGGCCCCTCTTTTTGGGTTGGCGCTATCCAGACGACAGCAAAAATTGATTGCCATCAGGATCGCGAAAGATGGCCAACATGCCCCATGGCTGCTTTTCCGGTTCCCGCACGAATTCAACACCACGCTGCCGCAGCTGTCGAAATGTGCTCTCGACGTCGTCGCATGAAAACGACCCATTAAAGAGGGTTCCGATGCGCGCCTCGTGGCCCTCGGGCGTAAACAGCACGACGCGCGTGGTTGCGTTGGCAATGCGAAGCTCGATCCAGCGTTGCCGATCGTCAAAAGACTGATCCGTGGCAACTTCAAAACCGAGCTGCTCAGTGTAGAACTTGAGCGCGCGCGCCTGGTCGCGAGTCGGTATGCCAACGAATTTGAGCTGCGTGATCATCGAGTTCTCCCCGAATTGGCCTTTGTATTATCGCTTACCCCAATTCACCCACTATGACAATT
>Ga0182024_10004092_pt1 | contig 33970 bp, 32 predicted proteins | sample P32metaG_FD_120480 | JGI IMG/M metagenome (GOLD analysis project Ga0182024, IMG submission 120480) | Permafrost microbial communities from Stordalen Mire, Sweden - P3-2 metaG (Illumina Assembly) | ecosystem: Environmental > Terrestrial > Soil > Wetlands > Permafrost | place: Sweden: Stordalen... | reverse complement strand
GGCTGAAGAGTCTGTGTGGCTACTTAGGTTTTTGGTGCCGCCACCACAATATCTTGTGATGCGATAGTTGGCATCACACAATTTGTGGCCACGATTTGTAGTTGCCACACAGACTCTGAAGCCCGCCTGCGGCGGGCAGGCCTGTCCTACTAAAATCATTCAGGCTGCTCGTGCAGCCGGCGGGCAACTGTGAAGCAGTAGTGAAACCCAGAAAAAACTGTAAATCCGGCGGCGAGGTAAACAATCACATTTTTCACCGGCTGCAACCACGGCCAATTCGTCACCGCCAGCAGTATGACCACAAAGACCAGCAGAATCTGCAGCGCCGTGGTGAGCTTGCCGTAAATGCTCGGCGGAAACTTGCGATAACCCGAAACAACCAGGATGACCGCTGCCGAGGTGAGCAGGATAATGTCGCGGCTCAGCACCAGCGTCGCGAGCCACCAGCCGATTTTCCGGTTGAGCGCCAGCACGACGAACGAAGAGGAAAGCAGCAACTTGTCAGCGATGGGATCGAGGTAGGCGCCCAGGGCGGTTTTCTGATTGAGCGAGCGTGCCAGTAAGCCATCAAGCGCGTCGGTAAGCCCGGCAATGATGAGGACCGCGAGGGCGATATTGTATCGCCGGTAGTGAATGGAAATAATAAAAAATGGCAAGAATCCGAGACGGAGAAACGTGAGCTGATTGGGAACTGTAAAGACTCGAGAAGCCATTTTACTCGATTGTATGCCAGCTCAAACGAATAGCGCGAGATAATCACGCAGGGAGCGGCCCACCCTCTGCTCGAATCGCTCCGAAAGCGACGGAATTGAGCCGTGCGGCTCGTCGAGCGCGATCCGTTCGACGCGCTGCATGGGAAAAAAAAGCGTTGGCAAGCCGATACGCTCTCCCTCCGGGTCCTTCACCTGCCGGATGAAATCATCGAACGAATTGAGGTCAATGCCGCGCACGGTGACCCCCGCCGCATTCATGGAAACAAGCGCGCCCCACAATTTTTCCTTGGGCGTGTGCAGGCTCACGATGACGATTGAGTTGGGTTCCAAGGTTATGCTCGCTTGCTTCCCCGCAATCGGAGACTTGCGTTGTTCAGTCTAACAAAGCCCCTTCCGAGTCTACGTGACAACTCGGGTCTGGCTTGTGTAGCGCCCGCCTTCAGGCGGGCATGTCCGCAAATCCAGAGTGCCCGCCTGAAGGCGGGCGCTACAAATTCACCCGAAATCTAGGTTGTCACGCGCACTCTTCCGGGGCGCTTCACAACGAAATCGTTTTCAGATTCTCCGCGACGCGCAATTCCGGCTCGGTGACTTTTTGAATTTCCTCGGGCGTGACGCTGGGTGCCACCTCTCGAAGGACCAGCCCTTCCGGCGTGACTTCGATGACGGCCAGTTCGGTAATAATCAGGTCCACGACTTCGACGCCGGTCAGGGGCAGAGTACACTTGTTAAGAATTTTTGGCTGCCCATCTTTCGATGTGTGTTCCATGGCGATGACGACGCGCGGCGAACTGGCAACCAGGTCCATTGCTCCGCCCATGCCCTTCAGCATTTTGCCCGGGATCGCCCAGTTCGCGAGGTTGCCCTTTTCATCCACCTGAAGCGCTCCGAGCACCGTCATGTTCATGTGGCCGCCGCGAATCATGGCGAAGGAATCGGCGCTCGAAAAATAACTGGTTCCGGGAATCTCCGTGACCGTTTCCTTCCCCGCATTGATCAGGTCCGGATCTTCCTCTCCCTCATAGGGAAACGGGCCGACGCCGAGCATTCCGTTTTCCGATTGCAGCACGACTTCCATGCCGGCCGGGATGTAATTCGCCACCAGGGTCGGAGTTCCGATGCCCAGATTCACGTAGTAGCCGTCGCGCAGTTCCTGCGCCACGCGCCGGGCGATCAATTCACGCTTGCTGCCCTCTGACTGAGGCATTTCCATCCCTTCGAGAACGCCAGCGGCTAAAGCCGCACGATTTTGTCCTCGTTACGGCACGGCTGAAGCCGTGCCCTACAAAGCCTAACTTGTACCCGGTGAACATTTATGCGCGCTTGCGAACCGTTCGCTTCTCGATTTGTTTTTCGTAATTCACACCCTGAAAAATGGCGTTCACGAATATTCCCGGGGTGTGCACCGATTCCGGAGCCAGCGTTCCCAGTTCGACGAGTTCTTCCACTTCGGCAATCACGAAATCCGCCGCCGTCGCCATCACTGGATTGAAATTCCGGGCGGTCTTGCGATAGATCAGGTTTCCCCATCGGTCGCCTTTCCACGCCTTGATGAAAGCGAAATCTCCGCGAAGCGAGCGCTCGAGAATGTATTTCCGGCCGCCAAACTCGCGGACTTCCTTTCCTTCCGCGATCATCGTTCCCACTCCGGTGGGCGTGTAGAACGCCGGAATCCCCGCTCCCGCGGCGCGAATCCGTTCGGCCAGCGTGCCCTGCGGATTGAGCTCGACCTCGACTTCGCCCTTCAACACCTGCTGCTCGAAGATTTTATTTTCGCCGACGTAGCTGGCGATCATCTTTTTGATCTGGCGCGCCTCGAATAACAAGCCGAGTCCGAAATTGATCGTGCCCGGGTTGTTTGAGGCGCAGGTCAGGTTTTTGGTGCCCTTGCGGCGCACGGCGGCAATCAGGTTTTCGGGAATTCCGCAGGTTCCGAATCCACCGAGCAGAATCGTCGCGCCATCGAACAGTTTCTCGATGGCCACATCCGCATTTGCAACGCGCTTATCCATCGAAAGCAGCCCTTTGTTGCGAGAAATCTTTCAAGGCATCGCCCCGCAAATCTATTGCATGTCGCGTAGGATTTTATACAGCTCACCGGCCGCGGTAAATTGTTCCTCGAGCGCGCGCGTCCGCAGGTCACCGCGCAGGCGCTCGAGCGACTGGATTAATTGATCCAGGGCGCGATCCAGATTGTCGCTGTTCGTCAGAATAATATCACGCCACACCGAGTAGGGACTTCCCGCCAGCCGCAGCGCGTCGCGCAGGCCGCGGCCCGCAAGCGTCACCGGCAACCCGGTTTCGTCCGTTTGCTCGCGCACGACGCCGGCAAGCGCGACGGCGAGAAGCTGCGGAAGGTGGGAGACAATCGCCGCAGCGCGATCGTGCGTTTCCGCGTCCATCCAGATCGGCTCCGCTCCCAGCTTTTCGATCAGTTTGACAAATGCAACGACGCGCGAATCGTGTCCTTTTTCCGGGCTTTCCTCATCCCTCTGGCGGATCAGCGCATATTTTGATCCGCGAAACAGTTCCGCGTCGGCGGTCGCAATCCCGGAGATTTCCTTGCCCGCCATCGGATGTCCGCCGAGAAATTCCGCGCCTTGCTTCGAGTAGGATTCCGCGGCGACTGCGCAGACCGCGCGCTTCGTGCTCGACGCATCGGTGATCAAGGCATCGGGCGAGGCCAGCCGCGCAATTTCCGGCAATAATTCGATCGTCTGCCCCACGGGAAGCGCCATGTAAATTAAATTCGCGCCGGCAACGGCGAGGGAAATCTCCGCAAAGCCCTCGTTGATCGCGCTCCGTTCGAGCGCGTGACGCAGGACATGCGCTTTATCCCAGCCGATCACAGTGGTGTCCGGCGAGTATTTGCGCAGGGCAAGGGCAAACGAGCCGCCGATCAATCCGGTGCCAAGAACCGCAACTCGCCGGAAGGAGGCAGCCATAGCTTAAACGATGGTCCTGCCAACCGCTGGAGCGATAATGCGGAGTTCGGCCATGAGTTTTTCGAATTGATCGAAGTACAGAGATTGCGCGCCATCGGAAAGCGCATGCTCGGGATCGTTGTGCACTTCGAGAAGCAGCCCGTCGGCCCCGGCCGCAACCGAGGCCCGAGCCATCGGAGGAACCTTATCGCGAATTCCGGTGCCATGCGACGGATCAGCAACGATGGGGAGATGCGAGAGTTTCTTGATGACGGGAATCGCGGCGATATCGAGCGTGTTGCGCGTTGCAGTCTCGAAAGTACGAATGCCGCGCTCGCAAAGAATTATATTATGGTTTCCGCCGGCCATGATGTACTCGGCGCTTAACAATAATTCTTCGATCGTCGCGGACATGCCTCTCTTGAGCAGCACGGGTTTCGTCACCGTTCCCAGCGCGCGGAGCAGAAAATAATTCTGCATGTTGCGCGCGCCCACCTGCAGGATATCCACGTAGGACAGCATCATCTGAATCTGCGAGGCGTCCATCACTTCACTGCAGACGAGCAAGCCGCTCTTGTCGGCGGCCTCGCGCATCATCTTGAGGGCTTTTTCGCCGTGACCCTGAAAACTGTACGGCGAGCTGCGCGGCTTGAAAGCGCCTCCGCGAAGAATTTTGGCGCCAGCTTTCGCAACGCGATCTGCAATCACCGTGATCTGCTCGGGCGTTTCCACCGAGCATGGCCCCGCCGCTATAACGACTTCCGCGCCCCCGATTTTCACGCCGCGCGGCAGTTCCACGATCGTTCCCTGCGGACGAAACGCGCGGCTGGCCAGCTTATAGGGCTGCGTGATGCGAACCACTTCGCGCACGCCATCGAGGACCTCGACGTCGCGGGGATCGAAGTCCGGGGGAACACCAACCGCTCCCAGGACAGTCTGCGATGCGCCCGTGGAGCGATGAATGTCGAATCCCATCGACACCAGACGGTCGATCACGTGCTGGATCTGTTCTTCCTTTGCGCCCTCTTGCATTACAACAACCATCTGAAGTCCTCTTCCCTTTCCAGTCCAGGTTACCTACGGGCAGTTATCGTCGTCGTTCGATAAGGGCACGGCATGCCGTGCCCCTACAAATGCGAGGATGCTTCACACTTCTTTTTTTGAATCCCCATCCTGCATCACGGTGCGTTCCACCGAGCGCGCTTCATCTAGGATTCGTTCAAACAACCTGCGAATCGCAGCATCGGGCAACGGGCCTGGATTTGCTTTTACGGCCGCGTCGAGAACCTGTTTCTCGCGGTCCGGCTGGTAGAGCGCGTCACCGCTGGCATGCTTGATCCGACCGATCTCGACGACGCAGCGTGAGCGCTCGTTCAGCAGTTCGACGAGCCGCTTATCGATTTCATCAATTTTGCGGCGCCAGTCTTCCACTTTCATACGAGCGGCTCCCGCCGGCTCATTCCGGCCAATGCGGCGCCCTTCAGTAATTTCACGCGCGAAGTGAGCGCTTCGGCGGCCGCTTGGACGGATTCTGCGCGCTCGATTTCCTCCACCAGCGCCGAGCCGACCACCGCTGCATCGGCAAGTCCGCCGAGCACCGACACATGACCCGGCTGTGAAATGCCGAAGCCAATGGCGATGGGAAGGTCCGTGACGCGCCGTACGCGCCGTGCAAGAGAAGGCAATTCTTCGGCAAGTTGATCTTTCGCGCCCGTCACGCCCGTCCGGGAAATCAAATAAAGAAAACCGCTCGACGCTTTTGCGATCAGGGACAGCCGCTCATCGGTGGACGTTGGCGCAGCCAGAAAAATTGTATCGAGGCCGCGCGAAGACATCGCCACGCGGTATTCGGCGCCTTCTTCCGGCGTCACATCGGTAATCAGCACGCCATCCGCGCCCGCCGATTTTGCCGCGTCGGCAAATTTCTCAAGCCCCATCTGCAAAACGGGGTTGTAATAGCTGAACAAGACAAGCGGCACATCCGTTTTCGCGCGGAGCGATTTTACCAGTGAAATCACTCCCGCAAGCGTCGTTCCGCCGCGCAATGCCCGTTCGCTGGCCCGCTGTATTACCGGGCCATCCGCCACTGGATCGCTGAAGGGCACGCCCAGTTCGATCACATCGGCGCCCGCATCCGCCAGCGCGAGGACGAATTTCTCCGTCGCATCGAGCGAAGGATCGCCCGCGGTGAGATACGCGACCAGGCCCATTTCGCCCGCGTGGCGCAGGTCGGCAAACCGGCGTGAAATGCGCGATGGATTCGTCACGGTCGTCGTCGCATGAGCCAAGATAACCCCGCTACAGGTACCGGGCCAGAATTTCCATATCCTTATCGCCCCGGCCCGAAAGATTCAGAATCACCAGGGATTCGCGCCGCATCTTTGGCGCGCGCGCGATCAATTCGGCCAGCGCGTGCGCGGACTCGAGCGCCGGAATGATGCCCTCCATACGCGCGAGCGTGCGCGCTGCGGCGACGGCCGCATCGTCGCTCACTGCCGTGTATTCCGCGCGATGGGAATCGGCCAGCCAGGCGTGCTCCGGCCCGATCGCAGGATAATCAAGCCCCGCCGACACAGAATGCGTGGTGGCAATCTGGCCGTCCGGAGTTTGCAAAACATACGAATAGGTTCCCTGCAACACGCCGGGACGCGCTCCGGAATATCCGGCGGCTGCTGCCATGCGCGCAGCGTGTTCGCCGAGCGTATGGCCGCGGCCTCCCGCTTCAACTCCCAGCAGTTTCACGCCGGCGTCGCCCAGGAACGCATGAAACAATCCAATCGCATTTGATCCGCCTCCGACGCAGGCCACGAGCAGGTCCGGCAAACGCGCTTCGGCTTCCAGAATCTGAGCGCGCGCTTCGACGCCGATCACGCGATGAAAATCGCGCACCATCATGGGATAGGGATGCGCTCCCAGAACCGAGCCGAGAAGATAATGCGTCGTGCGAACGTTCGTCACCCAGTCGCGCATCGCTTCATTGATCGCGTCCTTGAGCGTGCGCGTGCCGGAATTTACGCCGACAACTTCCGCGCCGAGCAGCCGCATGCGGAAAACATTCAGCCGCTGGCGCTCCATGTCCTCGGTGCCCATGTAGACCACGCATTCAAGACCCAGCCGCGCCGCGACCGTGGCCGTGGCGACTCCGTGCTGGCCCGCTCCGGTTTCGGCGATGATGCGGCGCTTTCCCATTCGCACGGCCAGCAGGCCCTGGCCGATGCAGTTGTTGATTTTGTGCGCGCCGGTGTGGAGCAGATCTTCGCGCTTGATGTAGATGCGCGGGGCGCCCAAATGCTCGGTCAGCCGCGACGCAAATTGCAGCGGAGTGGGACGCCCGGCAAAATTTTTCAGCAGGGAGTCGAGCTCCATCTGGAACGCGGGATCCTTCCGCGCCACGTCGTAGGCGTGTTCGAGGTCCTCCAGCGGCGCGACGAGCGTCTCGGGAACGTAACGCCCGCCGTAAGGGCCGAAGCGGCCCTTCGCGTCCGGCCAGATTTGTGTCGCGGTCGTCATATGTTTTGTTTCTATGTAGCGCCCGCCTTCAGGCGGGCAAGTGTGTGCTTGCACCATACGTGCCCGCCTGAAGGCGGGCGCTACAAAAAACTATCTGCCAACTGATTCTACTTCCCTGAACAACGCCCGCAATTGCGCCGGATCTTTGCGTCCGGGGCGCGCTTCGACGCCACTGGCAACATCTACGGCGAAGGGATCGACAACACGAATTGCTTCTGCAACATTTTCCGGCGTCAAACCGCCCGCGAGGATAATTCGTCCATACCGCCGCGCGGCGCGCGCCAGTTTCCAATCGACCGTGCGGCCCGTGCCGCCATGCAGGCCGCGCGCAAATCCATCGAGCAATAAGGCATCCGCACGACGATACTTTGAAAGCGAAGCCAGGCGGAACCCGCGCCCCACCTGAACGGCCTTGATCACGCAGTGTTTTCGTCCGAGTTCGCCCATTGCTTTCGGCGATTCGCTTCCATGAAGTTGCACCGCGCCCAGGTGCAACGCCCGCGCCATCGCCTCCACAACCAGCACAGGCCAATCCACGAACACGCCAACCGCTTCCACGAACGGCGGCAGGCGCCGAATAATCTTCCACGCATCCGCGGGACTGATTGCTCGCGGACTGGCCGGATAAAAATTGAATCCCAGCGCTGAAGCCCCCAGGTCAACGGACAGTCGGGCGTCATCCCAGTTGGTAATCCCGCAAATTTTAACACGAGTCGGCATGGGAACTAGGCGCCCAGCAATTTCCGCAGCGCCGCGCCCGGGTCCGGCTGGGCCATCAAGTGCTCGCCGATCAGGAAGGCGTCAAATCCCGCCTTGCGAAGGCGCTCCAAATCCTGATGCGTGCGCAATCCGGATTCGCATACGGCGATGCATTCCTCGGGGATGGCCTCAATCAATTCCTGCGACGTTTCGACGCGAACTTCGAGTGTGCGAAGGTCGCGATTATTCACGCCGATAATCCGCGCACCCGCGGCCAACGCACGCCCCAGTTCCTCACGCGTGTGTACTTCCACGAGCGGCTCCATACCCAGTTCGCGGCCGAGTACCAGCAGATCGGTGAGAAGGCCGTCACCGAGAGCGGCAACGATCAGCAAAATAGAATCCGCATTCGTTGCCCGCGCTTCCCACACCTGCCAGGGATCGATAATGAAATCCTTTCGCAGCACAGGCACGCTAACCGCCGCCCGCGCATCCCGCATGTATCTTAAATCTCCCTGGAAAAATTCCTCTTCGGTAAGTACGGAGAGCGCCCCCGCTCCGGCGGCTTCAAAACCTTTCGCCAGTGCGACCGGGTCAAAATCCGCGCGGATCAATCCGCGCGAAGGCGAAGCCTTCTTCAACTCAGCAATCACGTTCATCGAATCGCGCGTCAGCGCCGCGGCAAAATCGCGAACGGGCTGACCGTGCTTCACGCCGAAACGCAACGCCGTTTCCGGGACGCTCTTCTTCCTGTGCGCGATCGCGGCGCGGCGCGCCTCGATGATTCGATCGAGCACACTGCCGGATTTGGTTTCTGCCGCCATGGGCGTGCCTCTAGTCTTAATCGAAACAGGTGCGGAAACATTCATGCTATCTTCCCGCACCGGGGGAGTCAATGAAGCAGCATTGAGGGTAGTGGTTCAGTTTGAATAGCTGCGCAAGGGAAAAACCTTAGCGCCATCACCGCAGTAGGCGATCTTCCTTGCTCTGCTTCTTCATGGCAGCAAGAAAGTTGCGCTCTGCTTGCTCTGATTCTATTTCAGACTTTTCTCTGACTCTACGCGCGGGCTGGCCGTCCTTCTGCTGCGAACGGCGTATGCGTGCGGGCCGCTTATGCAGACGCGCTCCTTCCTGTCTTGGCTTTGATTCGATAGCGTGGCAATTAGCGCAAAGTAGTTCAAAACGAGGAACCCATCCTCTTCTTATGGACCTCAGTGTTTCATAGGCATTCGACCGCTTTGAATCTTTGCCATTCCTACGCGCATCACTGCCGCAGCCTTCCTTATGATGAATCTGCAAAACTCTTGCATCGGTGCAGCCAAGTTTTCCCTCACTACCTTGCCAGCGACAGTCTTTCGCCATGCAACGACCGCCCAGCGCGGCTATAGCCCTTGATTCCGGTGAAGCGATCATGAATCTAGGGATACACCTCAGCCCTGCCTCCCGTCAATCGTCTTTCCGAGGTTTTCACTTCAAATTGACCCGCTACCTCATTGAGGGGTGCCAGTTCGGAATGCAAAAGACGCGATTGACGCGGTTGGGTTCACGGCTAGAAAATTGATCTCGTAAACATATGCTAGCCTTCAAGACAAACGAATTGGAACTGGGCCTGAGGACCGCTTGCGAGGGGGGCTCAAGCGATTTCAACTCCCACCGATTCGGGTGCTTTGCTATTTCGACGATGAAAATCCAGTCCACTTTGACAGGATCATCGGTTCGCGGTACTGCGGATTTCAGACCCGAATCATTGGCAGCGGGAGCGACTGGCCGGAGTACGTGAAGGATTTATTCTACGAGCCGACTGGAGATTTTGCGTTTGACAACGTCATCTATATCAACGGAAGGACTTCCCTTGGGTTGGCGAGCACGATCATCACTCTCGCGCACGAAGTTCAGCACTTTATGCAGTATGGGTACAGCCGAAAAGTGTGGATGGCAAACACCCTAATTTATCAGCTTCTTCGGCAGGGACCGCCAACTCAAATCAAAGCATGGGACATTCCGTCTGAGCATGATGCAATAAGCGTCTCGAAGAGAGTCGCCGAAGAATTAATTGGCGCAGAATCGCTGGCGGCTTATGCTGACGCTCAAATCGCTGCCCAAAATGACCCTGAAAAATGGAAGTTCTTTAGAGACTTGTCAGTCTCGACGCCTTTCGACCTATTGGCCCAGACAAAGCCATGGGTAGCGAAATACAGGGAGCATCTAATAGGGATACAGCAGAGAGACGTGGATTTCGCCCAAGGGGAATGGTGGAATTAGCGAAAACGCTTTCCTGACTGACTTCTCAAATCAGAGTGATACTGACTATTTTTCGCGCAGGATGACTTCGCCCTGGCCGACCTGCTGGTCATTCATCCACAGGCGATATTTAAACGCGCCGGGATTCGTCCCCGGGCGTGGAGGTCCGCTCTGCAGCTGGCGTCCGGGGGGCGCCTGGAAGATATTCGACTGAAATGGGCACCGATTGGGATCGAATTCAATTTTTAGATTTGCAGTGTCCGAAAGCCAGACCACCTGGTCGGACGGACCAATCACGACGATTTCAGGTATGACACCAACAAGGACTAGTTTCTCCGCCATCGCTTCGCGGCCCTCCGCCGCATCGCGAAGATAACACACCGGCCAGCAACCGCGCTTGAGGAATGAGTGAATGCTTGCATCCTGTCTTGCTCCCGCCGTAATTCTTCTCTGCGCCCTCTATGGTCTCTGTAGTGAATGCTTTGCTACAGTGCGGCAAAACCTTTAACACAGAGGGCACAGAGAACACGGAGAAAATCGAGGCAGGTCGCTGATTTGATGCGCATTCTGAAAAAGACGACCTTTATTGTTACGTCAGAAAACATATTGGGCGTTGCGCGTGCGCGAGGAATCACGCAAACTAGAATGTGTACCGGCCTCCCTTTGAAGGATCCCAGTACCTGTTTCAAGTCGCCCTGCCGCTTGACAGCAGATTTCGCGACACATCTTGCGTCACCCGGAAGTGCCGCATGAAAAATGAGGTTTGGTAGAAATGTTTACTCCGATGGATGATTTGAATCCCCCGACAAGGCTGATGCTTACGCCCGGGCCTTCGTGCTTGAGTCCCCGAGTGTACGGAGCCCTGGCCACTCCGCTGGTGGGACATGTTGACCCGTGGTTCACGGATTTCATGGGCGGCGTGCAGGAATTGCTGCGCCGCGTGTTTCAGACCCACAACAATATGACGTTTCCGATTTCCGCTTCAGGGTCGGGAGGCATTGAAACGGCGGTGATCAATGTTTTGGAGCCGGGCGATGAAGCCATCGTCTGCGTGAACGGAGTGTTTTCGGGCCGCATGGCCGATATTGCCGAACGCACGGGAGCGAAAGTTCACCGCGTAACTACTCCGTTTGGCCGCACGGTCGATCCGCAGGATGTGCGCCGCGCGGGACAAGGCAGGAAAATCAAGTTTGTTGGCCTCGCGCATGGCGAAACCTCGACCGGAGTCGTGACGAAAATCGATCCTTTCCGCAAAGTCGCCGACGAACTTGGCGCGCTCCTGATCGTGGATAGCGTCGCCACTTTGGCCGGCGTGCCACTGGACGTGGACTGCCAGATGATTGACATCTGCTTCAGCGGCACGCAGAAGGCGATCAGCGCGCCTCCGGGAATGTCGCCCATCACCGTGAATTCGCGCGTCGAAGATCTGCTCATGAGCCGCAAGACGAAAGTGCAGAGCTGGTATTTCGATCTGACGATAGTAAAAAATTATTGGGGCAAGGAGCGCACCTATCACCACACGCCTCCAATCCCGCTGATTTACGCGCTGTACGAAGCGCTGCGCATGGTTCTCGAAGAAGGCCTCGAAGCAAGCTGGGAACGCCACCGGCAGAACCAGACGGCGTTGATTGCCGGCCTCGAAGCGATGGGCATCGGAATGTTTGTTCAAAATCCGGGCGATCGTCTGCCCACCGTTACGTCCGTTATCATTCCGCCAGGGATTGACGGAGCAAAAGTGAAGGGCCGCTTGCTCAACGATTTCAATATCGAAATTTCCGGCGGGCTGGGAGATTACAAAACCACGATGTGGCGCATCGGCTTGATGGGCTATTCGAGCCAGCGCGCGAACGTGCTCCTATTCCTGGAGGCGCTCGAACGGATTTTGCTCGACCTGGGCATGAAGCTTCAGGTCGGCGCCGGAATTGCCGCGGCGGTGAGCAGCTTCGCGCACGCGGAACCTGTGGCCGTGGGCCACGGAAAGTAGCGGATGGGCATGACCACTTCGATTGGGGTTCCAAATTTAGGCGCGATGAGCGATTTCGTCGGCGAATTTGACGTCACTTCGCGCCTCACCGACCACAAATATCATTGCAAGTTTTCCCATCTCTGGAACGGCGTGGCCACGCGGCACAGCGATACCGTGGATACGAAATTCCTGGTGGACGGCGCGGGATCGATTGTCGGCCTTGCGCACGTGGGTTTCGTGGAATTTACGGCGAAGTCCGGCCGTGACCTCTCCGATCGCGAAGCAAGCTTCGTCGCCGCGCACTATCTCCGCGAAAAGCTCGAGCAGGAAGACGAGCGCCCGCTGTACGACGCTTCTGCGGCGGATGTGACACGCATTATCGGCATGCTTGGAATTCAGTGATTCCAGTAGCGTAGGCTTCAGCCTGCGCGCATTTTGTTGGGTTGAACAATGTAAAACCGCGCAGGCTGAAGCCTACGCTACCTAAACCCTCCGCAACTTTCGACGATCACACTCAATATTAAAAATCACTCTTACGCGTCGGAAAGCGATTCGTCAAAACCATTCGGCAGGTCGTTCCACTCGGCGGATTCGAGGATGGCCCCGCAGTCCAGGCATTCGACGTACTCCGCGTCGGAATCCTTGGCGATCAGCTGCGTGCGTTCGTGGCGACAGGTAGCGGGATCATTCACAGGACTTCTCCAAAGCTCATCTGATCATAGCACGGGCGGATTTCACTTCGGCCCCTCAGGCCAAGTTCCGGTAGTGGGTCATTTACAGATAAGAGGACTTCGAAGAACTTGGGAATCTTTGAAGCGCAAGAATCTGCCAGCCTGTGATTAAATGCTGGAATGAAGGCGGTAACGGTAACGTTGTACGTTCTGACGGCTCTGGTAACCGGGCTGCACAACTTCTACTGGCTTATGGATATGGTGAATGGTGCTCCGCTTAACCTTTTGAATTTTACCGCTCTACTTGGTTCTGTGACGCTCGTTGGAGCCGCAATGCTTGTGCCGTTTCGACCACAGGTCGCCGCCGGGATGGGGCTCGCGGGTTCGCTTTTGTTGTGGGTCTACTATGCGCCGTTGACGATCGTCAGTTCTTTTACGCCCTTTACAACGCGGACCGAGATTCAGGCATACGTTTCGTTCCATGAATATGTTCCGCTCGTGGGCATGTTCGTCGGTCCAGTTCTCTTGATCCTTTGCACAACAACTTCGATTCTCTTTTTCAAACGTCATCCAGAATCCGGAGGTGCGATTACGCAAGGTAAGTCCTGACAAGCTGTCTTATTGTAGAAAGGCTTTTTGCGGCATCAGCCGAGAAAGTTATTCCTGAACGGCCCCAGGCCATTCGTCATAATCCTTCATCTCGGGCAAGACGATTTCAAGGCTGGCATTCCGCTCCCAATCGCGTAGGAAATCGCGGCGCCAGTATTGAAGCACCGCCAGATTGAAGCAGCCCGTTGACGCGCCGTCGCGGCAGTTGCCGTAGTTGGGCGGATCGCAGTAATCAATCTCTCCGCTGCGAATCTGGTCGGCCACGCTGACGCCGTTTTCATCCCAGGTCGCGCCGCCCTGGCCGGAAAGCGCCACCTGAAACCGCCGCAGGCACATGGAGCAGACAATATCGAGCAGCACCACTTCCACGGCGTAAATATTGGCCTCGCGGCGCGGCTCGAACTCCACATAGCGCGGCACGCCATTCTCGTCCCACCACTTGGGAGTCACCGCGATCCTTTCCGTGATGTCCCTGTAATCCCCGAACATGCCGCCCCCACCCTCGTTTTCCCGACCTTAGACGCGACGAACGCTGCGAGGGAATGTTGCTCCATTTCACGGATAAGCTCAAGGCTCCGACCTTGCCGCGCACTCCCATTTCGACCAAATCCTTCCACGAGAAGGCCTTGGCCCCAATGAACGCGCGGTCAAGCAAACCGTATCATCCTCTTGTCGTGAAGTTTAGGCAGTCTTTACCAAGCGTGTGCTGTACTGGACAGACGCACGAACCAAGTTTGGGTACATTCCAAGAAGGGCCTCACCATCCCGCTTTACAGGTCACTGCAAGGAGTCCTGCCATGAACGTGAAACTATTATTGTTTACGGTTCTACCGCTTCTTGGTCTTTCAGCATGCCGCAGCGGTCCTAATTCCACTGGTTCGCCAGGCACACCTGTTGCTTCCGTTCCGCCATCGTCCCCGTCCATATCCGTTCCAAACGCGGATACGAAGCAGAATTGGGGTCAAGTCGTACGCGACACAATTAAAAATGAAATTGATGAGGAGGCCAAGGATTCGTCGCAGTGGTGCTACCACAAGCTGCAAGAGAAAGACGGCAAGCAGCAATTGTTTTTAGCGTGCCAGGCGAAGGATGCGGAGATTGACCGGCTGCTGGCGGTGAATGGCAATATCCTCGATGAAAAACAACGTGAAGCGGAAAATCACCGAATCGAGAGCTTGTTAAAGAACCAGGGGCAGCTGAAAAAACAAGCACAACAACAACACGATGACGCAACCCAGGCGACGAATATGCTGAAACTAATTCCGGACGCGTTCCTGTTTCAAATGGAAGGAAGAGAAGGGGATCAGGTCAAACTGAACTTCAAGCCGAATCCAGCGTTTCGTCCTTCGGGACACGAAGCGGAAGTTTTTCACCACATGGAAGGCACGCTGGTGCTGGACTTGAAAGAAAAACGGCTCGCGGAGATTAATGGGCGTCTGGATAGTGCCGTAAAGTTCGGCGGGGGCCTATTAGGTCATCTGGACAAGGGCGGGACCTTCGTGGTGAAACAGCAGGAAGTCGGGTCGGGAGTTTGGGAAGTGACAACGCTGAATGTGCAAATGAACGGCAAGGCTCTTTTCTTCAAGACAATCACCGTGCGACAGAAGGAGAGCGATAGTGAATTCAAGGCGGTGCCTCAGTCCGTTACGATCCAACAGGCTGCGGTGATGACCAAAGACAAGCAGAAGGAAGTGTCAGCACAAAGGTGAGGAGGGGCGCGGGATAGCTCGCGCTGGATGTCAACAATCCGACGCTTTTACAGAACTTCTCAGTGCCGTCCCAATTTCCTTCCAACACGATAGGCCCCGAGAAACGGGTCTTCAAGGGATGCGGGAAACTCCCCGATTAAGCAGAAGTCACATGAAGATAACGGAACTTATTGGAACTTGGCATATCTGTGATGTGCGGTTTCAAGAAGGATGTGGGAATTTCCCGTCAAACTTCCAATCTTTCGGCTAGCAAATGTCGTCCCAGGATCACTTCCGGATTGGCGACGATTCGACAGGAGTGTCCCGCATGAGAAAAGCTCTCGTACGTGCAGCACATTCTCATGCCCTATCCCATAGGAGTGTGCTTTACGGCACATACATATATCGGCATTCGAGGCATACTCGTTTCTACCTCGATCCCGAAATCAGAGATTTCCAGTTGATTCGCAACAGGAGCATGCAGAGACTGCGCACATGACACAGCACTCCCTCCAATCATCAAGAGGCGAATCAATTTTGGCCCGTCCAAACCCAAACCGGAGCGTTTCGAACTTGCTGGCCGTTGCCGTCGCAGTTGTCGTGGTTGCAACACTCTACCTTGCAAGAGTGGTCTTGATTCCTTTCGTTTTAGCAATGCTTTTTAGTTTCCTGCTGACGCCTGCAGTGAGTTGTCTGGAACGCATTCGATTCCCCCGTGCGCTCGCGGTAGCGTTCGTGGTTGTAATATCAATCGGTGCGCTGGGTTTTGTCGGGTGGATCGTGGCAAATCAGTTGGTCGATGTGACCAGCCAACTCCCAAGTTACAAAGCAAACATCCAAAATAAAATTGAAACGGTGCGCAGCCCGAAGGGCCAAGGTTTGAACAAGGCCGCCGACGCCATAGTGGAATTAAGTAAAGAACTTTCGACCGAACCGCCCGCCGGACCCACAACAGGAAACCCCAGCGCACCGAAATCGCCGTCAGCGACACGCCCGCTTCCTGTACAGGTTGTTTCGCCGCCCATTAATTTATTGGAGTCCGCCGGGAGCGTTCTGGGGCCGTTGGGCACTGCGGGAATCGCGATCGTTTTCACGATTTTCATGTTGATTCGGCGAGAGGACCTGCGCAATCGCTTCATTTTCTTGGCCGGACGCGGGCGTCTGAACATAATGACAAAAGCGCTGGACGAGGCCGCGCAACGCGTCAGCCGCTACCTGTTCCTGCAGTTCGTCGTAAATGCGTCTTACGGCGTCGTCGTGGGTATTGCCCTCTATTTTATCGGCGTTCCCAATGCTCTGCTGTGGGGGGTAGGCGCGGGAATACTTCGGTTTCTTCCCTATATCGGTCCCCCACTGGGAGCAATATTTCCAATTCTGTTGTCGTTAGCTGTTTTCGATAGTTGGACGAGGGCGCTCATCACCATAGGACTTTTCGTGCTGATTGAACTCGCCGTGAGCAATTTTGTTGAGCCGAGTCTTTACGGAGCCCACACTGGGATTTCCGCTCTGGCCGTCCTATTCGCGGCCGTCTTCTGGACCCTGCTCTGGGGACCGATCGGCTTGGTTCTCTCGACCCCTTTGACTGTTTGCTTGGTGGTTATGGCCCGTCACGTCCCTCACTTGGGTTTCTTGCACGTAATCCTGGGAGTCGAGCCGGTTTTGTCTCCAGAGGCTCAGTTCTACCAGCGGCTCCTGGCGATGGATTATGATGAAGCCAAACAGGTGTTGGACAAATATTTGAAAGACGAGCCGTCCGTGGAACTTTACGATTCGGTTCTAATCCCTGCATTGTGTTTGGCGGAGCAAGACCGCCTCCGGAATGAGCTTGACGAAGGGACGGAAAAATTCGTCTGTCAGAGCATTAAGGAATTGGTAGAAGAGATCAACGATCGAAGCGTTGAGCAGCGTGAACTTCAGGCGATAGGCGCGGATAAAGCGGCTGCGAGCGAGGCGTCACCGGGTTCACAGCGAGAAAGAACCGCCGATGGAACGAGTTACGTCGTGTGCGTGCCCGTTCGAGATGAGGCGGATGAAATCATAGGTACCATGCTGGCTCACCTTCTGGAGAGAGCGGGCTATAAGGCGCACTTCCTCGATCTCGGGACAAAAGTCGACATGCTCGAACAGGTATTGGAAGAAAAACCGGACGTCGTGTGCCTGTCCGCACTCCCGCCGTTTGCGGCGGCTCACGCCCGCATGTTATATCGGGGATTGCGCGCGCAATCTCCAGATCTAAAAATTGTGATCGGTTTATGGAATTGCGCCGGAGACCCGGAACAAGCTGCAGCCCAGATCAGCGGCCTCACCGGGGGCCATGTTTCCGGGACTTTGGCGCAGGCCATTCAACAAATCGAATTTCTAACCCACGTTGCCATGCAACCCGCAGAAACACCGGTTTAGGGTGCACTCACCGTGGTCCTAACATTGAACATTACTGATGTGATTTTGAGCGCACGATCATTTATGTCCAAGAGCAAGCCACAATAGAAACCATCGAATTCCCGATACTCTCTGTGACAGGAGTTCCCATCTAATCGCATGTCCGGACCCACATCGCTCCCTATGGAGCCGATGCAGCCGCAGGCGTCGGAAATACAGAAATGCGGCCTCTTTCGGGCCAGCAGTTGTTAAGCAGTCCGTAGGCCCGGCACGTATAGCAAATGTGAATGTTCTGTTCCTTTTCACTTTCCAGTTTCGCGTCGCAAATCAGGCAACGGGTCGATGTCTGTTCAGTTATGGAACACACCTTCCGATGACGCTGATTGCACTAAAGTGATTACTCTGGGAATGCACGAAAGGGCCTAAAATTGACAGCGTGTCAATAAGCGCAACGATTCATCTTCGCCTAGCATACGACCGCCTCGCGATATGGGCTGTTCTGAAAGGAACAGTCATAACAATTCCTTTATTGGATTGTGTCGAAATCGATATCTTGAATCTGTTGCGGTCTTCTAGGCAAGTAGCACACTACCCAAGTTCCCAAACGAATCTCCCAACAAATCGCAACCTGGGTTATAAGGGAAGCTTGTCGGTTCCTGCCCGGCATACGGACGGGGATTCGAACACGGCGTGCCACACAATTCAGACGATCGCTTCAGCAATGTTTTGTTTTACGGCGTGGTGTTGTGCCTTGCCTACCTCGTATTTCTGGTTTTCCGACCGTTTCTGGTGCCGCTGGGATGGGCCGCGGTATTTGCCGTTATTTTCTACTCCTTGAATCAGAGGCTAGAACACCGGTGGGGGCGCACGCTCGCAGCCACGGGGACCACCGTCGGAGTGGCAGTGATTCTGGTCGTGCCCGTCCTCCTTCTGGGCACGTTGGTTGTGCGCGAAGGAATTGCGGCCACACACAGCGTGCAGGCAGCAATGTCCGCAGGAGGGTACGGATGGTTCAACCGCGCATGGGAATGGATCGTTTCGCAGGTGGCTGAGCAGGACCCCTCGATAGACCTGCCGGGGCTTGTGCGCCAGGGCGCGAGCCAACTCGGCGAATATATGGCTTCACAATTGGGCGCGGTCCTTCGAAACATCGTCGTGTTTCTTTTCGAATTGTTCGTGATGCTCTTTGCTTTGTTCTTCTTTCTGCGCGATGGCGACGCGATTATCGACCAGGTGCGTTTGTCCTTGCCGTTCGAGGAAACCATGCGGGAACGAATGCTCTCGGAGGCTCGCGACCTGATCTTCGCGAGCGTGACGACGAGCCTGGTAATTGCCGCAGTCCAGGGAATTGTCTGCGGGGGAGCATTCGCGATCGTAGGCTTGAATTCGGCTTTGTTCTGGGGCGTGCTGATGGCCTTTCTGTCGCTTCTTCCCGTGGTTGGTTCGTGGCCCGTGTGGATTTCAGCGGCGATCTGGCTGTTTTCGACGGGGCATTCCGGCCGCGCGCTGGCACTCATCGCCATCTGCGGCGGCTTGGGCACGACGATTGATAATATTTTGCGTCCGATTCTGTTAGGCGGACGGTCTTCGCTTAACGCACTGCTGGTGTTCATCAGCGTGCTTGGCGGGATCGCCGTGTTCGGCGTGTTGGGAGTTGTCCTGGGGCCGGTCGTCGTGGCGACTGCTGTCGGAATTCTGGACGCCTATTCGGGAAAAGGTACGAAACGCAAAGTTTCCGCACACGCGAAGGCGTAATGTGTTCATCGTTTCAAGAACCGCATCTGACACTTGCAGACACGATTCCCGGTCCGGCCCATGCGGTGGAAATTGTCGTTCGCCGACCCATGCGCCGGGAGTCAGCCCTGTGCTAGAGTAGCGCGCCGGAGTACACGAAGGTTTCAATATGGCCAGTAAACCTGTAAATCTGCTCGCTGGATTGCCGCCCGAGAAGTTGCGGTGGCGCTGCGATCCCGCGACGATTCCGTTTGAAACCACCGCCGAGGCCGAACTTGTCACCGACCTGGTCGGCCAGGAACGCGCCTTCCGCGCGCTGAAAATGGGCGTCGAGCTGAGCGCTCCGGGATACAACATTTTTGTCTGCGGACTTGCAGGCACCAGCCGGGGCGGCACGATCACTCATGTGATCGGGCAAATCCATCCGCCCGCGAAATCCTCACTCGATCGCTGCTACGTCAACAATTTCAAGAGTCCAGACCGCCCGCGCCTCCTCGCGTTGCCGCGAGGGCAGGCCAATAATTTCAAAAAAGACGTGCAAAGCGGCATCGAGTTCCTGCGCCGGAGAATTCCGCAAGTCTTCGAAGGCGAACCGTTCCAGCGACAAAAGGGGCGCATCGTGGACCGCTTCACCGTCCGTGAAAAAGAGCTGATGGACGACTTCACGCGGCGGATCGCCCGCGAGCAATTCGCGCTGGGGCATATGCAGGTGGGCGCCGTGGCGCTGCCGGAAATTTTTCCAGTCCTCGAAGGCCAGATGGTGCCCATCGAAGACATTCCGAAGCTGGTGCACGAAGGAAAACTGGAAACGATCGCCGCGGAAGACCTTGAACGAAAGTACGAGCAGTTCCGCCAGGAATTCACGGTCGTCTACCGGAAGACGCTGACGCTCTCGCGCGAACTCGCCAGCGAATTGAGCTACCTCGAGCAGGAAGCGGCGTCGGTGCTGGTCGACGGCTTCATCGAGGAACTCAAGGAAAAGTATTCGGGCGCGCTGGTCACCGAATATCTGGAAGAGGTGCGTCACAATATTCTCGATAACCTCGAGCCGTTCAAGGAGCGCGAAGGAGAGGAAGATCCCGACGGCCCGGCTTCCGAAGGCAGCACGCGCGCGGCACCTGTGGAGCGCGATCCCTTCCGCGTCTACGGAGTGAACGTAATCCTCGCGCACAATGACGAAGACGGATCGCCGATCATTTTTGAAACCACGCCGACGTACACAAATTTGTTCGGCACGATCCAGCGCAGTTACGATTCGCGCGGCGGCTGGAATTCAGATTTCATGGATTTGCGCGCCGGTTCGACCCTGCGCGCCGATGGCGGCTTCCTGGTGATGTACGCGTATGACGCGCTGACCGAAGCGGGAGTCTGGCGCACGCTCAAGCGCATGCTGAATCACGGACGTCTGGAGATTCAGCCGCTCGAAATGTTCTTCCCGTTTGGAACTTCGGCGCTGAAACCCGAGCACATCGAAATTGACGTGAAGATTATTCTGATCGGTGACCGCAACATGTACGAGTTGCTGTACGAATACGAAGAGGACTTCCGCAAAATTTTTAAGGTGCGAGTCGAATTTGACGAGGAAATGGTGATGAGCAGCGCGGTCGTTCGGCAGTATGGCGGCCGCCTGCGCCAGCTTTCCGAGCAGGAGTCCATCGGCCCCTTCGACCGGACCGCCGTCGCCAGCATGTTGGAATTTGGCGTGCGTGAGGCCGGGCGCCGCAACAAGATCACGGCGCGATTTCCGGAACTGGCTGACATCGCACGCGAGGCCGCCTACATTGCCCGGCAGGAGGGCGCAACTCTGGTGAGCGCACCGCACGTTTTGCGGGCGCGGGAAGCGCGCATCGAGCGTCATAACCTGACGGAAACCAAGATTCGGGAAATGATCGAAGAGGGCACGCTCATGATTGACACGGACGGCGCGCGCGCCGGACAGGTCAACGGCCTGAGCGTTCTCGAAATCGGCGGCTATGCGTTCGGCAAGCCCGTGCGCATCACGGCTTCCGCGGCCCTTGGCAAGGCGGGCCTGATTAACGTCGAACGCGAAGCCAATTTGAGCGGCCGCTTCCATGATAAAGGAATGCAGATCATCGCCGGTTATCTGCGGACAAAATTCGCGCAGGACAAACCGCTCTCGCTTGCCGCGAGCATCTGCTTCGAGCAGTCCTACAGCGGGATTGACGGAGACAGCGCGAGTTCCACGGAAATTTATGCTTTGCTTTCCGCGCTTTCAGGTCTGCCCATTCGGCAGGACATTGCGGTGACCGGCTCGGTCAGCCAGCAGGGCGACATTCAGCCGATTGGCGGAGTCAATCAGAAGATCGAGGGTTTTTACGACGTTTGCCGCGTGAAAGGCGGATTGACGGGAAGTCAGGCGGTCATGATCCCCGCGGAAAACGTCGAGGACCTGATGCTGCGCGAAGACGTGATTGAGGCCGTGCGCGCCGGCAAGTTTCACATCCTGCCGATCTCCACGCTCGAGGAAGGGATCGAAATTCTGACGGGCGTGAGAGCAGGACGCCACGATTCAGCCGGCGTCTTCGAGCCGGATACGGTCTACGCGATGGTGGACAAACGCCTGCGTGAAATGGCTAACACCCTCAAGTCATTCGAGTCGTAGGTTTTGGTAGCACAGGCACTCTTTACCCCGAGACCCTTTCAGGGGCTGCCTGTGCGGTTTTCCAGTTGCAATTAGAAAATGGCACACAGCCAAGAGTGGCTGTGCTACTGGGCGCGCGAGATCATTCAATATCGTAATCGTATGAATAGCCAGCTCTGAAAGGTCTTGCCGCACCAGCCATAAACGTTTGATTGACCTTAGTCGTTACCTCAACATAACATCGCCCCACTTATGGATGGCTTGATCGGGGCGACCATCTCCCACTACCGGGTATTAACCAAACTCGGTGGCGGCGGGATGGGTGTGGTGTACGAAGCCGAAGACCTCAAGCTGCACCGCCACGTCGCGCTGAAATTCCTGCCTGCGGAGATGGAGAACGATCCCGCTGCCCGCGAACGGTTTCAGCGGGAAGCCTTTGCTGCGTCCGCGCTCAACCATCCGAATATCTGCACGATTTACGAGATTGATGAAGCGAATGGACAGCACTTTATTGCCATGGAGTTGCTGGAAGGACAAACGCTCAAGTACCTGATCCGAGGCAGGCCGCGGGAGATCGAGCAGGTTCTGGAGGTGGGCGCGCAGGTGGCCGATGCCCTCGACGCCGCGCATGCACAGGGGATCGTGCATCGCGACATCAAGCCCGCCAATCTTTTTGTCACTAAGCGGGGGCACGCGAAGATCCTGGATTTTGGCCTCGCGAAGCTGTCGGCGCAGCCAACGTCCAATGCACCCGGATTTGGCCCGGCAAGCCCGACGGCCACGACAGAGGTTGCCGAGGAGCAACTCACCAGCCCGGGAACAGCGGTGGGAACGGTGGCTTACATGTCTCCCGAGCAGGCGCGGGGGAAGGAACTGGATGCGCGGACGGACCTGTTCTCGTTCGGCGCGGTGCTGTACGAAATGGCCACGGGGACGGTGCCGTTTCGCGGCGATACTTCCGCCGTAATTTTCGACGCGATCCTGAATCGTGCACCTGTCGCTCCCGTGCGCCTGAATCCTGAAGTTCCGCCCAAACTCGAAGAGATCATCCACAAGGCGCTGGAGAAGGACCGCGATCTGCGTTATCAGCACGCCGCCGATATTCGAACGGATTTGAAGCGCTTGAGGCGCGAGATCGATTCCGGCAAGAGTGCCGCACTTTCAGCTGTTTCGTCTGAAGATGTCATCCCGCGCCCCGCCTCCACGGTTGTCATCCCGAGCGGAGCGAGGGATCTCTCTTCCGCGCCGCCGATAGAGCAATCGAAGAGGGATTCCTCGTCGCCTTCGGCTCCTCGGAATGACATTGCAGGGGGGATGGCGCGACCGTGGTGGCGCGGCGAAATGGCCATCGGGATCGCGGCGGTCGCGCTGATCGCGGTGCTGGCGGCTGCGGGCTGGGTTTATCGCTCGCACATGACCGGCGGCGAGACGATTGATTCGCTGGCGGTCTTGCCGTTCGTGAATGCGAGTGGCGATCCGAACGCGGAATACTTGAGCGATGGAATTACGGAGAGCTTGATCAACAGCCTGTCGCAGTTGCCGAAGCTGAAAGTGATGTCCCGCGACTCCGCGTTTCGTTACAAGGGTAAGGACACCGACGCGGAAACAGTGGGGAAAGCACTGGGTGTTCGAGCTGTATTCAAGGGCCGCGTCACGCAGGTCGGGGATAACCTGGCGATCAGCGCCGAACTGATTGATGCCCGCGACGACAGCCACATCTGGGGCGACCAATACAGCCGCAACGCATCTGATATTTTCGCGTTGCAGGGCGACATCGCCAGGGAGATCACGGCCGCGCTGCGGACACACTTAACAGGCGAAGACGAGAAACGCATTGCCAAGAGTTACACCGCAAATCCCGAAGCTTATCAACTCTACCTGCAAGGGCGATTCTGGTGGAACAAAAGAAGCGAGGAAGGGTACAATAAGGGTATCGGATACTTTCAGTAGGCAATCGCCAAGGATCCCAATTACGCGCTGGCCTACGACGGCTTGGCCGACGCCTACACTCTTCTTGCAGTCAACGGTTATGTTCCACCGAATGAGTTCTTGCCGAAAGCCAAGGAAGCCGTACTAAAGGCATTAGAAATAGATGACACGCTCGCCGAAGCCCATACCACCCTTGGATTTATTGAAACATTTTCAGACTGGGACTGGTCAGATGCCGAAAGGGAATTTCAGCGTGCCATTCAGCTCAATCCAAGCTATGCGACCGCTCACCAATGGTATTGCCCTCTTTTATGGGAGACAGGACGGCTTGACGAAGCGATGGCTGAGTCGAAACGAGCCCTGCAACTTGATCCAGTTTCTGTCATCGTTAATTGGAATTTGGGACAATCATTTTACTATGCACGGCGGTATGACGAAACGATTGAGCAATTACGGAAGACGCTAGATTTGGACCCGAACTCTCTTCTGGCCCTTCTTGGACTCGGCCGGGCTTATGTCCAAAAATCGAAGTACAAAGAAGGTATAGCGGAGTTTGAAAAAGTCTTGGTGATCTCGCCTAACAACCAAGACGGTCTAGCGGAACTCGGATATGCATATTCTGTTTCCGGTCAAAGGTTAGAGGCACAAAAGGTGCTAGATCAATTGACCGCCCTGTCCAAGGAGAAGTATATTCGAGCGGACTACGTAGCCAAAGTCTATGTGGGTCTCGGAGAGAAGGACAAGGCAATCGTCTTGTTGGAAAAGAGTTATGATGATCGCTCTATTGGTAGTTTAGAAATTAAAATGGACCCAGCCTTCGATCCCCTGCGCTCCGACCCGCGCTTCAACGATCTTCTCCGCCGGATGAATCTGCAACCTTGAAAAACGCAGTTTGCTCCCGCCAATTTCAAGCCGTAATGCGCTGCTGGAACCCGATGTGTTGGTGGAGGTTCTTGGAGCCGGGGATTCCGAACTGAATCAAAACATCCTTCGAATTTCGGTGAGGTCGAAATTAGGTGGAGCGCCCTGAAGGCAGTCTGAGTTTTGTAATTCGTGAGGCCGGGGCAGTGGGACGACCCAGATCTTCGACTTGAGCCAACAGAAGCATCTGCCGCACCTACGGCGCTGTGAGACTTAATTTGCCGGGCACCCAGAGCTTCCGCTCTGGGCTACGGTCTTCCGTGCCTCCGGCGCTGCGTTACGATTCACAAACTACCTGTTGTGAGGTGTCAGCCCGCCGCTGGGGGCTACCAATCGGCGACTCCAAAGCGAAGGCGCAACTACCGGAGCGCCGGAGGTGCGGCAGAACGTAGCCCAGCCCGGGAGGGCTGGGTAAGGCGGCCAATAGGAATTCCGAGCGCCGTAGGTGCGACACTCGACTGAAGCCCCGCAGGCTTTGAGCTTATGGGCAAACCTCACCTTTATTTTTGTGAGTGAATTCAATTCGCTGCGCGGATAAATCCTGCGATCGTTACTGTGCTTTCGCGGCCGTACCCGTATCCTTCGGCGTTGAGAGATAGCCGTTGATTTTGTCTTTCGTTACGTCGAATATGACGATTTCATAAGGACGCGGGACGCCGTGGATGTAAAACTGCACGGGTTCGTCGGCCGTCTTGTCTTTTTTCTCGATCGTCTTGTCGTCAGCGATGACGATCAGTGAGTATTTGAACTTCTTGGGATCGGTCTTCTCCAGCGTGACTTGAATGGGGCCGACGTGCGTAGGGGTCTTGGACCTGGTGAGATGCAATTCAAAAATATTGCGCTCGCCCTGGCGCTTCAGCTGATCGAGTTCCTCCTGGTTGCGGGCGATCAGGCCGCTTTGCACGCCGAGGTCGCCGACCGTGCTGGTAAGCTGCTTCTTGGTCGCTTCCAGATCCTGCTTCGTCGCGTTGATGTCAGTCTTCGCGCCACTCAGATCGGTACTGACCGCGCCAATTTTGGAATTGGCATCCTGCTGGACCTGGCCGATCTGCGCGGTGAGTTTCTCATCGCTTTCCTTCTGCGAATCGCGGATGTTCTGCGCGAGAGAACGGGCCTGCGCCAGCTCCGCTTGCGTGAAGCCGAGCTTCTGCGTCGTGACTTCCAGCTTTCCCCGAAGGTCGGCGACCACCGAGTTGGTTTGGTCGATTTGGGCGGAAAGCACGGACTCCTTGGAATTAGCCTGGGCCAGTCCGGTTTGTTCAGTTTCGAGTTTCGTCTTCAGGTCATTGCCCGCATAAAGAAGATATCCGATCAGCGCGAAGGCAGCGACGAACACCACGATGATCCAGCGTGGTGTTGGGGCAGCCTCGTATGGATTGGGTTCATTTGGTTCAGGAACGCTGGGCGAAATGCTCATCTCGTCTCCTCGGTGGCCAGTCACGACTGGCATCACACATCATTAGCCTGGGCTGCCCTTGGAAATTCAGGGTAAACATATGCAGCCTCCAGCCATCGTTGGTTTTGATTATCTCCGACCCACCGGGGGTTGTCTATCTCTTGATGCCGCCGATTTTCCCCGGCTGGCGCGTCTCGACCGGTTTTACAGTTTGCGGAAAAAGTTGAGTAGCACAGCCACTCTTGGCTGTGTGCTGAACGTAAGTGCTGCAAATTCAACACAGGCAAGAGTGCCTGTGCTACTAGAACACACTCTGAATTGACTTTTTCCGCAAACTGTTTAGTCATTGTATCTGGCTTATCAATAGGTCTGAGATGGAACTTGCCTTGCGTGATCGCGTTCACGTATTCTCAGGCACAGGTCATTCCAGGGGAGATGCCACATTGCTTTGCCCGGCCTGTCAAAGCGACAGCCCTCGACGTTCCCGCAGGCGTAGTGTCAAGGACTACGTCGTCGGGGCCACTTTATTGCGTCCCTGGCGGTGCCGCAGCTGCGATTTACGATTTTTTGCGTGGGCAGCTCCCATTCGCTACGTGACGTACGTGCACTGTGGATTGTGCGGAAACCTGGATCTGCAACGCATTTCCAGCGAGCATGGCACGGGTATGTTCGCCTGGCTGTTTCGTCTGCTTCGTGTTCCCACATACCGGTGCGCGCCCTGCCGGAACCGCTTTTTCTCCTTCCGGATTTACCGCCGAATTATCCCGATCGATCGTCCCGTCGATGCACATACACAAACGCATACGGTTGCGCGTTAGGGGTTTTTCATTCGCGACATTGGCGGGCATAAGTGGATTGACTTTTTTCCCCGTGACCGTATGATCAGTCAGGCGATGGAGTTCGCCTCATAACCGCTGTCTCCGATGGCCGGACAGATGATGACTCCTGACAAGGATCTTGTCGCGGAGTCATGCATCCGGCAATGATCCAAAAAATAGGAAGAAGCAAGTCTTAACGTGAAGGAGAATTCCCTCTTCTGTCGCACGCCCACGCTTCACTTGAAGCGTGGTGCGCGGTTATAGTGTGACGGAACACGCGAGGAAGAATTCGGAATCGCCTATGAACAAATACTGGATGGTCGGGATCGGAGGTTTCCTCGGCGCAATCGCGCGCTTTTGGCTGGGCGGATTCATCAGCAACCGGCTGGGAGCGAAGTTTCCGTACGGCACCTTCGTCATCAACATTTCAGGATCGTACCTGATCGGATTGATTGTGACCCTTCTGGCCGAGCGAAGCCACTGGAGCGCGAATTGGCGCTACCTGATCCCCATTGGCTTTATCGGCGCGTATACGACGTTTTCCACATTTGAACTCGAAACTTTCCAAAGCCTTCGCGACGGTGAATTCTTATTTGCGTCCTTGAATGTGCTTTTGAGCGTCGTGGTCGGGTTCATCGCGGTCTGGCTCGGCGTCATTACGGGGCGGTCTATCGGGTGAAGTCGTTCTAAGCTGCATGTTTCAGGAGGAGCAATGCTCAGTCCAGGGCCTGCGAAAAAAGTCAGCATTTATGTGGGCGAAGACCATGACTACCACGGACACGCGCTCTATGCTGCGATCCTGGATTACCTGTTTTATCGTGGCGTTTCCGGAGCGACCGTGGTTCGCGGAATTGCCGGATTCGGCGCCGATCACAAGCTGCACACGACTCGTATCCTGCTCCTCACGGAAAACCTGCCCATCAAGATCGAGTTCACGGAATCGCTGGAGAAGGTGGACGAAATTTTGCCCAAGCTTCTCGAGATGGCTGCGAGTGGGTTGGTGGATGTGCAGGACACGACGGTCGTGAAATCCGCCTCTGCCTCGTCAAAAGATCAGCCCGCGGTTCAGATCCCACCCGCAAAGCGCTCGGGAAAGGCGAAGCTGATGCGGATTTACATCGGCGAGAACGACAAGTGGCGCGACAAACCACTTTATCAGGCCCTGGTGGAAAGCCTGCGCGCGAATGATATCGCCGGAGTGACCGTATATCAGGGGATTCTCGGTTATGGGGCGAATCGAAGAATCCACCAGCAGAAAACTCTGAATCTTTCGCACGACCATCCCATCATGCTTTCCATCGTGGACACGGAGGAGAAGCTGCTCGCGTTTGCTCCCGTGCTGGACGACATGGTCAAGCAGGGCCTCGTGGTCCTTTCCGATGTGGACATCATCAAGTACACCCACAACGTTCAGGATGCGAAAACCGCGAAGGAGGCCGGAAAATGAAGCTCGAAGGAAAAGCCAGAATGCTTCGCATCCATTTTGGCGAAGACGACAAGTGGAAAGAGAAACCTCTCTACCGGGCCATCGTGGAAAAATGCAAGGAGCTGGATATTGCCGGGGCGACCGTGTTTCGAGGAATCGAGGGTTACGGCGCCAGCACGCTGATTCACCGCGCCCACCTGCTGTCATTTTCTTCCGATGCGCCCGTCATGGTCACCGTCATTGATAGCGAGGAAAAAATCCTCGAACTCCTTCCGCATCTGGACCAAATGGTTCAGGAAGGTTTGATCGCGATCTCCGAGGTTGAGGTCATCAAATACGTCCATCAGGATGGACTCCGCTCGTAGTCGTAAGGAAACCGGTCATTCATGGGTCGAGGCGCTGCCCCCCGCATCCATTGATCTTTGACTGCGTTCATCTCTTGATTCTTTTTTTCGTTCATTAGACAATAAATGCGGGCCCATTCGATAAGCGTTTGGCATTTTGTCCTGAGGGTGCTTATTGATTCTTCAACGAAAGACCGCAGGGTTGGCTCGCTGATTTTCGTAAGATTTATATAAATTATTACGTGCTTTGAATTCGAGCAGGATTTTTATGTCTCATACGTGCACCCTTGGAGGATTTGCGACAGTGCGCATTCTTGATTGGTCATATTCCCGTAATGCCGCTTTCCCTGCTTTTCTAGCACTCGCCGTTGGCTTTGGAATCCTGGTGACGCCGTGCGTGAGTCACGCGCAGAGCGGATCAGGCCCGGCACAGTACGCAGGTCCGTCCGCGGCTCCGGCGGCGCCATCCCCCCATGCAAGGAAACCCGGAGTGTTGCCGGAAGGCGATGGAAAAGAAATCGCGGAAAAATCCTGCCAGGCGTGCCATGAGTTGACGAACCTGACGCATGCCTCCAAGTCTCTGGACGACTGGCGCGGCACGGTACAAATCATGGTGGACAACGGGGCCGACGTTCCCGCGGACAGCGTGGACGTCCTGGTCAATTATCTCGCCAAGAATTTCGGGCCCAAGACGGATTCCTCGGCTCCCGACGCTCATTTTTCGGCCAGTGCTTCCACTCCTAAACCGGGAGGTCTACCGGATGGCGATGGGAAAGAGATAGCGACGAATTCCTGCCAGGCCTGCCATACATTGACCAATCTGACCGATGCTCACAAGAACGCGGACCAGTGGCGCGAAACCGTGCAGCTAATGATGGGCCGCGGCGCGGATGTCCCTGCAGATAAGATCGATACCCTGGTCAATTATCTTGCAAAGAATTTCTGCCCGAAAGATTCCGCGCCTGCCGGAGCTGTCCCGCCGCAATCGGCGGCAAAACCACAGTAATCTGGCCGTTGAATCCAGTAAATCCAGGCATTGCTTGCGCCCCGTGTGTCTCCATGCGAAGATTCTAAATTGTTGTGCTGCACCCAGAGCGATCCAGCCGAAAATTCGTGATCTCCTCCAAATCGGCTTGCGCACCTGGTTCCATTTGGCGATATCGTCTAAGGGTTAGGACGTGGCCCTCTCAAGGACAATCCGACGTTTTGCTGCGTTAGGTGCCATTCATAACTCAGCCACTTAGTGATATTACGTTAGGTGATTTTAGGCTACGAAAGCAACTTTCGATGACAATTCGAGGACAAGTCACCGCCCATTCGTGAACAACTATAGACAGAATTCTCAGGACTGGTACAGGTCAGTGGGGTTGCCTTTGTCCATCCATGTATCGGATGGGCGCCGAGGCGCTCAGGTCCAGGTGTAATTGGTCGTGGAAATAGCGATCCGCTTCAGACGCAGTCTCGAACACACGAAACTGAGACGGAGAAAGGTCAACAACCCAGACGGTTCCTTTTGTATCCGCGAGTCGCTTCTTATCTGCTTTGCCTTCTCCGATCCATTCTTCTGTGTGGCGTTCATACCAATTAGGTGCTTTGTGGCCTGATTGGTCACAGACAACAATAGAGCCATCTTTCAGTAGCCGCGTTATTATTCCCGTACCAACATCATCGGTTTTGTCTGTGTGTTCCTTTAGGATATCTTGAAGCTCTGCGGCGGCTTTTTCAGTGTATCGAAGTATTTTCTGAGCGTAGTTTTCTGTTTTCATGTCATCCATTTGTTGTTCTCCGTCACAATCGGGCGAGAAGCAAGCAACGCCATTGCTCTAGATATAGCAAATATGGGCACGACGCTGGGAAATGTTGTGGAGAGAACGTACCGATAGAGTTAACCGCAACCGTAGGCGCGACTGACGCCGCACGATTTTGTGGGTGCCCGTCTATACCAAAAACCTTGTGATACAGTTGACGTGGGCGCGTGGTGTAAAGCGGGGAGTTGATAGGCCAGAAAAACTGACACCTGCGCAGGCTGGTCTGGTAGTTGATCTTCTCAGAAGGGTTTTTCAGGATATAGCTAGTCCGCTGCGTGTGGAACTTCCCCCGCACGCAGCGAAGTCACCCGCCAGCTAGACCCGGACGCTCCTTCAACTTTGCGATGGGGCAGGCGCAGCACCCGTGGCCAGGGCGAACGGCGCACCGCCATTGACGTGGTCCTTCAGTTCCTTGCTTGGCTTGAAAAACGGAATGCGTTTGGGCGGCACGTCCACTTTCGCGCCCGTCTTGGGATTGCGTCCGGTGCGCCCGCGCCGCTGGCGTGTGCGGAAGCTGCCGAAACCCCGTATTTCGATGCGGTCGCCGCCCTGTAGCGCTCCGATAATGCTCTCGAAAATGGTTTCCACAACGGTTTCGGATTCTTTGCGTGGAAGTTCAGTGACGCGGACTACCTCTTCAACCAGGTGCGCTTTTGTCACGGTGGAATCGGTCATCGATGTATGCTCCGCTAAACTTCTAACCCCTGCTGAAAAAAGTTTCGACCCTGCATGTTTTCCACAGCCATCACATTTTTCCACAGCCTGAAGGATCGATTTCTATTGCCTTCCGCTCGGGGCACCCTAGGATAAAAGGCACCGTTAAAGGAGGCAAGCGAAGATTTAGGGGGTAAGCCTACATGGCACAACCACAAGCGGCTCGAATTACCTGTCGTGAATGCAACAGTTGGTACGTTTCGGAACGTGAATTGTGGGACCACGTGCAGAAGGCACATCGTAGGTCTGTTCCAGAACAAAGTACTTTCCAACATGGTGATACACAACTAGACAGCTTTAAAGATCAACTTCATACGGCAAAGGAAGAATGGGCCAAACTTTCTGCACAGTTGAGGAATCGAGTCCAAGCCCGCTTCGACCCGGAAGAGCTAGACGCCATTGACCGATTCATACTGCTCGCCAGTCAGGCCTCGATTTTCGATGACGTACGCCGATAGCCGCGACTCCCTAATGTGCGTGGGTGGCGTCGCGACGGTCAAGGCCTGGCAAAATTCTGATGCGCGGCACCAACGGCTCGCCGAGCGGCGGTACACCCCGGCGTGCCAAATGTGTATGTCAGACATCGATTTTACTTGCTATCAGCGCCGTGACGGATGGCGTGGCCAGTAACCATTCAGTATGCTGTAGTTACCGGCGCGTGATAGAATCCGCCTCGGAGAAAGCGTTTATGGCAAGCGACGGATACAGAAAAGCGTTTGACGGCCTATTGGAAACTTACGTCTCTCTCGATGACAGCGCGGGAACGTTGACGCGATCCTTCCCCCTCTTTATACTCGCTTTGGTACGGGAATAGCGATTCAGAACAGGACGGCATCACAAGAAAGTGCCATTGACGGCAGGAGATCGATATGGAAGACCATACAAATAAGGATGTCAGCCAAACCTCCGGTAAAGGCTCGGGAGCGGCTACAAAGATGGCGAAAAAGGTTGGCGAAGAGGTTGCTCATGTCGAGGAGAAGATCACAGAGCTAGGACGAAAGACCGTGGACATGATTGATGCGCAGCGCGAGCCTGTTGCTAAAGTTCTGAATGAGACGGCATCTGCTGTTCACCAGACAGCCGAGAATGCGGCTGAAATTGCCCACGCTAGCGCCGAGAAGTTAGAGGCTGCAGCCGACTACGTTCGCCGTACAGACGCGCAGGCCATGGCGAACGACGTTGAAAATGTTGCCCGACGCTACCCATGGCAGGCGCTGGCTCTGGCCGCGACGCTTGGCCTCTTGGTTGGCCTGCTCTTTCGAAACAGGGACTAGCTCGCAGGGAGCCCACTGCCGGGTGGCCATCGCTCTCAAGAGCCATGTGTTCGAATGTGAAGAAATTTGCTAACGGTACATTTTGAAAACTAAGGCTGTGCTCCGACATCTGGAGCAGGCGCAGGGTTCAGTGCAATGGGCGCAGCGAGTGGGTCCAAACCTAGGGAAAGCCCGGAACAAGAAATCGACATTGTCGAAGAGGCATCGATCGAGTCTTTTCCGGCGAGCGATCCACCGGCATGGATCTCGCGGGACTCCATAGAAAAGGATCCGCATCATCGGTACAAACAGGGAAACCCTCAAGAAATCAAGGATACCTGAACTTATACAATGACGAGCGAGCGACTTCGAGTCTTTGGCGTTTCGCCATCAGAGAACCGTGCAATATCTTGTGCTTCGCCTCACTCGAAAACAAAAGCATTCCTTCGCGACGTTGTTGCATCGCAAATCAAATACAGTTCATCTCATCTCGCACTCATCGCGGTCAGGATTATGGCGGCGAGAGCGGCATTTTAATTCCTCGATCTCGAATCGTGTGAGCCATTCGATCACCACGGATAGCCCACCTTCATGTTCCGCAGGCGGTCTTGTTCCTCTGGGGTGCCTTCATCGTGAATTAAATTTTGGCAGCAGAGTGTTCCCGCATAATCGCCGATAATGTCGACACCAAGTTCACGCGCGATTTTCAGACCTCGATATGAAACTACTGTGACCGCTCCCGGGCGAGCGACTTTGCGAAGTTCTTTTACGGCGTCGTCAAAATTCATAGCGGGGACACCCCACACCGTCGCAGGAATTCACGGTCTGCTACTTCGATACGAGCGAGATATTCGTTGCGCCGAAGGCACATGAATCGCGCGAACGCCTGTCCCAAATATATTCGTTGCAATCGCTCTGCATCACTCAGCATGCGGACAGTGTACCTCGTTTGAGAATGTTTGCAACCGAGGGGTATTGGTGTCATTTGGAATAAGGAAGATTAGGTTGAGGCGGTTGTGGCGGGAACATTCCGCCGCGCTCTTTAATAAACATATCGTAATCTTTTTCGATAGCGTCGGCAGGTTCCCTATCCCAAATGACTTCGCCATTCTTTCCAATGCGAGCAACAAACCTGAACAGGGTATGAGTTCTGTAGAACGTGAATGGCCATGCACGATAATAAGCCACAATAGCCAAATCAGCGTATTTGAGATTCAGAAAAAATGGTGGATTTGTTCCGAACATATTATCACTGACACAAGGCACCGTAAGTCCCTCAGAGGGATGGAGTCTGTTTTCGGGAGGGACCACAACACGTGCCAGCGAATTACTGGCGTTAAGGCTTCCCTCACCCAGATGCCACAGAAAACAGGCCGATATTACATCGGTAACTTGCAAATAACCGTCGTTCGTTATGGTGAACCGTGATGATGCCAATTGATTGGTTAAACCTAGCGGTGATGTTGCTGATGCCGATAGACGCGGGAACAACTCTATCAAAGTCACTAGAAGCCATCTGGCTCTGTTGACATCCTCAAGAAAGGTTAGCGATGCCTCAGGCGATAGAGATTGAAACTCAATCCGAGCAGCAGGGCTTGACGCTTCTGCGTGTGCAACGAGCGGCC
>Ga0182024_10004091_pt1 | contig 33970 bp, 33 predicted proteins | sample P32metaG_FD_120480 | JGI IMG/M metagenome (GOLD analysis project Ga0182024, IMG submission 120480) | Permafrost microbial communities from Stordalen Mire, Sweden - P3-2 metaG (Illumina Assembly) | ecosystem: Environmental > Terrestrial > Soil > Wetlands > Permafrost | place: Sweden: Stordalen... | reverse complement strand
TCAAAAAGAGCGTGCTGCGCAGGTGGCACGCTCTTTGTGTGTCTGGCGACCTATCATCGGACCCTGGACTCTGAAATTGACAAAGAGCGCTGTTCGTTTTGACATGGAATTCTGTTCGCACTAGCCAGCGCTACGTAACGCCGGCGGTCTTGCCGCCGGTCGGGCGGCTACTTGGGTCGAACTATCCAAACTCGGGCCTAGACACGTTGCAGGAACTGCGCCAGCCGTTCCATGGCCGGCTCGAGGATGGAGCGCTCCGCTGCATAACAGATTCGCACGGAGCCTTCGCCGCCTGCTCCGAAAGCCACGCCTGGCGCTAGGCCCACGCGCGTTTCTTCCAACAAGCGCTTGCAGAATCCGAAGGAATCGGTGACGCCAGCAATACGCGGGAAAACATAAAAGGCCCCGTCCGGAACGGGCACGGTCACACCGCGCATCCCGCGCAACGCGGCGACGCAGAGGTCGCGATTCTCGCGCAGACGCTCGATCATGCGTGCCAGCTCCTCTTCACCTTCGGCCAGCGCGGTTTCTCCGGCCTTCTGCGTAAAGCTGGGCGCGTGCGAAACAACGAACTCGTTCAACTGGGTGGCTTTGGCCACCAGATCACGCCGCGCGATGAGCCACCCGAGCCGCCATCCGGTCATGCAGTAGCTTTTCGAAAACGACTGCACCACCATCACCGCATCCGCCCGCGTAGCCTTTTTCAGAATCGAGGGGACGGGGCAACCGAGGCGCGGGCCGGCGTAATATAGCCGGTCGTACACCTCGTCGGCCAGCAGCCAGAGGCCGTGCCGGCGCGCGAAATCGAGCAGGCCCTGCTGCTCTTCCTGGGTTGCCACCCATCCCAGTGGATTCGAAGGCGAGGTGTAGAGCAGCAGCCGCGTTCGTGGAGTGATGGCCGCCGCCAGAGCGTCGAAATCCACCTGGTAACGCTCGCCGCACAGAAGGTGTGGAATCTGCCGCGCCACGGCATTCGCCATGGCCACGTTCGAAGGCCCGTTGGGCCAAACCGGCGTGAGCACCAGCGCTTCGTGCCCGGGGTCGAGCACACAGCGGATGGCGAGGTTCAGCGCCTGCACCCCGGAGGCGGTTACCACGATCTCGCTGGCCGGATCGAGGTCCACATCTTGCAGCCTACGGTAGTGCCCGGCGATGGCGCGACGCAGCGACGGCAACCCTGCATTCTCGGTGTAAAAGGTGTATCCCTCGGCCAGCGCGCGAACGGCCGCGTCCTTAATAAATTGCGGGGTCGGCAGGTTCGATTCGCCGAAGTACAGCCTCAGCACGCCATCCATGGACATGGCGATCTCCGCCAGCTCGCGTATGCGCGAGTGCGGCACGCTTTCGACAGAGCTGGCCAGGCGCGGCACGGTGACCCCCGCTACTTCTTCTTCTCGCGGTTCCACAGCCCGCGCGACAGCACGCGGCCGCAGAACGGGCAATAGTTGACGCCCACGAAGCGGTGCCGATCCTCTCCGAATACCAGGTAGTACTCGGTATCGATTTCGTTGACGATGGTGCCGTTGGTCAGTTGATGCGGCTGGGCGAAGCGCGCCATGTCTCCGTCGATGAGCCGTTCCAGCTCCGGGCAGCACGTCATTGAATCGTGCTGGCTCCTTCCACGCCCTGGTCGGCCGTCGGCACATTCCGGTTGATGTGGCGGTCCAGGTTGATGACGTAGGTTTCCTGCGCTTCAATCAGAACCGGAGAGTGGGTGGCGCAGACGATCCGGAAATTCTTCTGGTCCACCAGTTCCTTGAGCATTTTCAAAATCCGGCGCTGGTTGGAAACCGAGAGCGCCATCTCCGGCTCGTCCAGCAACAGAATCGTGCCATCGGGCAGCTTGGGGAAGGTCTCGCGAAACATGGACAGCATCACCTGCCCATGGCTGGCCATCTTCAGAAATTCGAGCATCTCCGGCTGGTCGTGGAACAAATCGAGTTGCGTGCGCGGGTTATGCTGCTCGGCGTCGAACAGAAAACTCCGGCCGATCTTCACTTCGCCGGCGTCCATGCGGTAGACAAATCCTTCGACCCGCTCATTGCGCAAGGCGTAGTGGAGGGAGTGCAGCAGCGTGGACTTTCCCGAGCCATTTTCCCCTTGCAACATGATCAGCGGATGCGACAAATCCACGATCATCGGCATGTGAAAGTTGAGTTGCGTGAAGACCGGGTGAGCCAGAATTTTCAGGTGCATGGAGATGAGATCAGCATAGCAGGCGCAGCCGGCCGGCAATTTTACCTTCCGTGCGACGAATAGCTGATGCAGTCGGCCTTGTCCCGGAATGCGGTGCCGTCCGCGCGGGCGAAGTGCTGCCAGCCCGGCCCGTCGCAATCGTAATCGCTGCCGGGTTCGATTCGGGCCGGAGTCAACTGGTAGTCTTGCGCCTTCCCGTGGATGGTCGCTCGCAAAAGCTGTCGGCGATCCTCGTCATATGTGCCGTGATGTTCCCTTACCTGCTGAACGATTCCGACACCTTCCGCGAACCAGCGATCGATCGATTCGCCCGCTCCGGTGGTTGACCAAAGATGATAGGTCTGGCCTCCCGGTGGCCCGAAGGGATCCTGATTCAGTCCCAGCACGTCCCAGACATATAGGTCGGACCCGGCGGTGCTGGGAACCCTGCCCCAACTCTTGCCCTTCACGATCGGAAAGCAAAGGCTGGGCGCTATGCCGCCGCGAAGTAGAGTGTCCCGGTATTCGCGACGGACGCGATGGTTCTGATCGAACGCTGGTACGCACTCGTTGGGGAGCTCAGCACACGTCGCATCCCACCCATCCAGCTCATAGATGCAGCCTTGATGAATCAGGAGGTGCGACTCAGGCGGCTCGCGTTTCGCCAAATCATTCCCTGGTAAGAAATCCGGCGTGAGGGTGTCGTCGAAGACTTTGGTCCGCCTCGTGACGAGGGTGCCGGCAAGCTCCGGGAACGCTACCGCACTCACGATGGTTTCTTCCGTCGTCCAGCGCTCAAAGTCGGGATGAGCTATGTCGCCCTCAAGCGATTTTTTCGCATAAGTCCAGGAGTCACCCGGTTGCAGAGGATACCAGGACGCCGTTATATCTTGGGGGACACGGGAGGAGCAGCTTGCGATTACGATGCAGGCAACAATGGCAAACGCGCCAGTTCGGCACGGCATGTTATGCCTTTTATTGTCTCTCCGCAAGGGGCCGGCTCGTCGCTTCGATGGTGCGCGTGCTAACATGAAATTTCCATCACCGCTGAGGTTTTCGTGGCGAGAATCACCCGTAAAGAGCTAAAAACAGACAAATTTGCGCTTGAGGTCGAACACGGCCTAACGTTTTTCGAGGAGCACCAGAAGGAGATCTACCGCTACGGCGGCATCGCCCTGGCGCTGGTGGCGGTGTATTTTTTGGTCGCTTACTATGAGCGCCGCCAGCACACCGGCCGCGAGGCGGCGCTGGGCCGCGCCCTGCAGATCGAGGAGACCAGCGTTGCGCCCTCCGCGGCGGGTGCCACGACCGCGACCTCCTTTCCCACCCAACAGGTCAAAGACGACGTGGCTCTCAAGGCTTTCAATGAGGTCAAGACTAAGTACTCTGGCAGCGATGAGGGGGAGATCGCCGAGTACTGGATCGGTTCGATCCGCTCCGACCAGGGCAATTTAGCCGAGGCGGAAAAGAGTCTTAAGGAGGTAGCGCAGAAGGGCGACGACCGGTACGCATCCCTGGCCAAGCTTTCCTTGTCGCAAGTCTATTTCGCCGAAGGGAAAATGGATGACGGGCGAAAGGTGCTCGAGGACTTGATTGCCCACCCGACTCTGTTCGTCTCCAAGGACCAGGCCACCATCGCGCTGGCCCGCGCGCTGATAGCCACTAAGCCGGAAGAGGCGCGCAAGCTCCTGGAACCGCTGCGGACCCGTGGTGACTCCGTGGCCCAGGTGGCGCTCACGCTCTACGGCCAGTTGCCGGCTAAATAAGCAATTTTCTTCGATGCCATGCTGAGCCGGCTTCGGTTTCCCGTTGAGCGAAGCCGCGGCAGGCGGTACCCGGAGCCGCCGCATCCTTACCGTAATCCGTTCCAGCGCGACCGCGACCGGGTGGTGCACTCGCGCGCATTCCGCCGTCTGGAAGCCAAAACCCAGGTTTTCACTCCGGGTTTGTCCGACTATTTTCGCAACCGTCTCACCCACACCATCGAGGTCGCGCAGATCTCGCGCACTCTGGCCGGCGTGTTACAACTCGATGAGGATTTGACCGAGGCGCTGGCGCTGGTGCACGACATCGGGCACCCGCCGTTTGCGCACGCCGGGGAACACGAGCTCAACCGCCAGATGCAACGCTTCGGCGATAAGTTCGATCACAACCTGCACGCCCTGCGGATCGTGGAGAGCTTCGAACAGCGGTACGCGCGCTTTCCCGGCCTCAATCTCACCTTCGAAGTCCGGGAGGGCATGGTGAAGCACTCCCACGATTTTGGACCCGGAGAAGAGCCGGAGCTGGACGCGTACCTGCCGGGGCTCCGTCCGCCGCTCGAAGCCCAATTGATCGATCTGGCGGACGAAGTGGCCTACAACACCGCCGACCTGGACGACGCCTCCTTCGCCGACATGCTGACATCCGACGACGTGGCCGCCAGCGTCCCGCAGTTCGCTGCGATCCTGGAAACCATCGACACACAATTTCCCGGCGCCACCCCTCGTGAGCGTTTCCACGAAAGCCTTCGCCAGCTCGTGGATGCCCTGGTTTCCGGGGTCATCGACGGCACTGTCGAGCAGGCCAGACTGGCCGGGGTTGAGACGACGGACGACGTTAGGGCCTTTCCGCGGAGGCTGGCTGCGTTCACATCGGAAGCCGCCGAGACCAGCAGGCAACTGAAACGCTTCCTGCTGGCCAAGGTCTACGAGGCGCCTGCACTGACGGCCGGGCGCAGCCGTTCCGTAGCCATGCTGGGTGAACTCTTCCAGTTTTTCCTGGATCACCCCGATCGCCTTCCACCCGCTTACCAGGAGCAGGCGGCCCAGGAAGCTCCTCATCGCGTGGTGTGCGACTATATCGCCGGCATGACCGACAGCTACTTCCGCCGAATTTATGAACAAAACGCCGGCGCGGTTCGTTTAGTGTCGTAGCATAGGCATTCGTGTCTGTGCTTCTGACCGGCGGCAAAGACCGCCGGCGTTACGTAACGCCGGCGATCTGGTCGCCGGTACGGCAAGCCAAGATCATGCTGGAAGTTCGCAACCTCAAAAAGCGCTATGGCAGCCTCGCAGCGGTGGATGGCATCTCCCTGAAAGCTGCCGCCGGCGAGACGGTGGGTCTGCTCGGGCCCAACGGCGCAGGCAAAACGACCACGGTTTCCATGATCGCCGGGCTGCTACGCCCCGACACCGGCGAGGTACTCATCGAAGGCCGCCCGCTCGCCGGCGATAGCGATCCCATCAAACGCCGCATCGGTCTGGTGCCACAGGATCTGGCGCTTTATGACGAGTTGTCCGCGCTCGAAAATCTCCACCTGTTCGCGGCGCTCTATGACCTGAATAGCGCCCGTGCCAAACCGGCCATCGAGAGCGCCCTCGAACTGGTGGGCCTGTCCGACCGTATCAAAGACCGCGTGAAAACTTTCAGCGGCGGCATGAAGCGGCGCCTGAACCTGGCGGCCGCGTTGCTGCACGATCCGCAGATCCTGCTGTTGGACGAGCCGACCGTGGGCGTGGATCCGCAAAGCCGCAACGCCATCTTCGACAACCTGGAAACGCTCAAGAAGCGCGGCAAAACACTGCTTTATACCACCCACTACATGGAAGAGGCCGAACGCCTCTGCGACCGCGTTGTGATTATCGATCACGGCAAAGTGATCGCCGATGATACTCCGCGCGGCCTCTCGCGCATGTTGCCGCTCTCCAATGTGCTGACCATCGAATTGGAAAGTGTGGCCGACGGTCTTTCCTTGGACCAGCTCCAGGCGCTGGGGGAAGTGCGCTCAGCGCAGCTCCACGGCGGAACGTTGCGGATCGGCGTGCGCGATCTGGCCACAGAAACGCCGAGGATTCTGCAGTGGCTGGTGGATCGCGGCCACCCGTACCGGCATGTGGTGAGCGAGCGCGCCGATTTGGAAACCGTGTTTCTCACGCTCACGGGAAGGAGCCTGCGGGACTCATGATCACGCCGATCCGGGCCCTGGTCCGCAAGGACATTTTGCTGTTTTTGGCAGACCCGCGCGCCTTGATAATGAGCGTGGTCGCTCCCATCGCCATCGCTTCGTTCTTCGGCTACGCTCTGGGCGGCGCCGGCAGCCAGGTGGAGCCGGCTCGGATTTCCGTTCTGGTGGCCGACCAGGGCGGCGACTCCATTTCTCGCGAGATTGTGAAACGTCTCGGTTCCGAGAAGGCGCTGGCCGTGAAGCCCGCTACTGCGGACGAAGCACGCGCCGCGGTGCGCAAAGGAAACGCGAGCGTGGCGGTGATCATCCCCCAGAGCTTCGGACAGAATGCCGGACAAGCCTTTTTCAGTACGTCGCAGAAGCCCGAGATCGCGGTGCTGTACGATCCCTCCCACGCCGCCGAGCGCGCCATGGTGCAAGGAATTCTCAGCGGCGATGTCATGCAGGTGGTGAGCCAGGAAATGTTCGGGGGCGAGAGCGGCCGCGCCATGCTAAAGGACTCGCTGGCGCGGCTCGATCGCAGCCAGGGTCTGCTGGGGCCGGACCAGAAGAATCTGGCCGATCTGCTGCACAGCGTGGAGCGCTGGAACGGTTCGCCGCCGGCCGCCGGCGGCGGGATATCGCGCGGCCTGTCCATGCCCTACACCACGCGCGAGGAGGCCGTCACATCGCGTCAGGGCATCCAGTACAACGGCTATGCCCACGCTTTCGCCGGCATGGTGGTGCAATTCGTGCTGTTTTTGGGGATCGACGTGGGCATCGGGCTGCTGCTGCAGCGGCAACGCGGCCTGTGGAAACGCCTGCGCGCCGCGCCCTTGTCGCGCGGGACGTTGCTGGGCAGCCGGATCGTCAGCGCCGCCATCCTGGCATTCGTAATTGTGCTGACGAATTTTCTTTTCGCGCGGCTGGTTTTCGGCGTGAAAGTGGAAGGCAGCCTGGTCGGTTTCCTGGGAGTGGCCGCCGCGTTTGCGCTGATGACCGCGGCCTTCGGCCTGCTCATCGCAACTCTCGGCAAGACCCCCGATGCCACCCGCGGACTCGCCATTCTAGCGACCCTGTTTATGGTGATGCTGGGCGGCGCATGGGTGCCCATGTTTCTATTCCCGCAATGGCTGCAGAAGGTGACCGTGATCATGCCTACGCGCTGGGCCATCGATGGATTCGAAGCCATGACGTGGCGCGGCCTGGGATTCGGCTCGGCCCTGTTGCCCATTGCGGTACAACTGCTCTTCGCCCTGGCGTTCGGCGCGCTGGCCGTAGCGAGGTTCCGCTGGGAAGCCGAGGGCTAGGCGGGATATCATAAAATCTAAATGTTGAAACCGGCACTGCTCCTGGCCGCGGCGCTGCCGCTGGTGGCCGCTCCGCTCACCCAAGCGGATCGCGACAAGCTGATCCAAGACCTCCAACACTCCCGCCAGGTTTTTCTCGATGCCATCGCCGATGTCAAGACTGAGGCGCAGTGGAACTACAAGCCGGCGCCCGATCGCTGGTCTGTGGGCGAGTGCGCGGCCCATATCATAGCTGCTGAAGAATACTTCCGGGACAACATCGGCGAGGCGCTGAAAAGTCCGCCGCTGCCGGCCCGGCAGCAGAGTGCGGCTGGCGATGCCGCGATTTCGAGCATGATCCGTAACCGCTCCACGAAGTTCAAAGCGCCGACTGCCATCGAGCCGACCGGCAAGGTCAGGCCCAAGGCGGAATCCATCGCCGCTTTCGAGGCTACTCGCGCTCAGACCCTGGAGTACATTCGGACCACGCAAGACGCGCTTCGCGAGCATGGCTCGGGAACGCCGCCACAAGTGACGAGCGCCTACCAGCTTGTGCTGATGCTAAGCGGCCACACCGAGCGCCACACGGCGCAATTGCTCGAAGTGAAAGCGACAGCGGGATATCCGAAGAACTAGTAAGCTTTCCCGGTGATTTCGAAAGCGCCACGATGTGGCGCGGACACTGGTGTCCGCCGTGCCAAGACTCATCTTGGCACGTGGTTTTGTACTGATATATCCGGGACACCCGGCAGCATATATATGTTATGATGCCGGCATGAGGCGAACCACCATTTTCCTCCCTGATGAGCTGCACGAACAGCTTCGGCAGGACGCCTTTCGGGCCAAAACCAGCATGGCCGAGATTATTCGCACAAAGCTGCAGCATGCCGCGGCCCCACCCCGCAAGCGCCGGTTGGCGCAGGATCCCATTTTGAAGGTGGCTGGCGTCTGCCGCGGTCCCGTGCTGTCCAGCGAGATCGACGACTCGCTGTATGGACGATAAGCGGCTCTTCGTTGATACCTGGGGATGGTTGGTTCTGGCGAACGACCGAGATCCGGCTTTTGGCCGCGTGTCGAGAATACGTGCTAGCGCTGCGGGCCAAGGCGAGGCGTGGGTGACCACCGATTATGTCCTTGACGAAACCTTGACTCGGCTCTTCACCGCGACGCCGTACGCGAAGGCTCGCCGCTTTTCAGAAGGGATATTCGAGGCGTCCCAGCAGGGCCTACTGGATATCGAACATGTGACGCCAGAGCGTTTCAACCGCGCCTGGCGCTTGCGGCTCCGCTATCACGACAAGCCACGCATCTCGTTCACCGATCTTACGAGTTTCGCGGTCATGCACGAACTGGGGCTTCGCCACGTGCTCACCGGCGACGCCCATTTCGAGCAGGTGGGCATGGGCTTCGTACGCCTCCCCTGAGCCCCGGTCGGTGCTACTGGCGAGTCACGGTCCAGTTTCCCGTGATAGTTGGGTTAATGCAGGAAAACGTTCCGGTACCCGTGGCCGCAGTGCCTGCCAGAACAATAGTGCCACTAAAGTTACAGGTCGCGCCCTCACCGGTAACGACTCCAAATGTGATTTGCCCATTGGTCGTGATGGTTCCCGTTCCGGGAGGACTGATCACCGTAACCACTCCGTTGTTTATAGAGGACTCCACACCGCCGCTGCCCATGCTGCCAGTATAGGTGCCGGTATACGTTCCATTGAAGTTGGGCTGGGAACCGCCGCCGGCGATGATGGGCGGCCCCGATTCCGCATACACCGGAGCGGTTGTGAAAGCCCCGGCATTGAACTTCAGAGCGAGGATCGAAAAACTGCCGCTCGGGCTGTAGAACTCAGCCAGGCCGCTCGTGCCGGCCGTCGCCGTGAATTGCGTGGGGAAGGTGAAGGAGGTGTGACCCTGCGCCGGAAGCGTGATCGGCGAAGGCTGGGCCGTGGTGCTGCTGGTCCGAATCCCCACGTTAACCGTTTGGCTGGATGCTGTCGGATTCGCGATCGCCATGCTGGTGACTGCTCCGCTGGTGTTATCGAAGGGAACCAGAATACGGGTGGCGGCAGGCGCGGCAGGCGCGGTGCCATCCTGATCCGATCGTCCGGGGACGCGCTGTGTGAAGATGGCGTACGCGGCCACCGCTCCAGTACCGTCTGCCTCCAATAACTGTCCCCAGCCGATGGTCGTATTTGCAGCAGTGCCGGGCGTGTGAAGGAATATCGTGTCCCCGCCGGCGATAACCAGGTCTTGCGCGGAGGTCATCTCCACAAAACCGAGGCTCCAGGGTGAAGTGGCGCCACCGCCGGTTTCCTGGAAGAAAGTCAGGCTGACGGTTTCCGAGCTCGAACTTTCGTTGGTAACGGCGATGGTGGTCAACCACGCTCCGCCGTCCACGATTTGAGGGATAACTAGCGTTTGCGCTTGCCCTACCGAGATCGCGAAGAGCAGCGCCACCAAAATACGCAGGTGAGTTAGCATTTTTCGAAACCTATAATTGGTAACCTGGTACAACCCGGAAGGTAAGAACCAGATCGTATTCTACGGCAACTTCCGCCTCCCGGCAACGAGAATTATCCTCGGGAGGACTTCGAGAGGTCCAGACGTGCATTTCCGTCCATTCGGCGGAACAGGCCGGCCGAATGCAGCCCATCAGCCATTGATCGTCAAAATCGCGCCGGGATCAACGAGAGCGTTACCGGTCGCGGTTTCGACGGAGGCGCGCCCGGATCGCCTTGCGGGCATTCTCCGCCCTACGAGGATTGCGGCCTGCGAAAGCCCCCACGGATTTCGACGCGGCTTCGTGTAGTCTACGCTGTTGTTCATCTCCCGCCATGCTTGTGGCGCTACGCTTCAGCCAATCGCGGAACGGCCGAGTACGGCTTGTAGTGTGAAGAGCGCTGCATGGCCTGACCCTACCATACACGGCAAGCCGGCGCGCGCACCATCAGCTGCCCCGCTTTACACGAGAACGCTTTCGCGAACTCCGGCATGTTCGACACAACGCCGTTGATGCGATACTCCAGCGGCGAGTGCGGATCGGTGACGGCTTTCACCCGCTTGCTCTCGGGCCGCTCGTCGCCGCACGCCCATTGCGCCAGGCCGATGAAGAAGCGCTGGTCGGGCGAAAAGCCGTCGATCGGCTGCAGGCTCTTGCTGCGCGTCGCGTCCTTCCAGGCCATATATCCCAGGATCGTCCCGCCCAGGTCGGCCACGTCCTCGCCTTCGGTCAGTTTGCTGTTGATCTTGATGTCATCCACCACCTTATATTGCGCGTACTGATTCACCACGCACGCGGCGCGCTGCTCGAACTGCTCGGCATCCTTCTTGGTCCACCAGTCCTTCAGGTTGCCGTGAGCGTCAAACTGCCGGCCTTCATCGTCGAAGCCGTGGGTCAACTCGTGCCCGATGGTCGAGCCGGTGTTGCCGTAGTTCGGCGCGTCGTCCATCTTGGGGTCGAATAGCGGAGGCTGCAAGACACCGGCGGGGAAGTTGATATCGTTTAGCTGCGGATCGTAGTAGGCGTTGACCGTGGGGGGCGTCATTTCCCATTCGGCGCGTTCGACCGGTTTGCCGATCTTGTTGAGCTCCCGCCTGGATTCGAAAACCACCGACCGGCTTACATCGCCCAGAAAATCGCCGCGAGCAATATTGACCGCGCTGTAGTCGCGCCACTTGTCGGGATAGCCGATCTTGTTCACGATCCCATGCAGCTTGGCGAGGGCCTGTTTCTTGGTCTCCGGGCCCATCCAAGTCAATTGCTGCAGGTCCGTTTCCATGGCCTTTTCGATCTCCTTGGTCATGGCCACGGTGCGCCCCTTGGTATCCGCGCTGAAGTTCTTTTCCACGAAGACCTGGCCCAGCGCCTCGCCCAGATCGCGATCCACGAACTGCACGCAGCGTTTCCAGCGCGGCTGCATCTCGGTTACGCCGCGCAAATACTTCGAATAGAAATCGAAGCTGGTTTGCACGAAGGGCTTCGAAAGGTAGGCCGCCCGGTCGCGCTCCAGGTGCCAGCGCAGGTAAATCTTCCAGTCGGCGATGCCGCGCGTCTGCAGCAGGCGGTTCACTTCCTGGTAGAAGGCCGGCTCGGTGACGTTGATTTCGGCCTGCGCCGGAATGCCCAGAGCCTTCCAGTATGCGGACCAATCGAATGCCGGCGTCAGCTTCATCAGATCCGCCGCGCTCATCTTGTTAAACATTTTGTGAGGATCGCGTTTATCGACGCGTGTGAGCGAAGCCTTGGCCAGGGCCGTCTCGATCTCCATCACGGTCTCGGCCTCGGATTTGGCTTTGGCGTCGCTGTCTCCCAGCAACTGAAACGTCTTTCCCAAATGCTCGAGGTAGCGGGCGCGCGTTTCCTGCGATTTCTTGTCGGTCTTGACGTAGTAATCGCGATCGGGCAAGCCGAGGCCGCCGGCGTAGGCAAAGGCGATCACGCGATTGGAATCGGCATAGTCCTGCGAGGAGCCGAAGGCGAACAGCGGGCTCTGCTCGGATGCCAGATGCAGGCGCGCCAGCAGCGATGGCAGGTCCGAGACGCGTTCGACTGCCGCGATGGCGTTGAGCTCCGCTCCCAGTGGCGCCGCCCCGGCTTTTTCCACGGCGGGCTCATCCATGCAGGCAGCGAAGTAGTCGCCGATCTTCTGCTGGTTGGCGCTGCGATTGGGCGCCGGTTTGGAAGCCTCTTCCAGAATGCCCCACAGGAACCGGAGGTTGTCCGTGTGCAGCTTGCCGTAGACATCCCAGCTCGGCTGGTCGGCGGGAATCGGATTCAACTTGATCCAGTTGCCGCACGCGTATTGATAAAAATCCACGCAAGGATCGGCGCTGCGGTTCATGAACGAGGTGTCGAGACTGGGCGTGTAGGGCAGGGAGGCCAGCGGCCGATCCTGAGCTTGTAGGCACATCCAGGCCACGGGTAAAAGAGCGAGGGTGAAAAGCTTCATCGAAATTAGCTTACCGCTCCCACGCAAACCACCGCTCCCTTTGGTCACGGCTCGGTAAGCCCGCGCGTTACCGAGCCGCGACCAAAGGGAGCGGTGTCCGGCGCTAAAATCGGAGTCAGCGCATGCTACGCTTCCTGGTGCCCCTGTTGGCCGCGTCGGCAGCATTCGCGGCCGGGCCGCTGTACGAGCTGTCGGGGCGCATCGTTCCGCGCCCGGGTGCTTCCGCAGCGCGGTTCGGCCCCGTGCGCATGGTTCCGCGTTCGGGCGGTTTTGTTGCGCTGTTCGGCGCCACCACTCCGTTCGCCACCGACACTTTGGCGGACGTCACCGGTCATTTTCGGTTCAAGAAACTGCCACCCGGCCTTTACACCGTTGCCATTTTCATCCGGGGCCGCGGCGAGGCCCGACGCACCGTAGAAGTGAGTCCGTCCCTTGCCGATCGCAGGCACCGCGTCAGGCTGACCTTGGAATTGCACGACGCCGACTTCACGCCGGCCGCTTCCTGGAAGCTCAACATCATCTCGGCCAAGGAGCTGGCGATACCCGCTAGATCCGTCAACGATTACCGCGACGCCCAAAAGGACCTCTCACGGCAAGACGTGGCTTCCGCGGTGAAGCGCCTGGAGGACGCTGTGGAATTGGCTCCTCAATTTTCCGCCGCCTGGAACAACCTGGGGACCATCGCTTATCAGTCGGCGAAATACGACCGCGCGCAAGAGTGCTTTCGTGAGGCCCTGGCGCAGGACCCCCAATCCTACGAGGCGCTGGTCAACCTGGGGGGCGTTATGGTGACCCTGCGCAAGCTGGATGAGGCAATGAAGTACAACCTGCAGGCGGTGCTTACGCGGCCCAATGACCCGCTGGCGAACGCCCAGCTGGGAATGACCTACTACCTCCTGCGGCACGATGATCTGGCCACGAAGTACCTGGAACGCACGCGCCAGCTCGATCCGGCGAGCTACACCTATCCACAATTGCTGCTCTTCGAGATTCACGTCAGACAAGGCGAGCAGCCCGCGGCGGCAGCAGTTCTGGAAGATTTCCTTACCCATCACCCCGATTGGCCGCAGGCCGCCAAAATGCGGGAGACGATTGCGGGGCTGCGTGGCACGCCCGGCCGCTGACCCGAAGGCTGGCCCTGCCCCGCGTCTTCCGATCGACCCGCTGCTTCCCCAGATTCTCGATCACCTTCGCACCGCCAGCAATCTGATTCTCGAAGCTCCACCCGGCGCCGGCAAGACGACGCGCGTGCCGCCGGCGCTGCTGGATCTTTTCGCGGACGAGGTGTTGGTGCTCGAACCGCGCCGCCTGGCCGCCCGGTTGGCCGCCCGCTTCGTCGCGGCCGAGCGGGGCGAAACGTTGGGTGAGACGGTCGGCTACCAGGTCCGCTTCGAGGAAGTGGCCGGGCCGCGCACGCGTCTGCGTTTTCTCACCGAAGGCGTGCTCACGCGCCGTCTGCTCTCCGACCCCACGCTGCGGTCCGCCGCCTGCGTGGTGCTCGATGAATTCCACGAGCGCCACCTGGAAGGCGACCTGGCGCTGGCCTTGCTGCGCCGCCTGCAGCGTACCATCCGTCCCGATCTCAAACTTGTGGTGATGTCGGCCACGCTCCAGGCGGCTCCGATCGCTGCGTATTTGGGTGGCGCGCGCGTGCTGCGCTCCGAAGGGCGGCAATATGCGCTCGAAATCCAGTACACGCCGCACTCCCCTGCGACCATCGAACAGCAGGTCGCGGCGGCTCTGGAGCGGCTTCCGGCCGATGGCCACACGCTGGTGTTTCTGCCGGGCGCTGCCGAGATCCGCCGCGCGCAATCCGCTTGCGCGGAAGTGGCTCGCCGCCGCGGGCTGCTGCTTCTGCCGCTCCATGGCGATCAATCTCCGGAGGAACAGGACCGCGCCGTGCTGCCGTCCCCACAGCCGAAGGTAATCCTTTCGACGAATGTGGCGGAGAGCTCGATCACCATCGAAGGCGTGACGGCCGTCATCGATAGCGGCCTGGCGCGGGTGGCCGGGCATTCACCGTGGTCGGGCCTGCCTACCCTGCAGGTGGCGCGCATCAGCCAGGCTTCCGCCAATCAGCGTGCGGGCCGTGCCGGCAGGACCGGGCCGGGACGCGTCATTCGCTTGTACTCGCTCGACGATTTCGCCCGGCGGCCGGCGCATGATGTTCCCGAGATCGCGCGCGCCGATCTCGCCCCGGCTGCGCTGCTGATTCAGGCGCTGGGGGCCGGCGATTTGGATTCCGTGGAGTGGCTCGACGCTCCGCCGCCCGCCCACGTCCAACACGCAGCCGAGCTCCTTCGGCAGCTTGACGCGCACGGAGATGCCGGAAGAGAAATGGCGCGCTACCCGTTGCACCCGCGCCTTTCGCGACTCATTCTGGAGGCCCGCCGGCGCGGTGTGGCGGAGGATGGCTGCACCATCGCGGCCTTGCTGAGCGCTGGTGCGCGCCTGGCCGGGCAGCCGGATCACGCCACGCGGTCGGACCTGCTGGTGCTGCTCGATGCTCCATGGGAGCCCCACACCGCGCAGGTGGTGCGGCAGGTGCGCCGCATGGTGAACCCGCCGGGCCAGAAGAGGCGTGACGAAGACGCGCTGCTGATTTCCATTCTGGCGGCATTCCCGGACCGCGTCGCGAGCCGCCGGCAGGGAGCCGAGTTGCAATTGGCCGCTGGCGGGCCGGCCCTGATGGCTCCCCAGAGCAGCGTCACCGCCGCGCAGTTTCTGGTGGCGGTGGAAGCCGAAGACCGCCGTGACCAGAAATCGCCGCTGGTACGCCTGGCCAGCGCCATCGAACCGGAATGGCTGCTGGACCTGTTCCCCGAAAAGGTGCGGGACGCCTCACGCGTCGAGTGGAACCGCAGTGCCGAGCGCGTGGAAGCCGTTAGCTCCCTGCACTTCGGCGAAATCGCGATCGAGGAGCGACGCACCACGCCCGAACCGGAAGCCGCTGCTGTGCTTCTGGCCGCCAAGGCCGTGGAGGCCGGCGTTGGCCGCTTTGCGGATCGCGACGAACTGGATGCCTACCTGGCCCGTGTGAATTTCGCCGCCCAACACGGTGCGGTTCCCACGCTCGGTGAGACGCAGATCGAAGCCGCCGTGCGCGCCGCGGCCACGGGCCTCAAGAGCTTTGCCGAGCTGGCAGCGGCGCTTGGCGATGGTGGCTTGCTGCACGCGCTGGAGCAACAGCTTCCGTCAGCCGCCGGGCGCAGCCTGGATGAGATCGCACCGCAGCGGATCCGCCTGCCTGGTGGCCGTCAGGTTACAATCCACTACGAAGCCGGGCAACCGCCGTGGATCGCATCGCGCCTGCAGGATTTCTTCGGGATGCGTGAGACTCCGTCTGTGGCCCGCGGGACCGTGCCGCTGGTGGTGCGGCTGCTGGCGCCGAATCAGCGGCCGGTACAGATGACCACCGATCTGGCGGGATTCTGGCAGCGGCTCTATCCGCAGGTACGGCGTGAATTGTCGCGGCGATATCCGAAGCACAAGTGGCCCGAAGATCCGACTAAAGCGGTGCCCTAAGAGCTCAGGGCAGGGCCTGCCTCACCGGCGACAAGATCGCCAGCGCTACGTAACGCCGACGGTCTTCGCCGCCGGTGGGGTATGGCAACCTATTTTCGCGGACGCCCCAGAATGTTCGGCAGGAATTCGCGGATCACGTTGAAGGCCGCGGTCTGGGCGAAAGTTAGGCTGGCGTTCTGGGCCATGTATCCCATGTTTTGCCAGCTTCGCGGACCCCAGAGGCTGGAGATGCCGCTCGCTCCCACGACGCTGGCTACACTAGCCGCAGAAAATCCATTACTACCGTCTGCATATCGCGCGGTGAACGTGCTGACCAGTGCGTGCCGCACGCGCCGCCAGGCGCTCTGATCGGTCGACGCAAAGTATCGGTAGTCCTCGTGAAATGCGCTGGCAACCCCATAGCTGATCGTCTGCCGCACCCCGTTAAACGCCAGATTATTCTCGTAGCGCTTGACGTAGCCGTGCCAACCCGGTCCCCATTCGTACGGACTATCGGCCCGTTGTAAGATTTCCGCACCTAATCCTTCGCCGATCAAGGGGACGGGGCCCACGGTGTTGAGCATGTATGCTCCGAAACGCTGATCTGGCGTCAGAGCCGAGGGCTCCGCCGGCCCCAGAAGGTCCACGAGCTTATCCGGGAAGTCGGAAGCGCTTTGGGCAACTGCCGCAGGAAGCAGGAATACGGTTAGGACGAGCCAACGAGACAAGAGCAACACCGAGGATAGCAGACGGCGGGTTGAAAAAGGCAGGTTCTTATTACCTACCCGTGTGCAGGTTATTGTGAATCGCGTAGAGCGCCAGTTCCAGACGGTCGGAAACGCCCAACTTATCGAAGATGTTGTGCAGGTGGTTCTTCACCGTCTGCTCGCTGATGAACATCTTCTCGGCCATTTCCTTATTCTTGAACCCTTGCGCTACTAGCGCCACGATTTCGCGCTCACGTTGGCTGAGCGGCGACCGCTCCCGTTCGCGGGGGGCAGCGGTCTGCGGCGAAGAGGAAGACGGAGCTTCATCGGCCGCCACGAATTGGCGGATTACGGCCGCCGTGGTGTGCGAATCCAGCCAGATCTCTCCAGCGTGTACTTTGCGGATGCTCTTGATCAGCAGATCCGTGGCAGTCTGTTTGAGGACGATACCCGAAGTGCCCAGCTTCATTGCCTGGACAAATTCATTCTTATCGTCCGACGCCGTTAAAACGATGACGCGTGTTTTGTTTCTTCCCGATTGCAGGCGCTGCAGAGTGGCCAGCCCATCGAGGCCCGGCATTTTCAAATCGAGCAACAGAATGTCCGGTTCGTACTGTTGCAGCACGTCTAGCACCTGCCGCCCGTCCTGGGCCTGTGCGACGACTTCGAAATCTTCCTCCAAAGCCAACAATTTGCACAGTCCGTCGCGGAAGATCGGATGATCGTCCGCTACCACGATGCGAATCTTAGTCTTAGTCGAGACACCCGAGCCGGGTACCGATCCGTTTGTGCTGTCAGACATGCTGTCGCTACTATTGTACATTCTAAAGTTCTAATAGTACCAAGTCAATGCCTGATCCTGGCCATCCGGCAAATTCCCGATAACTAACAGCTATCAAGATTTCTTCCACCTCTGTGAAGTGGCGCTCTTAGTTGTTTCTTTGGATAGAGTTTGCCAGAATCGAATGTTCAGCACCAATAGGTGGAGGGAACATGAGTGAAGAACTGGCCGAGCTGGATTTTCAAAGATTTTGGCGGCGGCTGCAGCAATTGGGCTTGAATGCCTACGAATCCCGTTCCTACCTCGTTTTGCTCGGCCACCCCAAATTCAAAGCGCTGGAACTGGCGGCGCGCTCGCATGTGCCGCGTCAAAAGATCTACGAGGTACTGGACAGTCTGGTGGAGAAGGGCTTCGCACAGGTGGTCCAGGAAAAAACAAAACTGTTTTCAGCGGTGGAGCCGAGCCTGGCGATTCCGGGCTATCTGCAACGCAAGCGGCAGGTGCTGGAACAGGAACTTACCGACAACGGACGCGCCGGCACCGGTCTGATCGACGACCTCAAGCTGCTCTATTCCGAAGGCCAAGGTGGCCGGGGAACGCTGGATTTCCTGCGGATTGTCACCGAGCCGGCCCAAACCGCCGCCGAATACCGGCGCATGTTGTCCGAGGTCAAACTCGAGTATCTGGAGTTCTCCCGCCCACCGTATGCGGTGGACCCGCTGGACGAGAAGTTGGTCAAGCAAGCGCGACTGGGCGGCGTGGCTTGTCATCTCTTACTGGAGGCGAAATCGCTGGACGCCGAGCACCGCCAACGGCTCACCGACTATCAGGCTGCGGGAGTGGAAGTCCGCGTAGCCGATTCCCTCCCGATGAAGCTCGCGGTTTTCGACGGGCAGCACGGGATGATCGCTCTGCTCGACCCGGTAATCACGCGCCCCACCTGGACCGCAGTGGTGTTCCACCACGAAGGGATGGGTGAGGCCATGAAGGGGTTGTTTGAGGATCATTGGAGGAGAGGCCGGGGAATGTAACGCCGGCGATCTTTGTCGCCGGTGCATCTGCGCTTAGACAGCCTCTTGCGGCTGTAGCCGGTCATCCTCGCGGTAGGCCACGGACTCGCTGCCTTCACCCAGCTTCAGCACCATCATGGCCAAACGCCGCTCTGGGCAAGCTAAAGCATGCCCACCTACTTAGCGTCGGCGAGACCTTCCGCGCACGCGAACTCACGCAGTTCGTCGTTTCCGGGCTTTGCCTTGCGGTAGTTTTTCACGGTTTCCCAGGGCTTGGTAAGCGCCTTGGAGTCGGTGACGGTGATGCGATCTTCGAGCGTGTCAGGGCTCGTGAGCCGGATGCGCTCCTTTACCGTCATCGCGTCGCTATGGGGCGAGAAGCCTTCGATAAACGAGTTGGGGTGTAACGCGACCGTGTCGACCACTAGCGTGTCGCCTTCCCAGTGGCCCGTGGAATATCCAGCGTAGGTGGGATCGTCCAGAATTTTCTGGGTCGGCTTGCGCCCGTCCAGGTACACGCGGCGCAGGGCATCGTTCAACTCGCTGAAGAAAGTGATTCGATCCTTGCCCTGCATCACTTCCATTCCGTACGCCATGTTCATCATCGCGGGCATTCCGGGTGGGAGGCACTTGGCGGTGTTGTCGTATTCATAGGAACCGGCCATGCGCGATTTCCGGATCACTTCCCATTTCGCCATGTACTCGGGCGTGAGCGACGGCGCATCCGGCGCACGCCCCTGGGAGCCATCCGAGAGCGGCGCGGACTGGGTTGGACGCGGCGGCGGTCCCTGGCGCCCTGCAGGTGGGGCTCCGGCCCTACCGCCGGCCCCGCGGCCGAACGGTGCGAGCGGGTAGTATACGCCAGAGAAATCCGGCTTCGCGGCGCTCTGGGCGTGGAGCGACACAATCGAAATCAGTGCAACCAGAGCGAGAACCAGGGTCTTCGGTTTGGTCATAGCCTATTCCGTGGGAGGCGGCGCATTGGGCAGGATGGTTCCATCTGCCTTGGTGACGCGCGCAATCAGGCCCGTATTGGTGCCGTCTTTGGCAGGGCTCATGTCGACCGTGATGGTATCTCCCGGTTTGATTGAGTTCTTCGTCCAGCCGGCGCGAAGCAATACGCTCGGCGCGCGTCCCTCCACGGACCAGTCCACTTTCTTGCCCTTGCCATCGTCGATGGTCAGCGTCACCCAGGTGTGCGGGTTCGCCCATCGAAACTCCTTGACGACGCCCGTGATGGTGACGACCTTGGTGACCTCAAACGCTACATTGCTGTGGTGCGAGTCCGCCTGGCGAGGATGGAAAAGCGCCACCCCAAACACCACAGCAAACGCGATCGTGCCTAGTCTCATTTTCGTGGTCCGCAACCTTCCCAAAACGTTCGTTGTAGCATATCAAACTCTTTGGGAGGCCGACAGGCAGCTTCAATTAACGGTTGGGCGCCATACCTCGTCGATTTCCAGCGCCAGCACGGACCCGCACTTGGCGCAAACCAGTTCGCCGTCAGCGAACAGGTACACCGCCGTCGTATAGCATTTTGCGCACGCCACGGTGGGGTCCGATGCATCGGGTAGAGGATCGGGCTGGGTAACGCCGGAAATCGTCCGGCCGGTGGCCGTAGTCGCCGGTTCAAATGTGGCGCCGCAACTGTTGCACACGTGGTTGAAACAGCAGTCGGGGGTACACGTGTAGAACACCTCGTGCGAAGCACAGACTGGACAGGCAATCTCCAGCTTGCGCGTTTGCATCGTTATTTTGCCGGCGGGCCGAAGAAGTCCGGATCGAGCACCACGGGGGTTTGCTTCTCCAGATCCGCGACCGCCTTCTGCGTCATCTCGGGGCCTACACGCTTTTCCAGTTCTGGTTTCACTTCCTCGAAAGTCTTGGATTCTCGAGATTCGACTTTGATCAGATGGTAGCCGTACTGCGTCTTGACCGGCTCGCTCAGCTCGCCTATTTTCAGCGTGAACGCGGCCTGTTCGAATTGCGGCACCATCTGTCCATGCTTGAAGGTACCCACGTCGCCGCCCTTGGCCTTGGAGCCGGCGTCATCGGATTCCTGCGAGGCCACCGCGGCGAAATCGGCACCGTCGACAATTTTCTTCCGCAACTCCTGCGCCTTCGCGAGGGCTTCCGCTTCGGTTTGTTCTTTTTGCCCGGCCGAAAGCGGCCTGGTGTGGATCAGGATGTGACGGGCGTGGACCTCTTCATACTCCGTTTTGTGGGCGTCGTAAAACTTGTGCAATTCCGCGTCGTCCACTTTGGTGTGCGCGGCGACATCCGCAAACACCTTACCGGCCATGAAATTCTCCAACTGGAAATCGGCCTGTACCTTGTAGTCGGCGGTCTCATCCAACTTGCGCCGCTTGCCCTCTTGCGCCAGCACCAGGATGCGGGCCAGATTCTGACCGAACTCACGGCGCCCGGGGCCGCGCGCGTTCACGCGATACTGCTCCGGAAGGGAATCGATAATCAGATCGAGCTGGGCAGCGGTGATTTTCTGATCGCCCACCGACAGCACGACCTTGTCAGGTGCCACATTCGGCTTGGCTGGGGGCGGCGTTGGGTTTTGCGCCAGCAGACAGGCTGCTGGAAAAAAGAAGAGCAGACAACGGGGAAACATCATGCATTCATAATAACAGCCGAGATTCCGGCGACCCGGCCGGTCCAGGCGCCCTTAGCTTTGGATATGGCGCTCCGCCGGGCTACTGTGCGCCACGCGTTAACAGCATGGTTTTCAAGGTGTGAAAGATGATGTAGGTATCCAGGCTCAGGGACATATTCTTGATGTAGAAAAGGTCGTATTCGAGCTTGGTGATCGTGTCTTCGAGGGTATCGCCGTATTTATGGTTAATCTGCGCCCAGCCTGTAATTCCTGGGCGGACACAATGCCGCTGGCGGTAATAAGGAATCTGCTCGGAGAGCGCTTTTACGAACTCGGGCCGCTCGGGGCGTGGGCCCACAATCGCCATCTCCCCCTTGATCACGTTGAACAACTGCGGCAGCTCGTCGAAACGGATACGGCGGATGATGCGGCCCACGGAGGTCACCCGCGGATCGTCGCGCGTGGCCCACACTGCTCCCGTGCCGGCTTCGGCATCGGCGCGCATGGAGCGGAATTTGTACACCGTGAAAAGCTGGCCCTCCAACCCCACGCGAACTTGCCGGTACAGGATCGGCCCCGGCGAGGAGAGACGCACCGCCAGCGCGGTGAGTAACATGATGGGGAAACTCAACACAATTCCGACGCCGGCGATCAGGCCATTGATGATCCGCTGATAGGCCACGTCCCGCGTGCGCGGCCCCAGTTCGCCGGAAAAAATCAGCTGCGAAGGCCGCAGCTCTTTGAGACATACGCGCCCGCATACCCGTTCGTAAGTGCTGGCGACTTCCTCGATGATATGGCCCGCGAAGCGCATTTGCAGCAGTTCGCCAACCGGCATGCGATTGCGCCGCTCGAACATCCCCACCACGATGCGGTGCGGCTCGGTAGCGCTCACGATTTCCGGCAGGGCTTCGACCCTTCCTAGCATCTTCCCGCCCGGCAGCGGCGTCCCAATTTCGTGCGCGTCATCGACATAGCCGACCACAGCGAGACCGGTTTCGGGGTGCTCCTGGATGTGTTTGCCAATATCCTCCAGCAGAGGGCTGCCGCCCACCAGTAGCAAGCGGTCGTGGCCCACTACCTGGACCGCGTACGTGCTGAAGAACAGGCGCCAGCAGAAAATAGCGGTGACGGCGAACGCGCTGCCCACCAGCATCACGCTGATAGGGACGCGCAGGTTGGGATCGAGGTAGCTGATAAAGCCCTGCAGCAGGAAAGCGACGCCCATCACCAGGCACAATTGCTGCAGAAGAACGATCCGCGACTTAACAAAGTACTGAGAATACAGGTCGTGAAAGTGGAGGCCCACCAGGATGCTGAGGAGCACCAGAACGATCCGCGCCAACCCGCCGTCATAGAGCAGGAAAACCGTGGGATCCACTTCCAGCACCAGAAACATGGCCAACACAAAGGCCGAGGTGACCAGCAGGATCTCAGAGATCAACAGCGTGATCGTGCCAACCGGGACAAATACTCGGAATAAGCGGATCATCCAGGGGCCGGGGTCTAATCGATCAAATTATACTCGCAGTAGGCCCGCTGACTGCGGTGACGAAAGTACTTGCCGGAACTAGTATATTTCGATAACCAATCCACCACTCAGGTGGATCCCCGTGTGCTGGAAGCGATGCTTCCGTATTTCGATCGCCGGTTTGGCAACGCCGCCAGCCGCAGCCATCGCTTTGGATGGGAAGCCGAAAAGGCCGTCGAACTGGCCCGTAAACGAGTGGCGGAATTGGCCGGCGCGGCGCCCGGAGAGATTATCTTCACCAGCGGCGCTACCGAATCCAACAACCTGGTTCTGAAGGGTGTTTGGGAAGCGTACGGGTCGCGGGGCAACCACTTCGTGACCATGGCAACCGAGCACCGCGCAGTACTAGACCCGCTGCGCCATCTGGAGCGGCTGGGTGCCCGGCTCACCGTAATACCACCTTGCACGGATGGGCTAATAAATCTCGACCTTTTGCGGGAAGCGATTCTGCCGGAGACCCTGCTGGTGAGCATCATGCATGCCAACAACGAAATCGGCGTGATCCAACCGGTGGAGGAGATCGGGGCTATCTGCCGTGAAATGGGTGTACTGTTCCATAGCGACGCCGCCCAGGCTTTCGGGAAGGTGGCGGCCGCGCAGAATATCGATTTCCTGTCGCTGACCGCACACAAGATATACGGCCCGAAAGGCGTGGGCGCGCTGTACATCCGGCGCGGGCTTAGGTTGACGGCACAGATGGATGGTGGCGGCCACGAATCCGGCCTGCGATCGGGAACCTTGAATGTGCCCGGAATTGTCGGATTCGGCGAGGCGTGCGCGATTTGCGCGCAGGAAATGGCGCCCGAAACCATCCGCCTGCGGGGGCTGCGCGACCGTCTGCTGGCGCAAATCGAGGCGCGGGTGGAGGGTGTCACGGTAAATGGCTCGATGGCGCACCGGTTGCCTGGCAACCTGAACTTGAGTTTTCGCGGTATCCAGGCCGATGCGCTGCTGATGAGTCTGCCGGACATAGCGCTCTCCACGGGATCGGCCTGCAGTTCCGCCACCCCGGAACCGAGCCACGTTTTGCGAGCGCTGGGCCTGAGCGAGGATGCCGCGCGCGGCTCGGTGCGTTTCGGCCTGGGCCGGTTCAACACGGAGCAGGAAGTGGATTACGTGGCGGAGCGGGTGGTTGCAGCAGCTGGCAAGTTGCGCGCAGGTGGGGCGGCGCCATGCGCTGCCCAGCCGTAGCCGACTGTTGGCAGGGCACGTCGCCCTACAGCACCGGCGACAAGATCGCCAGCGCTACGTAACGCCGGCGATCTTGTCGCCGGTGAAGTCGAAAGGCCCAAACTCCCGTGGTATACTAAACACTTTCCTGCAGCGATCCGGGAATTTACTATGCCTAAGCTTAAGACCCACAAGGGTGCGTCTAAGCGGTTCAAGAAGACGGGCACCGGCCAAGTTATGCGGAGTCATGCATTTGGCCGCCATATCCTGACTTCGAAGCCGCACAAACGCAAAAAGAAATTACACCAGAGTGTGATGGCCGATCCCGCCGATCAGCCCGTACTCAAGCGAATGCTCCCCTATTAAAAGGAGCCACCCAGAGTGGACGGTGCGCGTGGCACGTGCCCGATCCGCCAATCACTGGAAAAGGAGATGAAACGTGCCTAGAGTCAAACGCGGTACTCACCGCAGAGCGTCCCGCAAGAAAACCCTCGAACTGGCTTCCGGCTATTTTCTAACCAAAGGCAAGCTGTACCGTGCAGCCCAGGAAGCTGTAGAACGCGGCCTGAAGTTCGCCTACGTCGGCCGCAAGAATAAGAAGCGCGACTATCGTGCGCTGTGGATTGTACGCATCAACGCGGCGTGCCGCGAAGCCGGGATTTCGTACAGCAAGTTCGTCCACGGCCTCAAGGCGGCGGGGTTGGACCTGAACCGCAAGGTGCTGGCCGACGTCGCCCTGCATGACGACACGGCGTTCCGCCAACTGGTGGCGGCTGCCAAGGCCGCCGGGGAGAAGGCATGAGCCCGGCTGAGGAAGTCGATTCGCTGGGCAGCCTGGAGCAGCGCATCCAGCAGGCAGTTCAGCTGGTAACGCGTCTGCGCTCCGAAAAAGAAGCCGCCGTGGATCAACTTGCCGCAGCCAAATCCGAAACGGCCCGGCTGGCGGATGAGGTGCAGGCTTTGCAGGCAGAGCGGAAACAGGTCCGGCAGCGGATTGAGAAATTGCTGGGCCAGATCGATCAACTGAGCGCGGAATAGCGCCAGGCAGCACGAGGATCGGATGGAGGGCAGCATTTCCGAGAAACACGCCGTTCGTGTCACCATCCTGAGCCGTTCCTACTCTCTACTGGTAGCAGGCGATCCACACGACGTGGAAGAAGTTGCCGCCAGCGTCGATGAACTGATGCTCTCCATCGCTGCCAAGGCTCCCAACGCGGACTCCACGCGCATTGCCGTGCTGGCCTGCCTGCACCTGGCCGACAGGCTGCGCGCTCTGGAACGCGATCTCAGCCTGCTCAAGCAGCGTGTGGACCGCAAATCCGAGGAGTTCGCGGGAATGCTGGAGGAGCTGATCGCGTCCGCGGGAGAGCCCTCATGACCTTTCGGAAGCCGATCCTGCTGCTGGTTGGGCTGCCTTTACTGGCCGCCGTCTCCTACCAATCGGAGATTGCCGAGTGGCGGCAGAAACGCGAAGCCTCGCTGCGGCGCGATGGCGGCTGGCTCACGGTCACCGGACTCTTCTGGCTGCACGACGGCCGCAACAGCTTCGGCACGGGGGCGAAGAACGATATTGCGCTTCCGGCAGGGCCAGCCGCCGCCGGGGTGTTCGAGCTCCACGGCGGCAAGGTGACGGTCGAGATGGGCGGCAGCCTTAAGGCTGTGCGGGCCGACAGCGACGATGTGGTGAACGTGGGAAGACTGCGGCTGTACGTGATCCAAAGGAGCGACCGCTACGGCATACGGATGAAAGATCCGGAGAGCCCGTTCCTGCGCGACTTCCGCGGGATCGAGGCCTTTCCCCCGAGCGAAGAGTACCGCGTGACCGCGAAATTCGTGGCGGATCCGCGCAAGATTCCGATTACCAACATCCTGGGCCAGACGGAACCGGAGGATAGTCCCGGCTATGTGGTCTTCCGGCTGCGCGGCCAGGAATACAGGCTGCGGGCAGTGTTGGACGATCCCGGCTCGAAAGACCTGTCTTTCATTTTCCGCGACCAGACCAGCCAGAAAGAGACCTATGGCGCAGGACGATTTCTGGATACCGACGCGCCAAAGGATGGGAAAGTGGTGCTCGATTTCAACAAAGCGTACAACCCGCCTTGCGCGTTCACTCCCTACGCCACGTGTCCACTGCCACCCCAAGAGAACCGCCTGGCGGTGCGGATCGAGGCGGGTGAGAAGAAGTACGGGCACTAGAGCCTCCGCTCCCTTTGGTCGCGGTTCGGTAACTGGTCGCGGTTCGGTAATGAAAGGCATGCGTGTACCGAATCGCGTGTGTACCGAGCCGTGACCGCGGGGAGCGGTCCTTCTACTGGAAGATCCGATCCAGTTTCGCGATGGACGTATGCATGGCCGCCATTCTTAAGTGGGTAGTCCGGAGGTATTGTGCCACGCGGTCGATCCCAGTGATGGGCAAGCTTAGGAACAGGGCAACGACTTCCGGGTCGCGCCAGCCGCGCGCCGTTTCTTCCTCGATCACGCCACGTGCTTGCTGCGGGGTGAAGGCCGGTTTGTAGGGACGCGGGTTGGTGAGCGCGTCATAGATATCCGTCACTTGCACGATCCGCGCCAGCAAAGGGATTTGCTCGCCCTGAAGCCCATCGGGATAGCCGGAACCATCCCAACGTTCATGATGATGCCGGATGATCGGTAGCATCGGCCCCATCGATCTCAAATGCCGGCAGATCTCCTCGCCACGCACGGTATGGCTGCGCATCACCACCCACTCTTCCGCAGTCAGTTTACCGGGCTTAAACAGAATGGCATCGGGGATGCCGACTTTTCCGATGTCGTGCAGGTACCCACCCCGATAGAGGGCGGCGAGAGCAGACTCATCGAGAGACATGGCCATGCCCATGGCGAGACTGGTCAATGCCAGCCGCTCACAGTGTTGGGCGGTGGTGTGGTCGCGGAATTCCACGGCTTGCGCCAGCGCGAACAGGATACCCTCGGTTTGATCGACCCCCAGATCGTCTTGGACCGGGTCCTGTGGAACCTCCGCTGCCTCTTCTACCAACCCGCTCAAGGTGGCCAGCTCAACGGCGGGATACGAACCAGTTTCGGATTGTCGGGGAATCATAGCGCTATTTCCTATATCGGCAAAATTGCAGGGGAGCGATGGTACTAATGCAGAATTTAGGCTGTTTTAATCCGACACTACTGGCGGACCACGGTAATTGCCCTCCACGCCGAGTTGCCGGCCGCATCGTACGCGCGGACGATTACCACGTTGTCTCCTGTGAGGAGAGGCACCTGCGCCGTCCAATTGATGGTTCCCGAAGCGGTTCCGGAGCCTCCCGTGGATGTAGTCCACTGCACTGAAGTCACTCCTAGATTGTCGGCCGCGGTGCCAGTCACGGTCAGCGATGCAGCCGAGGTGCTGACTATGGTGGAGCCGGGTGAGGTGATCTGCAGCGAAGGCGGCGTGGTATTGGAACCGGTCGTGGGGGTCGCGGCTGGTGGCGTCGCCGGAGACGTCGACGTGGGTGTTACGGGCGTGACCGGAGACGTCGCCGTGGGATCGGTGGGTGTGGGGAACGGCGGTGTCAAAGCCGGCGTGCCAGGCGCTGGTTCCGTTGTGGTCGCGGGCGGCGTTACTGTCGAGGTCACAGGTGTACTGACCGGTATGGTCACCGGGGTGGTGACCGGTGTCGTAATCGGTATAGTCACGGGCGGAGTCGGGGATGGCGTCACCACTCCGGACGGATCGACGGACTGTTGCGACGGTGCGGTGGTGCTCTTACTGCCATAGAGCGCTTGAATCCCGGCAATATCGTCCGCTGACAGGCCTGTCTGGATGTGGTAATAGGGATACATCACATCCTCGGGATTGTCGGTATGGCCCAGACCGAGCGCATGGCCTGCCTCGTGCAGCGCCACGCTGAATACATCGATATCGGACCCGATTTGCCAATTCTCGTCGGCGTTCAGGTGCATGTCGCCGGCGATCGGCTCGCTGTTTGGCGGCGCGGGATAGAAGGTATGCGCCAGCATGCCGCCCGCCCCGGTAAATGGGTAAGCATCCCCATGCGCGCCACTGGCGAACTTGATGTCAACGTTGCGGTCTCCGGCGGGGTCAGTTCCCTCGGTAAAGTTGACATTGGTATAGCTGGCCCACAACTGCAGCGCGCGGACGATCTGGGCCTGGGTGGCAGTGGGATCGAGGTTGGGGGCGAGCGCTTCGAACGTATAGTTCAGGTCCACATCGCCATCCGGCGATTGCGCCCACCCTTGGCTCTCCTCGACATACTGCGCCACCACGCCGGCTTCGGAGAGAGCGCCGGCGCACGCCATCAGCGGCGCGCCCGATAACAGATCCTGCGAGGCCGGCAGAATGTACGACACCTCGTCCTGGGCAGCCAGCCCGGCCAATCCTCGGGAAGGCCCCAAAACCACGAAATCTCCGGGTAGCAGCCCCGCCCGAGGGAGATTGACAAAGCCCTGCTGGCTGATCGTCTCGCGCCCCTGGTCTGCTGTCACGTCCGGGTACATCATCACCAGATAAGCGCCGCGCCGTGAGTAGGTCAGATGCGGACTGAGTTTATCGGAGGCGGCCAAGCTGCCCACCGAACTCACATCCAGCCCTCCCAAATCCGGAACGGTTTCGGAAGTCACCATTAATGTCGAATCCGGCACGTAGCTAAGCACGCGCACCCCCCGCCGCGCCAGTTCCGCGCGCACGCCGGCATCGGGGTAGGACCGGAACTGCAGCATGTAGTGCTTGCCGATCTTTCCGGAATCCTCGGAAAACGAGTCGATCGTCCGATTCTTCAGGTGGATGGCGCTACCGGCCCAGCAGGAGTGCGCGAGTAGGAGACAAACCGCACCCGAAAACCATCGCAAACGCAATTCAGACTCCACAGTGTTTAATTCGACGTCGCCTGAGAATTTCTTTAGGGCTGGGCCACAACCTCCATACACCTACTTCGATGCGTAAAGGATTACTACTTGCGGTCTTGGCCTGGGCGGGGGCTGCCCAAACCCCCCAGCGGGTCTATGCCATAGAAACGGTTGCCGGGACGCTCAACACCGGCGATGGGGGCCCAGCCACCTCCGCGCTCCTCGGCAACATTCAGGGTGTGGCTGTGGACCGTTCCGGCAACCTCTACATCTCGGACACCGACAATCACAGGGTGCGCAAGATCGATACGAGCGGCGTAATCACGCTCGTCGCGGGCACGGGCACGGCCGGCTTTGGCGGCGACGGCGGTCCCGCAGCGAAAGCGTCGCTCAACCTGCCGTACGGCCTGGTGGTGGATGCGGCCGGCAACATCTATGTGGCCGACCTGGGCAACAACCGCGTGCGCCGCATCGCGGCCGACGGAACGATCCTTACCATCGCCGGTTCGGGCCAGAGCGGACCAGTGGGCGACGGCGGTCCGGCCACCGGCGCCGAACTCCTGGCGCCTCGCAACGTGGCGCTGGACGCCGCCGGCAATCTGTACATCTCGGAGTTCGGAGGACAGAGGGTCCGCAAGGTAACGCCCGGCGGCCAGATCTCCACCGTGGCTGGCACTGGCACTGCCGGATTGGGCGGGGATGGCGGCCCCGCCACCGCAGGGCAGTTGGCCTATCCGGCTGGGCTGGCGGTAGATGGGCGCGGCACGTTATATATCGCCGATTCGCAGAACCAGCGGATCCGCCAAATCCTCCCTGGCGGCGTCATATCTACCTTGCTGGGAGGCACTCCGGCCACGGCCCTGTCGACTCCGACCGTGATTGCGGTGGACAGCGCCGGGACGATCTACGTCGCCGACTACAGCAACATCGTGCACGCCTATACGGCTGCCGGTGCCTGGACGAATTTTGCCGGTACGGGCGCAACGGGTTTTGCCGGGGATGGAGGGCCAGCGGCGTCAGCCATACTCGCAGCGCCGCACGATCTGGCCGTCGATACCGGCGGCCGCCTGTACATCGCCGACGGCACGCGGCTGCGCATCGTGGGCGCCAATGGAGTGATCCAAACGGTGGCCGGCGACCCGCAACTGTCCGCCATCGGCGATGGCGCGGCTGCCACCGCAGCGCCGTTATCCCATCCTTCGGCTGTGGCGCTGGATAACGCCGGCAACCTGTATCTGGCCGAGACGGGAGCCGATAGGATCCGGGAAGTGAGCGCCACCGGCCAGATCGCGACACTAGCGGGAACGGGAATCGCGGGCCTGGCGGGCGATGGCGGGCCGGCGGCCAGCGCGCAACTCAATTCGCCCGCAGGGGTGACGGTGGATGCCTCTGGCAACGTGATCGTCGCCGATACGAACAATCACCGCGTGCGCCTGATCGCGCCCGGGGGTCAAATCTCCACGCTTGTGGGGACGGGCATGAGCGGTATGGGCCCGGACGGGTTGGCTGGCGCGGAAACGCCCTTGAACGCTCCCCAAGGCGTTTGCGCGGATCACACGGGCATAGTCTACGTGGTGGACACTTCCAATCATCGTGTGCTGCGTGTGTCGCCGGGGGCGGCCGCGGTGGTGACGGTGGCGGGCAACGGCGTGGCAGGCGACGCCGGGGACGGCGGCCCAGCCAACGCGGCGCAGCTCAATCAGCCGGAAGCCTGCGCCGTGGACACCGCAGGCAACCTGTTTATCGCCGACACGCTCAACAACCGCATCCGCCAGGTGACGCCCGCGGGAACGATATCGACGGTCGCGGGTACTGGCGTTGCCGGGTTCGCCGGCGATGGCCAAGCGGCTACTTCCGCCTCGCTCCAAGGGCCCGCGGGAGTCGCCGTTACGGATGACGGCAATATCTTCATTGCGGATACGGGTAGCAACCGCATCCGGCTGGTAACGCCCGATGGTGTGATCGAGACTATCGCCGGCGGCGCGGGCACACCGCTCAACGCGCCAGGTGGGCTGGCGCTCGATGGTTCCGGCGACCTCTACTTCGCTGAGACCGGCAGCAACCTGGTCCGCAAACTGACGCCGGGGGCGCCGACGGTCCTCTCCGGGCCGGCACTCTCGATGGTGAACTCCGCCAGCCTGCTGCCGGGGCCGGTGGCGCCCGGGGAAGTAGTGACGATTTTCGGCGCGGGGCTGGGGCCCAATACGGGAATCGCCGGCGCCCTGGATGCCTCGGGCCTGCTGGCCAGTGGCGCAGGGGGAACGGCAGTGCTGTTTAACGGCGTTGCCGCGCCGGTGCTCTACGCGCAAGCCGGGCAAGTCACTGTGCAAGTGCCCTACGCTGTGGCCCAGTTCACAGTGACGAGTGTCGCGGTTCAGTTCAACGGCCAGCCGGCCGGTTCTCTCACGCTCCCCGTGGCCGCTGCGGCGCCGGCCTTGTTCTCAATGGCCGCAAATCAGGACGGTTCACCCAACTCGCAGGCTGCGCCCGCAGCTCCCAACACGATCGTGACGCTGTTCGGAACCGGGGAGGGCCTCACCGATGGAGCGAACCTCTCCGGGCAGCCGGCAGGGGCGCCATACGCTCACCCCCAACTGCCGGTCGCGTTGACCGTGGCTGGGATACCGGCGCAGATTCTCTTCGCAGGCAGCGCCCCTGGCCTCGTCGGCATACTGCAAATCAACGCACGCCTGCCGGGGGGCCTGGTGCCGTCTGGCCAGGCCGCGGTCGTATTGACCGTAGGCTCGGCCGCATCGCCGCCGATTAGCATTTGGCTGAAATGACGCTGGTATTCTGAATCAGAATGCCCGTGGCACTGACGATGGCCGGCTCCGATCCCAGTGGCGGCGCCGGGATACAGGCCGACCTTAAGACCTTTCATCAGTTTGGAGTCTACGGCGAATCGGTAATCACGCTCGTCACGGTGCAGAACACACAACGCGTCGATCGCGTGGAGGTGCTGTCGCCGGAGCTGGTTGCCGAGCAATTGCTCGCGGTGCTCGAAGACATTCCGCCGGATGCGGCCAAGACCGGAGCGTTGGGCTCGGCCGAAGTGGTGCGCGCCATCGCGCGAGCGGCTGCGAACTTCGCGTTTCCACTGGTGGTGGACCCGGTGCTGGTGTCGAAACACGGCCGGCCGCTCCTGGATGAAGCGGCCGTGAATGCCCTCCGCGACGAGCTGCTGCCGTGCGCCCGGCTGCTCACGCCCAATGTGCCGGAGGCCGAGGCGCTCTCGGGAGTTGCCATCCGCGGCCCCGACGAACTGCGCCGCGCGGCGGAGCGGCTTCGGGACCAAGGGGCGCGCGCGGTGCTGATCAAGGGCGGGCACCGTGAGGGACCGGCGACCGATGTGTTGCTGGAGGGCGACACATGGCGCGAATTCCCCGCGCCGCGGATTCTCACGCGCCACACGCATGGCACGGGTTGCACTTACTCGGCGGCGATCACGGCCGGGCTGGCATCGGGCCTGGCGCTGGCAGATGCGGTCGCGCGGGCCAAGCGGTTTATTCACGAGGCCATCCGCACGGCGCCCGGCCTGGGAAAGGGCTGCGGGCCGCTGAACCACTTCGCGGAAAGCGAGTAGTTCATCCTGCCAGCCCTGCAGTCTTCTCCAAGAGACGACACCCCACCGCCGACAAGATCGGCGGCGTTACGTAACGCCGGCGGTCTTGCCGCCGGTGAATGGAATAGAATGCGTGTGATATGCCGAGCCCGAGCTACGTCAGCGGCGCCAGCAGTGTCCCCTTGATCGGCGAGACCATCGGTGCGCACTTCGACCGCGCGGCCGCGCGCTGGAGCAATCTGGAAGCCCTGGTCGTGCGCCAGCAGCACATCCGCTGGACGTATACCGAGTTGAAACAGCGCGTGGATGCCTTGGGCGCGGGCCTGATCGCGCTCGGGCTCGAGACGGGCGATCGCATCGGCATCTGGTCGCCGAATAACGCGGAATGGGTGCTCGCGCAGTTCGCCACGGCCAAAGCCGGACTCATCCTGGTCAACGTCAACCCGGCCTATCGCCTGATCGAACTCGAACACGCCCTCCGCAAATCCGGCTGCAAGGCGCTCATCACCGCTCCGGGATTCAGAAGCAGCGATTACCTGGCAATGGTTCGAAAGCTGGTTGACGAAGGACGGCTGCCGCAGTTGCGCACCGCGATCCATCTGGGCACGGAAGCGCAGCAGGGAATGATCCCGTTCGCCGAGGTGGCGCAAAGAGGCGGCGCGGCCGAGCGGGCGCGGATCGAGGAATTGGCATCGTCGCTGCAGTTCGATGACGCCATCAACATTCAATTCACCAGCGGCACTACAGGCCTGCCCAAGGGAGCCACCCTCACGCACCACAACATTCTCAACAATGCATTCTTCAGCGGCGAGATGATGGGCCTGAAAGAGGGCGACCGGCTATGCATTCCGGTGCCGCTCTACCACTGCTTCGGGATGGTGCTGTCCAATCTGGCTGCCATCACGCATGGCGCCGCCATGGTCTACCCGAGCGAAAGCTTCGACGCGCTGACGGTCCTCGAGACCGTCGAAGCCGAGCGCTGCACCGGCCTGCACGGGGTTCCCACCATGTTCATCGCCGAGCTGGAGCACGCCGAGTTTCGCCGCTTCGATTTACGCTCGCTGCGCGTGGGCATCATGGCGGGCTCGCCGTGCCCGGTCGAGGTGATGCGCCGTGTGGTCGGCGAAATGCACCTGCGCGACATCACCATCGCTTACGGCATGACCGAAACCAGCCCCGTCAGTTTCCAAAGCGCCATTCACGATCCTCTGGAGCGGCGCGTCTCCACTGTGGGCCGCGTTCACCCGCACCTCGAAGTCAAGATTGTCGACACCGCCGGCCATGTGGTCCCGCGCGGCGCGCCGGGTGAACTGCTGACGCGCGGCTACTCGGTGATGCGGGGCTATTGGGACGATCCGGAGCAGACCGCCGAGGCCATCGATGCTGCCGGATGGATGCACACCGGCGACCTGGCCACCATCGACGAAGAAGGCTACTGCAACATTGTGGGCCGCCTCAAGGACATGGTGATTCGCGGCGGCGAGAACATTTACCCGCGCGAGGTGGAGGAGTTTTTATTCCGCCATCCGAAGATCGAAGCGGCGCAAGTGTTCGGCGTCCCCGACGCGAAGTTCGGCGAAGAGTTATGCGCCTGGATCAAGGTGCGGGCCGGGGAGACGCTCGCGGAAGCGGACGTGAGGGCGTTTTGCGAAGGCCAGATTGCGCGCTACAAAATCCCCCGGCACATCCGTTTCGTGGCGGACTATCCGATGACGGTGACGGGCAAGGTGCAGAAGTTTGCCATGCGGCAGCAGATGATGCAGGAACTGGGACTGGCGCAGCCGCAGACGGCGTGAAGGCCTCACAATGAACATAGGTAGGCTGTCACCAGCTTTCCCTGTCACACCACCCGGCGTACGGGTCCGTACCGGGCGGTTCGGCGGGTTAAGCTATCGGCCGCCAGTCAATCTTGGAATCCCGAGCGAGTCG
>Ga0182024_10004090_pt1 | contig 33971 bp, 26 predicted proteins | sample P32metaG_FD_120480 | JGI IMG/M metagenome (GOLD analysis project Ga0182024, IMG submission 120480) | Permafrost microbial communities from Stordalen Mire, Sweden - P3-2 metaG (Illumina Assembly) | ecosystem: Environmental > Terrestrial > Soil > Wetlands > Permafrost | place: Sweden: Stordalen... | reverse complement strand
GCGGGAATGGTATCTGATTGACATGTTAGCATCATTAGTATATCGTCAATCATGAAAGGCACAAAGGCACCACTTTAGTCACGATTAGCTTAAATCGGCTTGCAATCAGCGAATTCAGAGCCCTTCGTTGACTCATAAGGTGTCGCATATGGTATCATGAATACATATGTGCTTGGTGCACTGCTCAGAGGATTTATTCACAAGATGGCTCTGGGACTAATTAGAGCAATGGCGAGAGGTGAGAAGTTTGTATGGACCCATATGTGATTTTAAGAGGCAGTGAAAAAAGAGCACCGCTAGCGAAGAAATGTTGTCTGATGGATAGCCGTGAGTTGGTGCAGGTGACGCTCAAATTGCAGCATCCAGTTGAGGCTCCGGATCGTGCATGTCTTATCGCGGCAGGAAAGCGCTACAGCCGGGAAGAATATGAATCAATATTCGGTGCCCGGGCGCTCTCGTTCTTGGCCGTCGAACGATTTGCGCGCTCCTTCAATTTGACGGTCGTTGAGAGAAATGCTGCCCACAGAACAGTTAAATTGACAGGCACTGTGCAACATATGCAAGAGGCATTTCAGGTGGTTCTGGCAAACTACGAACATAAGGATGGCACCATATTCAGAGGGCGCTGTGGTGCGATCAAAATCCCGGTGGAGCTCGAAGGCACTGTCGAGGGTGTGTTTGGACTTGATAGCCGTCCACATGCTCATCCGCGCTTCGTCACACTGCATACGGAGCATGGTTTGCATGCAACTCCTGATCAGCAATCCGGCACCTTCAATCCAACTGATCTCACGGCATTGTATGACTTCCCTGCTGGGGATGGCAGCAATGAATGTGTGGCAATTATTGAGCTTGGGGGTGGTTATCGGGTCGCAGATTTGCAGCAATATTTTGCTTCTCTTGGAATATCGACTGAGGTAAATGTGAGTTCGGTCTCCATTGATGGTGCGGCAAACAATCCATCGACGCCTGACGGACCGGATGCCGAAGTTATGCTGGATATAGAAGTCGTGGGAGCGCTGGCACCAGGCTGCAAGATCGTTGTCTACTTTGCGCCAAATACCGATAGTGGCTTTCTGGATGCTGTAACTGCCGCTGTGCATGACAAAGTTAATGCTCCCTCCATTGTCAGCATAAGCTGGGGGGCAGCAGAGGCGCAGTGGACTCAACAGTCGCTCGATGCGTTCAATTCTGTCTTTCAAGACGCGGCTCTTCTGGGAGTGACAGTCTGTGCTGCTGCCGGAGATAATGGAGCAAGCGATAACATGAGCGACTCGAAGTCCCATGTTGACTTTCCGTCCTCAAGCCCATACGTTCTAGCATGTGGTGGTACAAGCCTGATCGCTGCTAATGGTGCTATTCAGTCTGAGGTGGTCTGGAATGATGGGCATGGTGGCGCCACTGGTGGCGGTGTCAGCAATTGCTTTGTAGTTCCTGACTATCAAACGCAAAACGGTGTCGACCCTGTCACCGTGAACGACAATCCAAGCGGATTCAAGGGACGCGGTCTACCGGATATTGCGGCTGTGGCCGATCCAGCCACCGGATACAATGTGCTTGTCGATGGTACAAAATTGCAGGCGGCGATTCTAGCCTCCGTGTCTGCCTAACCGGGATCAACAAAAGGAGAGAGGCGGCGAGCCGGATAATCAAAGGGCGGCGTTACCACTGGATCTGCGCAAACTGTGTTTTGTTGGAAACGAGCCGGTCGATCGTGTTGACCCGTTAGTTTTGAGGTCATGCAAATGCAATCAAAGAGCGTCAGGTTTCAGCGCATCTCGACGCCTTTTCGCGTCTGCTTCGATATCATCTGGATCAATGTTGTATTCCGGGCAACCATCGCGCCAACTTCCACCAACCAGCGCCTTACGGACTAGAACCTCGAACATCACTGCCTTCTGAGTGTTACCGTACTTGGCTTTTACCGCACATGTAACACCGCAGAAGGGACAGTAAATTCTCCCTGATGCCAGACTTTCCGCACACTCTAAACAGCCCGAAGACTCCGAGCCTTCAGGCTGTAATGCAAATGCACGAGACTTAGCCAAACTGAAACGGCCGTGGCCTGGTTTTAGTCTCTTTCCGCATAGAGCACAGACCACCCAATCTTCTTGGATAGGGTGTTTGCAGCCGGGACATGTCATGGTTCGTCCTCGTGATTTTGCGCGTTTACTGGCCCATTGTTTTGTGGTCTGCCGGTACTTTAAATAGCTCTGGAGATGGAGCGCCCGCTGTTGACACGAGAGTCATCGTAGTTTTTCCAGCTGCCGTATCTGTGGTGGACTGACCGCAATTTTGCAATCATCGCCAATCCAACACTGAGTCTTGCCACCAGTTGTGGTGTACTCATATCCATGACCGTTGTTTCATCATGATCTGCTCCTTGAGACACGAATAACTTAAGAATGGATACCTCAGGGGTGTTTACAATAACAAGCGCATCCTTATAGACGCCTTTAAACTACCTAATCTAGGATTTGTAATGTTCGACGGCAATTTCCAGGAACGCTTTGGCTGCTGGGCTCAGATGAATCCACATCGCTCCAGTTTTAATTTTCTGTCCCTCCGCAGGCAAGGGCAAGAATTTGATATCTGAAACGTCTTCCACTGTGATTCTTGGCAGACAGGTAACTAGATGTCCATCTTTGATAATCTTTATGAGAGCATGTCCGTCGTCATATTCGAGCACTACATTTGGTTGCACGGAATGCCTGCCGAAATATTCGAGCAGCCCGCGAGCCGAGGAAATTCTGCTGCTCGGCAAGGCCATGGTCAACTCACGCAGGTTCTCGAAAGTGAGTACTTTGCTCTTCGCCAGTGGATGATTTTTCGAAAACACTAAGACCAATTCATCATTAACCAGTTCCGTCGATGATATTTCCGGATGCTCCGGCGGCAAAATCGAAAATCCCAAATCAATCACACCTGACAGCAATCCAGCCTCAATGTCTTCGGTGGCTCCAGACCGCGCCTTTATTCGCACATCAGGATGGATGGCACTAAATGCGGTGATCCATCCAGGAAAGAGTTTGCTGCCATAAAGAGGCAGTGCTGCAATTGATAGCGAGCCGCGCACAACGCCGCTGATGGCGTCGATTTCTTCCCCTGCCTCTTCGAGCTCGTGCACTGCTTGCCGGGCCCTGGCCAGAAGCAGCTCGCCAGCCTGGGTAAGCCTGACGCCGCGACCGACTCGTGCAAACAGCTCAGCACCGAGCTCTTCCTCTAGTTGTTGAATGTGGACCGACAGGGTCGGCTGCGAAATGAACAACGATTCAGCCGCTCTCGTAAAATGCAAAAGTTCGGCGGCTTTGATGAAATATCGTAGATGGCGCAGTTCCACTGAGACCTCGCTGACACACCGAAATGGATAACGACCTGGCGTTGGTAATCAATTGTACTTCCTGAATCAACTAGATCATCTGCGTGTAATAGATCATATGTGGCAATAGATCATGTGCTGGCAGAGGCTCAAGCGACGAGCACCACCACAAAACTTGGTAACCAAATGAATACTGACAACGATTGTTTGCTCGCTGTTGATTCATAGGGACAGCCTATGGATCAAATTACAAATCGGTATTGGACTGGTGAGTCCATCGCATTTACAGTGGAAATAGACAAGCGGCTCAGGAGACTTAATCATGTTAACCACTGCATACCTTTGGCATCCGGCTGGTGAAGCCAGGCAGTACGAAGCGACAGGTTCGCGCATCGCCTTTAACGATAAATGGAATCCCGCTGAAAAGCACGGTATTCTACCCAAGCAACCGCCGCTCTCGGACACCTTGCAAATGATGATTGATATTCTCAGCGACGATCAGAAGGGAAGATGGTTAAACTCCTTTGAAGCTTCAGGCGCTACTGGAAATAAATACCGTGGGCACTGAATGCCTTAGGCACTGAATACAGTGCCTTCTGAGTTTCTGGTAGAGTCATGCATTGGGGGGTGGCTTTAGGCTTTTGGAAGTCGGCTATGAGCTATTATGATCCATGCAACTTAGGACTCTCGGGGAATAGATCATGTGGATAGTTGAGTTGGCCTTGAGACGACCATACACGTTTGTGGTGGTCTCAATGTTAATCGCCTTGCTGGGCATTCTCTCCGCCACCCGCATGCCGATTGACATTTTTCCGACGATAAACTTGCCTGTCGTGAGTGTGATTTGGAGCTACTCCGGCTTGTCGCCGGTCGACATGGAAGCGCGCATCGTTACCATTTCGGAACGCGCCATGACGACTGTCACCAGCGAAATCGAGCACCTCGAATCAAAGTCAGTCAACGGGTTGGGAGTGATCAAGTGTTATCTTCGCCAGGGCACGGATGTCGGCAAGGCTGTCGCTCTGATGAGTTCAGTCAATCAAACGATTCTCAAAATATTGCCGCCTGGTATAACACCACCTCTGGTGACCGCCTTCAGCACTTCCGATGTTCCTGTTATGCAACTGGGAGTGGGCAGCAAAACGCTCAGAGAAGCGGAGTTGAACGATTACAGCTTGAATTTCATTCGCCCAGTGCTGGCTACAGCCGGTGGCTGCTCCGTGCCCTTGCCCTACGGCGGCAAGACGCGCCAGGTGATGGTCGACATCAACACCAATCAGCTGTACGCCAAAGGTCTCTCACCCAACGACGTCGTCAACGCATTGAACCTGGAGAACCTGACACTTCCGGCGGGGACGGCGAAGATTGGCACAAACGAATATCCCGTCAAGATGAACAGCAGCCCTGTTGATCTTGATGAGTTGAACATGTACCCGATCAAACAAACGGGCAATGCCACCATTTATTTGAAGGACATCGGCCATGTTCACGACGGCTTTGCCACCCAGACAAATGTCGTCAATCAAGATGGACACCGCTCGACCTTTTTGAACATTTTGCGCTCAGGCAGCGCCTCCACGCTGGCTGTGGTGGACAACATCAGGAAGGCCCTCGATCCGTTGCGACAGACTCTGCCCAAAGAGCTGAATCTGGCAATCCTGACGGATCAATCCATTTTTGTTAAAGCATCGATTCAGCAGGTCGTATCAGAGACCATCACGGCCTCGGCGCTGACGGGATTGTTGATGTTGTGCATCCTCGGCAGCTGGAGGAGCACAATCATTGTCATTACTTCCATTCCTCTGGCCATAGCCGCTTCTATTGTCGGTCTAAACGCCTGCGGGCAGACCTTGAACACCATGACGCTGGGAGGATTGGCGCTGGCGGTCGGCATGTTGGTAGACGACGCAACGGTGGAAGTGGAGAACATTCACCGCAATCTGGCCATGCGCAAGCCCATCACCAAAGCAATTTTGGAAAGTGCCGCCGAGATCGCTGCTCCGGCCTTCGTATCCACTCTGTCCATTTGTATCGTCTTTGTGCCTGTAACACTGTTGACTGAACCGGCGCGCTCACTGTTTTTGCCGCTGGCGATGGCGGTCATTTTCGCCATGATGGCATCGTACTTTCTCTCGCGCACGCTTGTTCCTGTTATGGCGCGCTATCTGTTGCACGAGCACAAAGACGAAGATCCCAATCAGACAAAAACCATCTTCGCCACCATTTACGGTGTCATAGACAGCCGATTCAACGCTTTGAGAGACAGCTATCACGCTCTTCTGGAGAAAGCGTTGAAACATCGGGCAGTCGTGATTGCTGTCTTCCTGGTCGGTTATGGCTGCTGCTATTGCCTGATCCCATTCATTGGTCGAGATTTCTTTCCCGGGGTCGATGGCGGGCAGTTGCGCATGCACATCATCGCGCCCAAAGGAAGCAGAATTGAGCAGACGGAGATGATGTTCAAGCAGGTGGAAGCGTGTATCCGCACGATTATCCCGCCTGATGAAGTCGATGTGATCACGCAGAATATTGGTCTGCCCAACAATGGAGTCAATCTGGCTTATGGAGACAACGTCACCTTTAGCAACTTTGACGGGGAGATGCTGATCACGCTTAAACCGGAGCACAAGTCCATATTCACCTACCAGAAAGAGATCCGCGCACAGCTGAAACACCAGATGCCCCAAATTGCCTTTTTCTTCCAACCGGCAGACATCACCAGTCAGATCCTCAACGCCGGGTTGCCGGCGCCTCTGGACATTCAAGTTCTGGGAAGAGACAAAGCGAAAAATTATGAGATTGCTCTGGCGCTGCAGAAACAGATTGCCTCCGTAGCTGGTGCCGCTGATGTTACCTTGCTGCAGGTGCCGGACGAACCACAATTGAATGTTGATGTCGATAGGACAAAGGCTCTGGAACTGGGTCTGACTCAGCGCGACGTGGCCAACTCTGTGCTCACTTCTCTCAGTTCGAGCTTCCAGACAGCTCCCAATTATTGGGTCAATCCTAAAAACGGAGTCAACTACAGCCTCGCGGTGGAAACTCCCACTTACGAAATCAACACCATCGACGACATCTCGACCCTGCCCATAACCTCCAAACCATCCGCCCAGCCGACGCTCTTGAAGAATCTGGCGTCGCTGGGCCGCAGCACCACACCCGCTGTTGTCAGTCACTATCAGATTATGCCGGTCTATGACATATTTGTGAACGCTCAAGATCGCGATCTTGGTGGTATCACCGATGATGTCGAAAAGATCCTGAACCAACTGCGCCCCCATCTGCCCCGTGGCACGTTTGTAAAGGTACGTGGGCAGGCTGACAGCATGAACTCAGCCTTCAGTGGGCTTTTGAGCGGGCTTGTCTTCGCGCTGGTGCTTGTTTATATGCTGCTGGTGATCAACTTTCAGTCATGGTTGGATCCGCTGATCATTCTCATGGCCAGTCCAGGCACTCTGGCTGGAATTGTTCTAATGCTCTTCCTCACTCAAACAACTTTCAGCGTCCCAGCCCTGATGGGGGCAATTATGGCTATTGGTGTAGCATCGGCAAACAGTATCCTCATGGTTACTTTTGCCGAGGAGACACGCGCCTCTGGTGCTGAGGTCATAGAATCAGCCTCTTCTGCAGGTTTTAACCGCTTCCGCCCAGTTGTGATGACAGCTTCGGCGATGGTCATCGGGATGATTCCAATGGCCACAGGTCTTGGCGAAGGTGGTTCGGCGAACGCGCCCCTGGGTCGAGCAGTAATTGGCGGTCTGCTGATGGCTACCTTTGCCACTCTCTTTTTCGTTCCCGTAATCTTCTCTGTGCTCAAAAGGAAGCAGAAAGAAACCGCTGAAACGCCCGCCTGACCGTAGTTTGCCATTCCATAAGATCCATCTATGGGATGGATAGGATCTGGGTATTGGACCCCGGCGCGGATGCTTTGTACATTGGAGACATGGGCAACGAAGCAATAAGCCCGAGGTAATCATCATGTTGAACTGGAAGCGAGAACAAAAATCACTGTCAAGCGCACGCAAAGACAATGTCAGCCGCCAGAGAGGCATTACCAATCCGGTGCTAGTGTCAATGGTCTCCCTGGCTTTAATTGGCTTTATCGGCACCGCAGCTACATCTCGGTTGGCAAGACAGCAAGAATTACAACAGGCGCAACACGCAGTGGTGTCATCTATACCCGAAGTCAACGCTGTGCGCGCGAAGCTGGCAGCAAACAAGACAACGCTTCTTCTGCCCGGAGACATACAGCCAATTCAGAACGTACCCATCTATGCCCGAGCAAACGGTTATCTGACCAAGCGGTTCGTAGACATCGGCGACAACGTTAAGACGGGCCAACTGCTGGCAGTCATAGACACACCGGAGTTGGACCAACAGGTGCAGCAATCGAAAGCTAACCTGAGCATGGCGCAGGCAACGCTGGCATCAGCCAGAGCGGATTATGAAAACTACCAGTCGCAGCTGTTTGCAGCGGATGCCACGATCAAGCAATCCACGACGAACCTGGAATACAGCAGTGTAACCGTCAAGCGTTACAAAAAATTGGCTGACGAAGGCGCATATTCCAGACAGCTAAGCGACGAAGCTACGAAGCTGTTCAATTCGGATTCCGCGCAGATACAAATCAGCCAGCACACCCGACAAGCAATCCTGGCTCAGAAGACATCGGCACAAGCGAAGATCGCCGCTGCCCAGGAATCTGTAGAATCGAGTCGGGCAGCCCTTGAGCAACTCAAGGCGCTGCAGGGCTTCCAAAAGGTCACCGCTCCAACTGAAGGCGTCATCACTGAGCGCCTCGTTGATGCTGGGTCGTTGGTGGCAGCCGGTGGGAACTCAGGCACCACGAAACTGCTCGTGATGGCTAAGACTGATGTGCTCAGAATTTATGTAGATGTGCCGCAAAGCGACTATCGCCAGATCAAAAACGGTGACCATGCTGATGTGTTGTTGCAGGAATTTCCAGGACAGACTTTTGTCGCCACGGTGACCAACATCGCCGGCAGCCTGAACCCCGACACCCGCACCTTGCGCACCGAAATCAGAATCGACAATCACGCCCACACCTTGACGCCTGGAACATTTGCCCAGGTGCGATTTGTCTACAACAATCCAGCGCCACCAGTGGTAGTGCCAAGCAACGCCACCGTAACTAAGAACGATGGCCTCTACGTACCGGTGGTTGCAAATGGTCGAGTGCATTATCAGGCAGTGTCGGTCTTTCGAGACTATGGCAACAAAGTTGAGGTAAGCACTGGTCTCAAGTCCAACGACGTGGTCTTGCTGGATGCTCCTGACAGTCTGGCAGACGGCGCCCAAGTGAAGCCGCTCATGCAGCAGATTGCATCAGTTAAGTAAGTGGCAGCGGAACTGACCACCAACCGTCTCGGTCAACGCTTAGAACTTTAAATCAAGCAGCTCATATGTCTTTCTTACCTTTGAGGATACGGTCGAATCCTTGACGAATTTCCGCTATACGATAGTAATAGACTGAAAACAAATATGTGGTGGCACCAGATTTCACCTCTAGGATTGATGGAATGCGTCGCCCCCGGTGATGTGTGGTGCGTCTGATATGCGCATCGGAAACATCGTCCCAGTTGACGAAAGCCGTCCCGTGGTTACCAGAGCGACCATGGAAGCCCTTTTCGGTAAGAAGAAAACCACCTCTGCGATTGCGCCGAAAAGCGAAATAGCACAACCCAATCAAGGGAAGCGAAACCCCAATTACATGGCGGAAGAGGAAGTCACCAAGAAAGTTGCCGATTAGGGGAGTCAGTATAGACAGAAAGGCCAGAAAAATGACCCCCATGGGTACTATAAACAATGAAAACATCGCATCGTGGAAAATGCTAGACGGTGATGTGTCGGGCAGCACAGTAGCAACAATCGGGCTGCCATCAGTGCGATCAGCTTCATAATATATTGCCAGTTGAGCGGCTTGGTGCTGAGCGACTTGGTTCGGCGAAGACGGTTTATCGGCAATCATAGCGTTCAAACCTACCCGGGAGCCATAATAATCAAGCTCTAGCCTGCTTTGTGCAAGAAATTGAGGCCTACACTGCAAATCACTTGCACTAATGCGAACAGCAAGCCGAGAATGTTTGCGGTTAGAGCCAATTTTGGTCTTGGTGCCGATTTGACGAGCGTCAGTCCTTTAGCGCCGACTATGATCGCCGCAATTGAAAAGATCATTGTAAAGAAGAACAGCGAAAGAACTGAACAAAGGACGCAAACTCCACCGTAACGGAGCGCGTCAGGAGCCGGTTTCACTTCATTTGCATCCGTCATCACATTTGCATTTTGTCCAGTTGTATCTTTTGGCATAGCTCCACCCTGTTGACTTACCGCCGCTAATGCCTCTCATACCATGACCCAATTCAGCCTAAACCGGGTTTACTGACTTCTCCCTCCTTGGCAAAATGCTGCGCTGCCAGATCACCAGGTGGTAACGTGAAGGTTCCCTACCTCCGATCGTTATACGTCATACGTATAACGTATAACGTTATATGATTTGGGTGTGGTATCAGTTACCCTAGGTTACCAAAGAGGCGAATTGTGTCTGCACCAACGCGAGCCAACTCGGTGTCTGGCACGGAAGGACACCCCAAGCTGACGGACCTTGATGGCATCAGCAAGCGGAGAGTGCGAACCAGGTCAACAAGCTGGTCAAGAACCCGGTCGCGCTGGTGGTCACACACCCGGTCACGCAGGTGGTCACGCACCCCGTCGCGCTGGTCAACTATGGCTGCATTCCTTGCCGCAATCATCTGCGCAGGCTGTTCGCAATCCACAAATGACACCACAAACCAGAGTTCAAGCACTACGCAGACTTCAAGCAGCGTCACTGTTGATGCCACTCAGGTCACAAAGTACATCCAAGAGACCATCGCCTGGGACAAGCTCAGCCAACAAGACAAAGACAGTTATACCGACCTCTACAATCACAAACTTCCCGATGCCCAACGACAAGTCTGGTACGCCGACATAATCAAGCGAATGGGCTCGGGCACCGCCGGCAGTTCTAAACTGGTTCTGCGAGCACCAGGTTTAATGACCGTTGCAGCTGCGAAGCCACCAACCAAGCCACCACCTGTTAGTGCGGCTGAGGCAAAGACGTACGCCATTGGAGCAGATCATATACGACAGGCCTGGAACAAGAAGATTCCAGTGAGCAAGCTCACCAAGAGCGAGTTAGCCTGGTACAACGCGATTTCGAAAAAGCAATTGCCTCCCCCTCTGCTGCATAAGTGGCAGGAGTTCCTTGCCCAGCCGAAGGGAAAAACGGTGAGCTTCGGTGTTTCCGGCATGCATTAGTCCGAGCAACTTTAAAGATAGAAAATCGCAAAAGCTATCTCTTTTAGGGGCTGTTAGCACGTTAAAGAGATAGAAAATCGCAAAAGCTATCTCTTTTAGGGGCTGTTAGCACGTTAAAGAGATAGAAAATCGCAAAAACTATCTCTTTTGGACGCCTGCGCCCCGGGATAGCGCTGGGCTTCGGACGGTCACAACAACTTCTGGGCAATCAACGCCGCCTGAATGCGATCGCGGGCATCGATTTTTGTGAATATTCGCGATACGTAGTTCTTGATGGTGCCTTCAGACATATTGACGGCGTGCGAAATCTCTTTGTTGGTCTTGCCTTGACCGATCAGTTTCAGCACTTCCAACTCCCGATCGCTGAGGCGCCGTCGAATATCAAAAGTTTGACGCTGCCGGTCCTTGACCGGCTCCTCCTTGCCAGGACGGCTGAGCTGCTCAACCACTTGCGCGGCAGACTCAAATCCAAGGAACATGTTGCCCTCGAAGACGATGCGAATGGCTTTGGCAATTTGAATTGAGGGCATCCGCTTTAAGAAATATCCGCAAGCGCCTGCCTGCAGCGCCCTCACGACCAAGTCAGAATCATCGAATGTAGTCATCATCAAAATCTTAATGGCAGGTTGTTGCTGCCTGATCTTTTCCGTAGCTGAGATGCCATCGCACAGCGGCATACGAATATCCATCAAGATAACGTCTGGGCTTAGATCCGCAGCCATTGCTAAAGCTTCTTCGCCATTGCCCGCTTCTCCGACAATGACAATTTCCTCTTTGGACGAAAGCAGTGCTACGATGCCCTTTCGCACCAGCTCCTGATCGTCTGCCACCAAAACTCTAATTGCACTGCTCATATCGATAGATCACAGCAGGCTGGGGCCTGCGCTCCATTCATGTCGGCACTATGACCTGTACTACGGTACCACGAGTTTTCGCCGGTTCGATCTTCAGGCTGCCACCAAGCACTTTCACCCGATCCCTCATGCCCACGATGCCAAATCCATGAGCATGCGAATCGCCACGATACCCAATACCGTTGTCCTCGACCTTGAGCTCGATGCGTCCATCCTGCTGCTTCAGGCAGAGCCTCACTTCTGTTGCCTGAGAATGTTTCTGCACATTGGTCAAACATTCCTGCGCGATGCAGAACAGTTCATGCCTGAGTGCCATCGGCAACTTTGAAGCGTCGAGGTCAACATCCACGTCCACCTTTATTTTCTGCTGATCTGCAATTCTTTGCGCTAATCTGGTGGTGGCTTCCTTCAAGTCTAGATCATCGCGGATGGCTCGCACGGCCCGTCTCACCTCGTCGAAGGAATCCGTCGCCAATTCAATTGCCGTGTTCAGTGCTTGTTCAGACTGATCCAGTTTTTTATCCTGTTGCAACTCCTTCGTTAGTTCCAGTTGTATGCACAGTGATGTCAGAATATGTCCCAAATTATCATGTATATCCTGCGCAATTCTGTTTCGCTCCAGTTCCACTGCCATGTCTTGCATCTCACGAGTGAGCGTTTCAGCTGCAGTACGGGCCCGTTGCTCCTGGATCATCTTGCGCGAGAGAAAGCCGACGACGCAGATGGCCACAAGCACCGCCAGCTCTGCTTCGATGCGACCGACTGTTTTGATCAGCGGTGGCCCATCGTTTTTTGGCAGCGGCAGGTTGAGAGCGACTCTCAGTTCAGGTGCACCAACGACCGCAAACAGCATTGTCGCAATAGCGACAATCAGCTTCTTTCCACTGAGCAGGATTGAGGCTCTAGCAGCCAGCACTACAAAGTTGACAGATAATATGAATGGACTGGCAAATGTGCTGCAGACAAAAAGAATGGCAACCTGAGCCAAAAGTAAGCACAGACGCCATGGCTGGCTGACCTTCGCTTCAAATAGAGGCAAAACCAAAAGCACAGCAGCACACAGCAATATGGCAATAAATCCATGATGCTGTTGCGCTACCTCTTCCGGCACAGTGAGACGCCAGAGGATTGCCACTGACACTATGCCCAGCGTCAGTATCCATTGAATGATTGTCAACTTGCGCCAGAGGCAGATTTCATTTATGGACATTTCACTCATATGCTTTTATCCATCAAGAATCTGCGCATCATCCATGATACCAGTTCTGCAAAAGTCGCTCCCGCTTTAAGAGGAAGCGACTTTGAAAGATGATTGCGTAGACTGAGGGCTATTGTGCACCTGCAGGATCCTGGACCACTACAGGCCTTTGACCGTTGCCCCAATCAACGGTGTAATCCCCGTGATGGTCGGTATCGATCTGGGTTTGCCCGCCCTGCCCTCTGGCGTAGGTTGAGTTGTTGGTGTAGCCATAATTTTGTCCGTTTTTGGCATCATAGACCTGGCGTGAGGAGTTAAATGCGCCGTTGCCGGTCTGGGCATTGTATCCACCGCCGGTGTAGCCGTTGTAGGTGCTTCCACCAGGACCACGCATGCTCAACCTGCTGCCCTCCACAGCGCCCACACCGCGCTTCCAGCCAGCAGCTGCTCCGCCCTGAGCGTATGAGCCATTAGCGCCTAAGGCGCTGAATCGGCGGCCATAGACACCACCGTTGCCGTTGGCGATAGCGCCGCCGCCGCCAGCGAATCGACCGCCATTTGGTCCGCTGAATCGATGTCCCCATCCTCCAGCGGCTCCATTGCCGTTGGCGACGGCCCATCCCCGAGCCTGCGCCGATGGTGCCTGGAAAGTTGATACTGCCAGTAGTGCCGCGCCAAGGGCGATCAGGCTGGCTTTGCGAGTTAGTGGAATCATCATAAATGCCTCTCCGCGGAAATTAGACTTGAGACGCAACTAATGCCTAATGTGAGGCTGCTTAGTTGGTTTGTTGGTGATAGCTTACGTTCCAAACAGAGGGCAAACTAGTAACCTTCGTCACTGAGGCGGTGACCACGGTCACTGAAATGTGCTTAATGCTTATCCGCTCTGATTCTTGAATTGAGGCGATTTTCCTCACCATTCAACTGGCGTTGTTCCCCTTTGGATATATAACCGCCGTTGGCGTTCTTTTCACGTCGCTCCTGGTTATGAATCTGTTGATCGCGATGCTCCAGTTGTCCATAGTGCCCGCCCAAGTCGCCATAGTCTTTGCTCAGTTTGCCGTTGATGTTGCTGTCGCGATGCAGTACTTCTGCTCTGCGCGGATGATTGTTGGCGAAGGGACCGGCAAAGCTTGGCGGAGCGGTTGCAATCAAACCGACAACGACGGCTAAGCTGGCAACGGCGATTCCTTGCAATTTGTCTGGATTGTTCATTTTATTGTGCTCCATAAAGTGGTTGTGGAATGTAAATTTGAATATCGTTTTGCTGATTGATTTGTATTCGTCAGCTCCACCTTCAGTACAACACGGACGGCATTCTCTCCAAAAGTGCCTGCAGTAAACAAACAGGGTGCCCTCAGTAACACGATGCATATGACCCCGGTCATACTGTCGTGCGCGATCGTGGAGTATCCTTTGTAGAACTTTCATGGCTCGACGGAGTAAATATGCGATATGCGATTGTCTAAATTGGCCACCCTTGTCATGGTCGGAGTGCTTCAATACACACCGGTCGCGGCTTTAGCTCAAAAGACAACCCCATCTCCCAGTCAGAGCGCTCAGACGCCTGTCTGGCAGCCATCGCCAGGACATACGCAAGTGCCAATATGGCCGGGGGCGGTTCCTGATGCGCTGCCAGCCAAGGGTCCGGAGGTCTGTACGACAGACAAAAAGTCGCTCATCGCCGGTGAGCCGGTGGCCAGCGTGGGGAACGTCTTGCGGCCTACGATGACCGTCTATTCGCCAAAGGGAAAGAATACGGGAGTCGCGGTGGTCGTGTTTCCTGGCGGGGGCTATCAGATTCTGGCTATCGATCTTGAAGGTACGGAGATCTGTGACTGGCTAACATCCAGAGGAATCACGGCTGTGTTGTTGAAGTACCGCGTGCCGAGTAAGATACTGTATCCGAAAAAAGGATCACCGCAGGCGTTGGAAGATGCACAGAGGACAGTGGGGCTTGTGCGCTTTCATGCGGCGCAGTGGCATATCGATCCGCACAAGATTGGAGTGCTTGGATTTTCGGCAGGCGGGCATCTGGCGGCAGCAATGAGCACGCGTTTTGAGCACCGTTTGTATCCGGCTGTAGATGCGGCAGACAAAGTAAGCTGCCGCCCGGATTTTGCGGTGCCTATTTATCCGGGACATCTGTGGATTGACGATGCAAAATTTGAGTTGAATCCGGATATTCGTGTCACCAAGCAGACACCGCCTACGTTTTTGCTCCAGAATGAAGATGATCACGTCGACCCAGTAGAGCACTCGCTGGTTTACTATCTTGCCCTGAAGAAGGCAGGAGTTCCCGTGGAAATGCATTTGTATGCGCAGGGTGGACATGCGTTCGGGCTGCGGTCGACGAAGCTTCCGGTGTCGAGATGGCCGCGATTGGTGGAGACTTGGCTGGGGACGATCGGAATGATTCCGGAAACAGAATTCGCAGAAAAAGCGGAGAAATAATTCGCCGGCACCCTGTATCTAGTGGCAAGCTCATCGGCCCACAATTTGTCTGCAGTCACTACATCTGGTGACTACAGTCAACCTACCTCTAGCACCGCTGGTGGAGCCTGCTGGTGTAGTCAAGAGTAATTATTTATCTCTTTTATTGCAGAACAGGTCCCGTTTTCTGCAGTAAAAGAGATATATTCTTTTTATTGCAGAATTCGCGCATCATTCTGCAATAAAAGAGATATTTTCTGCTGAAAAAGTTCAGCCTTCCCTCCCCGAGCGGATACCATCTATTGCCAGGAGTTATTGCATCTTTGTGATTGGCGACTCCCTGCGAGAACTGGTCACGCACTGAGCTCCAGCCCGTGTACCCGATAGCTCCAGGGAAACGCGCCTGCATAGCCATTTTTGAGCACCAGGTCCAAGTACGAAGAGAGCGACCGCTTTAATGGCTCAACATGCCGACCATGCCTCAAAGCAAAAAAAGTGCCATCCATAAAATATGAATGACGGTCAAATCATTCTTGACCGCCATCTTGCCTAGCCTCTGATAGTCTTCTGATTGAATATGACCAGGGTCATACGATTATGTGCCTGCAGTTACTTTGATTTCAGGCAATCAGGGAACATAATAAGAGGGATTGTGAATGCCAGAGATTGCAACGTGATGCAACCATGCCAATAGTTTTTCAGATGAAGGATGAATTACATGACTGAAAAAACAATATGGCGCATATTGCAGGGCATTCAGTGGATCCTTTCCGCTGGCTCAATTGGCATCTATAGCTTCTTGCAATTCGATCACGCACACACCACCGTCATTTACTTCACGGTCTGGTGCATCTTTATGAGTACTTTCATGATCTTGCCTCTCTTTGAACTGATAAAAGATACAGAAGATTGGCGGTTCAGCTTTTTACTGGCTCAAACCATCGCGTTGTGCTTGTCTTGCATGTTCGCCGGATTTCGCAGTTATCCGATTCTGTTCATAGCACTATCGGCGAAGACGTCCACCATGGTCAGAGGGAAGAAACTCAATATAATCCTGGCAGCTGCATCAATCGGTCTGGTCTTCGCTATTGAATTTGGATTGGCCATGCACCTGCACCGCCCGACTTCGCCAAACCTTTCTGAGTTTCTCAGAGTGATTGGGCGAATTGAATCGTATATGGCTGCTGTGTCTACGATCTGGGCAGTCGGTTTGCTGGGAAGAAAGATGATCTCGGAGCAGCGCGCCCGCAAAGTGGCAGAGTCGTTGACGAAAGAAATCCAGGACATGACACTGGCGCTTGAGCGGGCCAGAATCGCTCAGGATATTCACGACAAGCTGGGACACACCCTGACTTCGCTTGGTATTCAACTGGAATTGACCAAAAAACATCTTGAGAAAAGACAGATAGAGCAGTCGGAGGAAGCGCTTGCTACAGCACGGGAACTGTCTGCCGAATCATTCAATGAGCTCAGGCGAGCAATTCAGGCCATTCGTGACGACTTCGATTTGAGCGATGCCATGACCAGGATGGCGCAACGAGTGGGAGAACAGCAGCAGAACATCAAAGTAGAGTTGGATGTCGAGAAGGCGCAGTTGCCTGCTCCTTCCAGGCACGAGCTTTTCTGTATTGCCCAGGAATGCCTGACCAACGTGCAAAAACACTCCAAGGCAACCGAAGTGAAAATCAGCCTCAAGAACATAAACGGCAATATTCAGCTCACAGTCGAAGATAATGGTATCGGCGTTCAAAGCGATCAACCTTCAAATGGATTCGGCATAAGAGGAATGATGGATCGTGCCAGAAGTCTTGGTGGCAAACTGGAGATTGGCAAGGCCGCTTCGCGAGGCACCATAGTGAGAGTGGTAGTACCGGCCTAACAATATGAATCAGCAATTACAGACAGCAAAATGAATCAGCAATTACAGACAGCAATATGAATCAGCAATACACATAGCAAAATGACTCAGCAAATCAAAGTTTTAATAGCCGATGATCAGGAAGTGGTGCGCAAAGGCATGGTGGCGCTTCTGCAGTTTCAAGACGACATCACCATTGTCGGCGAGGCGGCGCACGGAGAGGAAGCCTGTGCCATGGCCAAAGATTTTGCCCCAGATGTGGTGCTGATGGACATACGCATGCCGGTTCGTGATGGTATCGTCGCGACGCAGATAATCCGCGAACAATCACCGAAATGCAAGATTCTCATCATGACGACATTTGACGATGACGACCTCGTGGTGCGCGCACTGCGAGCAGGCGCCTCTGGTTACTTGCTAAAAAATATGCCGTCGGATCAAATCGCCAAAGGCATCCGCACCGTATATGATGGCAATATGTTCCTTGGTCAGGCCACTGCCCAATCGATTGTCAGTCAGCTCAACCTGCCGGCACAGAGGTCACAATCTGCGCAACTGAGAGTTGTTAATATCCAGAAGCTGCTCAGCGAGCGGGAAATAGAGATACTAAAGCTTATCGGGCAGGGAAAGAACAACAAAGAGATCGCCCAACTTCTCAATATCACGGAAGGCACGGTGAAAAACTATGTCTCGCGCATCTTCTCCCAACTCGAGGCCCGGGATCGGATTCAAGCCGCTCTGTTGGCGCGGGCTTTGTTGTAAGCGTTGCAACATACCAATTTAGCGGTGAATATGTTAAGTTATGCAGCCATGAGGGATTGATCAACAATCGAGCTGCTATGCCAAAAACCAAAGGACCAACTCTTAAAGATCAGCTTACAGCCTGTGGTTTAACCAGACAGCAGGTCAAGCTGTTGGTACAGGAATACGAGATCACGCTTGCACCTGTGTTTCTCCGGGCGGCCTTGAAGGCAGGTAAAGATCTCGCACCGTTGGATGAGCAGGATGATCTCGATCGTTACGCCGCCGCGCAGGACGAGGAAGCGCTCGAAAAAGCATTGGATGACAAATGGGCCCGGAGAAAGGCGGCTCAACTGCTTTCGAAGATGCCGCAATCACGTTATATGAAACGCATGGAAGAACGTGTGCTGACGAGGCTGCGCGTTAAGGGGAACGTTCTTGAGGCCGATTGCGTAGAGTGTGTCACAGACGACATGGTGCGAGACGGCTTGCCTGTGCCAGGAAGCACGCTCTCGATCGTGGATCGATGGGATTATCTGTACGCATTGGTACGGGTTATGCCTCCGAATGTTTGGGAACGAAAGTTCAACATGACACCGGCACAGCTGCTGAGGCTTCAAACCGATAACTGGCAAAAGCGCAGTGTAGTGGAAGGGTGGCGAGGGGCAGCAATTCTACATCAGGATGAAAACTGGCTGGAAGTGTTTTGCATGGACCCATCATTTGATGGTGCCGCTGGACTATTGGTGCACCACGTTGTTGAGAGTGGCTTGCGCGAAAGATTGCTTTTGAAACTGATTCAGCGGAACAACGGCACTCTATACGTGTCCACCACCGGTGATGTTAATCAACCGGTGATGACCGCGCTGAAAGCCTGCAACCATGAATGGAGCGAAGCATTCGCGCGCACACTGCTTCCACTGCTTGTGAAAGAAGCTTCAAAACCGAGCCGTTACGGGGTATTCGTGCTCGAAGAAGTCGCAGCGTATTTCCCAGTCAGTTTGCTTGAATCTGCAGAGCGAGAGTTCCAGTCAGTTTCAGAGGTGCCCTCCGTCGTGATATTCCTGGCAACGCTGCGTTTTAAATCGGAGATCTACACTGTTTTGAATTGAGGATAATTTCCTGGCAATGGACACAAATGATGGAACGGCCTCACTGGAATTGGCTCTGAACGCAGAAATCACCGCATGCAACTAACAACCTTAATCCTTGTCGTTCTCAACATTACTGTCTTTCTGATTGTGTTCAAGGCGAACCCCGCAGCGCTTTGGTGGCCGTCCAGCGAGCTGCTGATAAAAGCGGGCGCGGACTATGGTCCACTGGTGGCAAATGGACAGTGGTGGCGCAGTCTCTCGTACGGCTTTGTGCATGTTGGTCTCATTCACCTCTTGCTAAATGTGGCGGTGCTGGCGAGGCTCGGCGGTTACCTGGAGAATCAGATCGGCGCTGTGAAGTATCTGCTGATTTACTTCATCTCGATGCTGGCTGGCTCATTGCTCAGTCTGTATGTTCATCCGTATGTTGTCAGCGCAGGCGCATCCGGAGCCATATTTGGTTTGATGGGCTGTCAGCTGGTGGCGCTTCTGCGTTTGTGGAAAGAGATGCCAAAACGTCAGCTGCTCGAGCTGGCGATTAGCTATGTACTTTTGCTTGGACTTTACATTGTCATTGGTTCGTTCATCCCGATTGTGGATAACTTCGGCCACATTGGCGGATTGCTGGGCGGAATCATTGCCTCCGTGGTTTTGCTGCCCCTCAACGAAGACAATAAATTGCCCAACCTCTTCAATGTCATCGGCATTGTCGCGATTGCGGCCGGCTTGTGGGGCGCACACACGTTTGTCGGTCGCAAAGACAAAGACGCTGCCGAGGCGATGACGCCGACGCAGTTGGTGCAAATTCGCAAAGAGCTGAAGGAAGATAGTTTACCGTTCTTGATGCCGGCAAGAGTGGGGTCGCCGATGGAGGCGATTGGATCTGCTTGCCTGCAGTGCCCTGATTACAAAACAGCCCTCGAAATGGCAGAAAAAGAAGTGGAGTTGGATAAACAAAACGGACACGCGTATTACACTCGTGCTCTGGTGCAACAGAAATTCGATCACGACAGTGAGGCGCTCGTTGACATTGACAAAGCTCTGTCGCTGGTGCCGGCAGACTACGATTTTCTCGTTTTGCGTGCCAAAATTGAGCTGCTGCTCAAACAATTTGACGCTGCCGCAAGTGACACCCGCTCAGCTATGAAGACTGAGCGCAAGGAGCATGCGCAAGCTGAAGACGTGGCCGGATGTTGTTGCCTGGCTGAGGGTGAGAAAAGAGCGGCGTTAAGCCACTTCAGCAAAGCGATCTCAGAAGATGCAGATTTGGGCGCAGCGTATTATCACAGAGCAATCGCGCATCAGATGCTGGGCGATAAAATCAAGTCGGAGCAAGATCTTTATCGCGCCGAGGATCGCAATTATATTCCCGATCAGTGGGACAAGGTGCATCAGAATGGTGTGAAGTAGTTGAGTGTGAAGTATTTAGGCTTAAAGTACTTAGGCTTAAAGTACTTAGGTGTAAAGTAGTTGAAAGGATCGCACATAGCGATGGCTTCAGAACAATCCGCACACATCATTAACGTGGAAGGCTATGGGTAGCACCATTGACGGTGAGCGTGATACCACCCTTGCCGGTTCGGGAGCGCAGCCTGCCCGCCTGCTCCATCATCCAAACCTAATCTGTATCGAACCATTCTTTGATCACGGTTATTTGGTCCGCGCTGCCACCAACGATCAAACGCAACACATCCGCGCCTTCCTCAATCGTCCACTTAAGACCCGTACAGCATAAGCGCTCTGCCGCAACAAAAGAATCAACAAATTCCTTTCCCTCTTTGTTGAATTCAACCATAACTTCGCTCTCATTTGCCTCCACCTTGCAGATAAATGGCACCAGATGCGAGATACCAGCGGCATCGCGAGGTCGCACGGCAATGTCGCAGGAAAGGATATGCAATGATTTTTCGTCCAGTTCCAAGTTATTCACTCCTTTGATTGCTCTACACGACTATCAGCTTTCCTTCCGCAATGATTCCGTTCCTCGCTCCAGTATTTTCAGATAGGCGTCATATACAAAAATGCGCCCCCGCTTCATGGCTTATTAAAGGTCCCTTTAATAACGAGAGGGCTTATTAAAGGATACCGTGCTTTCCTTTAATAACGAAAGGGCTTATTAAAGCCAACAGAACTAACAGTTTTGAAATTGCGCTGCGTTGCCGGTTAGGGGGGAGCTTGAGTAACAGCTACGTGCACTCCGGCACGCAGCTCATCAGTTGCCTGAACAACTATTTGATCATCGGCAGCGAGTTTCCCGAATACCTCAATCAATTCATCAACACTTACGCCTAGTTTCACCTCTATCCATTCAGTGACACCATCATTTACTCGAATAACAAACGTTTTCTCTGTTGTCTTAACTACAGCGGACTGCGGAACAAAGAGAGTAGGCTGACTGCGACGCACAGGCCAAGCCACTTCCGCAAACATTCCTGGCGTCAGGCGACGGTCATGGTTATTCACGTCAAGTTCTACTGCCATGGTTCTAGTATTGATGTCGACTGACTCCGAGACACGCCGCACCACTCCAGTAAATTCTTCACCAGGATATGCCGAGACTGTAAATCGCAACTCAGCACCCGGTTGAATTCCTCCCACGTCAGCCTCCGGCACCGGCACCACCAGTCGAAGAGTGGTAAGTTGCTTAAGACGCAACAGTGGTTGTGATGAAGTGCTCGACGGCGGATTGACAAAACTTCCTTCGTGCACGTTGCGCTCAGTGATCACTCCATCAAATGGCGCAGTCAATCGAAGATACGACTCCAGCGCCTTGTTAGACACAGCTGCTTCAAGGGCCGCTCTATGTTTGTTTGCAGCAGCGTTCTGTTGAGACTGAAGCGACTTGCACTTCCTGTCGAGCGAACGCGCTGTTGCCGCGTCCGCCTCGGCCGTTTTTTGCGCCACCTCCAGATCATTGCCCGCGATAATGCCGGGATGCTCGGCCGCTCCCTTCAACCGCTGATAAGTATCTGCACTAGCTTTTGCTCGGGCCTGGCAAGCAGCCAACTGCTGTTTTACGACATCCAACTCTTCTTTTGCCTGAGTGCTCTCATCACTTGCTGCAGTTGCTGCATCCCCACCCTGCTTTGATTGCGCCGGGAACTCAGGTGCGGTCAGGCGGATCAAGAGCTCTCCTTTCTTCACCAGCGACCCACGATCAACGCCAATCCATTCGATAAAGCCGGCTATCTTCGGGTAGATTGCCACGTCTCTGAAGGCGACGAGATCGCAAGGAAGTTTAGCCTCGCGGCGCAGCTGCTGCGATATTACCCTGGTGACAACAACTCGACGCGGCCCCGTTTCCGTTGCTGGAGGAGGCGATTGTGGAGGTTGCTCTTGCGACTTCTTGTCAGAGTCCGGTGTGCCACCACAACTGGTGAGTGTGATGATCGACGTAAGAATGGTGACAAGCGCAAGAATTCCTGAAGTCGATCGAAGCCAGTGTCCATAAGTCATTTGCAACTACGGGGCTCCTTCTGTCTGGGTGGCAAGTTCACGCGGATGAATGGAAGAGGATTTCCTGGTCGCCTTGTTTTGAACCAGGGCAAAGATGGATGGAATAACAGTAAGAACAACGATAGTTGAGGCAATCAATCCACCAATAACAGCCCGCCCCAGGGGAGCAGTCTGATCGCCTCCTTCAGCAAACGCTGCAGCCATTGGCACCATTCCTGCCACCATCGCCATACTGGTCATGAGAATTGGGCGCAGTCTGCTTGTGGCACCGTCAACAGCCGCCTCAGCTGCCGATTTGCCACTCATGCGCGCAGCCTCCGCAAAGGTCACCAATAGGATTGTATTGGCCACTCCGACACCGACTGCCATGATTGCACCGATGAACGACTGGATGTTTATTGTTGTGCCGGAAACAAATAGGGCGACGACAACACCTGCGATTACTGCGGGAATGGTAGCAAGCACCACCAATGCCAGGCGCATCGATTGGAAATTGGCAGAAAGCAAAAGAAAGATTGCCAGCACCGCCACGCCTAAGCCGGCAAAGAGCGCTGAAAATGCATCCTGCATCGGCGGAATTTGCCCTCGCACTGAGACCGACACACCACGCGGAGGTTGCCCTGCTCGTTCGATTGCTGTCTGCACGTGCTTGGCGGCAGCGCCTAAGTCATCGCCTGAAACATTAGCCGAAATTGTGATCATGCGCTGCATGTTGTAGCGATCGATCTCCGCCGGCATGACACCATATTTTACTTGCGCAACATCGGCAACAAGCGGATGTAGATCTCCATTGGTCATCGCTGGTATGCGCTTCACCTCTTCAATTGAATTCATCGTTGATTGTGGTATCTCCACCTGGACTTGATAGCCAATTCCTGTTTTGCTGTCGGCCCAGTAATTTGGCACGAAAAATCTGCTTGAAGACGTTGCCGCAAGAAGCGACCGCCCGATCTGATTGACAGTCACTCCCAACTGTCCGCTTCGCTGGCGGTCGATGGTCACATCGATGGTCGGGTAGTCTTGCGGCTGGCTGTACTGTATGTCGCGCAGGCTGGAGATGGTTTGCAATTGCGCCAATACTTTAGCGGCAAACTGTTTATCAGCCTGGAAGTTTGGACCGTTGATCGCTACCTCGATCGGAGTCGGTGCACCAAAATTCATCACCTGCGCGACAATGTCTCCAGCTTCAAAGCTGATGGAAATGTCAGGCATCAAGCGGGCAATTTCTCTGCGCAATCTCTCCTGCAGCTGCGCTACGCGGATGCCAGAATGGGGGGTCAGAGCCACTCTCAGTACAGCCTCCTGAGGTCCACTCGTCCACAAGTATATGGAGTTGATTGGATAACTTGATGGTACAGTGCCAACAAATGCCAAACTGATTTGCACATTGTTTGCTCCTGCAACTTGCTTGATCAGATCAAGAAGCTTGAGCGTCAGCACCTCTGTTCGCTCCACGCGTGTACCAGTTGGAGCGCGCATGCGCACCTGAAACTGCCCGGTGTCAACGGTTGGGAACAGCTCCATACCCAGATGCGGATAGATCAAAGTGATAACAAGCGTCACTACCCCGAGGTAACAAAGTGCCACCAGCCAATTTAATCTGATCGACTGAGAAACGATAGCACCATAACTTCTTTGCACCTTCTGGAAAAGTGTCTCTGCCGCAATCTTTCCCGGGAGCGCAGGCGTCCCGCCTGCTTTGCTAATTAGCCACGTGGACAAAACTGGAACAAGGGTGCTGGAAAGCAAGAACGATGCAATCATTGAAAAGCCCACCGCCAAAGACAGGGGCACGAACAATGCGCGCGTGCTGCCGACCATGAGGAAGGATGGCGCGAACACTGCGATCACGCAGATCATGGCCAAAAGGCGCGGTATCAAAGTCTCCTGGCTCGCTTCTAAAACGGCCCAGGCAAGAGCCTGCCCGCGCTCAAGATGGGTGTGAATGTTTTCGATGGAGACAGTTGCTTCATCAACCAAGATCCCTACTGCCAGCGCCAAGCCGCCAAGAGTCATGATGTTTACCGTCTGCCCGGTCAACCAGAGTGCCACCGTCGCCGACAGCAATGCAAAGGGAATGGTGATGACGACAATGAGTGCGCTGCGCCAATCCCTCAAAAACAAAAGCACCATCAGCCCTGTCAGCAAGGCTCCCAATGCTCCTTCCATGACCAGACCGAGAATTGAGTCCTTGACGTAAACAGACTGGTCAAATTCAAACTTGATCTTGATGTCCTCTGGAACAAGGGCGCGAAACTTTGGCAGTTCCGCTTTTACTCGATTAACCACATCAACAGTGGAGGCGTCGGCGCGCTTGGTCACTGGTATGTAGATGCTCCGGCGACCATTAATCAAGGCGTAGCAAGTGAGAATGTCGGTTGAGTCTTTGACGGTGCCAACATCTCGCAAGTAAACAGTGGGACCAGCCGCCTGCCTGATTGGTATGTCCAGCAGGTCTCTAATATCACTGACCACTGAGTTGATCGGTGTGATCCTATTGAGGTCACCGGTTCTCACATTGCCTGCGGGGATGATCACATTGCCGTTGCTTAGCGCCTGCACCACCTCGTCAGGCGACATATGGTACGACCGCAATTTGTCAGGATTTACTTGCACCACAATGGCGCGTTGATTGCCACCAAATGGAGGAGGCGAGGATACTCCGGGCAGAGTGGCAAATGCCGGTCGCACCTTAAAGAGAGCGAGGTCCTGGATCTCGCCCAGATTGCGAGACTCGCTTGAGAAAACGAGATAACCGACAGGCACGGTGCCGGCATCAAAGCGCACAACAAACGGTGACACCGTACCCGGTGGCATAAAAGCGCGGGCGCGTTCTACGTAAGATATTGTCTGCGCGAGAGCCTGGCTCATATCTGTGCCCGGATGGAAAACCAGCTTCACCAAGCCCGTTCCCTGGATAGACTTAGACTCAACGTGTTCTATGCCGGTAATGTATAAGAAGTGGTACTCATAATAGTTGACCAGGTAGCCCTCCATCTGAGACGGTGACATGCCACCATAAGGTTGCGCCACATAAATCACGGGCAGATCCAGATTGGGAAATATATCAATCTTCATGCGGCTCAGCGCCAGAATCGAACACAAAGCAACGGTCAAAACCGCTATAACAACAGTGATCGGTCGCTGCATTGCTCGATCAGTGAGGGACATTTATTTGCCCCCCGTCGATATTCTTGAGACACGATCGATGAATGGCTTCATGTCTCCACTTGCAACGGCCGCGCTCAGCAGTGCTCGCCATACCTGCAGTTGGGCCGTGGCGTATTCGACTTGCGACTGGGTCAAGAGTTGCTCATCCAGCGCCACATCGTTGACTGAGGCAAGTTGATACCGGTAACGCACTCTGGCACTGTTTGCCGCTTCCTGTGCTGCCTTCACTTTCACAGGCGCGTTGGCAGCGGTGCCCACGGCTGCCTCAATCATTGCCCGAGCGCGTGCATTTTGCTCCTTTAGATTGAGCAATATCTCATCGTAACGCGACCTTTCGGACAACTCGTTTTTATACTCTGCTTGTCGTTGGGCTTTCAGCTGGAATTTATCCATGATCGGAAACTGCACCAGTGCACTGATTGCGTAATTGAAAGTAGTCGGGTAATAACCACGCCCGAAATTCAGAGTGAGGTCAGGGTTGAAACTGGTGCCTCTTGCGTAAATAGGCAGACGAAGAAAGAGTCTGGGAACATATGTGCGTTCCAAAGCGTACTTTCTAGCATGAACGACATCTATGGCCGCTTGTTGTTCGAGCGCCTGCGGATGCAAGCGCAGATCAGGCACAGTAAAGTAATTCTCAGGCGCTTTCCTCAAGAGCGCGCCCGGCACAGGCTCAACAGTCTCGGCAGACAAACCGGTCCACCTTACTAACGCTGCCATGGCGATTTTATAATTTTGCTGTGCTGCAATAAGTTCGTCCTTAGCCCGAACAAGCTCAGCTTCAGCAAGATACTGGTCGGTTTTTGCCTTCATCTCCTTTTCTGCCAGTACACTGACGGTCTCAAGAAATACCTTGAGACGATCCACTTTGGACTGAGCAGCTTTCACTACTTGTTGCGCTGCCAGCACCGAAAGAAATGCATCAGCAGCGCGACTCTGAACATCAAGTTGGGTGACCGCAATTCGTGCCTGAGATTGCACAGTGGCGCAGCGAGCGACATTTACTTGCGCCTTGCGCAAGCCGAAGTCGAAGGGCTCCCATGACACCAGAGCACCAGTTGTGAATCCGAAACCACCTTCGAAACTGTTGCTGTTTTTGACGGTGCCACTGATATTGGGAACAATGTTTTGTGGTGCCAGAAATCCAGTGATATTATTGGCGGTACCATAGTTTTCATCAACCATAATGTCAACACGGGGCAAATATGCCGTCTTTGCTTGGGTAATTGCTTCACGAGCGGCGTCAGTCCTCAAACTGGCAGTCTTGATGGCAGGATAATTCCGTTTGGCAAGCTCGATGGCACCTACCAGCGTGAGAGTTTGCGGCGCGTCAATGTCAGCGCGAATCCTTATAGGTTGTGTGTCACTGCCGGATGATGCAGCTTGCGCCGGTGCAGGCGACAGGCCAGCGCCGCCTGATGCAGCTGGCGGTGCCGGCGAGATGCCAGCGCTTTCGGATGCGCTTGCAACTAGCGGAAAAATAAACCATAGACAGACAAAAAAGCTGGCGCCGCGCGCTCTCCACGACGGTGATGCCGGATCACATCCACGTAATGTGTGCACTTGTCTCATCTTCGCTTTCTCACATCAGCGGCAGAACCTTCCTTATGCAGTGCCTGGAAAAGTCCCTCGAATAGAGCGATTCCATGCAACTCCAACTCCTGATCAGTGAGACCTGTCAACAACCAACCTTTCAAAATAAGATCCAGGCAAATAATTTCAGCATGCGTGTAGCAGCCATCACGCAGGTCAATCTCATGAATAATCTCGGCGAGCTTCCATAGGGCAGCGTCTTGTAAAGAGAATGCGGTAAGCAAGGTTTCGAACGTGCAGAACTTACCGACGTGTCCAAACGTTCCTCCCTCTTTCATGTCAAAGCCAATCTCCCCGTTTTCTGGAACTTTGGCGTAACGAATATGCGCTTTCGGATCTATGAATCGCCTAATGAGCCAGGCAGAACTCAATCGATCCACATGAGGGCGAGGGCGCGTCACCCAAACCTTCTTCTGAAAATCGAGTATCGAAACCTTCGCAATTTCAGCCACTGGCGCGCTTTCGTCTGAGAGCAATCTGTCAAGCTTGGCAAACCTGGAGACGATTCGCGCACCGGCTGGCGAGTTGAAGAAGTCTGTCTTCAATATCTCCTGCTGGATCTTTCGCAGCTTCTGCAGCTCGGCATAGTGTCTTAAGCGATCATCGGCAGACAGCTTGTTGTTCGCCGTTTTCTCGAGTGCCGCTATCGGTACTTCAATTTCGCCGTAGTCTTTGTCGCTCTTCTCCTGGAAAAGACCGATGACCTCAGCGTTTGTCATGCCTTCAAACGAGTCCACCCGCATAAGCAGGGATTCGCCTTTGTGTTGCTGCACTTCCTTGCTCAGCCACTGAAATGACTCAAGGCACTCTTCGCGTGCCGGAAGAATGTGCACACCTCCGCGCGGACTTATTGCCCCCATACGTGCGAGCTTTCTCCATATAGCCACACGTGGGCTTGAACGATTTGCGGTTGGCAATGAATAAGTAAAGACCAACCAGGTCACTTATGCACCCTCTCCACTTCTCCATCCTCTCCCACCAAACCCGACAAAAGCCAGACAAGGGTAGCATTGGTTGCATTGGCAAGCAATAACTGTTACATCATGCTACCTTTTGTTAATCCGGATGGTTGCAAATTGCCAAATATACGTGTGAGTTTCCACGATATTTGGCACCTTTCTTGCACGACAAATGGCACTGTACAAAAAGCGAGGCAAGCGAAGTCCCGGTTGAACGTCCGAGCCGCACCGTTATGTTACCTCTGTTCAGTGCGAATAGCCTTGGCTCGTGCTTCTAGTGCAGCTGCTTCTGCTTCTCGGTTTGTATAATGCAACAACTGAGCATAATTATTGAGGCTCCTAGCCACCTCAGGATGGTTTGGACCAAGTGCTTTTTCGTTAATTTCCAATGCCTGCTTAAGCCTCGGCTCTGCCGCAGCATAGTTGCCCTGTTTGAAGTAAAGTGCCGCCAAGTTATTGAGGTCTCGAGCAAGAGCAGGATGGTTTGGACCAAGTGCCTTTTCGTCAATTTTCAGAGCCTGCTCAAACAGCGGCTCTGCCTGGGCATAGTTACCCTGTTTTACATAAAGTGCCGCCAAGTTATTGAGGTCTCGAGCAAGATCGGGATGATTTGGCCCAAGCGCCTTTTCTTGAATCGCTAAAATACGCTTATAGAGCGGTTCTGCTGCAGTATAGTTGTCCTGTTTTGAGTAGAGTACCGCCAAGTTACTGAGACAAGTCCCCACTTGTGGATGATTTGGCCCAAGAGCTTGCTCCAAAATAGCCAGCGCTCGCTTCAGCAGAGGCTCTGCCACAGCATACTTGCTTTGCATAAGGTATAACTTGCCCAGGTTGTTGAGACTCGCAGCTAAATCTGGACTATCTGGTCTAAGAACCTTCTCTTTAAGCGCCAATGCACGCTTATACAACGGTTCGGCCTCAGCATATTTGCCCTCATCTACAATCAGCTCCGCTAAGTTATTGAGGGCTAAAGCTACATTTGGGTTATCTGGACCAACCTTTTCTTGAATTGCCAATGCACGATTGTACAGAGGCTCTGCCTCAGGATACTTGCCCTGGGCTCGGTACAGCTCCGCCAGGTTATTCAAGCTTGTTGCCACATTCGGATCGTTGGCACCCAACGCCTTCTCCTTTATCTCCAAAGAGCGCTTATACAGCGGTTCGGCTAATGCGTACTTCCCTTGCGTCTTGTAGATTAGCCCCAGGTTATTTAGACTCGTGGCTAATTGCGTCTCTTGTGGATTGAACTTCTCTGCTTCCGCCAACGCTGCGGAGAACGATTTCTCAGCCTCATCATAGTGACCTTGTTTGTATGCCGTTGTGCCAGCATCCGTGTACCTGTCCCACTGTGCCTTGTCGGCCAATACTGCATGGTTGCTGAGAAGCAGACTAACGACTGTCGTTAAAAGCAAAAGCAAATACTTACAGCAATGGTTCATAAGATTTCGCGCTCCAAACTACTTGGTATATGTCCACCTCTCTCCTGAGAATGTATCGTATAACGTGCAACGTGATCCGTTATATAGAACCTAAAACCTAAGCGGCGCAATGATTTTAAGGATTTAATTGTGTGCGCTCAATTGGATACTCAAAACTGAAGTCCATAAATGTGCCGATTTAGTGACCGACGGGTGGAACTTTTCTTTCACGGACGGAACCGCCTTTTTCGCAGTCTGCACAGAATGCGCGTTATGTGCAATCGGAGCGACAAGAAGCACTAAATGTGCATGATTCGTGGAGACAATATTAAAGAATTTGTACACCGTTTTGGGTCCCAGGCGGCTCTGCCGGTACCCGCAGCCACACGCCCATTGCTCCTTTCCAGTCTTAGAAAACTTGACCGCATTCCTAGTTTGCCTTTGAAGCATCTTGACAAAAACTGTATGATAGGGCAATCAGATCTTCTGATTTAGTGTCAGCACCAGCGCAAAGCCTTGTCTACCATGAATTTTAAGCACATTTTAGACGCGACAAGCTCAACGGCTACCGCTTGCCCGCCGATGCTTTCGAATCCATCTTAAAGAATCCAAATTCATCGATAATCCGCAGCCTGTAGCGGCCGCGGGTTCTTTTGTATTCGCACACACCATGAGGAACAACGACCAATGAACCTTTTACGGAACGCCGAAGCGTCAGTGTACGCTTCCGAGTTGGCTTCTGACGACACCGAACCCGAGAATAGACTGCGCGGCACCGAAACGCGCAGCGTCGGGACCGCGCGCAATCAAGAAAAACTCGATTATATCGTCGCCCACAGCGTTCCCGGGCGTCTTCGCCTGCGCGTTAAGAATCTTCGTTTCGACTTTGACCAGGCGAGCGGCTGTCTTGCGGGATTAGCTTCGTTGGCCGGCATCACTGCTGTTCGTTGCAACAGCTGGTGCATAGGCGCTGTCGTGGAATACGACGAGGACATCTGGTCGCAAGAGCAGTTGCTGAAGAAGCTGGACGAGCTCTCGTATTCGGAGCAGCAAGTCTTTTCCGTCAAGCGGTTACCTAAAGTTCCACCAAAGATGTTCCTTCGTTTGGGGCAATTTCTCCACTCTGTTGAGAAAATTCTGCCGCCATGGATTCAGGTTACATTAGGCACTCTCGCCTTTGGTTCGGCCATTTTTAAACTGCCGCTTGTTGCTACAAAGCTCCTTTTGGTTGCCTCAACTGCACCAATAGCATGTCGGGCCGCCCGCACACTGGTGACCGAACGCAAACTTGGAATCGACTCGCTCGATGGTGCTGCGGCAACAGTGATGTTGCTGAACGGCAAATTTATTGAAGCTGGATTGATGACGGCATTGATCGGTACTGGAGAATTCATTCGTGAACGCACCAGCCGACGTTGCGAAAAAATGGTCACCGATTTGCTTGGCTTGTCCGGGCGTTCAGCCTGGTTGATTCGCGGCAAGAAACGAATCTGCGTTGCTGCCGATGAAGTAAAAGTAGGCGAAATGGTAGTTATCTATCCCGGAGACATGGTCCCTGTAGATGGTGCCGTGGTCAGCGGTGAAGCGGCAATTGATCAATCGAAACTGACTGGGGAAGCCATTCCCGTTGAAGTTAAATTGGGTGACAAAGTGTTCGCGTCAACAGTTTTGGTGGAAGGCAAAATTTATGTGCGCTGCGAAGCCACTGGCTCAGAAACCAAAGCTGGTCATATTCTCCAATGCGTGAATAACGCTCCCATCCACGAAACGAAAATCCAGAACTATGCCTCTGGAATTGCTGATAAAGCTGTGGTGCCCATATTTCTCATCGCTGGAGTCTGTTTCGCTATTACTGGTGACGTTGTCCGTTTGATGAGCATGCTTATTTTGGACTTCTGCACCGGCATCCGCATAGCCGCACCAACCGCTATTCTTTCATCAATGCATCGCGCCGGACGTCGAGGTATTCTGATCAAAAGTGGTGCCGCTCTGGAAAATCTAGCTTCAGTGACAGCCATAGTTTTTGACAAAACAGGCACGCTGACTTCAGGTGAGCCAAAGGTTGAGCAAGTAGCTCGTTTTAACGGTCACACCGAACACGAGATCCTTGCCCTTGCCGCCGCCGTGGAAATGCGTTTGCACCACCCAGCTGCCCGGGCCATCGTCAAGCATGCACAACAAGAAGGGCTCACCATCCCCGATCGGACAACTTCCAAGTTCCTGCGCGGAATGGGTGCCAAAGCAATGGTTGGCGAATATGAAGTGCTGGTTGGCAGCAAGAACTTGATGACTACTGAAGGCATCGAAATTGACGACGCCGAAGAGTCAGAAAATCAAGCCACCAAACTCGGTGAATCTTACGCCTACGTCGCCATCGACGGTAAGGTAGCCGGACTGATTCGATACAGTGACAAACTGCGTCCGGAAGTCGTGAAAGCGATCAAGGAATTGAAAAAACTGCGAGTGCGCAAACTGGTTATGGCCACCGGCGACATTGAACAAGCCGCCAACAGAATCGCCAAAACATGCGGCATTACCGAGGTTATCGCCCGCGCATTTCCGGAAGACAAAGCCAAGTTGGTGCAACAATTGAAAGCAGCCGGCCATGTGGTCGCTGTCATCGGAGATGGCATCAACGATTCACCAGCCCTGGCATACGCAGATGTAGCAATCTCGTTGCATGGAGCAACAGACGCTGCTCAACAAAGTGCCGATGTCGTCCTCACCGATGATAATCTGGAGCGACTGCCTGAAGCGATTCGCATCGCCCGAAGTGCAATGGCTCTGGTGAAGCAAAACCTGGCTATGGCAGTCGTACCTAACGCTACCGGTTTCGCAATGGCAGCTGCAGGCATTCTTGGACCAGCCGGAGCTACGATTCTCAACAATGGTTCCGCCATCACGGCCGCCATCAACAGTTTGAGACCACTCTACTCCGAGACCTGGTCGACAGTTGATCCGAGCGATTCAATCGACCAAACTGAAAACTAAGGATGAAAACTAAGCGAGAGGGCTCCGGAAACGGGGCCCTTTTTGTGAGAAGCAGTGGCTAAGATTTGCAGGGCAGATAGAGTAAAGTCTGATCTGGACTTGGTTTACTGACCCAATGAAGAAATCTACATACGCTGCCACGCTACTGTTAGCGCTAACAGTATCAACATCAATATCCATTGCACATAGTGGAGAGATCTCAGGCTGTGTAGATCGCTCAGGCCACTTGTTGTTGATTGCTCAGGACAATACAAAGAAGGATCCGGATGCAGCACCATTGCAAGGTGCGGTTCAAGCGACGTCAGCGGAAGCTGGTGCGCAGTTGGGTGCTGCGCAATCAGCGCAAACTGGCGCTAATTCATCCATGTTACAGACGGGCACCAAATCGACGGCTCTGCAGAGTGGCGCTAATTCAACGATGCTGCAGACGGGCACCAAATCGACCACGCTGCAGACGGGCACCAATTCAACGATGCTGCAAACAGGCACTAATTCTACGATGTTGCAAACCGGCACCAATTCGACCATGTTGCAAACCGGTACCATAGGCACAATAATCCATGCGGGCATAGAGCGCAAAGCGGAGCCAGCAAATATTTTAATTCTGCTGGATTGCTCCAACACAATGCAGCAGGCTATTGACGGAACCACCACTGGTCAGTTCGAAGGAAAATTGGCAGGTGCAAAGACTGCTGTCAGAACCACCCTGCATGCCATTCCCAGCGATGTAAAAGTAGGCTTGAGAGTATTTGGAAATAATTTTAGAAGTGACGATTCAGATTGCAAACAAACGTTTTTGTTGGTGCCAATCGGTCAAAAGAACAGAGGAGAGATTGTCGACAAAGCTGATGCCCTGCGCGCCATGGGAATGACACCACTGGATTATGCGCTCAGGCAGTCTGTTCGTGACTTTGATGGTCTTGAAGGTACGCGTCGCATTATCTTGATCTCGGACGGACAAGACACATGTGGTGGAGATCCATGCAAAGTGATGCAAACGTTGGCGCGAATTGGATTTAAGATGAAAGTTGATATCATCGGCACTGGAATTAAAGAAGTGGCTGCCAGAGAGCAGCTCGATTGCATTGCCAAGTCATCAGGCGGGAAATACTACGATGCAAAAACAGCTGCTGAGTTGAGCAAGCGCGTCACACAAAGTGCCTTGGAAGCAATCGCCGAGAGCGCTGCCGACAAGTCTGTAGCCGGCCAGATTGTGCCCAAACCCACCGCCTTGCGAGCCGCTCCGCCCGGCAAACTAGAGTGAATTACCCATTATCTCTTTAGCTTGAACACTTCCATATTGTGGTTGACTGAAGAGTGTTCATCGACGAGGATATACAAATTTGTCCTTCATCGAAAGCAGATATGGCTTGGGGTTGGCGAATGCCCTGGGGTCGCTGCCAATCAAAGTCAAGGATGCTCTGGATCGATGTTGGTCTGTTGATGTAATGGTAAGCCGGCATGCTACATGGGGCTGTTTCATCACGACAGCCGCCTTGCCGCTCAGTTCAGCGACATACTCATCGTTAGGCGACAAGCCTTCAGCCGAGCCAGCGTCAACGGTTGCTG